>OCTX012287835.1_pt1 | contig 22355 bp, 13 predicted proteins | sample 1539691 | NCBI WGS metagenome assembly OCTX01 (sample SAMN02144231, study PRJEB22623) | gut metagenome | biome: sheep rumen | host: Ovis aries | place: New Zealand
TCTATCCAGCACGCCCTCCAAAGGGGTATCTTCATGTCTTATTTCGTGTAAAACTGTCAGGAGTATGTCCTTGACAACGGGACCACTTTAACACTGCCCGCAGGAACAAGTTCTTTTATTTTTTCCAGAATTTCATCTGGGTCTTCCATATCGTCCATATTGTACATGTACATACGGATCTTCATTCTGGAATCATGGTTCATTGAATTAATAGCGATGAGCGTCATGATCTCAGCATATTCTCTGGAATCAATCTGACCATCATCCAGATATGTCGTATTACACAGAAACTTTATATATAGTTCCTTGATCTCATCCGACATCATAGCCAGTGGAAGCATTTGGTTCGTACTATCCAGCTCAACATCTTCTGTACCGACTTCCTCTTTAATGATATCAATCAGCTCTTTAAAGCCTTCTTTATTTATCCCAAATAAAATCTCATCATAACTTTGTTTAGGCGCTCCCTCAAGCTCAATTAAAATAGATGGTTCAATTTCTTTCTGTGTGCCGTCGCTCATATTTTTATAGTTTGGAAGGATTTCCACGTTCTTGATATCAAGGTAATTAATTGCCCGTTTATTACGGCTGTTATAGAACCTATCACCCAAAAGAAGGATTCCTTCTTTCGCACTGCCAAATATTGTTGTATCAACGAGTGCTAAGACATATCCTGGCTGAACTCCTTCTCCATAAGCAGCAATTGCATTGTTAAGCTTTTTAACGGGAATATCCGGGCTGATATAAACATTAACTACATTAGACTTTAATTTCATTGCATTTTCTTTAATAATACTTTCAACGTTCATCTTGTCCTCCTTCTATATTCTCTCAAAGCTCTTTATATCGACAAACTGCAGTCAACTAGTTTTACGTAAAACACTTTATAAACTCATTTAAGGTAAGCTTTATAGTCCCCTAACTTTTCCTACATAAACTTCTAGCAGTTCTTTAACAAGTATTAATATAAGTTCAGTAAGAGTTTTTTCGATTCCAGTTTCAACATCTTCTGAAATGATAAACAGTGGGTAAGCCCGTTCCGCGTGAAAACTCTTGTTTCTCATATGATAACAATATTTACAAACAAGAAATTTCAACCTGTCTTTTGGGACCGCTTTTCTTTTTTCCGACTTTTTCTGCAACTTCTCCCAGGCATTTTCATCATCCCTAATTGCCTCTGCAAATACGGCACGATGTTTGCAATACAATCCCAATAAAAGGGAATCTGTATACTCTCCACTTAGAAGTTGCTGAAATTCTTTTTTTGAGTAGCTGCTAAAAATATTGTACCATTTCAGCTTCCTCCAAAAGCGTTCCTCGTCTAGTGATTCTACCATTGCGAGTGACTCAGACATATTATTCTTTTCAATAACTCGTAACAAAGTAGAAATTTTGCTCTGCTCAGACCGATAACCCTCATTATCCAAACTGTCAATATACGTATAAAGTCCATTAAGGCAACTCCAAGATGAGCGGAAACGATCATGAGAGAAAAGATCAAGCTGGGCCTTTAAAAAATGAGTCATTATGATATAAAATGGCTTTCCCTCTGGTCTTTCGAAAATAATACGCGCCGTCTCCGAAGGCAAATAGTTCCATACCACGCAATGTTCCCAATTATGTATATAACTCTCATACTCAACCGCTAAGTCTATATCGTTACAAGTAAATGTGATGTCCTTTACCTTAGGAATATTACCCTCCACAGCAAGATAAAAACAAAGCGCCTTTTGCAGATAATATCGTAAAATGCTGTTTTGCGTGTTTAATAACTCTTCCGGTCTGCCTTTCTTAGTCCGTTCATATGTGATTTTTATATAATTTTGTTTAATTTCGATACGATCTGAAAGAGTTTTACGAAAATAACATATGCCACTGTAAAGCACTAATTCATTCTGTGTGTCAAATAATACTTTCAGTTCTTGCTTATATTTTTGCATAGTATGTCCCCTCTGCTTCTATCATAAATTCTATTCTTTTTAACACTACCTTAATTCATGCCAAATCAGAAACAGGTTTTGAGAAATAATAATAACGGTGCATTATGAAGGAAGTATAATAAAGCACATTTAAAGAGAATCACTATTTACACTTAGCCTTCCCATCATCCCTCTGAATGTCGCATTCGGTTTTCTGGTAAAATCACTGATTTTACAGTTAACTATGTTCCGACCATCCCTGGTTATTGAGATATGCCCTTCTTCAAAAATTACTTTTATTTTTCCAATCTCAAACCCGGAACTGCCAGAACTACTATACTCTGATTCAATAGAATTTCCTTCATTCCCCATCACGTCTCTTTCTATTGCCTGTCCGGTCCGCCTCTTCAATTCCATATAAAATCGATATTCTTCTTCCGATTTTAGAAGTAGCTCCGGAACAAACTCCACATTTTCCAACAGAAAAGTATTGGTAAACGCATGCACAAATCCTGACTCTTTTGGTAAGACCGGCCTGGAAAGTGGAATCCACTTGCGGATTACAAAACGATAATAAACATCCTCGGGATTCCCATGTGTCATTGGCACCTCATGTATCGAAGCACGATTAACACGGATTGTACGAAGCACTTCTCCATAATAGTGAATACCAGCCTCATTGGAAAAGATCCGAGGAGTCTGGAACATTGCAACATAGTGGATTGGAAGATTATCATCCTTTACACGACTTGCGGGTATATAATAAAAATTATCCCTAAGACAGATTTCAAATTGAGCCCTACTACGAAATGTTCCAATCAGGACGTCCCTTCTGGACCAGTCGACTTTGGCAAGCCTCTCTTCAATTCCTCTCGGCAGCGTAGCTCTTTCAAAGGCTGAATCCGGAGAATCTGAAATCAGCTGATCCAACATATCCGTTACCATTCCGGTTGCAGATGGAAGGAATGGCAGGCCGCCTATGTTGACTTTGTCTATACTCTTATAAAACCGGTGTTCCCTATACTCTTTTTCATTATGATAGGGAAAGAGGACATACGCACCAAACATAGTCCGCTCATAAGAGGATAAGCCGCTCTCTGCAACAATGGCATCACGATAACGATGCATTGTATTAATATCCCCTTCCTGAGGACCGGGAGTCTGGTACATCTGCTTGTACATACTGCCTTCTGGGGCTGCATTGATCCGGTACTTTGCGTCAAAAACATATTCATACGCAACCTTATTGTCCAGATTCTTCTTCTCAAGACGTAGGACATTGTCTGGCCTCTGCGGAACTGTTGCCCCTGAGATTTCCTTTGGATTATAAGACAAAATTATATGCTCACCGTTAGCTGGATTACGATAATGCACCCTGCTTCTCTGACCTTTAATCAAAGAAACAAATAAGCCATTCCCGGCAACCTTTATGATATCCTGCGAAATCATCTCATATCGGTCTTTCATAAGACTGTTCAACTTAATAAAACACCAATATTCATACAGTACCGCCAAGTCTTTGACCGATACATTGAAAATGCTTCCCGTCACCGATAACCCATGTTGCAAAAGAAGATAGCAGCGATATAAATCCCTGTATCCCGGAGCCATATTGAATACCAACGACATACCTGATTTGGCAGGGATTGCCTCTACTTCTTTAAAGAAACCGGTGTTACAGCGCCTGCGTATTCCCTGCGTCATTCGGTCTATCCGACCAATTACAGAAAGATCTGTCTCTCTTACAAGTTTCAGATACTGCGTCCGAAAATTCTCCAGTCGCTTCGCTGTCGTTTCAAGCATATACTTTGTAAGTCGGTTTTCTTTGGTATCATATGTAACATATTTTCTGACAGCCAGAGTTTTGGCGGCCAGTATCTGTTCACCGGAGCGAACAGCCTGATCCGGATGTTTTTCAATCCATCTGATTGATCGATTGTCTGTCCGTCTGACCTTATGCCCGGGAAGAACTTTGTATTCTTTCTTCAAAACATGATGTGGTCTGGAGATAACCATATCAGCAGCAACGATAAATTTATCGTAAACTTTCTGAATGATAGCAAAAAACTCTACAGGAGACGATTGTTTACTGGAAGAAATATCAAATGAATCGTAGGTCTTTCGAAGAAAATCAAAAACAAGATTATAGACCTCCGCCGTGACATCGGCTACGATTGCCTTATAGTCATCTTTATAACTAATCTTAGATGGGAATACTTCAATGGTCAGTTTCAGATACCGTCTGCCATCGACCAGAATATATAAATCAGACATCCCGATATCATTTCCAAAATTAATAATGCCCGTCAAAATATTACCCCGTTTTCCGACCGGGGTAACATATTTACGGACATTATAGTTTTCGTGCCAGAATTCAACCGTATGACCGGATTCCGGCTCTATGATTATTTCATATCTCTGCTGCTCGAAAAACAATGGACGTATACGATACTGACCTATGCAGCCTCTCCCAAGATTCTGGATCAGCAGTGTCTCCGGCTCTCCGGCAAGAAATGTCTCAAACGGATCATCACAGGCAATTCGAAGCGCAGACTCCCTGTCCCGATATTGAATATCCGGAAACAGGGGATGTGAAGTCGCGCCCTTAATTGTAATCTCTACAAGGTTTGTACATATATTTACAAGCTCTTCCGTTTTTACTACAGTTTCCATGTAGAATGCCTCTCCGTCGCCTTCAACCGGTTTATCATAGCCAATAGGATGTAAAGCCATCTTCTTCGAACCTGCGCACCATCATCTGCAGTTTCTCAGCACTCTTCCTATATCGGCATATAATTCCACTATCATCCAGCACTTTCTGCATCTTCTCAGAATCAGTATTCCCAGTCTTCTGAGCATGATCCGCTGCACATACTTTGAATAGTTCACAAAGCATATCTTTTACTGACCCGGAACTCCCCTGTAATCTGGGAAGGATTTTCTGCATAATCTCATTATCCATTGCTTCTTCATACTTCAATATGCCGCCGTCTTTACGACTTTCCAGCATGTAGAAGACAATTTCGTCTCGTACGCGATATCCCACATGTGCATTGGCTTTTCGTAAGATTTCATTGATCATCTGCAGCTCAGCACTAACATCATTAACATATTCCGATTCTGATGCACAGTCTCTTGCCAGGATCAGATACTCACTTCTCAGAAAACCATTAGACATTTCTATCGAATCAGCTTCAATATTCACACTGTCAAAATCGGGCATCAAATTGACGTAATTGAACTCAATCGTGTTAGCCCGGTCCAAGACTTTACGACTGAACGGAAACGTCGTCTCATCCATATTTACAGTGCCGACAATGTAAAGATTATCCGGAAGTCCAGTCTCATATTGTGCAATCCCTGATGTTACAATACTGCCATCTTCCTCCTTCTCTCTTGATTCAATAACTGAAAGGAAATCACTGAGATAATACTCCACCCTGGCCAGGTTCATTTCATCCAGGCACAGGAAGACGGGTTTCTGGGGATTTTCTGTAGCAGTATCAAAGCATTCACATACCGGCCCTTCAATGAAGTTTCCATTCAGATCATAATGTCCGAATAAATCACTCCCATCGCTCCAGTCCGGTCGAACAGAAACCAGCTTATATTTCGCTCCAATTGCTTCTGCAAACAATTTAACCAGGCGGGTCTTTCCTGTACCAGATGTTCCTGCCAAAATTACAAATGGTTTACTCTTCAGGCTAAGGTAAAAATTTTCGATCATACCATCTGGGTAAGAGAAACCATTGGAAACTATATACTCCTTTATTTTAGTCAGTGCCTCTTTTGCAGGAATAAGATCCTCCTTAACAATTTGCCATCGATACCTCATGATATCAAACTGTGTTAATGCATCATATAGTTCCGGGCGCAGTTTCCATAATGTACTACCATCCTTCTGCTCTGCATCACGTACAACAAATAGAATGTACCAATACATCTCCGTCCCGTTCTTAACAAATACAGGACAACTGGTTTGTTTATGTATTTTTTTTGCTAAATTAGTACAGTTTCCACTAATAGAGAAAACACTACGATGATATTTCTCGCTGATTTGTTTACATGAAGCTTCTCCTCCAGCTTCATAAAAAGCAGCGAGGAGTCCCCCCCATACCGGACCAATAATATTCTGATCTTTGAGTAGTTCCAACCAATCCTCAACGGAAAAACCTGGCGAATATTCATTTATGATATTAGTCATCGATGATGATGTCCCATTTCCAAGTCTGGACCAAAGCTCATTTAAATCATTTTTAAGCTTGTTCTTTGATTTTGCATTAGCAAATCTCATGGCTGCCTGAAACGCTTTAGAGCCATATTCTTTTCCATTCTCCAAATAAATGTGCTCAACATAGTATAAAACAAGTTCACTGTTTTGATTCCAGGTAGAGCCAATACCGCTTATATATTCACTATACAATCCAATATAGAATTTTGCTGATGTTTCCGAGATATCATTTGGGAATTGCTGCATAATCTCAGTTGTAGCACTGTTCAGAGTTTTTTCACCTTGATATACAGTTCGTCCGGCGGTAAATAACCTTTCAATAACTTTTGTCGTTAATTTCGCCATTAAGCACCTCCAAAACAGAGTATTAACACTAATAAGTATCAGTAAAAACTCTTACAGTTCCAAAAAGCACTCCTCAGAATGCATAAAAACACCTACCCTGTTCAAAACATTCTCTTTGATTGTTTCATCATGGACCATTGTATTAATTGTGCATTCCCAAATAATCAATATTCGATAGCCCTTGTCTCTCAGCTGACTACGAACAGCCCTATCTCTTTCAATATTCTTCCGGAATTTGGTTTCCCAAAAAGTCACTCTGCTCTTTGGCATATATGCATATTTACATCCTGAATGCCTGTGCCAAAAGCAACCATTGACAAAAATGACAGTATTATACTTTGCAAGCCATGCATCCGGATGTCCAATAATATAGTTTACGTTTTTACGATACCTATATCCCTGTTTGAATAGTTCTTTACGAAACCACACTTCCGGTTTAGTATCTTTACTCTTTATTCTGGACATATTTTGACTACGAGCCTCTGAGGACTTAATATCAGCCATCTATTCCTTCCATTTCTTTAACATATTTCACAAACTTTCCAATAGTCCAGATACTGTCACGATGGTCCTTTGGGTATGCAGAATGGTATTGTCTTGGAACTACAAGAATTACCTTCTCTGCCTTCATTTCATCCATCTGAGGCGCTGATATGCCCTGTTGCATAGTGCAGAGATATTTATAATCATCTCTCAAACGATTTGCTTCATTGAGAATCTGTCTCCACCGGTCTTTACAGGTAGTTTTTGCTGCTAAAGTACATAGTTTATTAATTGAAAAATCCGGATCATGGTAGGCTTCTTCGGAAGGAAACAGAAAATCCGGTTTCTTTTTTCCTTCAGTAATCGCCTGTGCTGTATACTGAATATGGTTTTCATCAAAAATTGCAGCAAGATGATGCTCGAGACTTTTTCCGGCTCTACTTTTCCGCCTGTTCAATACTTTATTTGCAAGAACAATAAAGTCATCAACAGAGGAAAAACCTGCAGCTACGGTGCTTCCATATCTTGCATGTTCCAGAGCCCTAAACAACCGATATTCTTCTTCAGCCCATAAAAGCAGCATGGCATCCGGATCTTTTTTCACCATATATCTGTTTTTAAAAACTTCAAACTGAATCATTCTTGCTGCAAATGACATTTCTGATGAGACCGGAAAATCCACTTTCAATCCACTGATAAAAGTATCAATTGCCTGCCTCTCTTTTATTTCCGGATCAATACGATTAACTTCAATCAGGCGATTTGTCTCAGCTGGAGTAATTCCAAATACATCAAGAAAATACTCAATATCTTCCTCTGTATTCAACAAAAATCCCTTAAACTCTTCTTCTGAATTTTTAATCATTACAAACAGGGCGCCCGTATATTCTGGTCTTAATGGAGATTTACCACGACCAAAACCAGTTATCCTGAGCTCATTCTTACTTTCATACCATGTGAAAGTACAATCAGTCATGTAGTCATCCTGCCAGATTATTTTTCCATACCTTTTCAGAATATGGTTTTCCTTCATATCCTGATCCGACCATAACATGGCTTTAGCAGACTTTGATATAAGAATGCCCGACTGATGGCCTCCTGTTTCTCCACTATCATTTGCAGAAAGAAATTTGCAATATGATTCTTTTCCCTTCAATACTGCATCTACGGCTTTGACAGATAAATTGTCGGTCATAATTGTAAATCCCACTCATTTGATATAGCGCAGACGAAAAGCAAAAAGCATCTAAATTAACACAATATATTAGTTTACTCTTCACTACGATTATCTAACTCATTTAATTTTGCTACAACCAGCTCCGCAACATTACCCATTAATGGAACTACAACAGAATTACCAAATTGTTTATACGCCTGGGTATCTGATACAGGGATTATAAATGAATCCGGAAAACCCTGCAGGCGTGCACATTCTCTTGGAGTTAATCGGCGGGGGTTCTTCCCATTCTGTTCAATTAATATCTCCGATCCATCTTTGTAGTATCTGGCACTTAGTGTTCTGGAAATGCCATTGGGATCCGCAATACCATATCCAAATCCATTACCTGCAGCCCGATGTTTGGCAGCATAATTTTGAAGATACGCCCATAGTTTATCTGATAAAGTATATTTGCTATCAACATCGTGCTCCAAAATATCCCGCATGACAGGCTTGGGATTTATAGGTTCGATATCAAACTCAAACTGTATGTTTTTTCCATATCGATTTCGATCAAACCCAACTATTAAAATTCTTTCTCTATGCTGTGGAACAAAATATTGTCCATCAAGAACTGCATGAAAGACTTCATAATTTAATTCTTCAAGAGATTCTGTAATAACTCTAAATGTTCTACCCCTGTCGTGGCTTTTAAGATTCTTAACATTTTCAAGCATAAATGCTTTTGGTCTTTTTGCTTTTAAGATCCTGCAGACATCAAAAAACAGTGTGCCCTGTGTTTTATCTTCAAAACCTGTTGCTCTACCCATACTTTGCTTTTTGGAAACACCTGCTATGGAAAAAGGCTGACATGGAAAACCAGCAACTAGAATATCATGATCTGGTATATCATCTGCTTTGACCTTTGTTATATCTCCATCTGGTTGTTCTCCAAAATTAGCGAAATAAGTCTGCTGACTATATTTATTCCACTCATTGGAGTATACACAATGACCTCCGGCATTTTCATAGGCAATACGCATTCCACCTATGCCTGCAAATAAATCAATAAATGAGAAACTGGCTGATTTCGGCACAGTTTCTCTTGCTTGCCTGGTAAGGAATTGCATGATAGCATTGCATACACAATCCTGTAATGAAATATTGTTTTTTTCAGTATATGCTGAAAGTGCTTCTAATACAGCATCATCAAGTCTAATATGTATTTGTTTTGCCACAATTGTTCCTCTTCATTCTTTTATTTCTTAAAAAGGGGGAGGAAAATATACCTGTTATTTCCCGAATATACCAATTCTATCATTTCTATTTCTCAACCACAACAAAAAAGGAAAAAATATATACCGATTAATCCCCAGTTGATATAAAATCAATATACTCTATGCTTATTTCGCTTTTATCCAATAATAGCTTTTTTAATCATCTGCTGCCTGACATCCTCAATTTGACTATTATAAAAGAAAAACAAATTCGTTTTTGCTCTTGATACTGCAACGTAATGCAATAGCCGCGAGGTAGAGTCATCCATTTTGTCAACATCAATCAAAAGCACCACTTTAGATTCCAGTCCTTTAAAAGATGCAATAGTCGCAAACTGAACTTCATCGTTTTTTCGTTCCCATATATCTCCATAACTCTTCAACTTAAATGGACGCCTAAGCGATTTTCCATGTAGGCAGTTTAATGGATTATCAAGTTTATATCTCGAAAGCAATACTATTTCGTTACCATGGACCCCTTCATTTGAAAGCTCCATTAGTGTTTGTTGAACCTGTTCGAATTCTTTGTCCTTAGATAAATATTTAATATATTTAGGTTCATCACCATTTGCCTTTGATCTACCACCCGTACTTATATTGGAAATAGCCTTATTAGCCCATACTATTTGATTTGTATTACGACAATTAACAGATAGGCCATATAAAACAGCATGCCTTTTTAATGCACTAATACATTCATTCAGTTCGACATTGTTTTGGAATATATTCTGATTCGTATCATAAAACAGGCTCCAATGCCCGTCACTTATTCCGCCTTTTATCAAACGATCAATACATGGTATATATTTCATACTCAGGAGATCTTGTGCTTCATCGATAATGACCACATCATATTTATCAACTTCCGGAAGAGCCATAAATAAATCAGGAAGTGTCTCACTGAAAAATACAGGTGTGGTTATTGCGTCAGGGTTAATTCCGCACTCTTGTTTCATAAGTGCATGAATAGTTGCTACCGTAAGATCAACTCCTTCATATTCAAATAAATGCTTAACATATCTGGCAATAGCACTATTAAAACAAAGATAAAGAACTTTATTCCCCTCCCAATATGTTCGACGTGCCTGCTCCATAGCAAGAAGTGTTTTGCCGGAACCAGCTATTCCACGAATCATTAGTCTTTCGTTATCAGCCAAACTTGTCAGAATATCATACTGTTCATCCGTCATAGTGGTCAGTTCTTTAGAGATCTGATCAATTTTAGAACGCATTAAAGGAACCAGTCTAAAGTCTCCCCTTAGAAGTACTGCTGCACGTTCTATTTCCGCAGCTTCCAAATCACCCCCGCTATAACCCCTCTGTACAACCAGCCGCTCACGCCAATACTTGAAGCCTTTGTCAATTATAGACTGAAGATCCCAGCGAAATTTCAAATCAAAAAGAATATCTGGAATAATATCTGCGCCCTCGAGAGTAAATGACATATCCGGCATAATCACTGCTGATGCAAACTGACATTTTGCAATGGGATCGTTATTTCCCAGACGATTTATTAAATATTTCCTTAACGAAAATGTATTTCCCAATACCTGCTGAAACGGACTTTCTGTTTTTTCAGTTACAACATTGTATCTGTTTCTGAATCTCCACTTACCATTTTCTCTACTGACATGCCCTCCTTTTACCTCAATACAAAGAATCCCTTCTTCACATATTACTACAAAATCAATCTCGCCAAATATCTTATTATCGTGGTTTGCAATTCCAAGAGAATGTAGAATTATGATATCGGAAGGAGTCCTGAATCTTCTAAACTCCCTGAAAAGTTTCTTTTCTGCCTCACTCTTTATAGCCGGGTCAATATAGTCCGGAAGCATCGTTACCATACACTTCTCTCCTCATTTATAATTCTGCTAAAAAAACCTATCTCTTTGTTACCAAATGTCCCTACTACAGATGCTCTGTCAAGCAGACAGTTTCTCATCTCACAGCAGGTTTCAGGTAACAATGTACAGGCGTGGCAGGCAGCATAATTAAGGCTATCTACACCCTGAGCCAGTGACTCGATACAGACGGGATCTGATGAGCACCAGGAAGCATCCTGGAGCATATTTCTGAATATCTTCTCAAAATTCTCCTTATGGCCGTTTCTAACAAGTCCTCCAAGACTCCCATCAGAATCAGTGGAGGAAGTATATAATAAAATGCCTGACATACTGAGATCTGATCCCGGATATGTACTATATAATCTTTCTTTAACAGATGCCCCTGAGTACCCGCATTCTATTGAGAGCTGTCTTATCAGTAAATGTGAAAGCGTATGAAGAAGGACATATCTTGGTGAAAAATTTTCACATTCCATATAACTGCTGTCAAGCCGCCTCTTCATCTCATCATATCTGGATCCAATTTTATCCTCCCACAACTTAAGTGCTTCTTCATTAAGCCTTATAAAAATCCCTTCACCATGCATTTCTATAGCCGGGAGCCATGACATATCTGTATCAGCCAAAGGAACATACCCTTTATCCTGAGAAAATCCTTCAAAACGTTCATCGTTTTCACTTTCCGCCCCGTATGCGATTCTCTTGAACCCTTTCAGTGCAAGAACTTCTCGTAGACGTTTTGCCAATATAACATCCTCTATGAGTCCTTGTAGTATTTCAGGAACTTCGGTCCTCCTTATTCTGAATTCGGTATCATCAGGTCTTTCATAATTTCCATTTAGAAAGACACGATATTCATCTTCCATAAGATCCTGTTTAGTATATTTTTTCTTCTCTTCCTGATTAAGAAATGTTCTCTTACATACAAGAATTATATCATCCAGGCTACAATGCCCCGCTTGTATTAGACTAAAAAAAGAATGCTCCAAAACAATTCTTATTATTTCTTCTGCTGGATTTGTAGAAAAGAAATGTTGAAGTGTTGAATATTGTTTGTCGATCTCCTGCTGTATTTTTCCACTAAATGGGGGGATCGTTAAGGCACTTTGAGTAACTGAAAAATAAACATTTGATGCTCCTCTTTGCATTGTCCTCATCTTTGCTGAACAGGTAGTTCTATCATAAAACTCTTTCCCCATTCCTATCCATGGACGTTTACCGGCGCAATGATAACCTCTGAGTGCTTCCTTACTCATACAACCGGCCATGCTTCGTCTTGCTCCACATTTCTTACAGTGAATAATGATACTGTCCAGTCCACCTGTTTCATCAGAAAAAAGAATCTCCAGTTGATCTTCTTTTCTATTAAACGGGCAATTAGAAAAATCACCACTATGTACCCACCATTGATAAGGGAAGTCCTCAATATGGCCATTTATACAAGCTGCCACGAACCTAGATGGAACAATCTTTTTTTTACAACGACGGTTACCGCAAATAACTCCTTTTTCTGCATCACGCCCAAAATTCCAAAACGGTTCCAATCTATGACAACTTGGACAAAAATGCATGTATGGAAACCTGAATGCTGGTACATCAGGCTTAACTTCATCACTCCATTCTGACACATAGCAATAAGGGCTATTGAAGGATGAAACTTCCAACAGGTCTTGAAGATTCTTTTCATGTAATTCGCAGCCCTCTGTTTTCCAATATTGCGTTGAAGCCATAATTACTGAATGATCAGGAAGATCTACGATCGCTCCAGGCCCAAAAGATGTCACCAGCTGAGTCCTTCTGATTTTTCCAACAACCGCCCTTTTTCTCATATGTGTATCGCCAGGATTTATGGGCATGATTACCTCCTCATTAGATAAATACCGCACTCTCTGTCAACATTTCTCATACTGTTCATTGTGCGAAATCTGCTGTCTGAGTCATCTCCTTTCAGTAGATCCCGGTCCCCGACGTAGCTCTTGTATTCCAGCGATCCTACAGCTTCGTATTCCCATAAGTTCCTGATGTCCTCTAACTCATCTTCCGATGCCTCAAGCTCTTCAGCATCAACAACACGGATATATTCTCTGATGTATTCTTCCACCTCTAAAACTTCCAATGCATCCGGATTATAGTTAATGGCATCAGCATTCCCTCGAAGATCGTCAATCAGGTATCTACATAATGAAACATAAAGGGCATGCAGTCCACGGTCCCTGGCTCTGTCAGAAAATGGTGTAAGACTTGTTGCTTCTACATATCTGTATAATGCTGAATGGAATTTCTGAAACTGCTCATAATGAGACCGGTCCCTGGACTTTGAAGCATTATATACTGTAACAACTATTCCAGGATTCGATCTTCCTACCCGGCTAGTAGCCTGAATATATTCGGAATTGGTTTTGGGTTGTCCTGCAACAACCATGGTGCCAAGCCGACTGACGTCTACACCAACCGATATCATATTTGAGGCCAGCAGGAAGTCATATACACCTACATGATTTTCACGAGTATATGCATTCTTAAGATCAACCTGAATTACTCTGGTAATTTCGTTATTGTCCATACGACTGGTCAGTTCTTTAATATTATCATAGCTAATGCTGGAATCTACGCCGGGATATAAGGATGAGAATTTAGCTTTAGCAAGATAGCTGAATCTGCTCTGAACGTCATCCATTATCTGAGTTGCAGCCCCCCCAAGCTCACGTAACGAATTAAAATATCCTGTTATTGTCCAGAAATTATCAATTACCTCATCTTTAAACCCGTTTTTCTCAAGCTCAAGATATCTTGAAGCAAACAGCAAATCCGCATTTACTCTGATATGTGTTGTAGTCGCTGTCGCTCCTACCCCCATAACACCCAGGTATCTTCTTGCAGGTCGTTCTTTCTCAGAAGACTGAACAGCATAAAATGAATCATTTATGGAAATACCCTGTGGTGGGAACTGCGTATGCTCTCGACCATACAATGCCTTTATCTGATTCGCAGCATTTCGAATCGTCGCTGTAGATGCAATAACTTTGGCATTTATTCCCTTTAACTGACATAGCCTTGTAATCGCTGCTTCATATATTCCTGTCATCGTACCAAGGGGGCCGGATATCAAGTGTAATTCATCCTGAATTATCAATTCCGGGGGTTTTTTATTGGATGTGATACCAAACAGCCTGGCCGGCTTATCACTCAAGGGAATTCTTGCAAATTTATCAACAGTAGCAATTATAAAAGCAGGTAAATGCTCATAAATTGAGCCGTCAATCATATGGATTGGCATACCATCAGGTAATGAATGAATATCACAATTATTATTTGGACATCTGATGTACATCCTTTTATTTATAACATCCACATCGTAGTCTTTAGCTCTTATAGTCTCACCGCACCAGGGGCATTTCTTTACCTGCATAGGATTAGCTTTATCACCGCTGATATCTGCTCCTCTCTTCAGCTTGTTAATACTGGTTCTGGCTTCATTAAAATCGTTAGGGGTCAGTTTGTTTCCAACCCATAATCCTATGGCTATCTCAGAACCACCAATCTTATATTTTCTTCTAATAAGTTCACAGGCAAAAATGAGCATACTTGCACGTTCAAACTGTTGAAGTGTCAGTAGTCGGAGAGTATATCTCATTAAAACAGTAACCCCATCAGCAGATGGATCTCTAAGCCTCCTTAAAAAGATCGTAAATGCAGTTATTCCGAGATAGGCTTCCGTTTTTCCACCGCCGGTGGGAAACCAGAGCAGGTCGACCTTTTCCCTCTCATCGGATTCAGGGTCAATCATGCCGCCAATTTCATGCAGAATAAATGCAAGCTGGAATGGATACCATTTGACAGTACCCTTGTCAAATTCCTTTCCTTCTTTCAAAATGGTCTTTTCTCTTTGTAGCAGCATGGCTTCATTGGCAAGCTGAAACGCTCTATAAGCCAGACCGTCCTCCTGAGTGCTTTTCCTTAGCAGACCAATTGTATTTTTAATTCGGTTATAAACTTCATAGCATCGTCCAATATTTACATCAGCTCTTACCAGTCTGTTTCCGGTAAATGATCTCGACTTTTCTTTTATCTGCTCAATCCAGTTTCTGTATTCTTCCATGAAATTATCAAGTTCATTCAGGACACAGCCAGAATCCTCAGTAGCCAGATAATCCATTGAGAATAACAACGGATTTCCATGTGAAGCTGCTTTCATCTGAAGAAGATCATGTCTGGGCAAAAATTCCGTCTGGACCCATAATGGTCCATTATTATTCTCATCCCAGGAAGCAGCGCATCCATGTCCCTGAGCATAACAAATGATATCTGAGTACAGCATCTCCAGTTCCAGCAATTCAGAGTCGCCACTCATCCTCACTTCTCTGGTTGCTTCCATAAATATAGAATTGTTATCAAGGGATGTTATCCTGACACATGGTTGAAAAGCTGTACACATAGATGTCGATATCATATCAGAATCAGAAGCATTACTGTTGAGCAGAACAACAGTAATCACTCTTTCTCCTCCTGGATAGATAGCATGAGTATATACATGAAGTTCCATGTTTTGTTCAAGGTTTATCTTTTTGGGATTTTCTTCGTCAAAAGCCACAGGTAAAGAAAAATCTGTAGTTTTCCTAAACCATAAGTGTTTATCTTCTCGAATTGTCCCCTGTCTTTCAGCTCGACTGATCAAATCATGATCGGCCTTTTCGGCAGGTACTGGAGAATAGAATGAATAACTGCCTGAAATGTTAATCCCCTTTACTCCTGACATTAAAGTACAAGTAATACCCATAGAAGAAGGATTAAGTTGATTAGTCAGCGATATTGCTGCATCATAACTTTCCGTCCCTGTTTCAAGAAAAGGATTTCTGGCTAAATCTTCAGATTCGGCCTGATTCTTTTGAGGATACAGTTTTCCCATAATATAATAGGAAACTGGTAATTCCGTTAAAACCTCGTCTTCATAAACCGGTCCTATAAGATCTTTCTGAAGAACCTCATTTAAAATGTTTCTGGCTCTGTAAAATTCTGAAAAATCTGCCATTGCAATCTCCTGATAAGAATTAATCCAGTGTATTGTTCGATCTATGTGCCAGCCCGGTAATCGAAAATCCTGTCCATATGCACATACTTCCAAAAGTCTTTGCACCGGGCCTGTCTGTAGTATCAACAGAAATACATGAAGTCAGTCTCTCTACATAAACATTATTAAAAACATCCGGAAAATAGCTGTATCCGATGGAAGCATTCGGATTTTTAAATATTCTCCGCCAGGCTTTAACAATTCCCCATTTGAAATCCTGCCCTAAATATCCAAGTACTACAGCCGGGTTATCGTCCAAGTGAATTGAGTAACTTATCTGGCCATGCATGACTTCCAGTTCTGACATCTTTTTCAATCGTATGCCCATATCAGGTTTAATGTTTTTTCTTATATATTCCTGACGTTCTTTGCTTGCAGCAAACGATTCTTCCAAAATATCATTGCTTTTTCCAATTTCAATGTGAGATAAATAGCCGGTTTTTCTCCCGGGCCTCTTACCCGATTTAAAGCATCTCCCTTCATCGTTTTTCAGTGAATAGAAGAAATTATTTCTGCCGCCTAACTGAAATTTTGATATCTTCTTTCTGGGTCTTGTAACTGCTACATAACAAACCTTGTGCTCATCTATATCGTCATTATCAGGATCTTGCATCTGCTGCAGAACATCATCCAGAACCAGCACATTGTCAAATTCTCGTCCTTTTGCTCTGTGTATATTACTAACAGTTATTCGTCTATCCGTAGACTCTATATTTTCAAAAAGTAATGGGTCTTTGGGGCTGTATAGAATTCCTTTCAAAAGTTCTTCTACATCAAACCATGTTTTATCCTGATCTCTTTGTGTACTTGTCAAAGCTTCCCAGTAAGGTAAATAATCCATATCCGAATACATGTCTTCAAAACACTTCTGAAATTCCAGCTCATTTACCTTATCATGCGGATATTCCATAAATATAGCAGCAATCCATGCCCCGTAAACCTTTCTGGTTAAAGAATACTGTAATTTATGTGGAACATTATTATTCTTCAACCATGTGGATATTTGCAGCGCTTGTCCATTATTCCTGGTCAATATCCCAAGACTTCCAGTGGAAACTAACCTAAGGGCTTCTTCCTCTGTTAAATTCTTCATACTTGTTTCGGAATTATTGATACTTGCTGCCAAAGTCTTTGCTGCATTTGCTCTATTAATCTTATCTCCATTTAATATAGCTGCTCTGTATGGTCTGGTGAACTTCTCATACTCATCACCCTGCCGATAGTTTTTTTCCAGAGCAAGATAATTGGCATCAGGGTATTTTGAAAATATTTCTTCATAAAACCCAGCTGAGGACATCTGAGAATTGTCGTTCTTAGTAAGATAATCATACAAGGCCTGACATGCATCTCCCAGGATAGTAAATCCACATTGTTCGGATATACTATTTAAGATAGTTAGAACCAGATCAGCCCTGTTTCCAACCAGGTCCTGGACTTCATCGACAATAACATGATCATAATCGAGCATTTCCGGCTTCTTCTTTATGACTTGTATACCTGTCTGAATCCGTTGTTCATAGTTCTGTCCCTCCAGTTTGTACCCTGATGGTAAAAGCTCAGGAAGCACATCCATAATCAGAGCAATCAGATATGTAATATAAGAATCAAAAGTTCTTATGTCTATCCTGCACCATATATGCCCTATTCTTCCATCATCGGCTGCCTGTTCCAGCCTCTCCTTAATGACATCCACTGCCGCCCTGGAAAAACACAGAATCAGTATCCTTTCAGGCTCTATGTCCAGCTCGTTAATCATATAAATTATCTTTTCGATAAGAGTATACGTTTTTCCTGTTCCCGGGCCTGCATTTACTACTGTCTTTAATTCCGGGGGCATCTGGATAAGTGTTTTCTGATCAGTATTCCGAAAAGATCCAAAACCAATGTCAGATCGTTCATCATTGTCACTTGATCCAATCTCATTATTTATGTCTGTTGGATTAATCCCAGAACCTGTATCACTGGATTCCTTCCCTATGTCAATTATGGTTTCCTGAATCTCAATATATGAATTGCCATACTGCTCATCTTCAAAATTATGAGAATCAGTATCCCCTATACCATATATATCTAAATCAGAATCCCCGCTTACATCTGATTTACCACCTTTTGTTAAGATTTCCTCATCCGAATCATTACGTATGCCTTTCGAAGTTTTCGAAAGTGCGTTTTTAATTCTTTTTGATTCAACTTCATTTTCTTTCAGAACATAGAGCTCTTCTACTGAAAAATCAGGGCGACATTCACAAAAATGTTTACAGCCAGTTTCCAGGCAGGTACAGAATACCCATTCATTTCCTGCCTTATCTTTCTTTAATCCCCAGCAGTACTCATCCTTAGGTGAATAGGCACACTTCATTCCTCTTCTAAGGATTTTCTTTTGTATATCAAGAAAAGCATATCTGCCAAAAGTGCGCCTGTTAAGCTTATCCAGCGCGAAATAATCTCTTACTTTAGATAGAAATTTTCTGTCTTCAGAAACAACTTTCCCGACAGGCTGAATATTACTGCTATATTTAACATTACTATTATTTGACATTTTAATTCTTCTCCGGAAGCCTGTAATAACATTTCATCCTTGAATATTCCCACATTCTCTGAAATTCCTCAGGATGCATTCTACTTTTAATGAAAGCTCTGAGTATCATATCCTTGTCTATGGATACTGTCATATGCATAGATTCAGATAAAAAGCCATGAGCGGGGACTGAACAGAATCTTTCATCTGATTTATCTATATCTTCAGAACCGGAAAAAATAAATCTTGCCTCGCGACTGTCATCAACAATGCTAAAATCAAATTCCCTGCTATACCCTTCGACACTTATGTCTTTCGACAATACAGGAAAGAATGAACCATCACTTAATTCAATCCCAACCGACTGATTAGAATAATAACCACCCGGCATCATATTCAGTTTTGCAGCTCCCTTTGCCACATTCCATGCTGTCTCTTCCGGAAAAAACAGTTTATCACCGAACAGATTCTCCATTCTTTCAATAAGAGGCCCAAGATTACTGCTTCCTCCTACCATAAGGACACTGTCAATATTTGCAATACCGAGGCCTGATTCTCTTATTGCTTCCTGAAGACATTCTATTGCTTTTGTAACTTCCGGCTCAATTATATCTACAAACCAGTCATAATCGATTGTTTCACGACAGACCCCGTATTCACCATAGTCATTCATCTGAACAGTTGCGGTATCATCCTCACTAAGTGCACATTTAGCTCTCTCTGATCTCACACGCAACAAGTCCCTGGCAGTAACCGGCATATCAATGAAAGCTTTATTCTTCCCTTTTTTACGGGAAATCTTTGCATGAAGTCTTTCAGCCATTTTCTGATCAATGGCGTCACCGGCAATATCCATTCCCGTCGTAGCCATTTCTGATATCTTTCCGTTTATATTAGATATAATACTGACATCCAGGGTACCACCACCCCAGTCAAAGACCGCAATATTTGTTGCGCTTTTCAAAGCATCATAATTTGCATAAAATGCAGCAGTAGGTTCACTTACAAAATTAGATATTTTAATCCCTGCTTTCTTTGCCGCCTCTCTGATCCGTTTTCTTTTTTCAGGTGCTAATCCAATTGGGATTGCTACAGTGGCTTCTGTCATAGCAACTCCGTGCTGTTCCATGACCTTGTTTTTCAAACTCAGAAACAATCTGCTGGCGATATCAGTCGTAGTCCATTCCTTTCCAGCTATATTGAGAGTCACGTCCTTTTCTATAAATGATTTGATGGAAGAAATGTATTCACATGATTCACTTAATTCGAGCTTTTTGTCCCAGGCTTCTCGACCTGTATATACTTTCCCGGATTCTTTATCGATAGCAACAACCGATGGAATAGGCCTTCCCAAAGCATCTCCAAACTTAATTTCCTTATCTGCAGACCCGGAAACACCTTTAATATATGCAGCTGTTGCACTGTTAGTTGTACCAAAATCAATGCCAAAATGATAATTAAGTGTCGGTTTTTTCATAGGCCTTTCCATCATTGGCGACTTATTACTACTGGAATCCCTTAAAAACTGAGAATATCTCCCTGTCCTTGCCATTTTTTCCCCTTGCTTTGTGTTGCTGATAAACGATGACACGACCTCATAAAACAGGTATTGCATAACACCTGTACATGGATGTCTATTTTCCGCTCAAAACCCCGATTATTATTACAGGGCATCGAGCTGTAACCACAAAAATATACTTATAGTACTATCCATTTTAGCAATTCAATGACAAACCTGGTCGCTCAATAAGCGACAAACAGTTTTCCAAAGTTTTGCATGAAATAAAACAGTACATAAACCTACGAATCTATAAATGTGCTAACAAGTCAAATACTTATTAGCACATTCAGATTTATAGTAATATACAAAGTCTCAAATATCCTTAATATTAAATCCTTCTTTTTGTAAAATATCAAAAATATCTCCAAGCTGATCCCTTAGATTTTCACCAAGCTCAACGCTCATAGGAATTGAATCTGCGGATTTATAGTCTTCATATTCTATACGCAGTTTTTCACTTACTCTGCTTATTCGTTCTTCGTATTGCCTGACATCTTCCCTTTCCATAAGATCACTCATAGCTTTAATACTGTCTATTTCCGCATCTTTTTGATCAATTTGTACTCTGAGATTCTCAACTTCTTTTTGGAGTATTTCATTTCTGGTAAGTAATTCTATATTCTGACGTCTTATATATTCACTATTGCTTTTTTCTCTTTCTATGGAACCTGAAAGACTATCTATCAGCTTCCGGTAATCATTCATTAAAGCAGTAGTAATACTATTATTTCTTTGAACTGATGTGTTCAGTTCAACAAGCTTATTGAACATATTTATAAGAAAACCAGGAATGGCTTTTTCTTCCGTACTATCCTTACTATTCTTGACTTTCTGCCTATCTTCAAAGCCGTTTTCTTCATTTGCAGTTTCGTCTCCATCAACAGCTTCGTTGTTAATATTTACAGGCAACACTGGTCCTGCACTAACTTCACTATTGTCTGTATTTGACATAACATCGTTAAACGATACATGTGCAGATTCTGTAAGAGATGTAACAGGACTTTCAGAAGTCTCTGACATTTTTTCCGGCAACTCATTTTCTAAAGCAACTGTTCCACCTCCTGAAGAAGGAATCCAGTCTTTCACCAGTTCAATCCCTTTTTTCTGCCTGGCATTTGGTTTAACTCTGGATTCTGCATATTGAATAGATTCATAAATCAATCTTTCAAATATATCCCTAGTGTTATCATCATCGAACAGTTCTTCATATTCACAATTAGTATTTATATTCAAAAGATCAGGGTAAAAACTATTAAGAATGATGCTACTGGCATTTTTCTGTATTTCTCCATCCTTATTGAAACAGTACTCAGGAATCTTTTTTATAATAATCCTCACATAAGCGTCATCAACTTTATTATCGCTAAGGAAATGAGCCAGTAAATTAACAAGTATAGAAAAAGTCCTGCCTCTATCTTTATTGAAAAACCGGCTATCAAATAGCCTCTTTAGAATCTCCGGCTTTTTTTCTGATTCAGCTCTGGTAAAAAACACCTTAAAAGGTCGCATTTTAATAAAGCGAAATCCCTTGTCCATATATTCGAATGCTGTTTCATCAAGCCCATTTTCTGAAAGCATAGAAAAAAAACACGTATAATATTGCGTCTTCTGATTTTCATTTGGATCTTTACCCTTAACCTGCAATAACTCATCTAATTTTTCGGTATATTTTTCCATTTTTCCCCCATATTAATCCATTTGTTGATTAAGTATGTTCATTTATACAGATACTGAAATCATATTAACAACATGGTATCTCATTATTCACTTTTTGGATTAATAAAATGATCATTGTATTCATCCTTTGAGCAATATCTGAATAGAAGATATTTCTTTGAGATACGAAATAAGATATTATTGACTAGTATAAACGTCACGAATTAACTGGACTTTTAAGAGGTAATGTCTCAACCTGTATTTTCTCATCGGAATCTATTTCGTCGAGCT
>OCTX012269349.1_pt1 | contig 22353 bp, 15 predicted proteins | sample 1539691 | NCBI WGS metagenome assembly OCTX01 (sample SAMN02144231, study PRJEB22623) | gut metagenome | biome: sheep rumen | host: Ovis aries | place: New Zealand
AAAGCCGTGCTTATACCTACTCATGTTGCTGATAGAAAGATACAACTAACTAAATTATATTTAAACTTTTTATTAACTAAATTTTCTTTTTTTATGAAACGAAAACTACTTTTGGCATGCTGTGCCCTATTGATTGGGTGGAGTAATGCGAACGCACAGGGAACATGGAATGCTCCAGAGATTCCTGGCTCTGACCTTTCTGGTACTGTTTCTGGCAATTATGCCATTTACAACGTTAAAGCAGATGCCTTCATGGGTGAAGGTATGAACCATGGCACAGAAGCTCTTGCTTGCCGTCTGGAGGGAGGTTATTCTGCTGATTTGGCGGCTCGTCAGAAATTCACACTTTCGGTATCAGATGGTAAAGTAAAAATGGTACATGCGAATCATGCTGATAGAGGTGTTGGTTGCGCATCAGCAAACGCTAACGATATCTATGCAGACTTTGAGTCTAATAATCAGTGGACCTTTGCTGCTTCTAATACAGCTCCTGACTATGGTAATGTCTATAACCTCTCCATAGCAGGTTTTGGTACATTGGATGTTGATGATAAGTGGGGTGGAAAACTGACAACTACAGGTGGTTCAGGTAGTACCGACTGGGCTTTTATTCCCGAAGGTAAACTCACAGATGGCAGTTTTGCGAAGTGGGTTGAGAAAAAAGCTATGTATGATGTTTACCTTGCTCTTGTCGCATCGGAATCTACATCCACATACGCAGACGCACTCTCTACAGCAAATGCTGTTTATACCAATGGCGATGCGACTGCCAGCGAATTACGTGCAGCTACCCGTGTACTTATTATTGCTGCTGCTGACGGCATACAGCAACCAACAAACGTGTCGGCTCTTTTCACAAATGCCAATATGCAACAAGATGGAACAAGTGACTGGACTAGCACAGATGTTGCCCGTTCTGCTGGTGCCATCGAAAAGTATCATGATCAAATTACCTTAACACAGGCAAAGAATGATGTCCCTAACGGTCTCTATACCCTCGTATTCCGTGGCATGGTACGCCAGGACGGTAGTGGCGCGGCTCCAGTCTTCAATGCAACTTCTGGTAGTACTTCCAATAATGCTAATGTGCCTTGGATGACCAGCATTGCTTCAAGATGGAATGTAGGGGGTGGAAACAACCAATGGGCAGGTAATGATGGCTCTAAAATTCCTGATAAGATTTGGCGTGCAGCAGAAGGTCTTGCTTATGATGAAGCTGCTGCATCAATCGGCAATTTTAAGGTTACAGGTAATGCCTTGACATTAACTGTAACCCAGAGTCAAAACACTCAGTGGTTTACTTTTAATAGTTTTGAAATTATTTACAGCGGTCCTGCAAATCTTGCATTATACAAACAAGTGTTGGAAAAGAAAAGCGTTGCAGAAGGACTTGTGTCCACCGCACCTAATGCTGGTTCTACAACACTGCTTACAAATGCAATTAATGAAGCCAAATCTGTTACTCCTAATTCCGAGGAGGACGCATTGAATAGTGCTTTGACTAATCTCAATAACGCAATCACTTTTGCGGGTGAATGTGGTACACCCTATGCCACTTTCACAGCTTTGAAGGATGCAGCTGATGACATAGCAGGTGTTGATTACACAGAAACGGAAAGTGGTAGTCACTCTACATTTACAGGAATCATTTCTGCCCAATCAAGCACAGCGAATAATGCAACAACTGTTGTTGCAATCACTACAGCTACAAGCACATTGAAGGCTGCTATCAAGACTTATGTAAATGCTGCAGAGCCCAAAAATGATGGTGAATACTTCGACATCACCTGTCTTATTGAGAACCCAACCTTTGAAAATAATAATGCCACAGGATGGTCTGGTGACGTTCCTGGATTCGAATCATACCAAAATGCCGAGTTCTTCAATAAGAACTTTGACTTCTATCAGAATATCACTGGTTTGGCAAATGGTAGCTATCAGTTGAGTGTTCAGGCATTCTGTCGTCCTGGTGATAATGGAAATACGACTTCTGGAGCTTATTACGACTATACACAGAATATAAGCAACATTACTGCTGAACTCTATGTAAATAGTGACGCTTCAACAATCGGTAACATATACTCTTATAAAGGAAATACAACAGCTGCAAAGGTTGATGGAAATGATTTTCATTGTAATATCGATCCTGATGATTACTGGGTTCCAAATAATATGAAGGGTGCAGGTCTCTATTTCAAGGATGAAGCTTATAATACATCCGTTGCTGCTCTAGTTGAAGATGGAAATCTTAAAATTGGTTTCCGTGAGGCAAGCAAAAAAACCAATCAGTGGGTTATATTTGACAACTTCCGCCTGTACTACTATGGTAGCAGTAAGTTGGTTTATTACAAACAATATCTGCCACAGTTGAAAGCAGAAGTTACTGCAGACTTGTCAAATGGTGCTTATGCAAATGTACTTGTATCATCTGAGGATGAGGCACTCGACGCAGCTCTCGCAGCTACTCCTGCTTCAGAAACAGAAGGTGCTTACAAGACAGTTATCGATAATCTCAAGACTGCTCAGACGGCTTTCCGCGCTGCTGCTCCATCCTATGATGCAATGGTTGCAGCAAAGGCTTCCTCGCTTACAAAGAATACTTCTAATATCGGTACAGGAATATTCCAGTATAATGAGACAACAAATAACACTTTGTTCTCAGCGTACGAGACTGCTAAGGCTCCTATAGATAGTTATACATTTACCACTTCAAGTACAGCTGCTGGTGCTCAGGCACTTGTAGATGCGCTTGATGATGCAATCGATGAATATAACAATCAGCCACTCAATGCTCCTACTGCTGATACACATTACAAACTTACTTTGGCTGATAGAGGTGCTCTTACATATACAAAAACAGGAGCTGCTGATGAGGGTGGATATGAACTTCCATATCAAACGGCAGCAGATTATATGGCACAGACGTTCTTCTTGAATAGTGTAAGTGGAAATGATTATACAATCAGCTTTACAGACATTGATGGTGATACACGATATATTTGTACAGGCGAGAATGCAAAAGCTGGTTCGGGAAATGCAAGAATCCGTACCACTACAGATGATGAAAAAGCTTTGAAATTTACAGTTGTTGCAACTACAACAAATAATGTATTCAACTTGCTAAATACTGAAGATAGCAACTCCAAAGTTGGCTCAAATGGAGGTGGTATGTATACTGCAGATAATTATACTTCATGGTCTATCGCTGAGGCTTCTCAGGCAGAAGTTACAGTTTCAGCTAAAGCTGGCAAGTATGGTACTATCATCTTCCCATTCACTCCTGATGTTTCTACAGGTTTCGATGGTATCACATTCTATAGCTGTAATCCTATAAATGGAGAAAGTGTAGAAATCGAACCTATTGCAGGTGCTCCTCAGGCTAACACTCCTTATATCATTAAGAATACTAACGGAAGCGACTTCTCTAAGGATGTTTCAGGTTGGGGTACAGCTGCTGCAGATTCTTATGCTGATGCTGAAGGTCTCTTGACAGGTATTTATACTGCTGCTGAAATTCCGGTTGGTAGCTATGTTCTCCAGACTCAGGGTGGTGTTCAGAGCTTCTATCAAGTTCAAGATGACCCACTGACAGGAGTTGCATATCGTGCTTATCTTACAGTTCCAGCAAGCCCTGTAAAGATGTTTAACATTGTAGATGGCACAGCTACAGGTGTTGAGGCTCCAGTTGCAGCTGAGGCTGAAGAGGAAGAAATTCTCTACAACACAGCTGGTGTACGAGTAGGCAAAGACTACAAGGGTATTGTAATCAACCAGAAGGGCGAAAAGCGTCTTCAGAAATAATTAACCTTAAAACTAAGAAAGGAAACATAACAATGAAAAAGACATATATGAAGCCAACTATGGATGTAACTCAGATTCAGTTGGAACAAGTTATAGCAACTTCGGATATTCCGCTATCAGGTTCAAAAGCCTCCACTTCTGAAACCGGTTATACGATGGACTCCAAAGACTTCGATGACTACGACGAAGACCTCTGGTAGAATAATCGGTGAGGGGTGAGTCCTGTGCTTTCCCCTCGCTTCTAGATAATGCTGGTGAAAATCAGCAAATTTTCCTAGATAAGTTAGTTAATTAGGTTCACCTACCAATGTGTCGTGAGATACAAGGGTGAAAATAATGAATTCTTTAAGCTTCTGCGCAGCGATGTGTGGAAGCTTTTTTGTGTGTTTTTGCCCGCAAGCCCCGATTTTACTGGTGTGCACACGAGAGAAATTTCTCTAACGTAAGCGCAAAAATCATGCATTTGTGACAATTGTGACAAATGACAGTCGTTTTTTACGCCATTCCTCAATTAAGGAGTTTCCTCTAAATAAATTCCGAAATAAGACATTTTCTGCGCAGAAATGATAATAATTATTTCTATTTTGGTTTTTTTCTACAATAACATTGGATATAAATAAAATACTCCATATTTTTGCAATTCCAACCTTGGAAACCATGAATATGTACAAAACCGATATTTTAACAATTGGGGGGGGTATTTCTGACAGCATAGTTAGAAACCTCTACATTGTATAATATATAAGAACGTGTGAAGAGTCGTCGGACTCTTTGCGCGTTTTTTTTGTGTTTATACCTACTCATGTTGCTGATAGACAGATATAACTAACTAAATTATATATTAACTTTTTACTAACTAAATTTTCTTTTTATGAAACGAAAACTACTTTTGGCATTCTGTGCCCTATTAATTGGGTGGAGTAATGCAAGTGCACAGACAGATGTTACTACAACGTACATTACAAACCCAAGTTTTGAAACGGATGCAAAGGATGTAATAACACCTACTGGATGGACGATTTCAGGAACAGCAGGGACAAAAAAAGTTGTAGATGTAGATTCAGAGATAGGAGATGGATACGGGAAGGTAACAACTTTGACTGATGGGTCAAAGGGTTATGGAATACGTCAAGCATGGAGTGCTACAACTTTTAGTATTTATCAATCAGTTACTTTGCCTGCTGGCTTTTATGTGTTAAAAGTAGATGAGAAGAGCGTTTATGCTGCAGAAAATAGCTCTAATACACCATCATTTAAACTTTATGCTGATAATACTGAAAGTGAGAATTTTGCTTTTACAACACAATTGGGGAATTCAACTTCATTTTTCCCATCATACGTTTTTTCGACGAAGAGTTTGAGCTTCTATTCTGATGGTTCAGAAGTGAACATCGGTGTCAGCATTTCCTTCATGGACAAACGCAATGATGTTCTTCTTGACAATTTCAAACTATATAGTTATCCTGCAGCTACTTCTAGCGATTACGCAGCCTTGAAGGAGGCACTTGATGCTGTGGAAGGAAAGATTTTAGGCTTTGAAGTCGGTGAATATGCACCATATACAAACAAGGATGCTATTGTGGCACTTGCTAATGCTAAAGCGATAAATCCATCTGCTCCTAATATGCAGAGCACAGTACAGGGAGCTACTGCAGCATTAACATCTGCTATATGGACTCCCAATGCATCGCGTATGAATGCTTTCTATTGTGGTGACTTCAGCGATTATGTCACAGGCGATATTTCTACCAACAACCGTGCAGCTGCTACAGGATGGTCAAATACTGATACTTATAATTGTGGCGTTGTTGGGTTGCGTGCTACAGAACCTGCATATGGAGGTAATGATAATCCGGGTCTTGATGGTCTCACCTCTAAAAAAGCTCTTTACTTGCGTGGAGGTTTTTCAACAGCTTACGGCAGCACCCCAGGATATACCGTTCCCTTGAAGGCAAACGCCATCTATACTCTGTCGTTTACATATGGAGGCTGGGGACAGTTTATGGAAAACGCAGGAACAGTCACGGTGAAAGATGGTAGTTCAACGAATGTTCTTGCGCAAAGTGTCACCACGACTGGTACTGCTAACTCTGACAAAACCAAATGGCAATCCTTTAACGCAGAGGTAAAGACAAATGATGCGGGTAGCTACACTGTTGATTTGAACTTTGTCGCTGGTGGTCAGTCAGCATTCTCTGATTTCAGTCTTCTATTCCAAAACTACATGGTGAAGGCTTCTGCGACAGAATTGCCCGCTGGAAATATGACTGCCGACACCTGGTACTACTTTGATATTGCTACTGAAGGAGAATACAAACTAACAGCTTCTAGCAATTTAGGTGATATCAAATATGTTACTGACGGTACATTGGCTGAGAATACTCCTGGAACAGCATTCTCCGTTGATGCTAATAACGTAGTGAGCTTAACTGTAGGCCGCTACTACGTGAAGTCTTCTTCCGCTCAGTCGCTGACTGTGGCTGTATATGCTATTGCAACAGCAGAGGATTACGAAAATCTAAATGCAGCTATCAATGCAGCCGAAAACAATATTGGTTTCGAAGATGGCGAATATGCTCCTTATAACAACAAGGCAATGCTGACCACATTGGCAGAGGCTAAGGCAATAAATCAGAGTGTAGATAATCCTCAGGCTACGGTTCAGGGCTATACTACAGCTTTGGCTGCTGCTAACTGGACTGCAAATGATGGAGAGGTTAACGCTATTCGTTGGAATATTGCTGACTATCCAGATACTGGTGCTGAAACAAAAGTGCCAACAGGTGGTTTTGTTGGTTCTGATAGTGGTAGCCGTATTTCGCACAAGTCTGCTGATGGTGGAAATGTTGGTTTGAGAGGTCTTGATCAATACATGGCATTGATGGTGATTTCTAACACCAATGCTACTTATGGCGAAACTGAGGGATATACCCTTCCTCTTAAAGCTAACACGATTTATGAGTTTAAGTTTAAATACGCAGGCTGGGGCGAATGTGGTACACCTACTATTACTATCTTGAAAGGTAGTGATATAATCAAGAATGTAGAATTATCCACACCTGCAAAGACAGGTAATGACAATCAAGATGCATGGGAACCAGCATCTGTTGTCTTCCAGACCAATGCTGCTGGCGACTATAAGGTGAAATTCAGTACTTCCGGCGGTCGTAATGCTTTCGGTGACCTTGAACTGAAGAAGGCTCCCGCTACATTTGCAGTTACTATCTCAGGTGCAGGTTATACAACATTCTCTTCTGCTTATGCTCTTGATCTGACTACAGAAAATACTCCAGATGGTCTTGAGGCTTACTATGTAACTTCTGATGGCGTAAAAGACACATATGTATCGCTCACCGCAATTAATCAGACAGTTGCAGCAAATGAAGGTATACTCTTCAAGGGTACAGCTGGAGAAACTTACAATGTTCCTGTAGCTGCAAGTGGTGATGCTCTTACTGGAAACCAATTGGTTGCTACTGACGGAAGCGAAGTTGCTGCAGGTAACTTTGTATTCGCATACGAAAATGGCACATTCGCTAATCCTGGTTTCTACACCCTGACAGCTGGTACTGTTATTGCAGCAGGTAAGGCTTACTTGCAAAAGCCAGTATCTGGAGTTAAGGCATTCCTCCCATTCGATGGAACAGCTACAGGTGTTGAGGCTCCAGTTGCAGCTGAGGCTGAAGAGGAAGAGATTCTCTACAACACAGCTGGCGTACGAGTAGGCAAGGACTACAAGGGCATTGTAATCAACCAGAAGGGCGAAAAGTTCTTGAATAAGTAAAAAGACCCTCTCCAGCTCCCCCTGTTTAGGGGGAGAGAAGGGAAAGCTAATAACAAACTTTAGAAAAATCCCCGATCTCACAACTCCTCCCCTAAACAGGGGAGGTCGGGAGGGGTCCTAAATACTACAATGAAAAAGACATATATAGCTCCACTCACAGAAGTGGTAAAGATTAATGCAGAGCAGATGATCTGCGAGTCAATACAGCAAAAAGGTGATTATAATTCTACCACTATGACTATCGCTGGCAAGGACGACTTCGATGACTACGACGAAGATCTCTGGTAAATAATCGGTGAGGGGTGAGCCCTTTGCTTTCCCCTCGCTTCAAGATAATGCTGGTGAAAACCAGCAAATTTTCCTAGATAAGTTAGTTAATTAGGTTCACCTACCAATGTGTCGTGAGATACAAAGGTGAAAATAATGAATTCTTTAAGCTTCTGCGCAGCGATGTGTGGAAGCTTTTTTGTGCTTTCCTCAGCAAAATGCTTATGATTGTAGGTTATTGACAACCTATTCGGGTGGTGTTTTATTTAAAATAGAATAAAAAAATCCCTCAATGAGGGAGATTTTGTTTAAAACATTTCCCTCAATGAGGGAGATTTTGTATCTTTGCGGCGATTCTAACCTATAATGCTATGATTGATAATTCGCTTTATTCCTATATGGAGGAACTGCTGGAGACGACTCCAACAGAGTTTTATCGCTATAAATACGATGAAGTAGATTGGGAAGGCCGCCTGACGGGTATTGTCGGTCCTCGTGGGGTGGGCAAATCCACTATGGTATTGCAGTATATAAAATCTCATCGCTCCGAGGGTCTCCACCTGTATGTTATGGCTGATAATGTTTATTTTACTTCCCATTCACTTGTTCAGCTTGCAGATGAATTTGTCAAGGATGGTGGAACTCATCTGTATATTGATGAGATTCATAAATATAAATATTGGTCGCGCGAACTGAAACAGATATATGATGTACATCCTGCCTTGAAAGTAACATTCACAGGGTCGTCGGTTCTCGACATTCAGCAAGGTGAAGTCGATTTGAGTCGCCGGGTTGTTATGGAGACTATGCAGGGACTTTCTTTCAGAGAATTCCTTCGTTTGTTTTATGATATTCAGGCTCCAGTTGTTTCGTTAGAAGACATTTTAAATCATAATGTAGAGATACCAGGATTGCTTCATCCGCTTCCTTATTTTCGCGAATATCTGAAGCAGGGTTATTACCCCTATTCTCTTCATGGACGTTTTGCCACTCGTCTGCAGCAAGTGATAAATCAGACGATAGAGACTGACATACCGCAATACGCAGATATGAAGGCATCTACTGCCCGTAAACTGAAACAGCTGCTTATGGTAATATCCGGTTTGGCTCCGATGAAACCTAATGCCGACAATCTTGCTCGCGAAATAGGTGTGAGTAAGAATAATGTTCCGGACTATATTCTGTATTTAGAGAAAGCAGGTATGATAGGTCAGTTGCGTGATGATACCGGAGGTTTGAGAGGGTTGGGTAAAGTTGAAAAAATCTATTTGGACAATCCCAACTTAATGTATGCTCTATCAGAGGGAGAACCAAATATCGGGAATCTTCGTGAGACATTCTTCTATAATCAGATGCGTGAGCGTAATTCTGTCATTTCATCGCGAGTTTCTGACTTTATGATTGGGAAATACACGTTTGAAGTAGGTGGAAAAAAGAAGGGTAAGAAACAGATCTCAAATGTATCAGATGCCTTTGTAGTTCGTGATGATATTGAATACGGAAACGACAATATCATTCCGCTTTGGCACTTCGGACTTAATTACTGATAGTTTTTGTTTTTTACTGGTGTGCACACAAGAGAAATTTCTCTAGCGTAAGCGCAAAAATCATGCATTTGTGACAATTGTGACAAATGACAGTCGATTTTTACGCCATCACTCTCTAACCACTAACCCTTAACCTTTAACCCTTAACCTTTAACCTCTAACCTTTAACCCTTTGGGTAGGATTTCTATCTGTCCGTTCTTGTAGAGGTTGCCTACGGCTTGTTTGAAGGTGCGTTTGCTCACTCCAAAGGTGTTGTAGATTTCGTCCGAAGGACTGTGGTCGTGCAAGTGGCATTTGCCGTCGTGCTCCTTCATCCATTGCAAGAGGCGAGGGGCGAAGTCATCGATAAGAAGCGGACGCGAAGTGAGCTGGTTGTACCGCACTTCGCCGTCGGGGGTGATGTATTTCTCCTGCTCCTGTTTGTTCGCCTGCTGATTCTTGAGCAGTCGCTGAATGCGCGATGTGCACACGATGCGATAGGTCAGATTGTCGATGTAACAGTATATCTGATAGCGCTTGCCCGGCTGCATGGGCACTGCCTGTTCGCGGAACGGACAGAAGAGGTCTTTGGTAAGTCCCCAGTCGAGATAGGCGCCGTACTGGTTCACCCATTTGCACTCAAGGAAGGCAAAGCCGCCCACCTCGACAAGAGGATGCTCTGTAGTTGCTATGAGGCGTTCCTCGTGGTCGAGATATAGAAATACTTCGATGGAATCACCGATTTTGACTCCGTCTGGCAGATATTTTGTGGGCAATAGGATGTCGCCTACCTGACCGCCTTCAAGATAGGCTCCGTGAGGTAGGATGCGAGCTACACGCAGGGTGTTGTGCTTGCCGAGTTGTGGTTTTACTTCCATGAGTGTATGTTGTTTACTCTGTTATGTCTGTCTGCGGTAAAGGGTCTATTCCTGGTATCGTGCCTGCTTCTTCTGCATGGTCTATCTGTCCGTCGATGAGTCGGATAGTGCGGTCGGTCATGGCTGCAAGGGTTTCGTCGTGGGTGACGATTGCGAAGGTATAACCGAACTGATTGCGCAGGTCGAAGAAGAGTTGGTGCAGTTCTACTTTGTTCTGTGTGTCGAGCGAACCAGAGGGCTCATCGGCAAGGATCACTGACGGATTGTTCACCAGGGCGCGGGCTACGGCAATACGCTGGCGTTCACCACCAGAGAGTTGGTTGGGCTTGTGGTCGGCACGGTCTGTGAGGTTCATCGTGTCGAGCAGGTCGAGAGCGCGCTGACGCAGTGTGGCACTGTTGTGGAAGGGCAACTCCTTATGCGGAAATCCCTTCACTCCATGCTGACCAAGTGCTATCATGCCTGGTATCATGATGTTTTCAAGTGCCGTGAATTCGGGCAGGAGTTGGTGGAACTGAAATACGAATCCTATGTAGCGGCTGCGGAAATGACTCAGTTGGTTTGAACTGAGACGATTTACGTCGGTGCCTGCTATGCTGACTGTGCCCGATGTAGGACGGTCGAGTGTGCCCATGATGTGCAGGAGAGTCGTCTTGCCTGCTCCCGAGGGACCTACAATGCTGACTACCTCACCCTCTTCTACACTGAGGTCTATGCCCTTGAGAACTTGGAGGTCGTCGAACGATTTTGTTATATTTGTGAGTTGTATCATATCTGTTGTCAGGTTGCTTTCAGTATCCAATGAGAAAGCCAGTTGCTGATGCGCTGGTTGGTGGTGTCGCCTGTACTCTGATTGCTGCGATTAGGAGAAAGGAAACTCTCTTCACTCTCAGCCTGCTGATCGGGGTAGATGACAAGCAGAGATGTGTGGGAGAAGTCCTGACTGAGCCACTGCTGCAGTTTGTTGAAGTCTTTATTCCACGACATGCTGCCCCGACGCGAGGCAATGACTATGAAGAGGTGGTCGGCGGCTACTTCATGGCGCAGAGACGGCAGTTCCGACCACTGTTCCATGTGCTCATACTCGGCACGAACGGTGTTGTGGCGCTCTTTCATATATGGAATAAGTGTCTGAGCCGTCTCTTCCGTAGTATAAAATTCGATTACACAACCAAGGTCTTCAGCTATGCGGGCTACACGGTTTACCCAGCGGTAGTAACCGCGTTCGTACTGTGCTTTCGGTGGCACTGCAACTATAATCTTCCGCAGTGTGTTTGCCGGAATGATGATGTTGGCAATGGATATCTGACGGGCGATTCCATCGATTAGTCCGCTTGCAAATTGTCCGAAGAAACTGTCGGAAGGGTGCATGCGACGATGAAGTCCGATGAGGATTTCACTGGCATCGTTCTCGTAGAAGGAATGGATGGCTGCCATCACGAAGTTAACGGCAAGACGGGTTCTTGTCTGTACTGGCACATCGGCTGCTGCTGCCAGCTGGGTAGCCATATCAAGACATTCCTGCGAGTGCTGGCGTGCCTGTTCGGTCAGGTTAGAGTCGTTTATCATATTCAGACAGATAAGTCCGCGATTGAGTTGGCGGTTGCGCATCATGAATGCCACACTCATTATCTGTCGTACATTGGATATGCTGTTTATCGGGATGAGTATTTTCTCGTCGTCGAGGGCTGTAGAGTCGCGACGCTGAGTGACTACTCGCTGTCCGATGCCGAGTTTTATACCTTTGGCTGCCTGGTCGGTAAAGATTCCACTGATGATGCAGGAGATAAGAATCATTACCACCACACCATCGAGCACAGCTGCACTCATAAGAGGTTCGCCAGTAGATGGAATGATAAGGTGTCTGCCTACAAGCACCATTGCCAAAGCTCCTGCTGCATGGGCTTCGGTAAGTCCGAAGAGCATAAGTCCCTGAGGACGACTCCAGCGGAACAGATGACGGGCGATGAGGGCTGAGAGGTATTTAGAGACTGTACCTGCTACAACCATGATGACAACGACGAGCAGGGCACTGCTTTCGTGGAAAAGTGGACGCACATTGACCAGCATTCCTACTCCGATAAGGAAATATGGAATGAAGATGGCTCCAGCTACGAATTCCAGACGGTTCATCAATGGCGATGTGCTTGGTATGAATCGGTTGAGCACCAATCCGGAAAGGAATGCTCCGAAGATGCCCTCAAGTCCGCATAATTCGGCTGCCATTGCTGCTGCAAGGAATACAACGGCAAGGGTGAAGGTGAAGAGCATTATAGGGTCGGAGAATTTGCGGAAGAACCATCGTATGATGCGTGGAAAGACGAAGAACATTATAGCAAGGAAAACTGCTATGCGAAGTCCGAAGAGCATCCAGAACTTAAATCCTGCTTCTTCGCCTTTCAACACTTCCGACATACCGGCAAGGAAAAGAAGGGCTGAGAGGAGGGCTATCATCGTAGCAAGGATAGAAACTGTGACCGAAGGGTCGTTAGTCACTCCGTAGCGCCCCACGATTGAATAGCTCACAAGGGTATGGGAAGCAAAGATACATGCCAAAAGGAGTGAGGCTGCCGTGCTGTAATGAAGCAGGTGGAGTCCGGAGTAAAGTCCGAAGAGAAACGGAATAACCGTGGTGAGAGCTCCAAAGACAATTCCTCGCATGCGGTTCTGCTTCAGGTTCTGCATGTTCATCTCCAATCCTGCAAGAAACATGATGAAGTAGATACCTACTTTGCCGAAGATTTCGAACGAGGAGTCGCGCTGTAGCAGGTTGAGACCATGTTCGCCGACGAGCACACCTGCCAATATCATTCCAACAAGATGCGGAATGTGCAACTTGCTGAATATCATAGGTGCGGTAAAGATGATGCACACTACGATAAAGAATATCCAGGTGGGGTCGGTTATCATTATTTTAATTTATCGTTTATCTTCTTCAGGTGTTCTCGCACATCTTCTGCTTCTTCCAATTCTTCCGGTTTCATCAGTTCTATAGTGCGGTCAATCAGACGTTTTGCCTCGACATAGTTTCCACGAAGATAAAGTATCCAGGCGAGGGTGTCGAGGTAAGTTGGATTGTCGGGGTCGAGTTGGTTGCTACGGCGCGACATCACTTCTGCTGTGTCGAGTTTTGTCTCCGAAAGTGCCAGGTAGTAGGCATAATTGTTGAGTGCCATCGCATCATCGGGCTTGTACACAAGACATGAGTCGTAGTACTGGAACGCGCGTTCGTCATTGCCTGCCTTATGGTATATGTCGCCAAGAAGTATGAAGGCATCGGATTTTTCCTTAAGCAGACGCGGAAGTAGGTCGACTGGCAGAGTGGTAGTAGGTGAAGCCTTTACCAAATCTTCCATTTCATCGATGATTGACTTCACATCGTTGCGCTGGGTGTATATCTTTACTTTCTCAAGACTAATCTGGTCGGATTTGCCGTCTTTCACTTCTATGCGCTCCAGTACACTCAGCACACTGTCAACCATATTTTGCGAAGCATAGGCGTCGAGCATCATATAGTTGAGTTCCTGTTTGTCGCTCCAGCGCTGCTTCATCTGTTCGAGTACACTGATTGCATCGGTAGGGCGATTGCGGCTGAAGTAGAGCTTTGAGAGGAGTTCGGAGTACCAGTAGTTGTCTGGCGCCATTTCAACGGCACGTTCCATGTCTGCTAAGGCTATGGAATCCTGATTCAGTATGATGTTGAGCGGAGCCATGAAGTAGAGCACTTCCGGCGATTGTGGATTGAGCTGTTTGCAGTAGTTAAACAGTTCGTAGGCAGCAGCCAGGTTGTTGTGACGAAGCTGCCGCTGTGCTTCCATGTAGAATGATATAAAACGCATGTCGGTAGCGGGCGGCGGACATTCCGTCTTGGAACGCCTTGCCGATGCCGACAAAGCAAATAACATACAAATAATATATAATGTGTATCTCATTGCTGCTTTATTTCGTTCCGCTATGACCAAATCCTCCTGCTCCGCGTTCTGTCTCGTTCAGTTCTGTTACCTGGATGAGTTCGGGTTGCTCATGACGGGCAATAACCATCTGGGCTATGCGTTCGCCATCGTTGATGACGAATGGTTCGCTTGAGAGGTTTATCAGAATGACACAAACCTCACCACGATAGTCGGCATCGATGGTGCCTGGGGTGTTGAGTACTGTAATTCCTTTCTTGATTGCTAACCCGGAACGAGGACGCACTTGTGCTTCATAGCCTGCAGGCAGAGCCATGAAAAGACCTGTCGGTACGAGGGTGCGCTGCAGTGGTTGCAATGTGATGGGTTCGTCGAGGTTTGCACGCAAATCCATTCCTGCCGATTGTGGTGTAGCATACTGTGGCAGTGGATGGTGTGATTTGTTGATTATTTGTACTTCCATATTTCTTATACTGGTTTTCAGGGGACAAAGGTAGTCATTTTTGATGTACCTTCAATAATGTGTATTGTAATTTTCGTTTAGTATTCGTAGGCGCTGCCTCCAAGGAATTCGCGCAGAAGTGAATATGGAGGAAAGTATTCCACTTTGATGCGATGGTATTTATGCAACATTCGTATCAGTCGCTGAGCCTCTTCATATTGTGGTTCGCCTGGTTGTACTTTCTCAAGCAGAGGAAGTGCCAACTGACGCAGTACACAGTATTCATACTGAAAGGCTGAGTTGATGTTCGCATCTGCATACTCTTGGTATGGTAGTATCCATTTCTCCTCACCGCGACGTACTGATGACCAGCGGGAGAGAGTCTCCTGGATGGTGGTGTTGCGGAACTGCGAATCGCGAACGATGCGGCGCAGGAGGCGGTTGTCGGTTGTAGGGAATATGCTGCCGTCTTTCTCATGATAGATGGTAAGGGCAGATATGTATATTTTGAAGAAACGGTTGGCAGGAAGATCTAAACCTTCGAGCAGGAGTGGATTGAGTGCGTGAATTCCTTCAATAAGTAGTACGCTATCGGATTCCAAATGCAAGATTCGGTCGGTCAGCACACTCTCGCCTATTGTGAAGTCGAAACGGGGCAGGCGGATTTCCTTTCCTTCCATCAGAGATGCCAAGTGCTGCTGCAGCATAGGCAGGTTTAGAGCATAGATGGATTCCCAGTCTGTTTTGCCATCCTCATCATGTGGCACATTATCCCCTCGCATATAATAGTCGTCGAGCGACATGCTTACGGTTTTGAGTCCTTGTTGACGAAGTGCATAGGCTAGTTTTTTGCAGAATGTGGTCTTGCCGCTGGATGATGGTCCGGCAATGAGTACTGCACGCACCTTCTGACGCACGGCAATCTCTTCGGCAATAGTGCTGATGGCAGCTTCTTTCAGAGCTTCACTGATGCGAACCATAGTACTTCCTCCTCCAAAATCAATTACTCCGTTCATGTAGTCGGCGGAAAGGTCGAATACTTTCAACTTGGGGGTGAAGATACTGTTGATTTGCAGTTGGGATACTAGAAAATTGATAGCCTCAGAGATAGTTTTTGGGGCATCGTCAGGATTAATTTGTTCTGTAATGCGTAAAAAAGTTTCACTTACTTCGAACTTTTCAGAACTTTTAGTATTTTTGCAGCGGTTTTGTGTTAACATAATTCTGATTTGTGCTTTTCGTTGTACAAAGAAACGAATAATTAACGGATTGACCGCAAAAGGAATTCGTAAAAATCTTAAATAGTAAGTAAATTATGTCTATTTGGGCGTTATTTAAACTTTTCGGCTCGCTCGCATTACTCATGTTCGGTATGAAATCGATGAGTGAGGCATTACAGAAATTGGCGGGTCCTCAGTTGCGACATATTCTCGGGGCAATGACCACTAACCGCTTTACCGGCATACTCACAGGTATGTTTGTGACAGCTGCCGTTCAGTCGTCAACCGCAACTACCCTTATGACAGTGTCGTTCGTAAACGCAGGTTTGCTTACGCTGATTCAAGCTATTTCCGTTATCATGGGTGCACACATCGGTACCACTATTACCGCATGGATTATGTCGCTCGTGTTCTCATTCAGCATTTCTGATTTTGTATATCCAGCTTTCTTCATAGGTATCATCCTTATCTATATGAAGAAACGCCGTATCATCGGTGATTTCCTGTTTGGTATAGCTTTCTTCTTCCTCGGACTGGCTACCCTGAAAGAAACTGGATTCCTACTCGTTGATGACCCTGAGACAAGTGCTGCTCTCAATCAATTCTTTGATAATTTCAAAGAGAAGACTTTTTGGGCAGCCCTGGTATTCTTTATAATTGGTATCTGTGCCACAATGTGTGTGCAGTCGAGTGCTGCCATCATGGCAATTACGATGATTCTCTGCTCCACTGGTGTGCTACCCCTTGATCAGGGCATTATGCTTGTACTCGGTGAGAATGTAGGAACAACTATTACCTCAAATATAGTTGCGATGCAGGCAAACACACAGGCAAGACGTGCTGCCTTTGCGCATATGAGTATTAATATACTTGGTGCAATATGGGTATTGGCTGTGCTGCCTTGGTTCCTGCAGGCTATATGTAGTGTTGTAGGTTTTGACCAGAACAATCCTGACCTCACAAAGGTGTCAATTGTACTGGCTGCATTCCATACTGCATTTAACCTCTGCAATACAGTCCTGCTCATCTGGTTCATTCAGTATATCGAGAAGTTCGTATGCTGGGTAATCAAACCCAAGAAGGCCGATGGAGAAGAGGAGGACTTCCGCCTTCATTTTATTACTGCAGGTATCATGAAGACTCCAGAACTCTCTGTGCTTGAAGCACACAAGGAGATTGGTTCATTCGCAAACCGTATGCAGCGTATGTTTGGAATGGTCGGCGACTTACTTACTCTCTCGGCTTCTAGCAATAAAAAAGATAAGAAGGAAACGGAGTTTAATGCTCTCTATTCACGTATCGAGAAGTACGAGAAGATTTCAGACAATATGGAACTGGAAATCGCTAATTACCTGAATCAGGTGAGCGATGCACATTTGTCTGACGATACAAAGAGTAAGATTCGCGCCATGCTCCGTGAGATTTCGGAACTGGAGAGTATTGGCGACTCTTGTTATAAGATGGCTCGTACGATTAGCCGTAAGTTCATTGATAAACAAGACCACTTCAATGACAGTCAGTATGACCACATCCACCAGATGATGGATTTGACTGACCAGGCACTCACGCAGATGAATGTGCTTTTGGCTGGACGTAAGGAGGCATACGATGTAAATCGTACTTACAATGTTGAAAACGAAATAAATAATTATCGTAATCAGTTGAAATCACAGAATATCAGTGATATCAATAATCACCAATACACATACACTGAGGGTACTATTTACATGGACCTAATCAATGAATGCGAAAAACTCGGCGACTACGTTGTCAATGTAGTTGAGGCTCGTATGGGCATCCGTCAGAAATAAAAAAGGTGTCCAGTGCGGACACCTTTTATGGGCTCTCATAGTTCAATGGATAGAACAAATCTCTCCTAAAGATTAGATCCGAGTTCGATTCTCGGTGGGAGTACTAAGAAATATTATCTTTTATCGTCGGTTTCTTTTTTATCGGGTCGCAAGTAAGACCGCAACCCAATTTCTTGAATATACGACGGTCAACCTCACCTAACATTACTGTACTGTGAACCTGACATCCACGAAGTTTTGGAAGTTGCATTAGAGCACGACGGCAATTCTCGTCGTGGTCGGAGAGAACTGATATGGCAACAAGTACTTCGTCGGTGTGCAATCGTGGATTGATTCCTCCCAAGTATTCTACCTTTGTCTTCTGTATTGGCTCAATCATGCTCTGCGGGATGAGATTTACCTCATGATCAATACCTGCCAGATGTTTTGTAACATTCAGTATCAACGCTGCACTGCATCCAAGCAGAGGGGAAGAGTGGGCTGTGATGATAGTGCCGTCCTCCAGTTCCATCGCTGCTGATGTGTGACCGGTGCGATCTTTTGTGGCATTAGCTGCAACAGTGGTGCGACGGTCGTCGGTAGTTATCTTCGCCTGATTGAACAATAATTTTATCTTGTTTATCTCTGAATCATTGCACATTCCATCGACATATTTGTTGGTTGCATCATAATAGCGACGGATGATTTCATCCTTTGATGCCTGACAACATACTTCATCATCGGAGATGCAGAATCCAACCATATTAACACCCATGTCAGTAGGTGATTTGTATGGATTTTCTCCATAGATGCCTTCGAACAATGCGTTGAGTACAGGGAATATCTCTATGTCGCGGTTGTAGTTTACTGCTACCTTACCATAAGCTTCGAGGTGGAATGGGTCAATCATGTTGACATCGTTCAAGTCGGCTGTAGCTGCTTCATAGGCGATGTTAACAGGGTGTTTCAGTGGAAGACTCCATACTGGGAAGGTTTCAAATTTTGCATAACCAGCATGAATACCTCGTTTGTTCTCACCGTATAACTGACTGAGACATACAGCCATCTTGCCACTTCCGGGACCTGGAGCCGTGACGATTACAAGAGGACGAGTCGTCTCTACATAATCGTTTTTGCCAAATCCTTCGTCTGATGCAATACGTGCTACATCATGTGGATAACCATCGATAAGATAATGATAGTAGGATTTGATGCCCAAGCGCTTCAGACGCTGACGGAATGAATCAGCTGCTCGTTGTCCGTCATAGTGAGTAATCACTACAGAACCAACCATAAAACCGCGAGCCATGAATTCGTCGCGCAGACGAAGTACATCCTCATCGTATGTGATACCAAGGTCGGCACGTATCTTGTTGTTTTCAATATCCTCTGCACTGATTACAATTACAATCTCAATGCTGTCGCATATCTGTTGGAACATACGGAGTTTGCTGTCTGGTTTAAAACCAGGCAGTACTCTTGACGCATGATGGTCGTCAAAAAGTTTTCCTCCTAATTCCAAGTACAATTTACCGTTGAATTGGGTGATTCTCTCCTTGATGTGTTCCGACTGAATGCGAAGATATTTCTCGTTGTCAAATCCTATTTTCATCTTAACCTAATTCTAATTTAGCTGCGAAGGTACGAAAATATTTAAGATTTTCTATAATTTTGCAGCGTATTCTACGTTTAATTATTTAAAATACATAACCAATTTTAAACAATGACTGAAATGGAAAAGACTAGTTACGTCAAAGAGGCTGCTATCATTGCAGTGGGAGTTGTACTCGGATTGTGTACATTGGGAGTGAGCCTAAAGGCTGCCATGGATAATTTTACTAATAAGGACAGAAGGGTCACCGTGAAGGGGTTGGCAGAGAAAGAAGTTGATGCTGATAAAGTGACATGGCCTATTCAGACTAAGGAATTAGGTAATGACTTGCCTGCTCTCTATTCAAAAATAAACAGTACTAATGCAACCATAAAAAAGTTCCTGACCGATAATGGTTTGAAGGAGGATGAAATCAACGTTAATGCTCCTACAGTGATTGACCTGAATGCAGAGCGTTATAGTGAGAATAATCGTAGTTTCCGGTATAATATTACTTCAACTATCACGGTTAGTTCTCAGAATGTGAAACTGGTGCGTTCGCTTATCAGCCGACAGGGAGAATTGCTGCAGCAAGGTATTGCTATCGTTGATGGAGGATATGAGAATCCTATCAAATATGAGTTCGTCGCTTTTCGTGATATGAAACCTGAGATGATGACTGAAGCAATAAAGAATGCTGAAAAGACAGCTCAACAATTTGCAGAGAATTCTAATTCGAAGTTGGACAAGATTATCAGTGCCGATCAGGGACAATTCTCAATTGATAATCGTGATGAGAATACCCAATATATAAAGAAAGTTCGCGTAGTCACTACTGTGACATATTCTTTGAAGGATTAAACACCGATGAACTGCTGTAAAACCATATTTCTCCTCATTGTTCTTTGCTTCTTTTCCCGTTTGACCATAAGTGCAGAGAATAATGAGGAGCATAGTTTTTCAAAAGACGAGTTGCAGGTATTGCGAACATGGCAGGCTGGAAAAACTGTGTCGCAGTCAGCTATTGACGTGTTCGGTGGTGTTGAAAGGTGTTTCACTGTAGAAAATATCCCTGATAATGTATGGAGCAGGATGCAAGGTAAGACTTACCGACCAAATCCACATGTGAAACGTGGTGATTTGCGCTACCTACGTTTGTTGCATTGCGATTATGATAATAAGATTCATCTCGGCGAGATGGTATGCAACAAAAGAATAGCTAATGTGCTGGTTGATATCTTCAGAAAATTATACGAGGGAAATTATCCAATACAACAAATACTTTTACCTGATGTGTATAATGCTGATGATGAAACCCAAATGCGTGCAAATAACACTTCATGTTTCTGTTATAGGTCAATCAGTAAATCTAATAAGTTGTCAGCTCATGCACGAGGGCTGGCTGTGGATTTAAATCCTCTGTATAATCCGTACTATATAGACCGGAGAGATGGAATCAGATACGTGCAACCGGCTACAGCACGAAAGTATTGCGACAGAACGAAGTCGTTCCGATATAAGATAGATGAGAACGACTTAGCATATAAGTTGTTCAAACAATATGGTTTTTCGTGGGGTGGACATTGGAGAAGAAGTAAAGATTATCAGCATTTTGAACTGAACGAATAATCCATACACTTAGTAGTCTGTCATTTAATTTTCGTTTTCCTTCAAAAAACTGGGCGAATGCCGTATGTATTCATAACCGAAACGGCAACGAAGGCAATCGCGACGTAGACAATAGTTGTTGTGAAGATGTAATAAAGCCTGACTGTCAGCTGCATTTTCTGGTTTGATACCAGCCTCCTTCCATTTTCTTATAATGGAGTTACTCTCCGGTTTAATATTTTCCAGTAACTTAATAGCATAGTCACAGGTTTCATCATTGCCTTTGTATTTGCCATAACAGAATGTAATAGGGGCTATGGAATTTATTATGAGCAGATCTTTCGATGAAATGGAAAGCTCTTTTTTTGAAGATGCTGAGGATGCACCACCGAAAGTATAATGAGTTTGCCAGTAATCACTTACATTGGTGTTGAGTAGTTCTCTGATATCTTTAATGTCTGATGCGTTTAAGATTCGAGATAGGTTGAGTTGCTGTTTGTAGTACAACATCGCCAATTGTGCAATACGAATATGTGGAAAATTCTGTGGACGAAGTCGCAAGAATTTCCATTCGTGCATATCGATAGGTTGAAGATTGAATACCTTGCGCAGGTATTGGTATTCTTTTCTCAATTTAACGTAGTATTCGTCTAGTATATCTTTATTCTCAAGTAGTCCTGCCTGACCAAAGAATATTGCTTCAATTTGAAAAAGACTGTCCTTGTGTTTTCCAACGGCAGACATAGGAATGGAGTAGGCCCAGTGTTCAAATGCATTGCCATTCTTGCCGAAACCAAAAGAACGGGCTACTGTGACAAACAGTGTGTCTTCCCAATTTTTGTTGAGAATATCTCTGCGCTCCATAATTTGTTCTGTACGCATTTCCATGCGTTCCACCTGTAGGGCACTCATCCAACTGTGGACTTGCAGTATGTTCAAATTACTTATAATCTGTTTGCATTGTGGAATGGAGTCTGCACATAAAAGGTCATCATAATTCTTACGTACATAGTCTGGGATAGGCATCTGTAGTTGAGGAATTTCTCTCCCGTCAGGATAGTGCAATACGTCGTCTGCGTTACAAACAACATGCAGAATAATGTTTTCGTAGACCGGATTGCCTTCATGATGATGACGAAACCAATCACTGCTATGTATATGGAGTTCTACATTTCCTACCCATACCACACCGGCTATTTTTATCTTAGCTTCAGAAAAATCAGGCCCGGCATCAAAATTATGTATCCCAGGATACAGAACCTCTACTTCTCTTCCGTCCGTAGTCGTTAAAGCCTGCAGAGGAAATATCTTATGTTTCCAGCAATAATGCAATAATTGTTCCATGGTATCAATCAAAATGCCTGCAAAGATATGTATTTTTCCTAATATAGCTCTTATACATTATATATTTTATAAGAGCGGAAATAATATTAAAAAAAACTTCCTTTAATATTTTGTCAGTATTAAAAAAGTCCTTACCTTTGCACTCGCTTTTAGGAAATCCATGACACGCTCTGTCATGGGATTTTCTTTC
>OCTX011999696.1_pt1 | contig 22324 bp, 14 predicted proteins | sample 1539691 | NCBI WGS metagenome assembly OCTX01 (sample SAMN02144231, study PRJEB22623) | gut metagenome | biome: sheep rumen | host: Ovis aries | place: New Zealand
GCACCTGGCGGATCACATAGTTCTCCGCCTTCGTGCCCTCGTTCAGCCGGTAAGTAAAGGTGTTCTCGGATGTGCCGGTCAGGAGTCTCGAGCCGGTCACCGTGAAGGAGACACCCTCGCCCTCGGCAAAGCCGTCCCCGCTGATCTCAATCTGCGGCGCGGTCAGTGTGAGGCCGTTGTAGATCTGCTCCGCGGTCGGAGAAGTCAGCGTCACATTCCGCTTTGCGATGGTCAGTGTTCCGCTCTTCGTCACGATGCGGAACTGATCCGTGACGTCATGTCCGTCGCTGTCCAGCACTCTCAGGTCGCCGGTCACCGGAATTTCGTAGGTTCCCGCATCCACGCCGGAGCCCGAGGCAGCCGCGCCTTCCACGGTGTAGCGGACACCGCCGATCTCGAAGGAAAGTGTATCAATACCGCTCACGGTGTGCACCGCGCCGTCGTACATTGCCTCGCCGGAAGCTGCTTCCAGTGTGATCTCGAAGCGGGCATCCTGCGATCTTCCGGTGACGGTCAGAAGGCCGTTCACCGTGCGGACTTCGTAATTGTCTCTCTTCGTATTTTCCTTAAAGGTGCAGGTAAATGCATTCTCACTGCTGCCGGTCAGAAGCTGGCTGCCGGTCACATTAAAGACTGCGCCTTCGCCGTCCGCGAAGCCGTCGCCGGAGACCGTGACCTGATCCTTCGTGAGCGCTGTGCCGTCATAGACCTTTTCGGCGCTCTCCGAGGTCAGAATCAGCAGGCGCTTCTTAATGGTCATCGTGCCGCTTTCCGTCCGGACCACAAACTGCTGCGTCACATCATTTCCGGCGCTGTCCCGGATGACCGGCGTGCCGGTCACCGGAACCGGATAAGTCCCGGCGTCTGTTCCGCCTGCGGAGGCAGTCAGTCCTTCGACGCTGTAGGTGAGGCCGTCGATGACAAAGGTATCGCTGACCAGGCCCTCGGCCTTGTACTCCTGTCCGTCATACAGAGCCTGCCCGCTGGCCGCACGGACGGTCACTTCGTATTTTGCCTCCCGGTTCGTCACAGTCAGAAGGCCTTCCGTCACGGAGATGTTGTAGTCTTCTGCCAGTGTGTTTCCGTTCAGCGTGTAGGTAAAGGTGTTGGGACTGCTGCCGGCGACAGTCTGGCTGCCGGTCACGGTGTAGACCGCACCTTCTCCCTCGGCAAAGCTCCCTTCGCTCACACTGACGCTGTCCGCTGTCAGCGGCGTGCCGTCATACTGTCTGGAGACCGTGGCGGAGGTCAGGTGCACGGAGCGCTTTGTGATGGTCAGCGTTCCGGTTTCGATATTGACATAGAACTGAGCCGTGACATCGTTGCCCGACGCATCCAGTACCCGCGGGCTGCCCGTGACAACCGTCTTGTAAGTACCGGCATGCGTGCCGGCCGCCTGTGCCGTGACGCCCTCCACGCGGTAGGTCTGTCCGTTTACATTAAATTCTGTGGAGGCAAAACCTGAGAGCTCGTGGCTCTGTCCGTCATAGACGGTTTCGCCTGTCAGGCCTTCCAGTGTCAGCCGGAATTTGTCGCCGCGGCCGCGGACCTGGAGCAGGCCGTATTTTGCCTCGATTTCATAATCGCCGTCCTGCGCGGCGCCGGTGATTTCATAGCGGAAGGTGTTGGCGCTCTCGCCCTGGAGTGTCTGCGTTCCGCTGAAGGTGTACTGCGCACTGTCGCCCGGTGCAAAGCCGTCTCCGGAGACATTCACGGTGTGCTCTGTCAGCGGTGTGCCGTCATATTCGCGCGCCGCATCGGCCGAGGTGAGCACCAGGCTTCTCGGACGGATCTCCAGCGTTCCGTTCTCGGTGAGCACCGCAAACTGATCCGTTACATCATTGCCCTCCGGATCCGTTACCCGCGCGGTTCCTGTCACGGAAACCGGCCAGGTTCCGGCGTGCAGGCCCTGTCCCGAAGCGGAAAGGCCGCTGACGGTAAAGTCGAGGCCGTCGATGGTAAAGACGGTCTGCGCAAGTCCCTGCAGTGTCTGGGTCTGTCCGTTGTACAGAACCGAGTCGCTCACGGCTTTCACCGTGATGCTGTATTTGCTGTCCCGGTTCACAACGGTCAGCGTGCCGGGCTTTTCGGTGAGATTGTAGTTGGCCGCATCGGTTCCCTGCCGGAACACGGTGCGGAAGCTGTTCAGCGAAGAGCCGGCGGCGGTCTGGCTGCCGGTCACCTCATAGTCGGCACCTTCGCCGGCGGCAAAGCCGTCGCCGGAGACCGTGATGCCCTGGTTTTCCTGACCGAGCGTGTTGAGCGGACGGCCGTCATACTGCTTTGAAGCTGAAGCGGAGGAAATCTCCAGGCTTCTCTTCAGGATTGTCAGGTTCGCACTCTCCGCGGTAACTTCAAACTGCGGGGTCACATCATTTCCGGCGGCATCCGCAACCCGGGCCTCGCCGGAGATCTCCATGGGATAGGTGCCCGCGGCGGTTCCGGCGGCAGAAGCTTCGACACCGGATACTGTGTAGGTGTTTCCGTTGAGCGTAAAGATACTTTCCTCGAAGCCCTCGGCGCGTTTCTCGGTTCCGTCATACATAAACTCCCCGCCCATCGCGCGGAGTACTATTTCATATTTTCCGGTCCGGTCGGTGACGCGCAGCGTGCCTTCCTGCACCTGCACATCATAGTTGTCCGCCTTTGTGCCGGCATTAAAGGTGTAGTTAAAGGTATTGGCGCTCTCGCCCACGGTGAGCTGGCTGCCCGTCGCCTCGAAGGAAGCGCCTTCGCCGGTGACAAAGCCGTCGCCGGAGACCGTGACGCCCTGATCCGGCGCATCCGCAGTCGTCAGCGGTGTGCCGTCATATTCCTTTTCCGCATCCGCACTGGTCAGCAGGATGCTCCGCTTTCCGACAGTCAGGCTTCCCTGGGCCTGCGCTGTCTCATAATTGCGGTTCTGTGCGCGGACAAGATACTCGAGGGTCCCCGCGTCCGTAAGGAAAGGTGCTTCCTCGCGCCAGCTCTGTCCGCCGTCCGTGCTGTAGGAAATCTGTGTTCCCTCCGGAAGATTTGCGGAGGCGCCGCCCATAAGCGGTGTGCCGTCATAGGTTCTCTCTGCCGTCACGGCAGCGAGCGGAATCGCACCCGTCGTGATCGTGAAGGTACCCGGCAGGTAAGTGATCTGATAGCTTCCCTGCAGCTCCTCACCGGTCACGGTGATGGTGTAGGAACCGGCGTTCTCGCCCGGCTGCCGCTCCACCGTGTAGACAAGTGTGTCATTATTCTTCAGACCCTGTGCCTGTGCCTCCAGCGCCGGATCCTCCGCACCGAAGATCTTGCCCGTGGAGACCGCCGTCACAGTAACCGGCACCGGCTCAATGGTCAGAACGCCCTCGCGGCAGGAGGAGACAATGTATCTGCCGCTCTCGTCCACCGCGCCCAGCAGATCCTGCTCAAAGCGCACCGGATATGTGCCGGCCTGCGTGCCGGCGCCGGCAGCCCGTGCTTCATCAAAAACGACACCGGCCACGGAGGCGGTGTACCCCTCCGTGGTCTGCTCCTCACCCGTGTACGGCACGGTGAGACTGTTTGCCGTCAGAATCACATTCTGTCTGTAATAAAAAACGATCTGCTGGCCGTTCTCCGTGATGACCTGTGATTTGGTTTCCTCGTTATCCGCCGGCGTGTAGCCGTCGACAGCGATGCGGCGGGCCTGGGCCAGCTCGCCGGATTTGATGGTCATACTTCCGGACGGCGCGATCTCCTGCTGGGTTCCGTACAGGAGGTAGCGGACCGAATACGTGAGCAGACGCTTGGTGTAATAGACGCGGATGACGTTCGCCGACTCATCGGCCGTGATGGTCAGCTCGCCGGGCTCATAACCGCTGCGGGTGAATCCGGTTTTGGCCTTATCCGTAAAGCCCGTCACGACGGTTCCGATGGCCGCGGGGCCGGAGCGGACCGTCATACTGTCATCGCGCACGCCGTCATAATAATATTCCACGCGATAGTAGGCATCGCTGGGAACATAACGTCCGTAATAGGTGGTATTGCCTTCCAGTGTTCCGGCAAAATCTGACAGAACGCTGCAGGCGCTGTCCCGGTACCAGCCTTCGAAGCGGTAGGTTATGCCGTTTACCTTCTGGGTGGCGGGAACCGCGGAAGCAGAGGGAAGGGTCAGGCGGCTCTCGGAGCTTCCGACCGTGACGCGGCTCGCATAGTCAGTCAGACCGTCGAAGCTGGTGCTGCCCGGATACTGCACCGCGAAATTGGCACTGCAGAATTCTTCCTCATTCAGGACACAGATATAGTCAAGGTGATAGCAGTTGCCGAGCGCCGTCGGATTGTAGCCGTTGTTTCCGCTGTTGGCGCCGCCCGCCACGACAACCCGGAACGGCTGAACGGTATAGTAGCCGCTCTGGCTTGCCTGCGGAGATCCGGCCGGTGCGTACTGGAAGGTCTTTCCGCCGTAGGACAGGCTGGGATAGAGGGCCTTGACCACGTCTCCGATCTGATAACTGCCGGAGTACATACCGCTCGAAAGCCTCGAGGGATTCGGCACACCGTTGATCTTCGTCACGCCGATGCCGAACCATCTGGAGTTGGACGATCCGCTGACTGCGTCTTTATCCGCACCGGGGATCAGAGCATAGTGATACAGGTTATAGGAGCTGAGCTGTACCGTCACTTCTGCGGTGTCTTCATAGACATTTCCGTAAAGTTCATCCTCGTCCGGATAAACTTTGGCAGTGATCGTGGCCTCTCCGGCGCCGGTGGATCTCACCAGACCGTTCTCCACCACGGCGACGTTCGGATCGGAGGTCTCCCAGATAATGGTGTTCTCCTCGTTGATCCCGCCCTCCAGCGTCGCGGTGAGCTGCACTGTCTGTCCCAGCTCGGTCATGGAGGCTGTCTTCGGTGTGAGACTGATGCCGGGCTCGCTGGTCCCGGGCACGACATGAATCTTATAGTTTGCAGCACCTTTCCAGGTGGTAGTAAACCAGCTGCTGGATGCATACTGCAGCTGAATGGTCGCTTCGCCCTGCGAGACGCCCGTCACCATTCCGTCGGAGCTGACGGTCGCGACGGATTCTTTGCCGGAAATCCAGCGAAGCGTATATTTGCTGTATTTGGACGGCGGGGTGATAATCACAGACTCGCCCACTTCAATGGTAAGGCCTTCGCTGCTGATCGAGTCGCCGCTGACACTTCTGGTCGTCACGACTGCGTACTCGGAGAAATGATCCGCGCTGAAGGAAGCGTCTTTTCCGGAGAGTCCGGAGACCATGGATGCGCCGTCTCCCGAAACATGATAGACACCGCCGCTCTCGCCGTCCTGCACGGAGGAGCCGCTGATGGAGACCTGCACGGAGCCGTCCGGCTGGATTTCATTTCCGTCCCGGTCGTGGATGGTGATGTCGTACACAACCACACTCACCACTTCCTGTTCCTCGCCGAGCATGGCGTCGATCACTTCGCGGGCATGATCCGATGAGACAACACTGGCTGTCACATAGGCGCCGTCCGGAAGCGTCCCCTCCGGGGCGGATACGGTAATCACGGCGCCGTCCGAAGCGATTACGCGCAGAACCTGTGCAGGGCGCTCGGGTTTCTTATCCTTTTCTTCCTCCTCTTCCTCTTCTTCCTCAAGCGGATCCAGTTCGAGGAGTTCTTCTCCCTCTTCTCCTTCTTCCGCTTCGAGTCCTTCCTCTTCTTCGCCTTCACCTTCGCCTTCGGCGATCAGCTCCTCAGAACCCTCTTCCTTTTCCTTTACAGTTTCTTTTTCCGCAGAAGCTTCTTCCGCAGTCTCACCTGTCTCTTCGGAGATTGTCTCCTCCTTCTTATCTTTTTCTGTTTCTTTCGGTTCTGTCTCCTCCGGCTCTTCCTCTTTCTCCGGAGCTTCTTCAATGGTCAGTCTGCCGTCCCGGGCAATCCGGATTTCAAAGCGTGTATACTGATCGGACTGTGCCTGGAACATGCCCGGCTGCAGATTCATGGAATAGGTGCCGGGCTCGGTCGCCGTGACAGCGGCCTGCCCGCTCGAAAGGGAAACACGAACCGCGCCGGATACATCCGCGCTGTCCGCTTCTGTTCTCGCCTGATAGGAAAAGCCGGAAACAGTCTGAGGCGATCCGTTGTAAACCACGGTCGCCTGCTTTCCCTTGATTTCCACGATGACAAGGCTCTGCACCTGCTGCGCGCCGGCAGCCTCTTCCGCGGCCTCCTCTGTTTCTTCGGCCTCAGCGGCTTCTTCACCGGTTTCCGGCACCAGCTCCGCTTCACCGGCACCTTCCGCAGACGCGGGGTTATCGATGGCAGCTTCCTCCGCAGCTGTCTCTGTCCCGACGGACAGGTCCTCTGCGGGTGCTTCCTCCGACACCGCCGGCAGGGAAATCTCAACTACTTCCTCTTCGACAGGTGCCGCCTCGGCGGCAGGTGCTTCCTGAGGCTGTTCGGCGACCGTCTCTGTCGGCGCAGATTCATCCGGCAGGGCTTCTGCCTGCAGGACCCGGTCCTGGGAGTGATACAGTCCGAAGGAGATGACAATAATAAATGCAAGTACAAGTGCAAGAATTCTCTTCAAAAGACGTCTGTTCTTTTTATTTTTTATCATTTTTTCGTCCTCCCGGTTCTCCCAGAAAGTCTTTCAGCTTCTTCTCTGTATCCGTTTCTTCTTAATCGGATTACACCAACCCGCCTGTACTCCCGGACGGCCAGGAACACTGCCGCCAGGATGAGTATAATTCCCGGTATCAGTTCCCGCCCGGGGCTTTCGGGCTTCGGCGCGGGGGTGACATTGCCTGCGAGCGGCACCTGCTGATCCTCGATCATTACCCGCTCATCTGCCGGAATGTCCTCGATCACCTCGACCACCAGAAGTTCCTCCTCCGTCTCGTCAGCCCGCACAGCAAAAGCCGGCAGAGCCGTGCCCAGCACAAGCAGGGCCAGCAGTACCGGCAGCAGCCATTTTTTCCTGTTCTTCAGATTTTGCCTCGTTTTCTTTGATTTATTCATCCCCCACACACCGATGAAAATAGACTTGTTTTATAAATTTTATCAAATATTCTCTCTCATGTACATAAATAATTTGATTTTTGATAATTTTACCCCTGTTCCGCGGGGTTCTCAATTTTCATGGCCAGATGCATCGTATTTCCGATGTGATCGGGAATGTAGACGTCCCAGCGCTCATCCGGATAATCGAAGACAATCAGTCCCTTTTCCGGGTCAGTGCGGATGGGACGGATCACTTCTCCCGCAGAATTCAGTGCATAGACTTCTTCGTAATCCGTGCCGATTCCGTCGTCCTGTACATAGAGATGTACTTCCCGGCCGACAATTTCGTTATAGAGAAAGCGGGGTCCGTTCTCATCCACGCCGGTGACGTCCACCTCTGTTTCGGTCAGCTGACGGTTGATCAGCTCAACGGACAGCTTCATGGAGCCGTTTCGCGTCGGCTCGATGGTAAAGGTTCTGCCGTCCGCCTCATAGACGGGCAGGCGGCGGTTTTTCAGCTGAGCGCGGATGCTGCCGGGGGGCAGCAGAGAGGTCACGTGAAGTGTGTAGACGGGCAGGCCGCGCACGCCGGACTCTGCGGAGTCCACCGTGAAACGGGAGTCAATGAACAGGAAAGGCAGGAGGAAAAAGAGCACCAGAATACCGATCAGGATTCCGCGCTGCAGATAGAAGCGCTCCTTCCGGTAAACCGTGTAAGCCGAGAGTGCCTCCATCGGCACGGAATTCGGCTTTACGCCGCACTCGGCGAAAATCTCCTCCAGCATCTTCTCCGCGGTCTGTGTGTCCAGTTTCGGAGTCTGTCTTCCCGGTTTACGAATCATTTTCCGTCTCCGATACGCAGTGTAATCAGAATGAAAGTTCCTGCAGATGTCTTCTTGCTGACTTTAAATATCTTCCGGCGCTGCTCCGGCTCAGGTTCAGCTGATCCGCGGCGTAGTCCGGCGGAAGCTCCTGAAAGCAGCGCATCACAACCAGCTGTGCTTCGGTGAGCGGCAGATTCTCGACCTGCTGCAGTGAATAGGTTCTGCGGTCGATTCTGACGCTCTCTTTTGTAAAGTCTCCCAGGATCTCCCGGCAGACATGAAAGCCGATCCGGTTCAGGAGGGAGAGAAACAGCGCGGGACTCTGCATGCGGTGAAGCTCGCGCAGGGCGCGGACATACGACTCCTTCAGTGCGTCCTTCGCAAGGAACTCGTCCTGCAGACAGAAGACAAGATAGGCGTACTGTTTCTGATACGTGGCGGCATAAAGCTCCGCGAAAGCATTGCTGCTCCCCTGCTGCGCCCACATGACCAGATCATTCAGATAGGTTGAATCAATTGTTTCCATTTTCCTGTTCCTGTTTCTGCATGGCCAGGTGGTCGGAGAGCGCCACCAGTGCTGTCAGCGAAGTGACGCCGGAGCCGGCGGCCAGGGCACTGCCCTCGGTGTACGTCAGCCGGGCTTTCCGGTTTTTGTTCAGCTCCTCCACCTGCTGCTGTACGCTTTGCAGGTAAGTCTCCAGCTTCTTCTCTGTGCAGTTCCGGATAATGATAAGGAATTTATTGCCGCCGTTGCGGCCGATAAAGCAGCCGCGGTGCTGCGCGCCGTCCCCGGATGCGTTTTTTCCTCCGGTGTTCATCAGCGGTTCTCCGGCCGTCGTCAGAATATCGGAGAAGGAACGGATCGCCAGATCTCCTCCCTCATGTCCCTCGATTTCGTTGATTTCCTGAAGGCTGGTCAGATCCAGTGTGATACAGCCCATGTCTTTGGACAGCGGTTTGCCCTGATACTGGGAAAGGTACGCGTCGCAGCTGTAGCGGTTTGCGACGCCGGTCAGCGCATCCGCGTAGACCGCCTGATCCAGCTCAATGTTCTCCCTCTTCAGATCCGTGTAAGATCCGAAGTCAAAGAACATGAACAGGAAAGAAAGTCCCAGTGCGATCCAGAGCAGCATGGAAAGCAGGCGCACGTGCGGATCGGCTGCGATGGTCTGGTAGAGCTCGTCGTCCCTGAACACGGTCACCAGCGCCGTCGCTGTCAGAATGATGAACAGAATCAGCTGTATCGTTTTGAGAATCTCGAATTTCTTCATCTGCCGCTCCGTCTGATTAGAATAGATTTATGAAACTGCATTCACCCGGCGGATGTACCACCGCCCGATCTGCAGGATGATTGTGCCCTTGATCTGCCTGAGATTCACTTCCCCGAAGGTGCGGGAATCCATGGATACGACCCGGTTGTCGCCCAGAACGAAGACATTGCCTTCCCGGACGGTGTAAGGATAAACGATGGCGCCGTACTCCTCCCGGGTCTCACCCATCGCCCACGGCTCCTCCAGCAGTTCTCCGTTCACGTAGACACGGCCGCCCCTGAGATCCACCACGTCGCCGCCCACGGCGATGACCCGCTTGACATAGTATTCTCCGGAGGGAACCCGCATGGAAATGACATCTCCCTGTGACAGCTGCCGGTCCAGCCGGCTGTAGATCACCACTTCCCCGTCCGTCAGGTGCGGCACCATCGAATCTCCGCCGATCACGGACAGACCGATCACAAACCGGAACAGTACAAAAACGGCGGCGATCAGCACAATAAAAGAGAGGGAGTCGTTGAGCCACTCCAGCTTATATCCGTTATACTTTTCCAGAATGCGGCGTCTTGCCATCTGCGGTCTTTCCTCCGGCCCCTTTCGTGTAAACCAGGTGGGTAAAAAAACACACAATAAGTATACAATTTTCCGACCTGAGAAGCAAAAAAAGAGGACTTTCCGGTCCTCTTTATTTATTCGGTATAAACCATTTTCCGATCAGCGTCAGACGATGCGGATGGTCGCGATTTTCTGCTCCTGCAGCGGCCGGTCGCCCCGGTCTGTGCGGCATCCCGCGATCTCGTCGACAACCTCGATTCCGTTCACGACATGGCCGAACGCGGCGTACTCTCCGTCGAGATACGGCGCGTCGTCATGCATGATGAAGAACTGACTGCCGGCGCTGTCGGGCATCATGGAACGGGCCATGCTGATGACGCCTCTCTTATGGGAAATCGGGTTGTTCCAGCCGTTGGAGCGGAACTCGCCCTTAATCTCCCAGCCCGGGCCGCCCATACCGGTTCCGGTGGGATCGCCGCCCTGGATCATGAAGCCCTTGATGACGCGGTGGAAAATCAGTCCGTCGTAGAACTCATCCTTCACGAGCTTCTCAAAATTGTCAACCGTGATCGGAGCGGCCTCGCGGTCCAGCTCCAGATCGATGGTCTTTCCGTTCTCCATTGTAATTCTGATCATAGTGTTCTCCTTCTTCGTGCGGGAGGCTCAGAACAGTCCGCTGATGACGCCGTCCTGATCCACATCGATCCTGAGCGCAGCCGGCTCCTTCGGCAGGCCCGGCATCGGGATAATGGTACCGGTCAGTGCGACGACAAAACCTGCGCCGGCCGAGACATAGACTTCGCGCACGCTCATCTCAAAACCGTCCGGACGGCCGAGTTTCTTCTGATCGTCCGACAGAGAGTACTGCGTCTTGGCGATGCAGACCGGCAGATTGCCGAAGCCCTGCTCCTCCAGTGTTCGCAGCTGCTTCTCGACACCTGCGCCGAAGCTCACGCTGCCCGCGCCGTAGACTTCCTTCGCGATGGTGCGGATTTTGTCCGCGAGCGGAAGATCCAGCTCATAGATCGGATGATACTTGCTCTCCTTCGTCTCGAGGGTCTTCAGAACCTTCTTAGCCAGTTCCTCGCCGCCTGCGCCGCCGTCGGCCCAGACTGTCGCCTTCGCGAACTCACAGCCGAGATCTCTGCAGTAATCCTCTACGATCTGCGCTTCCGCTTCTGTATCCGTGACAAAGGAATTCAGTGCGACAACCGTGGGAACGCCGAACTTCTGCATGTTCTCGATGTGCTTGCCCAGGTTGACGATACCCTTCTTCAGTGCTTCAAGGTTCTCCTGCTTCAGGTCTGCCTTCGCGACGCCGCCGTTGTACTTCAGCGCCTGGATGCTCGCGACAATGACGGTCGCATCGGGCTTTAGTCCCGCGATGCGGCACTTGATGTCCAGGAATTTCTCTGCGCCGAGGTCCGCACCGAAGCCGGCCTCCGTGATGCAGTAATCTGCCATCTTCAGTGCAGTGCGGGTCGCTCGGATGGAGTTGCAGCCATGTGCGATATTCGCGAAAGGTCCGCCGTGCACCAGAGCAGGTGTGTGCTCGATGGTCTGCATCAGATTCGGCTGCAGCGCCGTGACCAGCAGAGAAGCCATCGCGCCTGTCGCGCCGAGCTCTTTCGCGCGCACCGGCTCACCGTCGTAGTTGTATCCGATGACGATGCTGTCAATTCTGCGCTTCAAATCCTCGAGGTCCTCGGACAGGCACAGGATTGCCATGATCTCGGATGCCGCCGTGATGACGAAGCGGTCCTCGCGGACCGGGCCGTTGCCCTTGCCGCCCAGGCCGACAACGATGTTGCGCAGAGCGCGGTCATTCATATCCATGCAGCGCTTCCACACAATTCTTGTGGGATCGATGCCCAGCTGGTTTCCGTGATTCAGATGATTATCGATCATGGCCGCCAGCAGGTTATTCGCAGAGGTAATCGCGTGAAAGTCGCCGGTAAAGTGAAGGTTCAGCTCCTCCATGGGAACCAGCTGCGCATAGCCGCCGCCGGCTGCGCCGCCCTTGACGCCGAAGCACGGTCCCAGGGAAGGCTCTCTGAGTGCCAGCATGACCTTCTTGCCGAGGCGGTTGAACGCATCTGCCATACCGATGCTGATCGTGGTCTTTCCTTCTCCGGCCGGTGTCGGATTGATTGCCGTCACCAGAATCAGTCTGCCGTCCTTCCGGTCCTGAATGCTCTTCAGGTAATCCTCGGTCAGCTTGGCTTTGTAGCGGCCGTACTGCTCATACTGCTCTTCCGGGATTCCCAGCTTTGCCGCGATCTCACGAATGGGCAGAAGCTTAGCGCTGTGTGCAATTTCAATATCCGATCTCACTTCGTCTCCTCCTGTAAAACTGTTTCAAATCTACCTTTTCCGGCCGGAAACCGCTTCCTGACCGGCATTTAAAATTTTAGCGAATTCCTCGATTTTCGTATAGTCAAAAAAACGATTCCGGCTCATTTTCTACGAAATGCCGAAAGAAAAGTCACATTCCGCCCCGGAATGTGACTTTATGCTCATCGTCTGCGCAGATCCCTGTAGGTCCAGAGCGCCAGGTAATACAGATAGAACAGCGGGGGACAGACCATCTGGATGCGGATCATTTTCTTCTCCTCCTCCGTCAGCTTCTCCCGGTAATACACATTTTGCTCAAAATCAGGAAAGGTCCGTTTCATCTCCGCCGCAAGGTCTGTGACAAAGCGGTATTTTCCTTTTTCCCGGCAGTCCCGCATCGCCGAAAACAGTGTGTTGACATAGAACAGGCGCGTGAAGGAATACTCGATCTCCGGTCTGTAAGGCTCCAGATAGCCGTACTTCTCCGCCTCCGAGAGCAGAATGCGGCCGGCGGTCATGCGGTCCTTCAGCCGCTGCATCGTCACGGTGTGCACCGTGGAGGTGCTGTGCTGATAGTAGTAATAGAGCGGCTCCTCCAGATAGGCAAAGCAGTGTGCCCGGAGCAGGAAGGTCCTGGCGACCGCGTTGTCCTCGTAGAAAATATCCTCCGGGAAGCGGGTTTCGTGATCCAGAATCAGTTCTCTTCTGAAAAGCTTTACACACAGTGACCCCGTGTCGAGAATGAGCAGGCGCTTTTTATCCGCGTCCAGCACGCCGCTCTGTTCCGGGTAATTGTTGTGGATTACCTGACCGGGCGTCATGGTGTGCTCCGTCACCAGGCTGTAGTCGCAGCCGACGAGGTCCGCGCCGGTTTCCTCCGCGGCTTTTAAAAGCCGCTCATAATAATCCGGCACCACCCAGTCATCCGCGTCAATGAACGAAATCCACTCGCCGCGCACATGCCGCAGAGCAAGGTTTTTCGCGCCGCCCTGATGCCGGTTCCGGTCACAGAAAAGCGCCCGGAAAATCTCCGGGTGCTCCTGTTCGTACTGCCTTAAGATTTCTCCGCTCTCATCGGTCGAGCAGTCGTCCACCGCGATGATCTCGAGGTCCCGGACGGTCTGCGCGACAAGAGAATCAAGACAATAATTCAGTTTCCCGTCCGCCGCCATGTTGTAGACGGGGACAATCACACTGATCTTCACTTTTCGTAATATGCGGCGATCCGCGTCACTGCCCGGATGACATCCTCCACATCCTGATCGGTCATCGCGTAATACAGCGGGATCGTGAATATTTCCTCATACAGCTTTTCCGCCTTCGGGCACAGGCCCTTCCGATAACCGAGCTTCTCGTAATACGGGAAATAGTAGATGGGGATGTAATGTACGTTGCAGATAATATTCTCCGCGCCCATGGCCTCGAAGAACTGCTTCCGGTCGATGGACAGATGCTCCGGCACGATCCGCAGAATGTACAGATGGCGCACCGTATCCGAGCCTTCCGTCTCTTTCTGCACATACAGACCCGGAATCTTCGAGAACGCCTCGTCGTAGCGGCGCACGATCTCCTTCTTCCGCTCCGCGAAAATCTGCAGCTTGTTCAGCTGGCTCTCGATCAGTGCCGCCTGCATCTCCGTAATCCGGTAGTTGGTGGAAAGCGCAATCTGCTCATAATACCAGGGGCCGTCCGGCACGTGCTGCATCATCGCCCGGTTTCTGGTGATCCCGTGGGAGCGCGCCAGGAGGAGTCTCTGATAATATTCCTCATTGTCTGTCAGGACCGCGCCGCCTTCGCCGCCGGCGATGGTTTTCACCGGATGGAAGCTTAAGGTGGTCATATCCGCAAAGGATCCGTTCATACGGCCGCAGTAGGAGGTTCCGATGACATGGGCGCCGTCCTCGATGTAGATCAGGCCGTGCCGGTCGCGGATCTCCAGCAGCTCCTTTTGCGGAACGGACTGGCCGCCGAAATCCACGGCGACAAAAGCGCGCGTGCGCTCTGTAATCTTTCTCTCGATATCCGCGGGATCGATCTGGTAGGTTTCTTCATTAATGTCGGCAAAAACCGGCCGCGCCCCGCAGTACAGGGCACAGTTGGCCGAAGCCGCGAAGGTGATGGGTGTGGTGATGACCTCGTCGCCTTCCCCGATCTCCGCGGCCAGGCAGGCGATATGCAGTGCGGCTGTTCCGTTGGCGCACAGCACGGCATATTTTGCCCCGGTAATCTCACAGAGCTTCTTCTCGCAGGATTCAATAGCCGGACCGCCGGTCAGAAAATCGCTCCTGAGCACCTGCACCACGGCGTCGATATCTGCCTGATCGATGTACTGATGCGCATAATACAGCTTCGTTTCCCGGACCGGCTTTCCGCCCAGGATCGCCGGCAGCTCTTTCGATGTTCCCTGATTTGAATTCTGATTTGAACTCATGACCATGCTCATTGTCATCCTTAACTGATCACTACGGTTTTCAGGCGCTCCCGGATTTCCTCCACGCTCATCCACTCACTGTTGGTGCCGGAGGAATAGGCAAAACCGTCCTCGACCTTTCTGCCGGACAGATCCGGGACCTGCCGCTCATTGAAGGTGATCTGCGGGTACACAATATAGTGCTTGTCGTATTCATAGGTGGTGGCGGAATCCTCCGTCGTCACCATGATCTCGTGGAGCTTCTCGCCCGGACGGATGCCGACCTCACGGGTCGTGCAGCCGGGCAGCATGGCCTCCGCCAGATCCTTCACGTAGAAGGACGGGATTTTGCTGATAAAGGTCTCGCCGCCCTTTGCTTCCGCAAGGGCTTTGATGACGAGCTGGACACCCTCTTCCAGACTGATCCAGAAGCGAGTCATGCGGTAATCGGTAATCGGAAGTTCCGTCACGCCCTGCTCGATCAGGCTTTGGAAGAACGGAATGACGGATCCGCGGCTTCCCGCCACATTTCCGTAGCGGACGATGGAGAAGGTGATGTCCTTTTTGCCCGCATAGGCATTGGCGGCAATGAACAGTTTGTCCGAAACCAGCTTGGTTCCGCCGTAGAGGTTGACCGGATTCACGGCCTTGTCCGTGGAAAGGGCCACGACCTTCTTCACGCCGCGGTTCAGGCAGGCATCGATCACGTTCTGCGCGCCGTTGATATTGGTCTTGATGGCTTCCGCCGGATTGTACTCACAGGCGGGCACCTGCTTGAGTGCAGCCGCGTGGACTACATAGTCCACGTCCTCCAGTGCACGCTCCAGACGCTCCTTATCGCGCACATCGCCGATAAAGAACCGCAGCTGCTTCGCGTGATCCTTGAAGAATTCATCGTTCGCCATCATGAACTGCTTGAATTCATCCCGGGAATAAATAATGATTTTCCGCGGGCTGTAATTCTCCAGCACATATTTGGTGAAGCATTTTCCGAAAGAACCCGTTCCGCCGGTAATCAGAATGGACCGGTCATTCAATAAGCTGCTGTAATCCATGGGCTTATTCTTTCTCCTCGCTTATGTTTTTTTCGTAGAACAGACGGATCTTATCGTAGGTGTCATCATCGATGTCGTGCTCGATTTTGCACGCCTCGTCCTCCGCCTTCTTCGGTTCGACGCCGATGGCGATCAGCACCTTCTCCAGCAGCCTGTGCCGCTGATAAATCCGCTGAGCAATTTCCAGGCCGGGCGGCAGGAGCGTGATATAACCGTTGTCATCCATCTCGATATATCCGCTTTCCCGCAGTTTCTTCATGGCGATACTGATGCTGGGCTTCGAATAGTTCATCTTATTGACGATATCGATCGACCGTACTTCACCGATCTGTTCCTTCAGCATCAGAATAGACTCCAGATAATCCTCTGCAGATTCATGAATGTTCATTATACTGATCCCCCGATTTGCTTTGTTTCAAAAGCATTCTTACTGGAACTCGAACACAAGGCCGCCGTAAGCCGGAAGCTCAAACTCAAGGTAATAAGGCTTGTAATCGCAGTCTCCCTTTACGGCCTTGATGGATGCGGGCAGCTTCGTGTAGCCGAAACCGCCGTACTGCTCCTCTTCGCTGTTCAGAAGAAGCTTGTAGGTTCCCGCCTTCGGAACGCCGACCCGGAATCCCTGGTAGCGCACCGGTGTCATGTTCAGGACGAACAGAAGCTTTTTCTTATCGCCTTCGCATTTGCGGAAGAAGCTGTAGATGCTGCGGCTCTTGTCATCCGCATTGATCCACTCGAAACCGTCCCAGTTATTGTCGATCTCATACATGCAGCGGTACTTCTTATAGATCTTCAGAAGCTCCTCCATGTATTTCTTCGTTCCGCTGTTCAGCGGTTTCTCCAGCAGATACCAGTCGAGCTCTCTCGCCTCGCTCCACTCTCTCTCCTGGCCGAACTCCTGGCCCATGAAGAGAAGCTTCTTGCCTGCGTGGCCGAACATGAAGGTATAGCCCAGCCGCAGGTTGGCGTATTTGTCGATCTCATAGCCGGGCATCTTGCCGACCATGGAACACTTCAGGTGAACCACCTCGTCGTGAGACAGCGGCAGGATATAATTTTCCGAGCTGTTGTAGCTCATGGCAAAGGTCATCGCATAGTGATCTCCCGCGCGCATGACCGGATCCAGCTTCATATATTCGCAGAAGTCGTGCATCCAGCCCATGTTCCACTTGAAGGAGAAGCCCAGTCCGTCGTCCTCCACGCGGCCGGTGATCTTCGGCCATGCCGTCGACTCCTCCGCGACGGTGATAAAGCCCGGATAGCTGCCCCGCACCACGGAATTCATGTGCTTGAAGAATTCAATGGCATCCAGATTCTCGTGTCCGCCGTACTTGTTGGGCAGCCACTGGCCTTCCTTCTTGCCGTAATCCAGATACAGCATCGATGCGACCGCATCCACGCGGATGCCGTCGATATGATATTCGCGGATCCAGTAAAGAACGTTGGCGATCAGGAAGTTTTTGACCTCCGGCTTGCCGAGATTGAAGATCTTCGTGCCCCAGTCCGGGTGCTCTCCGCGGCGCGGATCCGGATCTTCATAGATGCACTGGCCGTCAAAGCGCGCAAGGCCGTGAGCATCCGGGCAGAAGTGCGCCGGCACCCAGTCCAGAATCACGCCGATTCCGTTGCGGTGAAGCTTGTCAATCAGATACATGAAATCCTTCGGCTCTCCGTAGCGGGAGGTCGGTGCATAGTAACCGGTCACCTGATAGCCCCAGGATCCGTCAAAAGGATGCTCGGAGATGCCCATCAGCTCCACATGAGTAAAAGGCATTTCCTTCAGATAAGGGACGAGACGGTCTGCGAACTCGCGATAGTTATAGAAGCCGTCTCCGCCGTCCGGATGCTTCATCCAGGAACCGATGTGGCACTCATAAATTGCCATCGGCTCATGATTATTGCTGTCGAGGTCCTTGGCGGCCTGCGCCTTCTGCCATTTGGAATCACCCCAGGCATATCCGGTGATGTCAGCGGTCTTGGAGGCGGTACCGGGCCGCAGCTCCGCCGAATAGGCGTACGGATCGGCCTTGTAGATTTTCTCGCCGTCAGGAGTCCAGATCAGATACTTGTAAAGCTCACCCGCACCGACGCCCGGAATGAAAATTTCATGGATACCGCCGTCATTGATCTTGGTGAGCTTATACTGATCCTCGTTCCAGCCGTTGAAGGTGCCGGTCACAAAAACCGCGGCCGCATTCGGTGCCCATACGGCAAAATGCATGCCTTCCACACCGTTCTCAACAGAGAGATGTGCGCCGAGCTTTTTGTATATATCGTAATGTGTTCCCTGTGCAAAAAGATAGCAGTCATCGGGAGAAATGAATACGTGTTCCCTCTGCGGCTCAGCCTTTTTCGCCGCCGCTCTGACTGCTGTCTTCTTTACAGTGTTCTGTGTCTTTTTCTCTGCCATACCCTGACTCCTTTTTTGTTTATGTTATTGAAGGGCGGTCCCCACACCGCCCTTCCGGCTTACGCCTTTTTAATAATGTGTGAAATCCTTCTCCCGCAGAATAATCATGTCGTCCGCGTCGTACCGCTTTCTGGTAATGACATCCATGAGTCTGCCGGGCGTCTTGCGGTTCGCATAGCGGATGGCCTCGTCCACCATCTCCCGGACCTCTTCGACGGTCACCTGGTGATCATTGGACTGGCTGGCAGCGATGCGGGACGCCAGTGCAAGTGCGCCGTAATCATCGATGCTGTAATCCAGGCTGTTCGCATAATTCTTCGCGTATTCCACCAGCGCGTTTCCGTCCAGTGCCTGCAGATCCACCCGGACTCCGAACAGCGGAAGAAGTGCCGCGTTGTGCTCAAGGAAGTGATCCATGTTCCGCCGCCGGTCAGTCAGGATGACGATCATGCCGCGGTCTTCCTTCTTCAATTCTTTAATGATGAGATCAACACTGTCTTCCCGCAGTGCGGAGGCGTCGTCGATAATCAGCGCGCCCTGTTCGAGCTCGGCCAGTGCCCGCGCGATATCCTTGCGGTTCAGCACCGGTCCGGTTGTTCTCGCAACCTTGCCGACAAAATCCGGCTCCCGGTCCTTCACTTCCCGCAGAATGCCTTTTGCAACCTGCAGTGTGTCCTTCTCCTCCGGGCCGGTGAGAATCAGATTGCCTCTGTCTGAAGGCAGGCAGATTGCACTCACCGCCTCACGGATCTGTGTGCGGTTCTCCTTCAGACTGAAGCTGGCGCCGTACAGCACCTTCATGCGGGCCGCTTCTCTGGCTGCCCGGTGTCTGCGGTCTGTCTGGTCGGTGGCGGCGGGGCGGCGTCTCTCGCGGCGCTGCTCACGCTCCGGCTCCTGATCCTGTCCGTCGGATTCCTCGTCCGCGTCTTCTTCCGCCGGGCCCTCTTCAGGCTCCTCAGGTTCCGTATACTCCTCCGGCTCTCTCTCTTCTCTTTCTTCCCTGACAGCGCGCCGCGCAGGCTTCACCGGAATCTGATCGGTCTCGTCGTCGTTGTAGTCTGCTTCTTCGTAGGACTCTTCCTCGTCGCCGTAGCCGTCTTCATACTCATCCTGCGGAATCTGCATCGTGTAATCGGACTCCGGCATATGCGGAATCGTCTTCGCCCTTGCGGGACGCTCTTCCCGTTCCTCATAAGCCTCCTGCTCCCCGGGCTCTTCCTCCGGAAGATCATCCGGGAGCTCTTCGGTAAAGATTGCGCGTTCGCTCAGGAAGCTCTCCGCAACGGGCGGCTCCGGCTTCGGTGCAGGGGCCGGGACGGGCACAGTCTCTTCCTGCAGTACCGGCTCTGCGGCGGCAGGAACCTCCTGAACCTCTTTCTGCTCCGGCTCAGATGCTTTCTCCGGCTCTTCCTCTTCAAAAGCAGCAAAGATCGCAGCTTCAGCCCGCTTTACTTCGTCGTCCTCTTTCTCATAGTCGGTGGTCAGACGCAGTTCTTCTTCATATGCGTCCAGCGTCGCCGTCGCGCTCAGATCTTCCATCAGCGGCTTCCTGGGCGGCTCGGGCTTCGGCGCCGGGGCCGGAACCGGTGCAGGGGCCGGTGCAGGCGCAGGCGCAGGTGCGCTCTCCTGCTTCGGAGCTTCCGAAGCGGCAGGAGTGTCATTCGGGATGACGTCCACCAGTCCGGTTCCCTCGTGCAGTTCGTTCCGGATGTCTGCGGGATCCCACAGTCTGGTTGCCGCGGGCTCCATTACCAGAGAATCCTTGCGGCCGACGGTCTCGGAATTTCCGATCTCCGTTCCCTCCGGAATCTCTCTCTGCTCACGCAGCTCTCTGCGGGCGACTTCGTCCTCGACCTCTTCAAGCTTGCCGTGCTTTAAATTCTCTTCCAGCTCGCGCAGCAGCGGACCTGTGTCCTGCTTCAGCTTCCGGCGCACTTCCTCCGTGTGCTTCTGCGCGGTATCCTGCCGGATCTGCTCCCACTCCGCCATGACCTGGCTTAAGTCGATCTGGCCGGTGATCTGGCGCTCCGGAACCGTCGTTCCGGCGAAAGTCATCGTGATCTGACCGCCGATCTCCTGGGTGGTGATCCGCTCATAAGGATTCTCTTTCTTTTCTTCCGGCTTCGGGGCAGCCTCCTCAAGCACCTTCTGCAGCTGCTCCTGGTGGATGACCTGTGTGGCGTCCGGCACATCCTCCGGCCCGCTCACCTCGGGAACCTCCGCCGTGTCAGCCGGATTTTCCGGCTCAGCGGGCTCTTCTGCCGCAGGTGTACTCTCCTGCTCTTCAACCTCTTCCGGCCTGCTCACCGGTGCCGGTTCCTCTTCCTGCCAGGAATCCGCGGACTCTTCTTCGCCGCGCCCGTACTGCTCCCCGCTGCGCTCATATTCCTCATCCGCGTAGTAAGGCGCCTCGTAAACCGATTCTCCGTACTGCTCCTGTGCCGGATATTCCTCTGTCACGTCCTCCGGGTAGGCGTCACGGATCGCTTCATAATAGCGCTCCTCATCCGTGTAGCCCGGGACCGGTGCAGGCTCCTGTACAGGCGCTGCTTCCGGCTCCTGCGGTTCTTCCGGCTCCTCGGCGGCAAAATAAGACTGATAAGCCGCTTCCTGCTCAGGCGTGAGCTCTGTCAGCATCCGCTTGAGAGAAAGGGCCTTGAAGACATACATACCCTCGCCGAAGAAGGCGATGGTCTCATCACACTGCGCGATACACTTCGCGTCCTGTTCGGTCTGATAATACAGCTGTGCGAGCTCATAGGCCCACTTCGGTCTGTGCTCAACGGAATTATATTTTTCCAGTGCGGAAATCATGCCGTCCGCGCCCAGATTCCGGGCCCTGAGAATCATATAATTCAGGATATAGCGTCTGGGGTCGTTCGGCGCGACACGGATAAACTCATTGTAGAACTGGAGTGCGCGCACCAGTTCGTCCAGAATGATCTCAAGATCGCATAGCGCATAGAGAATGTTGACGCTGCTGGGCTGTCTGTCGTAGGCGCGCAGCAGAATGTCGCGGGCGTCCACATAACGCTCGTTCTTTCTGTACACTTCTCCGATCCGGCAGAGCGTCGTCACGCTGCGCACACGGCTCCAGTCGATGGAATCCGCGACATGCGCGGCATCCTCATAGAGTCCGTCATCAATCAGATCATTGATCTCATTCAGTCGAAGTTCGTATTCGTACTTGTCCAAAGAATGTTCCCTTCTTCCTCTGGCGCCGCCGCGGAGGCGGCCATCTACATCATATACCGTCAAATTCTGAAACTCATACAGGATTTAGTGTATCATAGCCCAGATATTTTGACAATGCAGCATACTGCTCAAGGGAGAGGGCTTCTCCCCTTACAGTTTCGGGCAGATTCATTGTTTTCAGGGCCTCTGCGACCTGCTCTCTGGTAAAAGGTCCGAAAGGTGCCTGCAGCCCGTGGGAGACTGCATTGGCAAGTGTCTTTCTGCGCTGATTGAACGCCGCCCGGATCAGGGCGAACATCAGCGGCTCATCCGCCTCCACCGGCGGCTTTTCGTAAGCCCTCAGGTACAGAACCGTGCTGTCCACATTCGGGTGGGGAATGAAGCAGGACGGTGCGACCCGGATGGCTGCCTCGGGCTGCGCATAGTACTGCACGGCGAGAGAAATGGCGCCGTACTCCTTTGAGCCCGGTCCGGAGCAGATCCGGTCCGCGACCTCTTTCTGCACCATGACGGTAATGCTCTCAAACAGATCCTTCTGCTCCAGCAGCTGCATCAGAATCGGCGTCGTGACGTAATAAGGCAGATTGGCGACCACCTTCATCCGCTTTCCGGGCGCATACTCGTCCCGGACCTGCACCAGATCCGTTTTCAGCACGTCCTGCCACAGAATCGTAACATTCGGGCAGTCCGACAGGGTCTGTTCCAGCACCGGCTGAAGGCTCTCGTCAATCTCCACGCTGACGACACGCCCGGCCGCTGCGGACAGCAGCTGGGTCATGGTTCCGATGCCGGGCCCGATTTCCAGCACACAGTCCTCCTGCGTAATGCCGGCTGTCTCAATGATGCCCCGCACAATATTGGCGTCGATCAGGAAATTCTGTCCGTATTTCTTCCGGGCGCGGATGCCGAACCTGTCCAGGATTTCCAGCGTCGCGCCGGGTGAAGCCAGTATTTTGTCCATTCCCGGAGTCCTTTCTGTTATCTTTGTTTCTGTTCCGGAAGTTCCAGAAGCCGGTAGAGGCGCATCGCGTTCCGATAAGTCACGTCTTCGACCTCTTTAGCGCTGATGCCCCTGATCCCGGCGATTTCCTGTACCACATACGGCAGGTTCAGCGAGGAGTTGCGCGTCCCGCGCAGCGGTGTGGGCGACAGATAGGGACAGTCGGTTTCCAGAACAATGGACTCAAGCGGAACAGCAGCGGCCACTTCCTTAAGCTTTCTCCCGTTCTTGTAAGTCACCACGCCGCCGATACCGATATACCAGCCCAGCTTTACATATTCCAGCGCCATCTCAGCGCTGTAGGAATAGCAGTGGATGACACCGCCGG
>OCTX012102711.1_pt1 | contig 22308 bp, 19 predicted proteins | sample 1539691 | NCBI WGS metagenome assembly OCTX01 (sample SAMN02144231, study PRJEB22623) | gut metagenome | biome: sheep rumen | host: Ovis aries | place: New Zealand
AAAATAACATCATTTAAATTTACTAATATATGGTCTTCTTTCTCGCTATCTTTAAGATTTACTTTTAAAATATACTTATTATCAGAATTAGTAACTTCAACATAGCTCTTATCTAAATCACATATTTTATTATTTTTATCAATTAAAGCTACTATTAGCTTTTTATCAATCATTTCTCTTAATGTCATAACACTAGAACTTTCATTATTTTTAGGTAAATCAGTTATTGCATAATACTCTATAGCCGCCTCTTTCATTCTATCTAAATTATCTATAAATATTTGTGAAGATAAACCTTCTACTATATTTAGATACTTACTTTTAGAAATTGAATTAGAATTTTTACCAAGAAATGAAAACTTTGGAAAAAAAATATTTGTTAATAATAAAACAAAACCGATAATAATTAAAATAACAATTAGTAATTTTAGTAAGAAATTTAATGGAAAACCTCTTTTTTCATATTCCTCTATATACATACTTATTCTCCCCACAACATTTATGAATTATTCTATCAAACCACATTTTTTTATGTCAAGAAATAAAAAATTAATTACATCTATTATTTTCTCTCAAATATGCAATTGTCATACCAGAATTAAAATAATCCGTTTTGTATTCACTAACCAACTTATTCTTTTTCAAAGTTTCATGCGTCAACTTTCTTAATGCTCCCGTTCCAATACCATGAATGATAACGATTTGTTTTTTCTTCATCCGATAGTTATCGTCAATAAAATCATTTATTAATATCCTTGCATATTCTCTATCCATTCCATGTAAATCTATTGTTGGTAAATTTTTAAAAAGATCTATCACGTTCAAACACCTCATTTAAAGAAGGAATTGAATTTCTAGAGCCAATTCTTTCAACAGAAATTGCAGCCGTTATAGAAGCTAAATGTATTGTTTCATATAATGAATAGCCATTACTAATAAAATAAACAAAAGCTCCATGAAAAATATCTCCTGCACCTGTAGAATCTAAAGCCTTTACTTTAATACTTGGAATTATTTTACATACATCATCAATTCTAGCAAAGCTTCCTAAAGATTCTAGCGTAATAACAATATTAGTTTGAAAAAAATCTTCAAGTTCATTATAAATTGCTTTCAATTCATCTAACTTTGATATATCTATTTCCCTATTTGTAAATTCTTCAGCAAAATTTTTTGAACATACTAAATAGGTAACCATCTTACCTAACTCCTTTGTATCTTCATTTAGCCGCCCAGCATCCAAAACACTAATAGCCTTTTTATTATTATTCAATACCTCTTTTGCTGTTTCCGGATGTTCCCCATCTAATAAAATAGCATCAGCAACTATATCAATATTCCTTGTTATTTTACGAATAGGTGTATCCTTAGAAGATAAAACTGTTCTAGTACCATTACTCATATTCGTAATAATATAACTACTAGTGGTTCGATGATTTTTTTTCTTTTCCAAATATGTAATATTAGCTCCAATATCTTTAAATTCATTTATAATTCTTTCTCCATAATAATCATCCCCAACAACTGACGCAATAATAGTATCCACTCCCCATTTTGCAAGTAAAAATGCTCCATTTGAAGCCGGACCACCGCCACAATCAATATGTCCACTTAAACGATATTTCATATTTTCTTTCGGATATTCTGTCATTGGTATTGTTATATCAAATGTAGAATGCCCAACACAAATTGCCTTCATAAACTTACCCTTTCTATAATTTACATAATAATTTATAATACTTTTAGATAAAAGCAAAAATAGCACAAACTTCATCAAATAATTTTAAAACCATGTTAACCATCTGATAATTCTTTATAATCAAATCAAACTTTAGTAATACTATATATTATGATAAATATTAAGTATTTCTGTCACCACCAATAAAATGAATAAAACATACCATTTAGAAATTAATAATTTTAAAAATCTTAAAACACAATTTTTATAATTAACTATATCAAATACAATTAAAATATTAATAATTATTAAAAATAAAGTAATAGGAATAACTAAAATATTATAATAAATCGCCTTTATAAAATTAAAGTTTAATAGCTCCACAAATGCTCGTGTCAAGCCACAGCCTGGACAAGGAAAGTGAAACACCATCTTAAAAAAGCAAGAAAGATGAATCATATTCATCTTTAAAAGAACTACTCCTAAAATTTCTGATATCAAAAAGATTACTAAAAAATTCCTTTTCATTAGTCTTTTAGTGGAATCCCGTTAGCATCTACATTTATATTACCCATAAAAATCAAGATTCCTTCAATAAATCCCCATATAGCACCAATACCACAAGTTACTATTGTAACAACAAGTTGCATAATAGCCTTATTGTTATATCCTAAATAGAAATTATGAATACCCCATCCACCAAGAAAAATACCAAGTAAACCTGCCACTACTCTTGATTTTGATTCTACACTACTATTAGAAACACCAACATTTGTAGAGACATCACCATTTTGAGGGCTCCCACAATTTACACAAAATTTTGCATTTTCCTCTATTTGAGAACCACAACTGGCACAATATTTAGCCATATAAACTCCTCCTTTTATATTATTCTAGCATAATCAACTGAAAAAAGAAATTATTTTTGAAATTGAGAATTATAAAGTTTGGCATAAAAACCATTCTTTTTTAATAACTCATCATGAGTTCCCTGCTCAACAACATTTCCCTCATCCATTACTAAAATTAAATCAGCATTTTTTATTGTACTTAATCGGTGCGCTATAATAAATGAAGTTTTTCCTTCAGTCAGCTTATCCATGGCTTTCTGAACTAATTCTTCCGTGCGAGTATCAACATTTGAAGTGGCTTCATCTAAAATCAAAAACGGAGCATCCTCTACCATACCTCTAGCAATAGTAAGTAATTGTTTTTGACCAGAAGAAATAGCTTCATTATCACCTACTTCTGAATTCATTCCACCAGGTAGTGTTTTGATAAAATGATCAATGCCAATAGTTTTACAAATATCCCATAGTTTTTCTTCACTTACATTTTTCTTATTAAATTTTAAATTTTCTTTAATAGTACCTTCAAATAACCAAGTATCCTGCAATACCATTATAAATAACCTATGTATTTCATCACGAGATAAATCCTTAATAGATAACCCATCTATAATAATATCTCCAGAATTAATTTCATAAAATTTCATAAGTAAATTAACCATAGTAGTCTTACCAGCACCAGTAGGACCAACTATCGCAATCTTTTCGCCATTTTTTACCTTAGCACTAAAATCCTTAATAATAACTTTATCAGGATCATAGCCAAACCTAACTTTCCTAAATTCAATATTTCCCTTTACTTTTGATTTATCTAATTTAGTTTTTAATTTAGATTCGTCTGTAAGTTCTATTTCATCTTCAAACTCATAAACTCGCTCTGCAGCAGCCGCTATTGATTGCATTGTAGTAGCAGCTTGAGCCAATCTTGATAATGGATTAGTAAATAATCTTACATAAATCATAAAAGCCACAATCACACCAAATGTAATCTTATCATTCATCACAAGAAGTGCCCCAACTACACATACGCAAACATAACCTAAGTTACCAATAAAATGCATTAATGGTTGCATAATTCCTGATAAAAACTGACTCTTACGATTACAATCATATAATTTGTCATTTATTTTATCAAATTCTTCTAAAGCAGCAACTTCTCCATTATAAGCTTTTACAACATTATGTCCAGAATATATTTCCTCTATATGACCATTTAATTTACCCAATTCCATTTGTCGATCTACAAAGTATTTTTGACTCTTCTTAAGTATCATAAATGAACCAATAAATCCAAATACAGAAGCAACTATAGCGGTACATGCCATAATCCAATTAGTAACAAACATCATCACAACAGAACCCAAAAACAACGTTAAATTACTAACAAAAGAAGTAATGTTATTACTCATATTAATACCTATAGTATCCACATCATTAGTAATTCGTGATAAAACATCTCCAGTCTCATGAGTATCAAAATATCTTAAAGGCAATTTGTTTATTTTTTTACTAATATGAGTTCTTAATCTCTTGGAATATCCTATTCCAACATGAGCCATCAATATACCTACAATGTACCCAAATATGGCATTTAATAAATAAATTATGCCAAGTATAATAGCCCTTTTTTTCAATTCAGATTGATTTAATTTAGGATTAAGCAATTTTTTTATAGATTTAGGCATTTTATCAAAAGTATTAATATAATCTTCATTGCTACTACTAGATTTCAAGGTACTCATTACATTTAAATATTTAACTTGATCTACAGAATCAATAACTATACCATTTACTTCAATATTTTCAAGTTCTTTTTCTTTTTCAGTATCCTTTAATTTATAAAAATCATTAATATCTTCATATTTCTTATTAAGATTACTATATATTTTCTTATTAATAACTTCTATATTTTCTATATTAGGTTTAATTCCTTCACTTATTATATCAGTAACACCAGCTAATCTATTAGGAGCTATCGTCGATAATATTGACGCAACCATAGAAAGTAAGCAAGATATTATTAATATATATTTCCAATTCTTTAAGCTTTTAAAGATTCTAAGTAGAGTTCCCTTTAAATCCTTTGCTTTTTCTGGTTTTTGATTAACCCTAGGCATTTTGTAACTCCTCCTCACTTAGTTGTGATAAAGCAATTTCTTTGTATACTTCACACGAATCTAGTAATTCTTTGTGTGTACCAATACCTACACATTCCCCTTTATCTAAAACAACTATTTTATCTGCATTCATAATAGTACCAATTCTCTGAGCAACTATCATGTTGGTAGCATCCCCCATATATTTCTTCAATTCACTTCTTAATTTAGCATCAGTTTGATAATCTAATGCACTAAATGAATCATCAAAAATATAAATCTCTGGATTACGGGCTATAGCTCTAGCAATACTTAATCTTTGTTTTTGACCACCACTAATATTAGTGCCACCTCTAGCAATCATAGACTTATAGCCTTTATCCATTTTTTCTACAAAGTCCTTTCCTTGAGCTATCGCAATAGCTTCCTTAATTTCCTTGCTAGAAGGCTTTCCTTTACCATTATCACCATAAGCCACATTCTCTTCTACAGTGCCAGTAAACATAACTGCCTTTTGAGAGATATATCCTATTCTATTATTTAATTCATGTAAATCATAGTCTTTAACATTAACTCCATCAACTAATACCTCACCATCAGTTGCATCATACATTCTAGGTACTAAATTAACTAAAGTAGACTTACCAGATCCCGTAGACCCAATAAAAGCAATAGTTTCACCTTTATTAACTTTAAAACTAATATTTTTTAGTAAATATTCATCAGCATCAGGGTACTTAAAACTAACATTCTTAAATTCTACCACTCCAGTTTCACTAGTCTTGCCATTAAAGCTACCAGATATAATTGAAATATCACTTTCCAACACTTCATTTATACGTTTAGCAGAAACCTGAGCTCTAGGCAAAAACATAAATATCATAGTAAGCATTAAAAATGAAATAATTACTTGAATACCATAACTAGAAAATACGACCATATTACTAAATATCGTAATCTTTCCTAGCAAACTACTATTAACAATTAAATAAGCACCTACTAAATAAATACCTAATTGCTGAAAATGCATAACAAAGTTCATTACCGGATCCATTAATGCAAATGTTTTAGTAACCTTTAAATGTATATTAGTTAAGTTACTATTAACTGTTTCAAATCTTCTTTCTTGAAATTTTTCAGCATTAAAAGCATGAATAACTCTAATACCTGTAATATTTTCTCTTGTCACACCATTAATCTTATCTGTAAGTTTTTGTATTCTTTGAAACCGAGGAGAAACTATTTTTATTATAAACAAATTGGTAACTACAATAATGACTACTCCTATAGCTGTAACCACACTAAGTTCTGCACTCTTACCTATTATCTTACATACAGCCCATACTGCCATTATTGGGGCTTTGATAAGCAATTGTAATCCCATTGCAAGTACCATTTCTATTTGAGTAACATCGTTAGTAGTACGAGTAATTAAACTTGCTGTAGAAAACTTCTTTATTTCAGCAATACCAAAAGATTCTACTTTTTCAAAAATCTTCCGACGAATATTTCTTGAGAAACGAGCCGCTAAAAGTGATGTAAAATAACCTATAGTAATAGTAGAAATCAAACTCCCAATTGCACACATTAACATATAAGCACCAGCTTTTAAAATCTCTTCCATAGTACTATTTTCAGTCTGAACAAGTTTTGTAATTCTACTCATATATTCTGGTAATCTTAAATCTAAAAAAACTGAGAAAACTACCAAAAAAAATACTATTAAAAGCAACAAATAATCTTTCTTTTCAAAATTACGAAACAACTTAATCATATGTCTCCCTCTTTTCTTTATAAGCTCTTATAAGCATAAAATAGTCTAAAAAAATAGTCAAGTAATTAACTATTCTTTTTAAAATATCTATTTATAGTAATAATGTCTAAAGGTAATATTTCACCCTTCTCCTTCTTTTTAAGAGAATCAACAAAAAATGCATCAGCTCTTAACTTATCCCGCATAGAAACAATCTCATCATAAGTAAACCATCCAACATCTGAAATCTCCTTACCATCAAATTGAATATTTTCATTCTCTAGCTTCATATCAAAGAGAAAGTTAAGTATATTCATATCATCATAAATCCTATTAAGAATATCTACAAGACCTACTGCTTTCACAACACAACCAGTTTCCTCAAACACTTCGCGACAAGCTCCTTCTACAACCGATTCGTCTTTTTCTAAACAACCAGCAGGCAAGTTCCAAGTACCCTTCCAACGACCTTCATTTTCCCTAACAAGTAAATATTTTCCTTCTTTTTCAATAATACCACCTACAACAACTACATTCATTAAAACACCTCCATATACAACGCTAAAATAGAATCATAATTATTATTCAAAATGCTTTTCTGTTAACACCATTACTTTGCCTATTTTCTAAATAGTACTGCAAGTTCATTATCAACTTTAAATTCAATTACATTTGAAGTTTATAGCATACAAAATCAGTCTCATAAATCGTGCTACATAAGTTAAATATATTGCTCTTATATACATATCTTTTACAATAAAAATTATATTCTAATTAGCCCTATTAAATCAAATCCGCTTTCACTAACGTACTTAGTAATTTCTGCAATTTGTTTTTCACTAAGTTCATTCAAAAATGGATGTTCTTTTAAATCTGTAAAGTGTTTGAAATAAACGACTTTTAATTTGCCAAATGAAGAATCATATATAGAATTAATAAAATATTTATTAATTTCATTTGAAACTCTTGTAGTATAAATTATTTGATTCTTATGAATTCTTTTAAGTAAACCTTTATGCTCTTCAATTGGAAAATCAATATATTTTTTCAATGTTGCCATAGGTAAAACTCCTTTTAAAATCTATGTAAAATAAGGATCTATTCACTTCTTAACGCCTCTACGGCATCCTTTTTAGAAGCTATTTTAGCAGGGATAAAACCAGCAATAACAGTTAATACCACGCTTATTAAAATTAGAATAATAGCTCCATTAAAAGGAAGAACCGCTATATTTTTAATATTAACCATATTCTTAATTATTATATTAATTGGAATATTTAAAATTAAAGTTACAATAATCCCTAATACCCCAGCACATAATCCTTCAATTAAAGTTTCTGCATTAAAGACTCTTGAAATATCTTTTTTACTAGCCCCAATTGCTCTTAGAATCCCAATTTCCTTTGTTCTTTCCATCACAGATATATAAGTAATAATAGCAATCATAATACTAGAAACTATTAAACTTATCGCTACAAAAGCTATTAAAACACTACTAATAACATTAACAATTGTAGATACACTATTCATCATAATTCCTACAACATCCGTATATTTAATTTTATCAGTTTCCTTTTTCTTACTATTATATTTATCAATAAGTTTCACTATCTCTTCTTTTGAATCAAAATCTTTAGGATAAATATTGATACTATCAGGATTATCCAACTCTGCAATCCCTAGTTTACGCATATTTTCTTCATACGAAGCTGTCATATTTTCTGAATAATTTTTCATATAAGCGGCTATCTCACTTTGAGACATACTTTGCAAGGCCATCTTTTGCTCCATTGATAAATCATCAATATTAAAAGTACTTTTAGTAGAAAACTCACTACCTGTAAAAACATTAATATTCCTATCATCTAATTGATTTTTAACAATTTCTGAATCATTAATTTTAGAAATTATATACTCCATCAACTCATGAGTGTAACCAACCATTCCATAATTTTGATTATTTCCAATAGCCTCTTCATCTGCTTCAATAATACCTACAATTTTTACCTCTTCTGCTTTAGTAAGTAAATTCTTCATATAGTCCTCATTATCTTCTTGACTAATCCACAAACCATTTTGCTTCTCATAATAATCAGTAGGTAAAACTAATTTAAACGATAAATTAAGTAAATCATCAATTTCATAGCTAGATTCTTCAAAAGACACTTTCTTTCCACTAGTCATATCAACAAATTTTTGTTTTAATTCGTCTTGATCTAATATTCCCAAACTATATAATGTATAATCAGAAATAGTATGATTTTTTCCTATTATCAAAACCATCTCATTTTTATTTTTTGGCCAATTCCCAGCAATCAAATTATATTGTTGTTCCAAAAGACTTTGATTGTTTATCATTTCAAAAAAAACATCATTACTTGATAGAAAAGCATTATAAACACTAGACATTCCGCTAGTTCCCATACCTAAAGTATCCAAAACTGTTGTTGGATTAGTACGGACAATTTTTGAAGAATCATTTTTATATAAATTAAGAGCTACATTATAAGCATATTGAATGTCCGTTGTATAATTAGCTAATTTTTTATTATTCTCTAAATATACTTTAAAATCTCTCATATTATTATGTTTTACTTCTTTAGACATAGATTCCATAATATCACCCATAATATTAGTAGCATGGATTTTACTATCATCATACTTCTTTGTCTTACGATTGCCAGATAGTGTTTGTACCATAGTAGACATATCAACAGATTCTTTTTGTATTTGCAAAGGATATGAGCTTAGCGTTTCCTCTTCAGTTTTAGCAATAAATTGATTTATCCCATTAGATAAGGACAAAATAAGAGCAATACCAATAATCCCAATACTTCCTGCAAAAGCAGTTAAAAAGGTTCTTCCTTTTTTTGTCATTAAATTGTTCATTGATAATAAAATGGCAGTCCAATAATTCATTGATGTTTTTTTTGTTTTCTTCTCGCTTTCAATTAAATCAAGCTCTGTATTAATAACCCCATCATAAGGATTAGTATCATCAATAATTTCCCCATCTTGTAATTTTACAATACGAGTAGAATATTCCTCTGCAAGTTCTGGATTATGAGTAACCATAATTACCAATTTATCTTCAGCTATCTCTTTTAGTAAGTTCATAACTTGCTTTGAAGTAGTAGTATCAAGAGCCCCAGTCGGCTCATCAGCAAGCAAAATTTCAGGATCATTGACCAAAGCTCTTGCAATAGCTACTCTCTGCATTTGACCACCAGATAATTGTGAAGGCCTTTTATTCATGTGATCTTTTAATCCCACTCTAGCAAGAGCCTTCTTAGCTTTTTTTACTCTTTCTTTTTTAGAGACTCCTGATAAAGTCAAAGCCAGTTCAACATTTGCTAAAACAGATTGATGATTGATCAAATTATAGCTTTGAAAAACAAATCCAACACGATGATTACGATAGGTATCCCAATCACGATCATTATATTTTTTAGTACTCGTTTCATTTATTATTAAATCCCCAGAATCATAATGATCTAATCCACCAATTATATTTAACAATGTTGTCTTTCCTGAACCACTAGGACCTAGAATAGAAACAAATTCACACTTTCGAAAATTAACAGTGACTTTATCTAATGCTTTCTGCACAAAGCCTTCAGTTTTATATATCTTTGTAATCTTTTTTATTTCTAACATAAAAGCCTCCTCATTAACTATTCTATTATCATTATATATGTAATTCTAACAAATTTTAAAACTATAAATAAATTAATTATTCTAATTAAAATTACCCGTACTCTTTTCCCTCTTTTGTACTAAACTACTTTTCTTTAAAATATCATCAATACTTAAAATTCTTTCCTGCAAAGCACTTCTTAAAGAAATTTTAACAGCACTTCTTCCTCTAACCTCAGGAGCAACAGCAAAAAGATAATCTATTTTATTTTTATCTACCTCATAAAAATAGTTCTCATCTTCAAAAAGAATTGCTTTTTCTCCTTGAGCGTCTTCAATATTCCCGCTTTCATCTATCACTTCAAAAATAAAAGCAAAATCATCATCTTTATATGTACAAAAATCAATTTGTGGTAGAACTCCCTTCGGAGCAAAATAAACATCATTCATATTTTCACCATCACATTGATACATAACAAGCCCATCACTTACCGTTTCATCTTCTCGATAATAAAATTTCATCATATTCTGTTTAATTCCTACATAGCCAAATCTATTACTAATACTGGTTAATATAGAATCATCTTTTTCTAAATAAGATAGAAGTGTTCTATTTTCTTTTTCTTTAATAAAAATATCTTCAAGACAATATGTATAAATTTTAGTATCTAGATTAGCAAAATAAAGTTTTGAAGAACCTTCACATTCCAAACTTCCTTGACCAATTATTTTGAATTCTTTTTCTAAATTTTCTTTCTTTAAGGAAACCTTTAAAGGAAAAATAAAAAGTTTATAATTAATATCACTAGAATCCCCTAAAGCTTCATCAAAAGACACTAAGATTTTTCTTTCTGCTACATAAAAAAGGCCTTTAAAAATTTGCTTGTTTTCTCTAAAGTCATATTGAACATTATTAAAAATTGGTATTTCCCCACTTTGCATCCTATAATAATCAAAAATAGCCGTTCCAAAACCAATAAACAAAAAAAGAATAATAACTTTATTTATAAATTTAAAAATAAAACTCATTACAATCCCTCTTTACTAAAAATAGTATAACAAAATATTTAATATAAGAAAAGTTTTTTATCACAGAAAATCAAGCAAAAAATTACTAATAAAAAAAGAACCTTAATCTTATAAGGCACTTTTACTTCTTTCCAAAAGCCTTTATTATACTATTAATAATTCCTTTTGGATGGATTAAATTATTTAGTTCATTATTGTTCCAAATACAAGAGATAGCAGTTGTTAATACATCATGTGGTTCTCCCGGAAACAATACATATTTACTTCTAGGGTAAGAATAATCAAAAAAGAAAATTGGTATCTCCATTTGATAGTCAATTGTCACAGTCTCTGAATTATAAGAAGCCAAAGGAAGCTCCTTTTTTAATCCATATAATGACGTGATAAATAGAGAATGCTTATTTACACAAGCATTAGCTACATTTCCTAAAACAACATCAATAAGTTCTAGCTGAGCCTTTAAATCATTTATTGTTTTTGAAACATCCATATGATAATCAAAGATAATTAGATCATATACACTATTATCAATAATATTTATAATGTTACTAGAAACATTTAAATAATTATTATCCAATTTCATAAATTGAATATTAGGATTATTCACATAGTTTAAACCATTCGCCAAAAAATTTACTAAACTAAGATTTTCCTCTGCAGTAACAATTAAAACTTTCTTATTAGCCTTTAAAATAATAGAAGCTAAACTAGTATCATAAACCATAGTCTTACTAAAGCAAGGAATATTGTATTTTGTATCTAACTGAATCATAGAATACATTGGTAAAGAATAAGAATTAGTCTTATAAACTTCACTAGCATTATTATAAATAACTTTTATAAATTTATCATAACTTGTACGCCTAGTATTAAAAAATAAAATTACATCTCCATTATCAATAGTACAATTATTAGTTGTACAAAAACCAGGAGCCCTACATGGTGGAATATTACTCTCCATTAACGCTTGCAATTTTAACTCTGTATTACTCCATCTCTCAGCAGAACAATAAAATAATAGTTTTTTAGCGCTATCATTTTCTTCTTTAGTCATATTATCTAAAAAAGAATCTTTTCCAATAATAAAACCAACAGTAATCCGCGTATTAATATGATATTTTATATAGTTAACTATTGTAATCATCTTTTTATATTCATTTACTGTTTGTTGAGTAAGAAGCAAATGTAAATAAACTACTCTATTTTGTTCTAAAGAAAGTCTCTCAATTAAAGAATTAACCTGATCTACTATATTTTCTGTAGTTGGTTCCAAAAAGACATGCAATTTACAACTAGATTGTTTAAGCTTTTGTACAAAATCTTGATAAGTAGAATTGTTAACTATATTATCATTTAATATTTGTTCCTTAATATATTTTAGTTCCATATGATATGTCTTTCCTAAAAAAAATTGTTCATAAGCACTTCTATATTCAATAGTATTAATAATACCTGTATTATAGTAAGATGTTTCTTTTATTTTAGCAAGATTAGGCATACATTGATCAATTGAAATACCATAACTTCCTGGTTTTTCAATACCTAATCCATTAATTAAAAATAAAACACTTTTCTTCATCAAATCACCCTTTTTATCTACTAATTAACAAAAGAATTATAAATTTCTAATTTAATCAAGACGTGGCGTTAAAATCTCATAACCATCTTCTGTAATTAGAACAGTATGTTCAAAATGAGCCGCTGGCTTTGAATCCATTGTAATAATTGTCCAATTATTATCATCCATATAAATGTCTCTTTTTCCAAAAGTAAGCATTGGTTCTATGCAAATAACCATTCCCGGTTTTAAACGAATACCAGTATTTGGCACTCCAAAATTAGGAACTTCTGGTTCTTCATGCATTTCTTTTCCAATACCATGCCCACATAATTCACGAACAACTCCTAAATTATGCTCTTCAGCATACTTTTGAACGGCAAAGGAAATATCTCCTATTCTATTTCCGGGCTTAGCCATTTCAATACCTTTATATAAAGCCTTTTCAGTATGTTCCATCAAATATTTTTTATCATCATCAACTTCTCCAACAGCATAAGTCCATGCTGCATCTCCTTGATATCCTTTATATCCAATAACAACATCAATCGTGACAATATCGCCATTTTTTAATTTTCTATTACTAGGAATTCCATGAACAACCTCATCGTTTACACTAACACACAATGCATTAGGAAATCCCTCAAATCCTTTACATGTTGGGTAAGCACCACGCTCCAAAATAAACTTTTCACATAAGGAGTCCAATTCTTTAGTAGTAATACCTTCTTTAATATATGGCTTAATAAACCTATGCATTTCTGACACCAACATTCCAGCATGCCTCATCAATTCGATTTCACGTTTACTTTTTATAGAAACCATTATATCACTCCCACAACAATTATATCTCAAATCAAAAAAAAAAGCCATAGGCTATAAAACATCAAACATGTTATACATTTTCCTACTTGCTTCCTTACCAATTTCTCGCATTTTTTTTAGCATTTTTGGATTCTTTTTTAAATACATATATCCAAGAACTCCCATTCCAGCAACCATAGTCATTGCCTTCATACTCATCATTTTCATTTATTTCACCTCTGAAAATAGTATAACCAAAGAAAACTATTTTATACCTGAAACTAGGTATTCTTTAATTGTTGTTCGTCTAACATCATCAGAAGTATTTTTTACTGCCAATTTCAACGCTTCAAAATCCCCAATTACATAAAGCTTCTTTTTTGCTCGCGTTACCGCTGTATAAATTAATTTTTGATATAGCATCTTTTTATAACCTTTTACGATAGGTAATATTACAATATCAAATTCTGAGCCTTGCGATTTATGAATACTAATTGCATATGCCAATCGAAAATTCTTAAAATTAGAAGGCGTATATTTAACTCTATTTTCATCAAAATCAATATATACCTGTTTCTTAGAACCACTATCTATCTTCTCAATAAGTCCTATATCACCATTATAAACATTATCTTCTGGCATATTAGAAAGTTGAATGACCTTATCTTTTTCTTGAAAACAATCTTCCCCAATTAAAATATCCTTTTTTAAACCACTTTTAGGATTAAATATTTTTTGAACATTTCTATTAATTAAATCAATACCATTTATTCCTTTATACATAGGTGCAAGTATTTGAAATTTCTTATAATCATAATCTTTATATGTCATACATATCTCTGATATAAAAGGAATAACTTTCTCATCCTTACACTCTATAAAAGTAAGATCATCTTCAACGTTAAAAATATCTCTATTAATACTTTGCTTACTAATATCATAAGCAAAAGAAATAATATTAGAGTTCTCACTTTGACGATATAATTGCGTAAGTTTAACTGTTTCTAATTTCTCACTAGCAATTGCATCATGTAGAACTTGCCCAGGTCCTACCGAAGGCAATTGATGATCATCTCCCACTAAAACTATCTTACAATTACTTGAAATACCTCTAAGCAAACTAGCCATTAAGTGAGTATCAATCATGCTAGCTTCATCAATTATAACAAACTCCACCTTGCTCTTATTATATTCATTAATTTGAAAACGCTTTTGCTCTTTCTGCCATTTCAAAAATCTATGTATTGTATAAGCGGGGAAATGGGTAGCTTCACCCATTCTTTTAGCAGCTCTTCCTGTCGGAGCTAAAAGCGCAACTTTATCCTGTAATTTTTCATAAGATAATCGCATCATTTGCCGATAAAGCTCTAAAATCCCTTTCATAATAGTAGTCTTTCCAGTTCCAGGGCCTCCTGTAATAATCAAAAAATCTTTAATATAACTTTTCTTTATTGCAGAAAGTTGAGACGAATTATACTGAATTTCAAAAAAGTTTTCTAATTTTTCTATATTTTTTAATAAATTCTTATCTATCAAAGGTTTATTGCTATTTAACAATCTAAACCTCTTGACAATAAAGCACTCATCCTCATACATTTCTCTTAAATAAAAACGATTATCTCTAATTACTATCTTTAGATTCTTCTCCATCTCCATTAGAATATCATCTAATGTGCTTTCTAAAATAGAGCAACCTAATATTCTTGGTAAAAAGCTAAGAATTTCACTTTTATAATAATATGCATGCCCATAAGTATCACTTAATACCTGCATAATATAAATAATTGCTGCTTCTACTCTAATAAAAGCGCAAGAATCAACACCATGTCTTAAAGCAATAGAATCAACTTTTTTAAAATTCATATCAGCAATATCAGCTATCAATTGATATATGTTTTTCTCTATAATGTCCTCTGTTTTTCTTTTATAGAAATTATAAATAATCATTGAATCTTTACTAGAAAAGCCCATATCATTTAAATAAATTATAGTCTCATAACTGGATTCATATTCCTTTAATTGATTATGTAATACGTCTATATTTTTCTTAGTAATACCTGGAATCAAAATTAAATTATCAGGATTATTAAGTATTATATTTAAAGTATCTTTTCCAAGCACATCTACAATAGCTTTTGCTTTTTTCTCACCAATGCCTTTAAATAAACCACTCGTTAAAAACTCAACAATAGCATCTTTTTCTTCTGGCTTACATCTTTCATAACTATCAACTTGAAATTGCTCTCCATATTTAGAATGAATAGTCTTTTTTCCATAAAAAACATACACATCTGTAGTATTCAATTCATGAAAATAGCCAGTAAAAGTAATACTTTTTCCAATATAAGCAGAAAGCCCCTCATCCAATGTTTCCTGTACCTTAAAGATCCCTATCCGATAACCAGATCCATTTTCATAAATACTTCTAGTAACCTTTCCCTTTATAAAAACAGCCATCTAAAAACTCCTTTCTAAAAAGAAGCACACTCAATCAACTACTTTTGCAAGACAATATGGATACTCAATAGAATTAATCTTAACAGCAACAAACTCATTATGATTATAACTACCGGCAATCTTTACATACAAGTAATTATCCGTATGTCCAAAACTAAATCCATCATGCACTTCTTCTATCAACACTTTAACATCACGATTTAAAAACTTCTTCATATAAGCTACTTCTAATTCTTTGGACACCTCAATCAACTTTCTAGCCCTTTCTTTCTTTGTTCTACCATCTATTTTACCTGTCATTCTAGAGGAAGCGGTCCCTTTTCGTTCACTATATGGAAAAACATGTAATTTACTAAACTTAATTTCTTTACAAATATCTATGCTTTTTTGAAAAAGCTCATCAGTTTCTCCGGGAAAACCTACAATAATATCCGTACTAATAGCTATATCATTTCTTAAAGAACGAATTTCTGCTATTTTTTTAATAAAATAATCTAAATTATACTTTCTATTCATTGCCTTTAATATTTCATCGGATCCTGCTTGAATAGGAATATGTAGGTGATTAACTAATATAGAAGAATCTTTTAATATTTCTAACACTTCTTCATTCAACTCCGTAACTTCAATTGAGGAAATACGTAAACGGTATAATCTAGGAATAGAAATTAGCCTTTTTAATAAGTGTGCAAAACTTGTATCCAAGTCAATTCCATAACTCCCAGTATGAATACCCGTAAGCACAACCTCTTTATAACCATTTTGTACTAAATCCGTGACTTCTTTAACAATCATATCTTCATTCTTACTTCTACATTTACCTCTAACAAAAGGAATAATACAATAGCTGCAGAAATTATCACAACCATCCTGAATTTTTACAAAAGCTCTAGTTCTTCCTGGAAATTCATTAATATACATATCTTCAAATTCTTTTAATCGACCAGTATACTGAGACTTTATAATTTCTTTATTTTTAAAATATTCCTCTAATAAAGAAACAATCTTGGACTTATCCTTATTCCCTAATAAAATATCAACTCCATCTTCTTGATAATCAGGATTAGCCGCAATAAAACACCCCATTGCTACTACACAAGCATTTGGATTTCTTCTAATAGCCTGATGAATAATTTTTTTCGATTTAGAATCGCTATTGTTAGTGACAGTACAAGTATTAATTATATATACATCACAAACATTATCAAAAGACTTAATAATATATCCAGCCTTTTTTAATTCATTCATAACAAATTCAGATTCATATGTATTTACCTTACAACCTAAAGAATAAATTCCTACACTTTTCATAACACCACTAACTTTCCATTCATTTATAACAAATTTTACACTAAGTAATTATATAATATCATAAATATTATTACAACTAGTAAACAAAAAATAAATACATTTGTTCTATTATCAACAATTTGATAAATTCTAAGTAAAGTGATACATATATTTAAGCCTTATAATTTTATACAAAGAAAAAAAGCCAATATCATCATGGCCTCATTAAAAAAATTACTTTGTACCAAATTTTTTAACTTTAGAAAGTCCAGAAAGTTCAGGATATTCTAAACCAATATTTTCCAGTACACCCTCAACATTTCTTTGGTCCTCCTCCAATATTTCCAACTGTTCTTGAAATTTAGCTTTAGAAGACCTGATAGTTTTAAGCGTTTCCTTTAACAAAATCAATGTAAAAAGAGTATCAAGCAAAATTCCAGCAAAAATCTCTTCAGAATTAAAAGAAGATATATTATTAAGACACACTAATAACACAGTTGGAGCAAGCACCATCGCCTCAGCAAAAAATTTTCCCAACGTCTCTTCAACGTGAAGAAAAAATAACTCCACACTTTTGCCATCAGAATAATCACTCAAAAAACCACATAAAGTCCGCAAAGTATTTTCATCTGGAATACAACAGCCATTAATATATAGCTGAGTTAAAACAGATGTAGGTATATTCTTACAATAAGATTCAGAAAGGAAGCACTCTCCACAATCTGGTTTTTTTGCATTTGGAAATTCTATTACCTTTGTTTTTTCCATAGACTCCCTCCTCGAGCAATATATTACACTAAAAACTCACTTTTTACAAGAAAAATGATAAAAAAAAGCAGAGCACATCTACTTTTAATTAATCTAAACGTTTTTGCAATTCTTTCAATGTCATTAAGAATTCTGTAGTCCTCTTTATCTCAGCATCTAACTTTTCATAATTAGCAGTATTTTCTAATTCCATATCAGTTTCATTAACATTTTCTTCTTCAATTCCATAAATAGGTGAAATTATAGGACTATTCTTAAATTTACCATTATTACTATTATTATCAGCAACAATATTTTTATCCTGTTTCAAAGATGCCGGTACTTGATCATCTAAAACATCATCACAAGAAACAACATTCTCAATAATAAACGGCTCGTCGTATTTAGCAGCTCGCTCACCTACTTTTGCTTCAAGTTCCTGTAAACTTATTGGTTCTTTTCCATCATCTGCATATTGCGCTAATTCATTAGCCTCATAGAGGCTTTTACTTTTCAAAACAAGTTCTTCTAGACTAATAATAGCATTTTCTTCTTGTTGCTCTTCATAGTTCGTCAATTTGATATTCTCAGGTTGTATCTCACTTTGTTGTTTTAATTCTTCAGTAAACTTCTTCAACTCTAATTGTGCTTCTTCAATAGTAGGCTCACAATTTGTATATTGAAGAACATTGCTACTATTTTCTTCTTCCTTTTTATTCTCTAATTGCTCTTCTGACACAACATTTTCCATATTCACAATTTCTTTATCTGAAGATTCATTTAAACTAAAACTCTCAGCAATTGCTTTTTCTTCACTTTGATTACTATCAATAGAAACATTAACGTTTTCATTTGCTAGTTCTTCATCAACATCTAACTGTTCATAAAGTTCTTTTTTAAAATCCTCCACAAAAGACTTATCATTATCATTAGTAAGATTATCAGGAACAATAACATTTTCCTCTGTAGCTATTAATTGTTCAAGAACGGGCTTCTCATATAAAAAGACATCCCCTACACTTGTAGTATCTTCTTTTATCTGATTAACAAGTTTATTTAATTCTCTAGTATTATGCTTTTGTCTTAAACGCACATTATTTTTTTCAACCAAATAAATAATTATACATAAAAAGCTTGCTAAAAATACAACAATATAAAATATAATAGCTTGCTGTGATGATAAAAAATCCAATAAACTCTTCATTACTTCCACCTCTATAATAAGTCTATCACAGAAAAAAAGAATCTAAAAAAAGAACTAATAACTATTTTTCCTTTTTACATATTCTTTTACAAAACAAACAATATGTTCGATTTACACATTCTTAAATCTTTATTTCTAAAAAAAGCATATCACATTTTTTAACATAATGATACTCTTTTTTCAATAAAATTAATTATGAAGAAAAATTTTATAAAATCTACAATCATATTATTAGTAGGTGGCTTTATCACTAAAGTATTAGGAATGGTTATCAAAATAATTATGGCACGAGAAATAAGCACAGAAGGTCTAGGACTATATATGCTAGTTCTCCCCACATTTATGCTTTTAATAAACTTAAGTCAATTTGGATTCCCCCTTTCCTTAGCAAAGCTAATATCTGAAGAAAGAAGAAATACCAAAAATTTATTTTTTTCTATTTTACCAATATTAATAATCATAAATTTAATTATTGGAACCCTTTTAATAGTATTCGCACCATATATAAGTACAAACTTATTACACAACAAAGATACTCATTATAGCATCATTTCAATTGCTTTTGTTCTTCCTTTTACAACAATTTCAAGTATTGCTAGAAGTTATTTTTTTGGTCACGAAAAAATGATTCCTCATATTGTATCCAATATTACAGAAGATATAGTACGATTAATAGTTATAAAAGTTGGCATAAAGCATTTTTTACCATTTGGTTTAAAATATATAGTATCATTTCTTATATTAGCAAATGTCCTAAGTGAAATAGCAGCTACTTGTGTTTTAATAATATTTCTCCCTAAAAAAATAAAAATACAAAAAACAGATTTAATTCCAAACAAAACTTACATAAGAGAAAGTTTAAAAATAAGCATTCCTACTACCTCATCACGATTAATTGGAAGTATAGGCTTATTTCTAGAACCAATTATCCTAACAAAAGTACTTTTACAAGCCGGTTATAAAGCACAAATAATAGCAAAAGAATATGGGATTATTACAGGATATGTTCTTCCTCTCATTTTACTACCATCATTTTTTACTTTAGCTATATCTCAAGCCCTACTTCCAACATTAACGAAAGAATATAAAAACAAAAACATCAAAAATACCACAAAAATAATAATAATTGCTGTTATTTTATCTTTACTAATTGGTATCCCAACTACAATGCTATTAGAAATAAACCCTCATTTCTTGTTACAAAAAATATACCATACTACCAAAGGCACATCATATATAAGAGTGCTTGCCCCATTTTGTTTACTTCAATATATTCAATCCCCTCTAGCAAGTAGTTTTGATGCTCTAGGAAAAAGCAAAGATAATCTTACTGCCGTTATAATTGGCACAATAGTTAGAATATTAACACTGTATTTATCATCATTTTTAAAAATAGGAATTTGGTCACTTATAATATCTCTATGTCTAAATATTATTACTACTACCACCTATCAAATTATAAAAATAAATTTATATTTAAAAAAGCAAAAAAAAATAAAGTATTTCATATAAAATACACAAATATTATATAATATATTTATTGGAGGAAGTAATATGAAGATGAAGATATTAATAGTCGATGATGAAAAAGGAATTCGCTCTATAATCAGAGAATATTGTGAAAGCGCAAGTTATGAAGTAGATGAAGCATCAAGTGGAAAAGAAGCTTTAGAAAAGCTAATAAAAAAACAATATGATTTAATGGTTCTAGATATTATGATGCCCGAAATGGATGGTTTTTCGATGTTGAAAGAATGCCCAAAAGAAAATAGAATCCCAACAATAGTGCTATCTGCACGATCAGAAGAATACGATAAATTATCAGGATTTGATTTAGGAATAGATGATTATATTACCAAACCATTTTCGCCTAAAGAATTATTAGCCAGAATAAAAGCTGTCATAAATCGTACTTACAAAAAAATTGAAGAAAGTTATACCTATAAAACATTAAGCATAAGCATTGCCTCCCATACCGTAAAAATAAACGGCAAAGCAATTAATTTAACCCCTAAGGAATTTGATATTTTAATCTATTTAATTACTAACAAAAACATTGCTATTACTAGAGAACAATTATTATCCAATGTTTGGGGCTATGACTATTTTGGAGATGATAGAACCATCGATACTCATATAAAAATGTTAAGAAATAACTTAGGGATTTATAGAGATAATATTCAAACAGTAAGAGGAATAGGATACAAATATGTTGAAAATGAAGAATAATTTAAAAAATGTAATTTTAAAATATTTTCTGCTTTTCTCTCTTTTAATTCTTACACTACTATGGATTTTACAGTTTGTCTTTTTTAAAGCCTTATATAAAGAACAGAAAGTAAATGATATAAAAACAATAGCTAATAAAATTGAAAAGCTACAAAAAGAAGAAAATTATAAAGACACCTTAAATTATTTAGCTCTAGATAAAAGTGTCTGTATAGAAATAGATAATAGCAAATACTATTCCATTTATGATTCTACGTATTTTGGAAAAGGATGTATTAATGATATTCCTACTACATACAAATATAAAGTTGATTTTATCGAAAATAATAAAGAAAAAGAAGTATACACCATAAAAAATCAAACATTTAAAAATGAAACCATAGTTTATGCCATAAAATTAAAAAATAATAATTATGCTTTTATCAATGCCTCAGTTGAACCAGTAGATGGTACTCTTCTTCTACTATCAAAAGAATTATTAATAATTACCATTATAATACTTATTCTATCATTTGTGTTAGCTTATCTCATTTCAAATCATATTTCTGGTCCTATAAAACAAATGAATCAAAGTGCTAAAAAATTAGCAACTGGAAACTTTAATGTAGAATTTAATGAAAATAGTAAAATTAAAGAAATTGAAGAACTATCAAAAACACTAAATTATACAAGAGATGAATTAAGTAAAATAGAAGAACTAAGAAGAGATTTAATGGCCAATATCTCACATGATTTAAAAACCCCTTTAACAATGATTAAAGCTAATGCTGAAATAGCCAAAGATCTACATTTAAAAAATAAAGAGAAACAAATTGAAGATATGAACACAATCATATCAGAAACCGATAGACTAACAATTTTAGTAAATGATATCTTAGAATTATCAAAAATGGAATCAATAAAAGAAGATTTAACAAAAACAAAATTTAACCTTATAGAATTAATAGAAAATATTATAGAAAGATACAAAGTATTACAA
>OCTX012253093.1_pt1 | contig 22305 bp, 18 predicted proteins | sample 1539691 | NCBI WGS metagenome assembly OCTX01 (sample SAMN02144231, study PRJEB22623) | gut metagenome | biome: sheep rumen | host: Ovis aries | place: New Zealand
CACCCCGGCTGAGGAGAGCACCCCGGCTGAAGAGAGCCGCGCGGCGGAGAAATCCGAGGCGGACACGGAGCAGCTCATCAGGGACTACTTCGACGCGGTCGGCAGGCAGGATCTTGATGCGGTCCTCAGGCTGGTCGACGGCCTCAGCGAGGAGGATAAGGCTTCCGTGAGAGATGACCGGACGGCCTACTCGAACCTGGAGGTCCTTCTTCGTGACGGCCTCCGCGGGAACGGCGAGGATTATGTGGCCTTTGTCTCCTATGATTATAAAAATGAGACCCAGTATGTGACCCACCACGGGCTCTCCTGGCTCTACGTGAAGAGAAATGCGAACGGAGCCCTGAAGATCATGGTTCAGGGCGGCTCCGACAGCCGGGTGACCGGACTGGCGGAATCCCTGATGCAGGAGAAGGAGATCGCGGAGATGATCGCCGAGGCGGAGGCGAAAGCGGCCGCTGCGGACGAGGAGGAGAAGGCGGCAGCATGAAACGGATGAAATAAAAAACCGGGCAGAACGGTGAGCGTTCTGCCCGGTTTTTATTTTGATCAGTTGAAGTCCGAATAGACCTGCCCGCCTTTCAGCTCGGTATTCTTGAGCTTTGCGAGCTCGCTCACGGTCACCAGCTGGTAGCCGCGCTCGAGAAGCCGCGGGATGATCTCTCTCGCCGCCTCGTAGGAGGCCTGGTAGATCTCGTGCATCAGGATGATGTCCCCGTCGGAGACCTCGTTCATGACCACATTGACGGTGTTCCAGGTGTCTCTCGTCTCCCAGTCGCGCGTGTCCACATTCCAGGTGATGAGCGGCATGCCCTGCGAGGAGGCCTCGACCGTGGCGTTCGTGCCGCCTCCCGGCGGACGGAAGAGCGTAGGCGCCTTGCCGGTGATCGCCTTGACGGCGTCGTTGGTGCTCGTGATCTGCTTGGCAATCTCAGGCGCCGTGAGCTTCGTCAGCGTCGTGTGGTCCCAGGTGTGGTTGCCCTGCTCCATGCCGATGTCGAACTCCCGCTTGACGGCGTCCGGATATTTTTCGACTTCCGTGCCGATCATGAAGAAGGTTGCCTTGACATGATAGGATTCCAGCAGGCTCAGGAGCTCATCGGTGTATTCGCCGGGCCCGTCGTCGAACGTGATGGCGACAGCCGGCGAATCCGTATATTTGCGGGACTCGTCGAGAACGCCGGATGAAGTGAAGAAATGCCACCCGTTGTCGTAATAGTGCCAGCCGATGTACTGGGAGCCCGGCGCGTCGAAGTAATGCTTTCCGTCCTCAGCGGTGACCCAGCCGGTGACGACGCGGCCGTCCTCCCCGAAGTAGTAGAGGGCTCCGTCGAAGGTCTGCATGCCTGTGAGTAATACGCCTTCCGCGGAAAATGCATACAGCGCGTCGTCGATCGTGACCAGCCCGACTGCCATGGTGCCGTCGCTGTAGAAATAGTGCCTGCCGTCCGCAAGGTCAGCCCAGCCGGTGTGCATTTTCCCACTGTCGGTGAAGTAGTAATGATTGCCGTCGATCTCCCGGAAGCCGGTGACAAGGACGCCGTCGCCGCCGAGATAATAGCGGCTGCCGTCGATGTCCTGCCAGCCGTACTGCACGGAGCCGTCAGGCGCCATGTAGAAGACGCGGCCGTCGGATTCGGTGTACCAGCCGGTCACGGCCGATCCGTCTTCCGAGAGCCTGAAGAGCCTGCCGTCCGGGCTGCTCGCCCACAGATCCCGGTAGAGCCGGCCGGCGGGGTCAAACCAGTAGGTTTTTCCGTCGATCGAGGTCCAGCCGGCGGCGAAGCGCCCGTTTTCCTTAAAATAGTAGAGCTGCCCGTCCACGGTCTTCCAGACGGAAGAGAAGGTCTCGCCTGTTCCGGACGTGTAGAGCCAGCCTTCCTCATCGACCTGCCAGCAGGAGAGATCCGGCGCTTTCCGAATCGAGGTCGGATCAATGGTGAACGGCAGGGATTCGGCCTCCGCGGGCGGGCTGTCCTCAGCCGGTGCGGAGGAAACGGCGGGGGATTCGGCGGATGTACCGCTGTCCGGAGGCGCCCCGCTCCTGTTTCCGGCACAATAGACCAGAAGGATGGCTGCCGCGGCAAATGCAATCAGCATCAGAGCCTCGCGGCGGCGCTCCTTAAGGATCGCAAATCGCAAAGATTCTTTCATAATAATATTCTCCCCATGGGCTTTAAGCCATGCCTTATCATAGCACTTTCTTCCGGGAATGAAAAGCTTGAAACCGTTAAGAATATCTTAAGTTTTTACTATGGTTTGATTTTTGTGCACGCAGATGATACAATAGATTGGCGCATATTTACCTGAGACAGGAACATGACTCATCAGCGGGGCCCAGAGGAAAGGCGGATCAGGGAATGGAAGAGGAGAACATACGGCTTAACAAGTATATCAGCGGCGCAGGTTTCTGTTCGCGGCGGGAGGCTGACCGGATGCTGGCCGAAGGCCGGGTGTCCGTGCTGGCGCCCGGAAAGGAGAAGGCGGAGAAAGCTTCGGTCGGAGCCCGCATTTCTCCGGGTGACAGGGTGTTTGTGGACGGCAGGGAAGTCCTGCGTTCCGGTGATGAATTTCTCTATCTGATGCTGAATAAGCCCAGAGGTATCGTCTGCACGGGGGACCGCCGTGTAAAGGAAAATATCATTGATTTTGCCGGCCTTAAGCACTATATTTCCTATGCGGGAAGGCTCGATAAAGACTCAACCGGGCTGGTCCTCCTGACCAACGACGGGGAGCTGAACGATAAGATCATGCGGGCGGCCAATTTTCACGAGAAGGAGTATTTCATCCGTGTCGACAAATTCGTGACGGACGAGTTCGTAAAGAAAATGCGGAGCGGCATGACGATCGTCCTCGACGACGACCGGCACCTCGTCACAAAGCCCGGGGAGGAGAAACCGGTGGGCACACCGGTGAAAACGCGCCCCTGCCGGGTCAAAAAAATGGGCAGGCACACATTTCTGATCACCCTGACGCAGGGCTACAACCGGCAGATCCGCCGGATGTGCGCGGCCTGCGGCTACTCCGTCCTGGAACTGAAGCGCATCCGCCTCATGAACCTCGAGCTGGGATCTCTCAAGGAAGGCATGAAGCGCTTCCTCACGAAGGAGGAGATCGAGGGGCTCAGGAAGATGGCGGGATTGTCCTGAATTGCGAAAGGAAACGATTATGGCAGATAATAATAAGGAAGAACTCCGGCAGGAATACGAGGAGCTCGTCGGAAAGATCCGTTATTATAATGAAAAATACGAGGCGTCCGAGCCCGAAATCTCGGATTACGAGTACGATCAGCTGATGCTGCGTCTCAAAGCCATGGAGAAGGAGCACCCCGGACTCGCCGCGGAGGACTCTCCGACCAGGACCGTCGGCGCGGCGGTAAAACGCGAGGCCGGCGTCACCGTGACGCACCGGGTCCCCATGCTCTCCATCCAGGACGTGTTCACGAAGGAGGAGGTCACAGCCTGGGCGGATGATGTGCGGCGGCTGCATCCGGACGCGCATTTCCGCGTCGAGCAGAAGATCGACGGGCTCTCCATGACGCTGCGCTACGAGAACGGGCAGCTGGCGCTGGCCGAGACCCGCGGCGACGGCTTCATCGGCGAGGACGTGACGCTCAACGCCCGGGTGATCCCGGACGTGATCGAGTCTGTTCCGGCAGATACGGGGTATCTCGAAGTCCGCGGCGAGGTCTACATGACCCACGAGGATTTTGACGCGGTGAACCGTCACCAGGAACTCATCGGAAAGAAGATCTTCGCCAATCCCCGCAACTGCGCGGCCGGAACGCTCCGGCAGCTGGACCCGGAGGAGACGAAGCGGAGAGGGCTGTCGCTCTTCATTTTCAATGTGCAGGACGGAGATGCATCCTTCACCGTCTCGCACACGGAAGGGCTTAAGAAACTGGCGGATCTCGGAATGAAGACGGTGCCGGGCGAGCTCTGCAGCACGGACGAGGAGATCCTCGCGGCGATCGACCGGATCGGAGAGGAACGGGGCGACCTGCCCTACGACATCGACGGAGCGGTCGTGAAGATCGACGAGATCGCCTACCGGACGGATTTTCCGGCGGGAAGCAAGTATTCGAGCGGCCACATCGCCTACAAATATCCGCCCGAGGAGAAGGAGACCGTCATCCGCGACATCGAGATCTCGATCGGCATGACGGGCCGGGTCAATCCAACGGCTGTATTTGATCCGATCCGGCTCTGCGGGACGACCGTTTCCAGGGCAACGCTCCACAACCAGGACTTTATCAATGACCTGCACATCGGCATCGGCGACACGGTGGTCGTCTACAAATCGGGGGAAATCATCCCGAAGATCCGCCGCTCCGTGCCGGAGAAACGGCCGGAGGGGACAGAGGACTTCCGCCTGCCGGACGTCTGCCCGGTCTGCGGCGGCAGGATCGTCCGTGAACCCGGCATGTCGGACATGAAATGCGTCAATCCGGCCTGCCCCGCCCAGCTCGAGCGGCACATCATCAATTTCGTCGGCCGCGACGCGATGGACATCAAGGGTTTCGGCGAGGAAAATGTCATCAAGATGCTCCGCGAGGGGTTCCTCAGGGACGCTTCGGATATCTACACGCTGAAGGACAGACGGCAGGAGCTCCTTGACGGCAAGGTGATCGGGCTTGAAAAGAGCACCGACAAGCTCCTCGCCTCAATTGAAAAATCAAAGGAAAACGAGCCCTGGCGGCTTCTGACCGGCCTCGCGATCGACAATGTCGGCCGGACCTCGGCGCGGACAATCATGAATTTCTTCGGATCCTTCGAAGCACTCATGAACGCCGACATGGAGACGCTTCGTACCGTCCCGGACATCGGGCCGGTCACGGCGGCGTCCATCTATTCATTTTTCCGGGAGGAAGCCAACCGGGCGCTCATCGAAAAGCTCGCGGCGCTGGGCCTTACGATGAAAAATGCCGGGGAGGAGCATACCGCGGAGCTTGCCGGGAAGACATTTGTCGTGACCGGTGATGTGAATCATTTCAAAAACCGCGCGGAGCTCGTTGATTTTATCGAGAAGCGCGGCGGAAAATGCGCCGGCAGCGTCTCCAAAAAGACCACCGCGCTCATCAACAACGACGCAAACTCGCTCTCCGGGAAAAACCGGAAGGCGAAAGAGCTGGGGATCCCAATCCTCACGGAGGAGGAATTCCTTACCATGCTGAAGGAGGAAAAGTAAAATGCCGATTAAAGTTGCGAACGGACTGCCCGCAAGGGAGATTCTCGAGAAGGAAAATATCTTCGTCATGGACGAGGACCGCGCCATGCACCAGGACATCCGTCCGATCCAGATCCTCATCCTGAACCTGATGCCCCTTAAAGAGGACACGGAGCTGCAGATCCTGCGCGAGCTCTCCAACACACCGCTGCAGATCGACTGCACCTTCCTTCGGATGAGCAGCCATCAGTCCAAGAACACGTCGAGGAGCCATCTGGATACTTTCTACACGACGTTCGACAAGATCCGGAAAAAGCACTACGACGGGATGATCGTGACCGGCGCGCCGGTCGAGCTGCTCGAGTTCGAGCAGGTGGATTACTGGGAGGAGATCGAGCAGGTATTTTCCTGGATCAACACGCACGTCACCTCCACGATCTTCCTGTGCTGGGGCGCCCAGGCGGCCATGTACTATTACTACGGGCTTAAAAAGCGCTATCTCGGCAAGAAGCTTTTCGGGCTCTACTCCCACAAGGTCTTCAACCGCAAGGTGCCGCTGGTCCGCGGGTTCGACGACGAGTTCGTGATGCCGCACTCCCGCTACACGGAGGTGCCGGCGCGCGCGATCGCGGCCTGCCCGGAGGTCACGATCCTGGCCCAGTCCAAGGAGGCCGGCGTGTTCCTCTGCATGGCGGAGAACGGCCGCAAGATCTACGTGATGGGCCACCCGGAATACGACCGCATGCAGCTGCGCCGCGAGTACGAGCGCGACAAGAAGAAGGGGCTGGATATCCAGATACCTGCCAACTATTTCCCGGGCGACGATCCCGGCAACAAGCCGCTCCTCCTGTGGAGAGCCCACGCGAACAACCTCTACACCAACTGGCTGAACTATTATGTCTACCAGTCGACCCCGTACGACCTCGACGGAACGCCCTGGGGCGAGGAGATCCCGGACACGTACAGTGAAAAATCCATCATTTGAGGTTTGCATTTTCAAATGATTGCGATATAATATCCACTATATGTCACTCCAGGAATAGATGAGAGGTTACAGAATGGCAGACGATAAATATCGCTATCTCGAAGAACTCGAACGGTCAGAGAGAATAGACGGCGCCAACCGGAGGAAGGGAAAGAGACTTTCTCCGGAACAGAGAAGAAGAAACAAACAGAGGAGAAGGAGAAAGAGAATTCTCGGCTATATCGGCAGAGTTCTGCTCCTTGTACTGCTGGTCGCCGCCTTTGTCGGGCTGATCCATACCGTGATGAAGCGGATCGGGGGAAATGAAAACCCGGACCCGAAGCCCGCCGGCAGCACGGTCACGCCCGCGTCGGAGGAGACAAGTCCGGCGGAGAATGTGACGGAGACGCCAGCACCGACGTCTGAGCCGACAGCTGAACCGACCGCGGAGCCGACGAAGGCACCGCAGGAGAGCTCCATGGTCAGGATTTACGGCGCATGGACCTACAGCACGGACGCGCAGGCCCCGGATGGGGAGATCGTCCCGGAATCCTATCTCATGTATGATTATGAGCGGATGCGCCAGGATATCTATTTCCTGACAAAGCGCTATTCGGATTACTGCGAGGCAGTGAGCCTTGCGACGACGGCGGACGGGCGCGAGATCGTCGACGTGGTCGTCGGAAGCCCGGACGCGGAGAAGGATCTGATCATCCAGTATTCGATCCACGCAAGAGAGTACATCAACACGCAGATCGGCATGCGCCACCTGCAGTCCTACCTGCAGTCGGTCTCGTCAGGGGAGCGGAGTCATATCTGGCAGAACCTGCGGATCCATTTTATTCCGATGATGAATCCGGACGGCGTCACGCTTTCCCAGTTCGGATTTGACTCGGTCAACGACCCCGAGATCCTCGCGAACATCAAGACGATCTGGGGCCGCGACAACGAGGCCGGCAAGGGCGATCCGGACTCGATGGGTTACTGCTCGCGCTGGAAGGCCAATATGCTCGGCGTGGACCTGAACCGGAACTTTGATATCGGCTGGGAGACGACCGGCGGCAGCGCCGCAGCCTCCTGCACGCGCTATAAGGGTCCTTCGGCTGCTTCGGAGATCGAGACCCAGGCGCTGGTCAAGCTTGCAAAGAACACCAACTGCGTCGGCCAGGTCGCTTATCACTCGGAAGGTAACGTCGTCTACTGGGACTACGGGACGACCGGCGAGCTCTATGAGACAGACAGCGCGCTCGCGGAGGCCGTCGTAAATGTGACCGGCTACCGCAAGGCGTCCACCATCGCGACCGACCAGAACCTGGGCGGCTGCAGCGACTATTTCATACTCGTTCTCGGGGTCCCGGCCATCACGGTGGAGACCGGCGGCTGGTACGACTGGCCGGCCGACTACGAAGCGGAATGGCCGGCGCTTTATGACCGGAACCGGGACGTCATCTTTGCCCTGTCGGATTTCTTCTATAATCATTGACGGATGAGCAGCGAAAAGGAAGTGAGCAAAGTGGAAAATACGGATACGATCGACAATCAGGCTGAAGCAGCGGGTGCAGGTTACCGTGTCTGGGTGATGATCATCTCTGCCCTGTTCGGAGCGGCGTGCGCTTCGTTCCTGTGCGCGCTTCTGGCCGGTTCCTTCGGGATTGCGTTCTACGGCAGCATCGCGATCGGGGCGGCGCTCGGATTTCTCGGAGCGGCCGTCATCTACGTGGTCACCGGGAAAATAAGAACCTCCGAGGCGGCCGACGATGTGCGCATTGTCGTGATGCTCGCGACGGCAGGCATATTTTTCGCGGCGGGCACCATGGTTTTCATTTCCTCGAAGGACGTGAAAGCGCCGGAGATCGCATTTTCGGATGAGATCATCACGATGCGAGAGGGCGATCCGGAGGAGGTGCTGTTCGCCAACATGACGGTCTCCGACAACGTCGACGGCGATCTCATCGACCAGCTGAAAGTAACTTCGTTCCGGTATGCCGAAGGCGGAAAGACCGCGGATGTGACCTATTCCGTCAGCGACTCTTCCGGCAATAAGACGATCGCCGCCCAGCTTGTGTATGTGGAGGGCGAGCCGTGGCCGGCAGGGTGATCATTTCACAAGGAGTATTATGAAAAAATTACAGACGATTCTGACTGAAAAAATGAGCGCCGCCTTCGAGGCGGCCGGCTACGACGCCTCTTACGGGCTGGTCCGGCTTTCCGACCGGCCTGATCTCTGCGAGTTTCAGTGCAACGGCGCGATGGCGGGCGCCAAAAAATATCATAAGGCACCGTTTATGATTGCGGAGGAGACCGTCAGAAAGGCGGAAGAACTCTTCGGGAAGGATGTGATGGAGATCACGGTCGTAAGGCCGGGCTTCATCAACATCAATGTGGCGCCGGCATTCCTCGCAGCCCACACGGCAGAGATCGGGGAGGACCCGAATCTCTCGATCCCGCAGACGGACGCGCCGAAGAAGATCCTGATCGATTACGGCGGACCGAACGTCGCGAAACCTCTTCACGTCGGGCACCTGAGAAGCGCGGTCATCGGCGAGAGCATCAAGCGCATCCTGCGCGCATCCGGGCATGAAGTCCTGGGCGACGTGCATCTGGGCGACTGGGGCCTGCAGATGGGTCTCATCATCTACGAGATGAGCTTAAGGAAGCCGGAGCTGCCGTACTTTGCCGAAAATGTGCCGGAGGACGCCTACCCGGAGGAAGCCCCGTTCACGCTTGCCGAGCTCGAGGAGATCTACCCGTTCGCTTCCGGCAGATCGAAGACGGACGAGGACTACAAGGCGAAGGCCATGGAGGCGACCCACGAACTGCAGCAGGGCAGGCCGGGCTACCGGGCGCTCTGGAAGAAGATCATGGAGCTTTCAATCGCCGACCTGAAGAAGAACTATGCCCGCCTCGACGTCTCCTTCGACCTCTGGAAGGGCGAATCCGACGTGCAGCCCTACATTCCGCCGATGGTGGAGAGGCTCAAGTCGGAGGGCTACGCGCACTACGACCAGGGAGCCCTGGTCATCGACGTGGCGGAACCCACCGATAAAAATGAAATTCCGCCCTGCATGGTCTTAAAATCCGACGGTGCGTCCCTCTACAACACGACCGACCTCGCAACGATCGTGGAGCGCATGGAGCTTTTCAACCCGGATGAGATCATCTACGTTGTCGACAAGCGCCAGTCCCTGTATTTCACGCAGGTTTTCCGGGCAGCCCGGAAGGCGAAGCTCGTTGGTGAAGACACGGAGCTGATCCACGTCGGCTTCGGCACGATGAACGGCCGCGACGGCAAGCCCTTCAAGACAAGACAGGGCGGCGTCATGAGGCTGGAGACCCTCCTGAACGAGATCAACGAGGGGATGGTCCGGAAGATCCGCGAGAACAAAAATGTCCGCGACGAGGACGCGGAGACGACCGCCGAGACGGTTTCGCTCTCCGCAATCAAGTACGGCGATCTCTCGAACCAGGCCGCCAAGGACTACGTGTTCGACACGGAGAAGTTCACGGCCTTCGAGGGCAACACCGGTCCGTACATCCTCTACACGATCGTCCGCATCAAGTCGATCCTGAAGAAGGCTGAGGAGACAGGCATTTCCTTTGAAAATGCAGCCCTTCTTCCGCCGGCCGCTCCGGAAGAGAAGGCCCTCATGCTGGACATCGCCGGCTTCGGCGGCGCTGTGGAGGAGGCGGCTTCGGAACTCGCGCCGCACAAGATCTGCGCGTTTATCTATGCGGCGGCCAACGATTTCAACCGTTTCTACCATGAGACGAGGATCCTCAGCGAGACGGATGAGGCGAAGAAGGCGAGTTACTTAAGGCTCCTTGACATCACGAAGAACGTGCTGGAAAAGAGTATTGACATGCTGGGATTCTCCGCCCCGGATCATATGTAAGAATGCGAGTGACAGGGGAGACATTTCGCAAGAAGGGGAGTAATAAATAATGGAAGAAAACAACAGAAATTCAAATAACGGGGTACTCAAAGTGATACTGGTCAGCGCGATCCTGGCGTTTATTGTGGGCGTGCTGGTCCTGGTGTCCGGGATCCTTCATCGGAAGGATCCGGTGAATTCGGGTGGCAATACTGAGTCGGCCGTGGAATCCGTTTCGGGTTCGTCCGTCACCGAGAGCAGCGAGTCGCTTCCTTCGGTTTCGGGAAACATGATACCCGTCACCGGTATTCCGGAGAATCCGGACAGCTCTGCGGCGGAATCCGTACCGGAGGAGGAAGAGGATAAGATCCTCGTCTGCATCGATCCCGGCCATGAGACCGAGCAGATCAAGGATCCCGAGCCGAACGGTCCCGGTTCGGACGTCATGAAGCAGGGCGTCACGAGCGGCACCTACGGCGAGACCTCCGGCAAGAACGAATACGAGGTGAATCTCGAGGTGAGCCTGAAGCTCCGCGACGAGCTCTTAGAGCGCGGCTACGACGTGGTGATGACGCGCGAGATCAACGACGTGAAACTCTCGAACGTCGACCGGGCGAAGATCGCGGAGGAGGCCGGCGCGGATATCCTCGTCAGGATCCACTGCAACGGCGTGGACAACCACTCCGTCACCGGCGTCCTGTGCTACGGCCCGTCGAACGCGAACCCGTATCTCTCCGAGGACCTGATCGCGAAGAGCCGGAGACTTTCCGAGCTCCTACAGCAGCATCAGGCGGAGAAGACCGGACAGCGGATGATCGACAATATCTATCAGGATGACATGACAGGCATCAACTGGGCGGCCATGCCGGTATCCATCGTCGAGATGGGCTTCATGACCAACCCGGATGAGGACCTCTTCCTGGCCTCCGAGGAGGGGCAGGATCTGATCGTTCAGGGTCTTGCGGACGGTATCGACGCATACTTTGCGGAGTTCCCGGAAGCAGAGGAATAATAAGGAGCCCGGCGCCCTGATGCGCCGGGCTTTTGAAGAGGCAGGTTACTATGGAAAGAAATGTGTATGACGATTATTACGGTGACGACGGTATCCCCGGGGAGCTCCCTCCGCGGGAGAACCCGTTCTATGAGCCGCCGCGGCGGCAGAAGAAAGGTGCGGGGATCATCCTGAAGCTCTGGCGCCTTGTCTACCCGGTCCTCATCCACGGGGTGGGTACCGGCATCGTCTCCGAAATATTTATAACGGTTTTTCTCTTCTTGACAGTTCTTCTGGGGATGTTCCGGGACAGCGGCGCCGCCTACGATTTCCTCTACAACAACCAGATTGCGCTCTCCGGGGCTGCGGAGCTGATTATTTTCGTGCCGCTCCTCAGCCTGTTCATGCGGGATGAGCGGATCCGGCGGGCGGACGTGCCGGAGGAGTGCCTCGCCAAAAAGAAAATGGGCATCTCAGACTGGCTCACAGTCCTTGCGTTTGTGATGTGCCTCGCGATCGTGGTGAACCTCGTCATCGCGCTCCTGAACCTGCCGGAATCGGAAATCGAGCAGGAGATGGAAGAACTTTACGAAAAGACAGGCCTGCTCGTCCAGGTCATCGTGATCGGGGTGATTGCGCCGCTGGCCGAGGACATGACCTTCCGGGGTCTCGTCTTCCGGCGGCTTCGCGAGGATCTTGATCCGCTTTTCGCCGCGCTGCTTTCCGGGCTTGCCTTCGGGATCTACCACGGAAACCTCACGCAGGGCGTGTTCGCGACGGTCATGGGCTTCGTGTTCGCGATGCTCTACGAGCACTACGGGACGATCATGGTCCCGATCGCGGCCCACATGCTGAACAATCTCTATGCGACGCTCGCAAATGAACTGCTGTACAGCGGAAATTTTGATATCCCGGACCCTGTCTACTACGCGTTCCTGGCCGCGGCGTGCGTCGGCACGGCGGCGCTGGCGGTTTTCATTTTTAAAGACGATGAAAAATGCAATCAGTATTGACAAAGTCTCTTATTATGTGTAGAATAGAAAAGTCGCAAAAAAATCACATATGCGGATCACGCCGTTCGGTGCCCTCAGGGTCTCGGCGCACGGAAGCATATGGGTGACAGGAAAAACCAAAAAGGAGAAACGAAAATGAGTGTTATTTCCATGAAACAGCTGCTCGAAGCAGGCGTCCATTTCGGACATCAGACCAGACGCTGGAACCCCAAAATGAAGCCGTACATCTACACGGAGCGCAACGGCATCTACATCATCGACCTTCAGAAGTCGGTCGGGATGGTTGACGATGCTTACAACGCGGTTGCGAACATCGTGAAGGACGGCGGCAAGATCCTCTTCGTCGGCACGAAGAAGCAGGCCCAGGATGCGATCCGCACCGAGGCTGAGCGCTGCGGCATGTTCTATGTCAACGAGAGATGGCTCGGCGGCATGCTGACCAACTTCAAGACCATCCAGAGCCGTATCCGCAGGATGAAAGAGATCGAGAACATGGCTGTTGACGGCACGTTCGACGCTCTTCCGAAGAAGGAAGTCTTAAAGCTCAAGAAGGAGCTTGAGAAGCTGCAGAAGAACCTGAACGGTATCCGCGACATGAGAAAGCTTCCGGATGCAATCTTCATCGTTGACCCGAAGAAGGAGCGTATCTGCGTGCAGGAGGCTCATGCCCTCAATATCCCGCTCATCGGCATCTGCGATACCAACTGCGATCCGGAAGAGCTCACCTATGTGATCCCGGGCAACGACGACGCGATCCGTGCGGTCAAGCTGATCGTCTCCAAGATGGCGGACGCTGTTGTTGAAGCGAACCAGGGTCTTATGACGGCGGACGAAGTTCCGGCTGAAGGTTATGTCGCATACCCGGATGAAGAGTCCGAGGCTGCTGCGCAGGCGTAAGAAATGATGATGACCGCCATCGGCCAGGAGCGGCCGATGGCGCTTTTTTAAAGGAGGTAAGTTAGAATGGCAGCTATTACAGCAAAAATGGTAAAAGATCTTCGTGAGAAGAGCGGCGCAGGCATGATGGACTGCAAGAAGGCTCTTGCCGCTACCGACGGCGATATGGAAAAGGCGATTGATTTCCTGCGTGAGAACGGCCAGATGAAGGCCATGAAGAAGGCTGACCGCATCGCGGCTGAAGGCCTCTGCCTCGCGGTTGTCACGGATGATGCGAAGAAGGCTGTTGTCGTTGAGGTCAACGCTGAGACAGACTTCGTTGCGAAGAACGAGAAATTCCAGAACTTCGTCAAGGCAGTTGCCGACCAGGTCATGGCTACGGACGCCGCTGACGTTGAGGCTCTCAATGCTACGACTCTTCCGAGCGGCCAGACCGTTCAGGAGCTCGTTGTCTCCCAGATCGCTACGATCGGCGAGAACATGAAGATCCGCCGCTTCGCCCGCGTCGAGGAGCCGAACGGCCTTGTCGTCGCCTACACGCACATGGGCGGCAAGATCGTTGTCCTTGTCGACGTCGAGACCGACGTTGTGAACGACGCTGTCTTCGAGATGGCCAAGAACGTCGCGATGCAGGCTGCCGCTATGCGTCCGGAGTACACGAACCGCAGCGAAGTCAGCCAGGACTATCTTGAGAAGGAGAAGGAGATCCTCCTTGTCGCTGCCAGGAACGAGAAGCCGAACGCTCCGGAGAAGGTCATCAACGGTATCGTCATGGGCCGCCTGAACAAAGAGCTCTCCGAGATCTGCCTGCTTGACCAGGTTTACGTCAAGGCAGAGGACGGCAAGCAGACTGTTCAGAAGTATGTCGACCAGGTCGCCAAGGCTAACGGCGCGAAGATCGCTGTTAAGAAGTTTGTCCGTTTCGAGACCGGCGAAGGCATCGAGAAGAAGCAGGAGAATTTCGCGGCTGAAGTTGCAGCTCAGATGAAGGGCTGATCGAAAGCGAATACACAGATAAAAACCGCCTGTTCCGCAAGGAGCGGGCGGATTTTTATTGCCTTTGAAACCTCCTTGTACTATAATAAACGGAATGAGTAAAAAGCACGTTAAAGCACGAAAGCGGAGGTGCATATGGACAGGTTGAAAATTCTGGTTGTGGACGACGAGGCCAGGATGCGCAAGCTGGTGAAGGATTTCCTGACCCGTGAGAACTATGAGGTCCTCGAGGCGGAGGACGGGGAGAAGGCGGTCGATCTTTTCTTTTCAAACAAGGATATCGCCCTGATCCTTCTCGACGTCATGATGCCGAAGATGGACGGCTGGCAGGTGACGCGCGAGATCCGCCAGTTCTCCAAGGTGCCGATCATCATGCTGACCGCGAGAGGAGACGAGCGTGATGAGCTTCTGGGGTTCAATCTGGGTGTGGATGAGTACATTTCGAAGCCCTTCTCCCCGAAGATTCTCGTGGCGCGCGTGAACGCGGTCCTTCGGAGAAGCGGCAAAACGGAGTCGGAAGACGTGCTGGAGATCGCCGGGATCCGCATCGACAAGGCGGCCCACCAGGTGACCGTGGACGGCAGTCCGATCGAGCTTTCCTTCAAGGAGTTTGAGCTTCTCCAGTATTTTGTGGAAAACCAGGGGATCGCTCTCTCGCGCGAGAAGATCCTGAACGCGGTCTGGAACTATGATTATTACGGCGACGCCCGCACGATCGACACGCACGTGAAGAAGCTGAGGAGCAAGATGGGCGATAAGGGCGAGCTCATCCGCACGATCTGGGGCATGGGCTACAAGTTCGATCCGAATCCGCCTCAGAAAGGATAAGCATGAAACATTCGATCAGGCGGCAGATGATCGCGTTCTTTGTGACGACCATGGCGATCTCATTTGCGGTCATCGCGCTTATCAACTACGGATTTCTTGAAAAATTCTATCACGCCCAGAAGGTAAAGACCCTGAAGAGCACCTACGAGGCAATGAACGGGATCTTCGAATCGGAGGCCGACGACTACGCCTCGCAGATCATGAAGATCTCGGTGCAGGACAATATCGAGGTCCTCGTGGAAAATGAAGGGCTCGAGGAGATCATCTTCTCGACGAGCCGCGAATCCCACGATCTGGACCTGCGCCTCTTCGGCTACTACACGGGCTTCTACCGGGAGCGGATCAACGTGCTCGAGAACAACGGCATGTACCAGGTCCAGGAGACATCGGACCGGTCCATCAGCACGAACTATCTCGAGATGTGGGGGCAGTTCGACAACGGCTACTGTTTCCTCATGAGGACCCCGATCGAGGCGATTGAGAACGCGGTCCACCTCTCGAATATGTTCTACCTCGTCGTCGGCGCGGCGGTGGTGCTGATTGCGCTGGTTTTCATTTCCTTCTTCTCGAGGCGCCTCACGAAGCCGATCGTCACGCTGACGGAGCTCTCGCAGCGCATGGCGAACCTCGATTTCGAGGCCAAGTACACGGAGAAGGCAGGCAATGAGATCGACCGGCTCGGTGACAACTTCAACCGGATGTCCGACGAGCTGAAAGACACGATCTCGGAGCTGAAAAATGCAAACAACGAGCTGAAGCGCGACATCGACGAGAAGGAAAAGATCGACGAGATGCGCATCGAGTTCCTGAACAATGTCTCCCACGAGCTGAAGACCCCGATCGCTCTGATCCAGGGCTATGCGGAGGGGCTCAAGGACGACATCTGCGACGACAAGGAGAGCCGGGACTACTACGTGGACGTGATCCTCGACGAGGCCGGGAAGATGAACAAGATGGTCCGACAGCTGCTCTCGCTGAACCAGCTGGAGTTCGGGCAGAACCAGGTCCAGATGGAGCGGTTCGACCTTGCGGCCCTCATCGAGGGCGTGACCGCCGGCATGAAGCTCGTCATCGAGGAGAAAGGGGCGGTCGTCACCTCGAATCTTGCCGGGCCCGTCTATGTCTGGGGCGATGAGTTCAAGATTGAGGAGGTCGTGACCAACTTCATGAGCAACGCGCTCAATCACCTCGATTACGACAAAAAGATCGATATCCGGGTGACGGAGAAGGACGGCGTTGTGACGACCTCGGTCTTCAATTCGGGCGATCCGATACCTGAGGAATCCCTCGACAAGATCTGGGAGAAGTTTTACAAGGTGGACAAGGCCAGGACGCGCGCCTACGGCGGGTCAGGGATCGGTCTCTCCATCGTCAAGGCAATCATGGACGGGCACCATCAGAAGTGCGGCGTCCGCAACTACGACGACGGGGTCGCCTTCTGGTTCACGCTGGATGCGCGCGAGCGCTGAGAATACAATTATGGAGGGTTTATGCTGGCAGTAATCGACTATGACGCCGGTAATGTAAAGAGCGTCGTCAAGGCTTTCCGGGCGCTCGGGCAGGAGACGGTCCTGACCAGGGACCCGGAGGTGATCCTTAAGGCGGACCATGTGGTGCTTCCGGGCGTCGGCAGCTTCGGCGCCTGCATGGAGAGGCTGGAACGATACGGCCTCGTGCCGGTAATCCGCCGGGTGATCGAGGAGGGGACGCCGTTCCTCGGGATCTGCGTCGGCCTCCAGCTCCTCTTCGAGGGCAGCGAGGAGAGCCCGGGCGTGCGGGGACTCGGCATTTTTAAGGGAAAATGCGTCCGCTTCTCCGACAAATCGGGCATGAAAGTGCCCCAGATCGGCTGGAATTCGCTTAAAATCGCTCCGGAGAGCCGGCTTTTTGGCGGCGTTTCGGACGGGGCGTTTGTGTATTTTGTGCATTCCTACTACGCTAAACCGGAGGAGGCGGTCGAGACGGCCTCCTGCGAGTATGCGGACACGGCCTGCGCGGCGGCGGAGCGGGGAAATGTATTTGCCACCCAGTTCCACCCGGAGAAGAGCGGGGCAGTCGGCCTTCAGCTCCTCCGGAATTTCACCCTGATGAAGAAGGAGGCGTAAGATGCTGACAAAACGAATCATCCCATGCCTCGACGTCAATGCGGGCCGCGTCGTGAAGGGCGTCAACTTTGTGGAGCTGAAGGACGCCGGCGACCCGGTCGAGATCGCGAAGGCCTACGATGCGGAGGGAGCCGACGAGCTGGTCTTCCTCGACATCACCGCTTCGTCCGACCGGCGGGAGACCGTCGTCGACATGGTGGAGCGGGTCGGCGACCAGGTGTTCATTCCCTTCACGGTCGGCGGAGGCATCCGCACGGTCGCGGACATGAATAAGATCCTGCGGGCAGGGGCCGACAAGGTCTCGGTCAACTCCGCGGCGATCGACAACCCGGAGCTCATCCGGGAGGGCGCGGAAAAATTCGGAAACCAGTGCATCGTCCTCGCGATCGACGCGAAGGCGAGGCCGGACGGCAGCGGCTGGACGGTCTACAAGCACGGCGGCCGGATCGACACCGGGCTTGACGCGGTCGAGTGGGCGAAAAAGGGCGTTGCGCTCGGCGCGGGCGAGATCCTGCTCACGTCGATGGACGGCGACGGCACCCGGGCGGGCTACGACCTTGCGCTGACGCGCGCCATCTCGGATGCGGTCGGCGTCCCGGTTATCGCCTCTGGCGGTGCGGGAACGTACGAGCATTTCTATGAAGCGCTCACCGAAGGCGGTGCGGACGCAGCTCTCGCGGCTTCGCTCTTTCATTACAAGATGATGACGATCCGCGAGGTGAAAGAGTATCTTAAAGGGCGGGGCGTACCCGTCAGACTGTAAGGAGGCGGCTATGGCCATCACGGGAGAGTGGGAGAAGGCGCTGCACCCGGAATTTAAGAAGCCCTATTACGCGCAGCTCTATAAGAAGGTGCTTGAGGCTTACCGGACGGAGACGGTTTATCCGCCGAGCACGGACATTTTCAACGCGTTTGCGTTCACGCCGCTTGAAAAGGTGAAAGTCGTGATCCTCGGGCAGGATCCCTACCACGAGCCGGGGCAGGCCAACGGACTCTGCTTCTCGGTCCACAAGGGCATCCGGATCCCGCCGTCCCTCGTCAATATCTACAAGGAGATGAGCGTTGACCTGGGCTGTCCGGTCCCGGAAAACGGCGATCTGACCGGCTGGGCCCGGCAGGGCGTCCTCCTCTTAAATACGGTCCTCACCGTGCGGGCCCACGCGGCCAATTCGCACCGGGGGATCGGCTGGGAGGAGTTCACGGACGCGGCGATTCGGGTGCTCGCGGATCAGGACCGCCCGATAGTCTTCATTTTGTGGGGGACACCGGCGAGGCGCAAGAAAGCACTTATCCACAATCCGAAGCACCTCATCATCGAATCCCCGCACCCGAGCCCGCTCTCGGCCTCGGGCGGCTTCTTCGGGAGCCGGCCTTTCTCGCGGACCAACGACTATCTTGTACGGTGCGGCCTTGAACCGATCGACTGGGCGGCCGCCAACGAAGAATGACATAAAGGAGCAGCATGGCGAAAAGAAAGTCTAATGTTGTGCGGGAAGCCGCATTTCTCATGGCAGCCCAGATGGTCTGCAGCGTGATCGGGCTCATCTACAGGAGCCCGATGCATCTCGTGATCGGGGACGTCGGGGACGGCTACTACCAGTACGCTTACGAGTGGTACGCGATCATCCTGCTGATCTCGTCCTACAGCATCCCCTCGGCCCTGTCCAAGGTCATGGCGGACCGGCTCGCGAAAGGGCAGTATAAAAATGCGCAGAAGGTCTTCCACGCCTCGATCTTCTATGTGCTGGCCGTGGGCGGCGCAGGCGCGCTCATCGCGTTCTTCGGGGCGCCGTTTTTCCTGACAAAACAGCCCGACGCGGTGCCGGCGCTCAGAGTTCTTGCGCCGACGATTGTATTTGCGGGCCTTCTCGGGTGCCTCCGGGGCTATTTCCAGGCCCAGAACACGATGTTCCCGACCGGCGTTTCCCGCGTGGCAGAGCAGATCGTGAACGCGATCGTCTCCGTGCTGGCCGCGTGGCTGCTGACCCGGCCTTATGTGGGAAATGAAACCCTCACCGGCCGCTTCGGCGCCGCGGGCGGAACGCTCGGCACCGGCGCGGGCGTGCTCGCCGGGATCCTCCTCATGCTCTTCACATATTACGTGAACAGGAAGACGATCCGAAAGAGGATGAAGCGGGACAAAACGAAGAAGACGGAGAGCTACGGGCAGGTGCTCAGGGTCATTTTCCTGATGGTGACGCCGATCATTTTCGCGACGGGGATCTACAACTGCACGGCGATCGTGGACCAGAATATTTTCACCTGGCTTATGGACTGGCGGAAGGTGCCGCCGCAGGAGGTGACGCGCCAGTACGCGCTGTTCTCCTACCGGGTCAAGCCGATCCTGAACATCCCGGTCTCCCTGGCCTCCGCGACCTCGACTGCGCTCATTCCGGCGGTCGCGACCGCGATCTCGGCCGGCCGGAACGATGAGGCGACCGACCGGATCAACGAGTGCATGCGCCTCTCGATGTTCCTCGCGGTACCGGCTTCGGTCGGTCTCGCGGTCCTGTCCTACCCGGTCATCCGGATCATGTACCCGACCGGCGACGTGCGCGGCGCGGCGATCCTGCTCGCGATGGGGGCTGTCTCGGTCATTTTCTACAGCCTCTCGACGGTCACCAACGGGGTCCTGCAGGGGCTCGGGCATCCGGGAGACCCGGTGAAAAATGCCGCCATCGCCCTCTGCCTCAACGTCATCGCGGCGGTCCTGCTCGTCGGGTTCACGCCGGCCGGCGTCTACGGCATCCTTGCCGCGACCGTGCTCTACGCGGCGGCGGTGATGGTCCTCAATGCGGTGTCCCTGAAGAAATATCTCGATTACCGGCACGATCTTGACCGTCTGCTCATCCAGCCGCTCAAGGCGGCGGCCCTCATGGGCGCGGCTGTGGCGGTGATCTACTGGCTGCCGGCGCTTCTTCTGCCGGGAATCTTCGGGCGGTATCTGGCGAGCGCGGTCTTAACGCTCATCGCGGTGCTGGCCGGCATCCTCATCTACGTGATCTTTTACACCAGGACAACACGGATGACGGACGAGGAAATCCGGAAGCTGCCGTTCGGCACGAAGATCCTTGTGCTGCTTAAGAAGTTAAAAGTGCGTTGACAGAAAGAGCCGGCGGTTATAAAATCGAAGGAAATGTACGCCGGGTCCGCCCGGATGCAGATATCAGAAAGAGGAGATGGAAAAATTGAGTGAGAAGAAACTGATGCTCGGAAATGAAGCCATCGCGCGCGGCCTCTACGAAGCCGGCGTCAAGGTGGCCTCCGCCTATCCGGGCACACCCAGCACGGAAATCAGCGAAAACCTGGTCCAGTACAAGGACGATCTCTACTGCGAGTGGGCGCCCAATGAGAAGGTCGCGGCGGAAGTCGCGTTCGGAGCCTCGGTGGCGGGCGTCCGTTCATTTGCCTGCATGAAGATGGTCGGCTACAACGTCGCGGCGGACCCGGTCTACTCGGCGGCCTACGCGGGCGTCGGCGGCGGCATGGTCCTCTGCGTGGCGGACGATCCGGGTCTCTACAGCTCCCAGAACGAGCAGGATACCCGCATGGTCAGCCGGGCGGCCCAGATCCCGGTTCTCGAGCCCTCCGATTCCCAGGAGGCTAAGGACTTCACGAAGTTCGCCTATGAGATCAGTGAAAAATACGACAAGCCGGTCGTGATCCGCACGACCACCCGCCTTGCGCACTCGCAGGGCGTCGTCGAGCTCTGCCCGAGAGAAGAGGTTCCGGACAAGGAATATGAGAAGAACATCGCCAAGAACGTCATGCTTCCGGCCAACGCGATCCGCAGACATGTGATCGTCGAGCAGATGATGGACAAGCTGGCGGAGGACGCGGCTTTATTTTCCATCAACCGCATGGAGATCCGCGACACGAAGATCGGCTTCATCACGAGCGGCATCCCCTACACCTACGTCCGCGAGGCGCTGCCGGAGGCTTCCGTCTTAAAGCTCGGCATGGTCCATCCGCTGCCGAGAAAGCTCATCGAGGAGTTCGCCTCCAAGGTTGACCGCCTCATCATCTTCGAGGAGCTGATGCCGGTCATCGAGGAGCAGGTCCGCGCGTTCGGCATCCCCTGCGAGGGCAAGGAGCTCTTCACGAAGCTCGGCGAGTACTCCGCCAACATGCTCCGCGAGAAGATCCTCGGGGAGGAGATCAAGGCCGTTCCGGCAGCGGATATCCCGGCACGTCCGCCGATCCTCTGCCCGGGCTGTCCGCACAGGTCCACCTTCTGGGTCCTTAAAAAATTAAAACTGCACGTCGCCGGCGACATCGGCTGCTACACGCTCGGCGCAGTCGCGCCGCTCCAGGTCATCGAGACCTGCCTCTGCATGGGCGCGTCGATCTCCTCGCTGCACGGCATGGGCAAGGCGAAAGGAGAGGAGTACCTTAAAGACTGGGTATGCGTGATCGGCGACTCGACCTTCATGCACACCGGCGTGAACTCTCTCATCAACATGGTCTACAACCAGAGCACGGGCACGGTGATTATCCTCGACAACCGCATCACCGGCATGACCGGCCACCAGGACAACCCGGCGACCGGCAAGACCCTCATGGGCGACATCGTTCCGGCGATCGATTTTGAGAAATTCTGCCACGGGATCGGCATCGACCACGTCTACACGGTCAACGCCTACGATCAGGCGGCTCTCACCGAGGTCGTGAAGCGCGAAGTGAAGGCCGATCACCTCTCGGTCATCGTCGCGAAAGCTCCGTGCGCGCTGATCCCGGAGGCGAAGACGACGAAGAAATGCGTCCCGGTTCCGGAAAACTGCGTCCACTGCGGCGCCTGCACGAAGCCCGGCTGCCCGGCTCTCTCCAAAAATGAGGACGGTTCGATCTCCATCGACCCGACCCAGTGCAACGGCTGCACGCTCTGCATGCAGCTCTGCCGCTTCAACGCGATCAGGGAGGTACAGTAATATGAAGACAAGAAATATCATGATCGTCGGCGTCGGCGGCCAGGGCACCCTGATCGCGAGCCGCATCTTAGGCTACATCGCGACCGAGGCCGGCTATGACGTCAAGCTCTCCGAGGTCCACGGTATGGCGCAGCGCGGCGGCTCGGTCGTCACCTTCGTCCGCTACGGCGACAAGGTGGAGGAGCCGATCGTCGAGCCCGGCCAGGCGGACGTCCTCATCGCGTTCGAGCGCCTGGAGGCGAAGCGGTACGCGCATTACCTGAAGCCGGACGGCGTCCTCATCTGCAACGACACCCGCATCGATCCGATGCCGGTCCGCATCGGGGCGGTTTCCTACCCGGAAAATATCCTCGAGGACATCGCGAAAGAGCACAAGGTCTACAAAGCGGACGCGACCGCGATCGCGCTTGAACTCGGAAATGCGCGCTGCTTCAACGTCGTCATCCTCGGCATGGCGGCCCGCCACATGGATTACAGTGTGGAGGACTGGTACGCAGCGATCGAGCACACCGTGAAGCCGAAGACGATCGAGCTCAACAAGAAGGCGT
>OCTX012163040.1_pt1 | contig 22295 bp, 14 predicted proteins | sample 1539691 | NCBI WGS metagenome assembly OCTX01 (sample SAMN02144231, study PRJEB22623) | gut metagenome | biome: sheep rumen | host: Ovis aries | place: New Zealand
ATTGGTAGACGCGCTAGACTTAGGATCTAGTGTCTCGCGACGTGCAGGTTCGAGTCCTGTCAGGCGCACCAACAAAAAAAGCGACCTTTCAAGAGGTCGTTTTTTTGTTTTTGTTCCCGCTGGCTTACTTAGCGTTCTTTTTGGTATAACGGACAGTAAGCGTTGGCGTATAGGTGTTCTCCAAAAGAACAGAGATGAGTCCCTCGCCAGCATCAAAGTTGGCCTCCTTATGGTCGTCCTTGAGAACAGGACAGTCGGGCCAGGCACCCAGTTCTTTCTCCAAGCCATCGCGAATCTCCTGCCACATCTGACGAGTGCTGTCGTTCGTCGACAGGTTGTAGGTCTCTTGGATAACCATCAGCTGTTCTCCCTTGAAAGCTGCCAGCACACGATAGTGCTCAGCGGGTGATGCCAGCACGACATTGTTGCCGCTGTCTGACGCAGCAGAATCGACAGCAAAGCCACGAGCTGCCATAGAGTCTACGAACTGGCTGACAGGCAGGGTAAATGCCAAACCACGATAGTTAAAATCAACAGGTGCACTGCTCTTCTGGCAGGCACACAAGGCAGCAACAGCCACCAATGCGAAAACGAGTTTCTTCATATCAGTATTGTTTAGTTAGTTAGGTTATTCAGATAACATCGTGACCTCTATACAGCGCTTAGCATCCAACAGAAGCTGGGCCATGCGCTGAATCTTCTCAGCAGTCATCTCTTCCACCATCTTGCAATAGTCTTTATCGAAGTCAGCATCGTCGTCCAACTCATGCCAGATGACGTAGCTCCAGTAGTCGTTGGTGATGGCTGCCTGCTGATATTGCTTGACGAGATATTTCTTGACCTTATCCACGCTGCTGGCTACAGGACCATACTTAGCGATATTCACCAGCTGCTGGTAGATTATGGGGTTCAGCTCTTCGTAACGCTGCGGGTCAGCATTGTAGGAGATGTGTAGGGTCGCATTGGGCTTGTCGTCCTTCTCCAAACCAAAGTCGATGCTGACACCATAGGTTCCGCCCTTCTCCTCACGGACAGAGTCTGTGTAGGCCACAGAGAGACAGCGCTTCAGAAAGTCGAGTTCCAGGTCGCTCTGCGGAGTAAACGGAACATCAGCGCTATAGATGATGCTCACATTAGCCAGTGGCGTCGTCATCTTCTTGCGGAAGACGCTCACCTTGGAGCCCTCCACGAGTTGCGGGACATGCTTCCAGTTCACCTGCTCGTGCTGATAGGTAGAGGGCAGCGTAGCCAAATACTGGCACACCAGTTGGCGCAACTGCTGCTCATCATAATTGCCTATGATGACGGTCTTGAAGTTGGACGCATCACTGTACAGGTGGCGATATATCTGGAGAATGCGGTCGTAGTTAGCCTTCTCGAGTGTAGCCTGTACCACAGGTTCCAGACGAGGATGATGGCCATAGCAGATGGCACGTATTGAGTCGTTATAGTCCACTTTGGGCGATGCATTACGATTGGTCAGGAAGGCGTATGAGCGGTTGACCAGACTGGCAAAGGCTACCGTATCACGGCGTGGCTGCGTAAAGTAGAGATGTGCCAACTCAAACATCGTTGGCATGTCCTTCAGCGACACGCCGCCAGTGATAACCTGTCCACGAGTACTGACGGAAGGCTGTACGCGAACAGACTTGCCCGTCAGCATACGGCGCAGCATCATAGCATCAAACTGGGCCACACCCGCATCGGTAATAGCGCTGTTGATGAGAGGAAAATTGGGAATATCCTCATCACCAAAGACTGACGTACCACCATCAGCCTGCATACGCATAGAGACAGCGTCGGCTGCGAAATCGGTCTTCTTGACATAGACCTTCATGCCATTCGAAAGCGTCCACTCTGTAAAGCCGTGCTTGAAGGCTTTCTCGCTGACAATGCTTCCAGGCTTTGGCAAATGGGTCATCAAGTGCTCTGGAACCAGAGTCTCCACATAGGGTGCATACGACAACTGCTGGGTGGCCGTGATGACATTCTCTATCTGCAGTTCGGTAGGCAGCACCAGTCCCTCCTTATCAGGAGCATACATGATAGCCACCTGGTTCTGGTCAGATATCAACTCACGCACAGCCTTGTTGACTTCCTCCAGTGTCACCTCGCGGTCGAAGCGGCGCGTCAGTTCCACCTGCTGCTCCATAGACAGCAGTGGCTCGCTATTGAGGAAGTGTTGTACGCATGCAGAAACATATTTGGAGTTACGACGGTCGTCACGTTCACGGAACTTACGCTCGTCGTGGTTCAGCTTCAGACTCTTGGCGCGGTTCAGTTCTGCCTGCGTAAAACCATGCTGGCGAGCCTGTTCAGTCACACCGACAGCAGCGATCAGACCACCCAGGATGTTGTCCTCACGACAGCTGACAGACAGGGAGAACGACTCCTTCATACGGCTCAAGAAGAACGTAGACGCACGTCCTGTAGCACTCTGATAGGGAGGATTGGCCTGCTGACGAAGTTCAGCCAGGCGGTCGTTAATCATCGTACCTATCAAGTTGTCGATATAGTCGCCACGCAGGTATTTCTCGTCGTTCTTCTCTGCATCGGGTGTCACGTCGCGTTTCTGGTACAGGTGAAACAACACGATGGGCTGTTCCTTGTCCTTCTCGATGTCGACAATCATCTTCTCATTGTCGCTGACAGGATAGTACTCGCGCTTAGCAGGATTCTTGGGAGCAGGAATCTTCGAGAAGAGTTTCTTAATCTTCTTCTCCATCTTGTCGACATCGATATCGCCCACCACAATGATAGCCTGCAGGTCAGGTCGATACCACTTATGATAGTAGTCGCGCAAGTCTTTGTAGGGGAAATTGTTGACAATGTCCATTGAACCAATAGGCATGCAGTCTTCATACTTGGTGCCCTTATACACCTTGGGCATAGCTTGCTCCATCAGTCGTTGTACGGCACGGCCAGCACGACGGGTACGCCACTCTTCCTGAATGACGCCACGCTCTTTGTCTATCTCCTTGTCCTCCAGCAACAGATAGTGGCTCCAGTCATGGAGTATCAGCAGACACGAGTCGGCAATGCCCTCACGCTTCAAGGGTACAGCAGAGATGTTATATACCGTCTGTTCTACGCTGGTATAGGCATTGAGGTTGGCACCAAACTTCACACCGATGGTCTCGCACCAGGGAACGATACCCAGTTGCTTACCCTTGCCAGGGAAATGCGTCGTGCCATTGAAGGCCATATGTTCCAGAAAGTGAGCCAGTCCGCGCTGGCGCGGTTCCTCTTGTATAGAGCCCACCTTCTGGGCGATATAGAAGTCTGCCAACCCCGCCTCTTTTGCATTATGACGCAGATAATACGTCATGCCATTCTTCAGTTTTCCCGTGCGGATGGTAGGGTCTTGGGGCAGTGGCTGTGCAAGGACTGCTGTCACCACCCATAACAATAATGATATAAAAGTTGTCTTCTTCATTTTTACGTCAATTCTGCGGCAAAGTTACTAAATACAAACCAATTAAATGCAAGAATTAAGATTTATTTACAAAGATACCTACTTGTGAGTATTGCGAAATTGCGGGAAAGTTCGTACTTTTGCAGCGAGCAAATCACATATATGCATAAAAGGTTTATCCTCTTTCTTCTCATGATCGGATGCGGATTGACTGCGATGGCCCAGAAGGTCATCGTGGCTGGTCATATTACGGATGATGACAGTCATAAACCCATAGCTTTTGCCACCCTGTACATCAAAGAGAGTGGCCACTGGGCTGTTACTGACGACGACGGTTCGTTCACCATGAGGAACGTACCCGTAGGTAAGGTCACCCTCACCATCCAGTGCTTGGGTTATGCCACACGGCAGTTGACGTTCAACATCGCCAGAGACGTTCCTCGAATGCGCATCACGCTACAACAAGAAACGCTGAAACTCGATGAGGTCACCATCACTGCCCAGCGCAAGAATAACGAGTCAACAACCAGCTACACCATTGACCGCACAGCCCTGGACAACCAGCAGATTGTCAGTGTCAGCGACCTGTCGACACTGTTGCCTGGCGGCAAGACGGTGAATGCTACACTGATGAACGACACACGCATGGCGCTACGCAGTGGTATACAAGAAGGTGGCAATGCCTCGTTTGGCACAGCCATCGAAGTTGACGGCATCCGTCTGGACAACAATGCCGCCGTGGGCGAGACGGCAGGTGCACCTACACGTAGCATCAGCAGTTCGAATATAGAGTCGGTAGAGATTGTCACAGGTATTCCTTCAGTAGAATATGGCGACCTCTCCAATGGTGTCGTCAAGGTCAACACCCGCAAGGGTAAGTCGCCCTTCATCGTGGAAGGCAAAATCAACCAGCACACGAAGCAGATAGCACTGAACAAGGGTTTTGACTTAGGTTCCAACAAGGGCATCCTCAACGCATCCATAGAACATGCGAAGTCATTTAGCGACATTGCCTCACCCTACACCGCCTACCAGCGCAACATTCTCTCTCTGCACTACATGAACATTTTTATGCGAGAGACGACGCCCCTGACATTGGACCTTGGAGTGACAGGTAACATAGGCGGCTATCATACGGAGGCCGACCCCGACAACGAGCTCGATGACTATAGCAAGGTACGCGACAACAGTCTACGTGCCAACTTCGAACTGAACTGGCTGCTCAATAAGAAGTGGATTACCAACCTGTCGCTACGTGGTTCGTTCTCCACCTCAGACCGCAGTACAGAGAGTAGCACGCACGCCAGCAGCGCAACGACGTTGGCCTATATCCATGCCACGAACGAAGGCTACTTCATAGCTACGCCCTACGACGCTAACCCTCAGGCACCCGTCATTCTGGGTCCTACAGGCTATTGGAACGTCAAGCAGCACCAGGAGTCGAGGCCCATGAACTGGTCGCTACGTCTGAAGGGCGACTGGACACACCGCTTCGGCGGTTTGATGAGTCGTATGATGGTGGGCACAGAGTATACGGGCAGTCGTAACAATGGTCGCGGCACCTACTATGACGATATGCGCTATGCACCCACCTGGCGTGAGTTCCGCCACGACGAGCTTCCCACGCTGCACAACCTGGCGCTCTATGCGGAGGAGAAGGTGACGGTCAAGACGGGGCGCCATGCCCGCATGGAACTGACGGCAGGTCTGCGTAACGACATCACCATGATTAACGGCTCTGACTATGGCACCCTCAACTCGCTGTCGCCACGCTTCAACGGCCGCTACATCTTCTGGCAGAACCGTCGTCTCCACTTGATAAGCGATTTCATCGTACATGCTGGATGGGGCAAGAGCGTCAAGTTGCCCTCCTTCCAGATACTCTACCCCACTCCGTCGTACTACGACACGGAGGTGTTCCGCTCACAGTCTACCGCCGACAACACCACTATCAGCGCATGGTACTGTCGTCCATCAAAGGCTGTCTACAACCCCGACCTGCGCTGGCAGTACACCAATCAGACGGACATTGGCATAGACCTTAATATAAAAGGTACGCGCGTGTCACTATCAGCTTTCCACCATCGTACCTACAATGCCTACATAGCCACTAACGTCTATACACCGTTCAGCTACAACTACACACCCGTAGCCACCCTTGAGAATGTCAGCATTCCCTCTTCCGACCGCATCTACACCATCGACCAGCAGGGCATCATCACCATCAGCGACGCTACGGGTACCAACCCTGCCGTACGCTTAGACCAGGATGCCAGTGGCAATAAGCTTTACAACACGCGGCGTTTCTACCAGACCAATACGCGCTATACCAACGCCTCGCCACTGGACCGCTACGGACTGGAGTGGATTGTCGACTTCAAACCCATCAAGGCGCTGAACACGAGTCTGCGCTTCGATGGCAACTACTACTATTACAAAAGTGTTGACGAGACGCTCTTTGCCAGCATGAACAACAGCAACACCAAGATGACGGGCACGGATGAACCCTACCAGTATATAGGTTGGTATCGCGGCACCAACAGTGCGGGAGCCGCCTTGACCTCCGTGTCGAATGGTGCCTTATCAAAGGCGCTGAACCTCAACACCACCATCAGCACACACATCCCCAAGATACGACTCATCGTTTCGCTGCGCTTGGAGGCCTCGCTCTACAGCTACCGCAAAGCCCTCAGCGAACTGGATGGTGCCGTGCGCGGCATTGCCCTTGAGAGTCAGGCAGACTATATGGGAACTCCTTTCAATAGTGACACAGAGAACAAGTTCATCGCCATTTACCCGGAATACTACTCCACATGGGACAACCCCGACGAGCGCATTCCTTTTGCCGAGAAGTTTCTGTGGGCTAAGGACAACGACGCCACACTGTACAACGACCTCTGCAACCTCGTAGTCAAGAGCAACACGCCCTACACGATGGATGCCAACCGCATCAGCGCCTACTACTCTGCCAACTTCAGCGTAACGAAGGAGATTGGTGACCACGTCAGTCTGTCGTTCTATGCCAACAACTTCTTCAACAACATGAAGACCGTCCACTCGTCGCAGACCGACCTGGAGACATCGCTCTTCTCCAGTGGCTACATTCCCAGCTACTATTACGGACTATCACTCAGACTCAAACTATGAAGAAATACAGCATTTGGCTTATAGCTCTTGGCATTTGGCTATTTATATCCTGTTCAGAGCAGGCAGCACCCTCCGTAACAACGGGTACGGTAACCATTACGCTGACAGGGCTTAACGACGACCTCTCCGGACTGGACGTCCAACTGCGCAACATCACCACAGGCAGCATCTTCGTCGAACAGACCGACCAACAAGGCACGACAACGTTCAGCGTGGTACCTGGCCTCTATGAGGCTTCTACCTCGCAGACGCGCGCTGCAGAGGGCAACGAGTACTACAGCTATAACGGTGTCTCCGGACAGATTACCATCCAGAGTGGCCAACAGACAGCCGCCGCCATCACCATGAAACGAGCCCTCATCAGTCGCCTGGTTATCAAGGAACTCTACTGTGGCGGCTGCATGGCTGACGATAGTGTTACTTCGTTTCAGTACGACAAGTGCGTCATCCTCTATAACAACAGCGCAGAACCTGCCTCCTACGACAACCTGTGCTTTGGCATGGGCGCGCCCGCCAACGCACAGGCTACCAACAACAACTACACGGCAGACGGACACCTCAAATACGAGGACGAAGGCTTTACGCCAGTGTGGAACGGCATCTGGTTCTTCCCCAACACATTGACCATAGCACCCTACTCACAGGTGGTGGTCAACATCCATGGAGCCATCGACAACACGCTGACTATCAGCCAGTCTGTCAACTATGCCAACCCAGAATACTACTGTATGTTCGACCCAGAGAGCGGCTACAACAACCAACGCTACTGTCCCACGCCGTCGGAGGTGATTCCCACCTCACACTATCTCAAGGCTGTCGTCTTCGGACAGGGTAATGCGTGGCCCCTCAGCAACTCGTCGCCCTCCATCGTACTCTTCCAGACGAAGGACGTGACGCCTGCCGACTTCGCCCAGAACACAGCCAACTACTGGTATGACGGTGGTGGTGCTAATGCTGTAAGACGCTGTGTCAAGGTGCCCAACGAGTGGGTCATCGACGCCATCGAGGTCTTCTCCAGCGACTACGCCACACAGTGTGTCAAGCGTCTCACGGCAGACATCGACGCTGGCTATGTATGGATGACCAACAAGAAGGGACACTCCATCTACCGCAACGTCGACCAACAGGCCACGGAACAGCTGCCAGAGAATGAGGGTCGTCTGGTCTACGGCTACGCATTAGGGGTCGACGACAGTACCGACCCCAGCGGCATCGATGCAGAGGCCAGCATCCTCAAAGGTGCCCATATCATCTATCAGAACACGAACAACTCCACCAACGATCTCCACGAACGCCAACTATGCTCGCTAAAAGAATAACCGCCCGCCTGTTCGCCAGCGCCCTTCTCTTCAGTATGTTCCTGTGCCACAGCATTGCATCGCCACACTCTGACCCTCGGTCAGAGAACACACTAAACGCCCAAGACTCTCTGCTCTTGCGCGACTACCGCTATGTCCAGCAGTCTTCGCCCTGGTTTACACAGCGCAACGCTGCCGCGCTGGCGCTCTACGACAGTCGCAACATTGCAGAGGCCGACCTCTCGCTCAGCCATACCAGCGGTGAGTTAACAGGCTTCAGCGGTTCTCCCTCGCTGACCACCTTACAGGTAGCCATCGAGTCGTTCTACCGCATCAGTCCACGAGCAGTGGTCTTTGGAGGCATCGGCTACAACAACCTGTCGGGCGACGACATGACAGGCTCTGTATTCCTGCAGGACCGCCTGCCCTTCGACATCATGGAGGACTCGCTGACCAACAAGGGACACAAACATTGCGACAGCTACCACTTGACGGGTGGCTTCAGCTACAGCCTTTCCCCAGCAGTTGCCCTTGGACTCAAGGCAGACTACACCGCTGCCAACTACGCTAAATACAAGGACTTGCGCCACAAGAACAAGTTGATGAACCTCGACGTCACCATTGGCCTTCTGTCAACTTTCAACTGCCAACTGTCAACTATCAATTTAGGTCTCGACTACACCTATCATCGTCGTACGGAGAGCCTGGAGTTTGCCACCTACGGCAAGAACGACAAAGTCTATAAGTCGCTCATCGACTATGGTGCCATGATGGGCATCACAGAACAGTTTGGCAACGAGGGCTATACGGATAAAAGCAACGAGATGCCCCTCTTTGAAGACGGGCACAGCGGTGGTCTGCAGTTCTCCATAGACCATGGCCTCTTCTCGCTGTATAACGCACTGACCTACAGTCACGCCACGGGTTACTATGGTCGCAAGTCGCAGTACACGATAACCTACACCGACCACGACCGCGACATCTTCACAGAGCACCTGCGCCTCGCCTACACCCCCTCCCGCTCTGCATCGGGTAGCCCAGTGTTCTACCTCGACATCCGCTATGCCAGCGAGCAGCTGCAGAACCGCATCAACACCTTCCGCGGACTGACCAATACCTATGGAGCCACCCACTATGAATACTACGACGCTACTACGTCGGGCGACAAGGGTTGGCGCAACCTGGACATCGACTACACCATGCACCTGGGCGTCCGCCACGAGTTGCCCACATGGACCATCACGGCGGGCTACCACTGGCAGCAGCGCGACATTACGGCCTACCTCTATCCCTACTATCGCCAGCAACAACTCAGAACCAACGAGTGGACGGCGTCGATAGTCCGCAATATCATACAGCGCAAGGGCGTGTGGAACATCTCCCTTCATGGCGGTTATCAGAAAGGGGCGGGCAATGTCTACCGCGATGGCACATTCGTCACGCCCAGCGACAAACAGCCTCAGCCTGCCACGATGCCGGCTTTCCTCTATCAGGACTACCAGTATCTGACAGCTCCACAATACAACTTGGGACTGCAACTGAAATATACCTTCCTCTTCCCAGGAACAAAGCTGTGCACTCATATTCGTGCTGGCTTCGACTATCGTCATGCAACAATCAATGACGAGACGCCATCGGGCTTACACAACCCCAGCCGTACCACGTTCCTCATTGCCGCTGGTCACACATTCTGACCTGCTACGCACACAAAAAAGAGAGCCACCCTCACTATGGAGAGTGGCTCTTCTATCTTGTATTGTTGTGTGCTTTCCTTACTTTATCACGACCTTCTTACCGTTGACGATGTTCAGTCCCTTCTGCAAACCATTCAGGCGAATACCCTGCAGGTTGTAGATAGAATTATTAACTGTGAATTGTGAATTGTGAACGTTCTCGATGCCAGTAGCGTCAGCAACGATGGCGTCAACAGAGATGGGCATCAGGAACCAGCCCGTCATATAGTAGAGCACGACACCCGTTATGGTGGTGACTTTCGCGGGCCATTCATAATTCTCGGGCAGCACGCCAAAGAGGTCACGAGCCTTCATCGTATCGCCTAGAGCATCTTTCAGTTGCTTGTTCTTGCCATTGCCAATAGCCGCAATCTCCACATTGCTCAGCGTTACCAGTTTACCGTAGTTAACCTGCGAGCAAGCCTCAGCGATGGTCATGGGAGTCCCAGCGAGTGTGGTCTCAGCAGCCTCAAAAGCCGACAGCGACGGGTCACTGACAGTCAGCGAGTACTCCAATCCCTGCGAGGGGTCGTTTACATAGTCTACATCCGTCGTCGACTTTGTACCAATGATATAGCCATTCAGCAGCGTACCAGCGGTAAGACTGATGCCCTTGACGACAGTAGCAGCAGAGGCATCCTCCACGTAGTATGCCTGGTCGAGATCGTTGAAGGCATTAACGCGGGCATTGGTCAGCATCAACTTGGCCGTCATACCGTCCTTGACAGCATTGAATTCAGCGATGGTGGCAACCACAATACCATCATACACACGTGGTTGCACGTTATACAATGTCACGAAATCGTCCGTAGAATTGTTGGTATCTTGCAGTACCTTGCGGCCATTTTCAGTATTTACCACCTTACGGGCAACAGCCTGACAGTTAAAGTTATTGATGTCTACTGTACAGGTGAAACCAGCGTCATATTCTGCTGTAAAGCGCTTGTCATCGGCTGACGGAGTTTTCTGCTTGACGATGTCTACTGCGTCGATGCTGTTGGCCATCGGGATGACAAGATATTGATTGCCCGTATCCTTACCCTTGGGAAGGGTCTTGGCACAGTTAGCGATGTCGGTATCAGCCTTGAACAGCGCAATACCGTCAGGACCAGGATTCATGAAGTTGATGAAATCCTGCGAAGCATTGGCAGAGTAAGCAATCGTCATAGCAGGAACAGCATCGCTATGGAAATTGAAAGCGGCATTGGCACTCTTCAGTTCAAAGTCGGCCGTGCTCAGGTCTACCTGTCCTTCAGCTATCTCGCTGTGGTCAATGGCGCAGTTGGCAATAACGAGACTCTTGCCAGGCTCCATCACCACAGGACTGCCTGCAGGAATCTGGAACACCTGCTTAAAGACGGCCATTCCAGCCTTGTCGCCCGTCATGTCGACAGCTGCCCATGCGTTGGCTGCTGCATCTGTATTGGCCATGGCGACATACGTTCCTGCCACATCAATGGCCTCGTCAGAATTGTTGTAGAGTTCAATGTACAGATGACACAGATAGTTCTTGGGGGTAGCACCATTCAGGCGAGTACTGCCAGCATAGAACACCTTGCCAATGACCAGTTTGCCCTGCAAGTCCTGAGCACTGACAGCCAGTGTGGTCATCAATACAAAAAGTAGCGTAAAAATTTTCTTCATAAGCGTATTTTATATATATTAATAATGTGTACTTCGTTAGCGGACAGCATAGCTATCGCGCTGCAAAAGTACACATTTTTTCAATACCCTACAATCGCTAAAAGTAGGTATTTTGGATTACTTCACGTTGCCGACCTTGATGAGATATTGACCCTTGGTCATGCCTTGCTGCGCTCGGAACTGCTCATGCAAAGCATGGCAAGTCTCTCGCTTGCACCAGGTATTCACCAATCTGTACGGCATTGAGGGCAGCACCCTTGCGAATCTGGTCGCCTGAGAGCCAGAAGGTCAGGCCGTTCTCGTCAGAGAGGTCTTTGCGCACGCGACCAACGAAGACGTCGTCCTTGCCGGCAGTCTCCAGCGGCATGGGGTACACGAGGTTAGCGGGGTCGTCGACCAACGTACAGCCAGGAGCTGCAGCGATAGCCTTCTGTGCCTCTTCGACGCTGATGGGGCGCTCGGTCTCTATCCACACGCTCTCTGAGTGTGAGCGCAACGAACTGACACGCACGCACATAGCCGAGCACTTGGCATCGGTGTGCATAATCTTCTGCGTCTCGTTATACATCTTCATCTCCTCCTTGGTATAGCCGTTGGGCTGGAAGACGTCAATCTGGGGAATCACGTTGTAGGCCAGCTGGTGGGGGAACTTCTTGATGGTCTTCACCTCGCCCTCTTCTACCATCTCCTTGTACTGCTGCTGCAGTTCGGCCATAGCAGCGGCACCAGCACCCGAGGCGCTCTGATAAGAAGAAACGTGGATACGCTTGATGTGCGAGATGTTCTCCAGGGGCTGCAACACGACAACCATCATGATGGTGGTGCAGTTGGGGTTGGCGATGATGCCGCGAGGACGGTTCAGCGCATCAGCAGCATTGCACTCGGGCACTACCAAGGGGACATCGTCGTCCATGCGGAAAGCGCTGGAGTTGTCAATCATCACAGCACCATACTTGGTGATGGTCTCTGCGAACTCCTTCGACGTGCCGGCACCTGCAGAGGTGAAGGCAATGTCGATATCCTTGAAGTCGTCGTTATGCTGAAGCAGTTTAACGGTCAGTTCCTTACCACGGAAAGTGTACTTCGTTCCAGCAGAACGCTCAGAACCAAACAACACCAATTCATCCATTGGGAAATTTCTCTCGTCAAGGAGGCGCAGGAATTCCTGGCCTACGGCGCCTGAGGCACCTACAATTGCTACTTTCATAAGTCTTATACTACATTGATTGAATTTCCGCCTGCAAAAGTACAAAAAAACTTTCTTTTTGTTCCATATTTGGCGAAAAAGTTGTAATTTTGCACAAAATAATTGATATATGATGTCATATTTCCCTATAACCAGTCCGACGCTGATTTTCTTTGTCGTGCTGCTTATCATCTTGTTGGCGCCCATTATCATGGGTAAGCTGCGCATTCCCCACATCATCGGTATGGTGCTGGCGGGCATGCTGATTGGCGAGCACGGACTGAACGTGCTGGAGCGCGACCACTCGTTCGAGCTCTTCGGCAAGGTGGGCCTGCTGTACATCATGTTTCTGGCTGGTTTGGAGATGGACATGGAGAGTGTCAAGAAGAACTCCAAGCGCATCCTGTGGTTCGGACTGCTGACGTGTCTGGTGCCGCTGGTGCTGACCTACGCGATGGCCATGTGGCTGCTGGACTATTCGTCGACGGCCTCGTTCCTGCTGGGATGCATCATGGCGTCGAACACGCTCATCGCCTACCCCATCATCTCGCGCTACGGCATGGGACGCCACCCCAGCGTGATGCTCAGCGTGGGAGCCTCGATGCTGTCGCTCTTCATGGCACTGATGATGCTGGCTGCGCTCTCGGCATCCTACAGCAAGGACGTGGGCATCGGCTTCTGGCTGCTATTCATCGTGAAGTTTGTAGCCTTCCTGGCGCTCAGCATCTGGGGAATTCCCAAGGTGACGCGCTACTTTCTGCGCCGCTACTCTGACGCCATCATGCAGTTCATCTATGTGCTCAGCGTCATGTTCCTCTCAGCAGCACTGTCCGAGGCCATAGGTGTGGAGGGCATCGTGGGTGCCTTCATCGCTGGTCTTATAATAAATAGGTATATACCTCACGTGTCGCCCCTGATGAACCGCATCGAGTTCATCGGCAACGCCATCTTCATTCCCTACTTCCTCATTGGTGTGGGTATGCTCATCAACGTAGGCTCGCTGTTTGAGGGCTGGCGCATGTTGGGCGTGGTGGCGCTCATCGTCTTCTTCGGCACCTTCGGCAAAGCACTGGCGGCCTACATATCGAGCATACTCTTCCGACTGACCAAGGCCGAAGGACACATGATGTTCGGCTTGACGTGTGCCCACGCTGCGGGCGCCATCGCCATGGTGATGGTGGGCATGCGACTGGAGGTGGCGCCAGGTCACTATCTTGTCAACGACGAGATGCTGAACGGTGTGGTCATCATGATTCTCATTACCTGCATCATCTCGACACTCATGACGGAAAAGGCATCGCAGGAGATTACCCTCATGGGCAGTCGTGCGGCTAACGGTTTCTCCACGGAAGCCTCCCAAGCAAAGAAGGACGAGAAGGTGCTGCTCTGCGTGAAGTATCCCGACATTGCACCACAACTGCTGGAACTGGCACTCATGATGCGTAACCCCAAGCGCAACAACGACCTCGTGGCGCTCAACGTGGTGTACGACGACAACTATGCCAGCGGCAACCGCGAGGCGGGTCTGCGACTGCTGGAGCGACTGCAACAGCGGGCTTCGGCTGCCGACCTGCAGATGCAGACGCAGGTGCGCCTGTCGTCAAACATCGCCAACGGCATCAAACACGCCTTCCGCGAATTTGGCTGTTCGGAGATTATCATGGGCATGCACGTACACACGGATGTCAACCCCAAGTTCTGGGGCGAATTCCTGCAGAGTCTCTATAATGGTCTGAACCGTCAGATTGTGCTGACGCGCTTTGTACAACCGCTGAACACGCTGCGCCGCATACAGGTGGTTGTGCCCTCGCGCGCAGAATTTGAGCCGGGCTTCCACCGTTGGCTGGAGCGATTGGCACGCATGGCGGGCAATCTCGACTGCCGCATACAGTTTCATGGGCGCAACGAGTCGATGGAACTGATTCGTGAATACATCAACAACCACCACCCCAGCGTGCGTGCAGAGTACACCTACATGGCGCATTGGAACGAACTGCCACGGCTGGCTGAGCAAATCCGCGAAGACCACATGTTCGTCGTCATCACCGCCCGTAAGGGCACCATCTCATACAAGACGGCTCTCGAGCGGCTGCCCAACGAACTCATGCAGCACTTCTCGGGCAAGAACCTCATGATTCTCTTCCCCGACCAGTACGGTACGCAGAAGGAGGAGTCGATGACCTTCACCACCGCCCAGCACCAGGAAGAGAGCAGCATCTATGATGTACTCGCCCGTTGGATTAACAACCACCGCAAATGATTACAATAGAAAATATCACCAAGAGCTTCGGCTCGCTACAAGTGCTCAAAGGCATCGACCTCCACATAAATCGTGGTGAGGTCGTCAGCATTGTGGGCCCCAGCGGAGCAGGCAAAACTACCCTACTGCAAATCATGGGCACACTGGACCGCCCTAACAGCGGCAGCGTGCTCATCGATTCTGTCAACGTTACTACCCTCTCCAACAAAAAGCTGGCCGACTTCCGCAACCGCCACATCGGCTTCGTCTTCCAGTTCCATCAGCTGCTGCCTGAGTTTACCGCTCTGGAGAACATCATGATACCTGCCTACATAGCAGGCACCTCGCAGAAGACCGCCAAGCAGCGTGCTCAGGAACTGTTGCAGTTTATGGGTCTCGCTGACCGCGCCAGTCACAAGCCCAGCGAACTCTCGGGTGGCGAGAAACAGCGCATCGCCGTAGCGCGTGCGCTGGTCAACAACCCCTCCGTCATACTGGCCGACGAGCCCTCAGGCTCTCTCGACTCCAAGAACAAGCAAGAGTTGCACCAGCTCTTCTTCGACCTCCGCGACCAGTTCGGCCAGACCTTCGTCATCGTCACTCACGACGAGGGCCTCGCCTCCATTACCGACCGCACCATCCACATGCGCGACGGCATCCTAGATACCCCCGCGCCCAGCGCCCCAGCGGTCAGCGACAACCCTGCAGTCAGCGGGTTTCCCGCTGACATAAACGATTCTGCCCTATGATAAAACTCGGAGATTACAACACCCTCAGAGTCAAGAAGCGCACCGACTTCGGCCTCTACCTGGACGGCGGCGAAGAGGGTAACATCCTGCTGCCCAACCGCTACGTGCCCAAGGGCTACGTCATCGGACAAGAAATAGAAGTGTTCCTCTATCTGGACCAAGACGAGCGCATCGTAGCCACCACCGAACACCCCGTGGCCAAGGTCGGCGAATTTGCGTGGATGGAGTGTGCCTGGACCAACGAGTATGGCGCATTCCTTAACTGGGGACTGATGAAAGACCTCTTCTGTCCCTTCCGCGAACAGAAGACGCGCATGGTGCGCGGACAACGCTACTACGTCTACGTCATGGAGGACGAGAAGACGCACCGACTGATGGCTACTGCCAAGGTGGAGCGCTACCAGAAGAAGACGGGCTACGAGCTGAGCCTCGACTTCACAGAGGTGTTGCTGCAATACCTGCGCGAGCACGACGGCCATTGCGAGCTGGGCGACAAGAGCCCATCGGAAGCCATTGCCGCCCGTTTCGGTGTAAGCAAGAAAGTCTACAAGAAAGCCGTTGGCGACCTCTACAAGCGCCATCTCATCACCATCACTGACGATGGCATCCGCCTCGCCTGATTTTACACAAAAGGAACCGTCCCTTTTGTGTAGTCCCTTTTGTGTAATTCTTAGAGATAATTCCGCAGAAAGGAAACGACGTCAAACACATTTTTGTAGAAACAGAAGCGGCACTACAGTCCAAAAAGTTATCCAAGCCATAATTATGCCAAACTTCCAACTAAACTTTCGATACTTGGTCTTATCAAAGTGTTTGACGATGAAAGATTCTCGTTTTTCGAAATAATGGTCCAACCATAAGTATATCACTACGCTGACAAGCAAAAGCAAGGGAAACCCATAATTAAATGGGAATAATTGTATCAAGAAAAGTGAGGGCCAAATAGTCGGAAACGTTAAAATTTCCATTCGTCCTTCTTCTCTACCTATTGTATAGTATAGAAAATCGAATATCGTTATCTTTCTTCTTTTCCTTTTCATCTTCCAATAGACGAATATCTTTGCAAAATTACAAATAATTGTTGAGATAATCGACAGACATTACACAAAAAGATTGCGAAGCCACACTCAGACCTTGGTCTGAGAACCCCCTTTTGTGTAATTTGGGGGTACGAGACAGGCTGATACAGATACGGCTTAGCGTGATACGGACGCGTATTAGGCTGATACAGCCACGTATTAGGCTGATACGGAAGCGTATTAGGCTGATACGTGGAGGGGATTCACAGATTCACAATTCACAATTTAATTTTCAACCCTATGACGAGTTACCATGCGCCATGAATGTTAATATATTTAAATATATATATAATTATATGAATAAAGAGACAGAAGAATGAAAGACCACTTTAAAATAAAAACTGTGAACTGTGAAACTGTGAACGAGAAGCTTGGAGGAACGGGGAAAAGTTTGTACTTTTGTAGTCAAAATTGAAAACAGGTAAAAAGATGAATTCGAAACTGCTAAAACTTGACGCCCCCTACAACGTCATCTACGCTGGGGGGAAGGTGGGCAGGCACATTGCCACGCTGATGGTTTGGAACGACGATGAAGAGATGGCTGGTGGCATCACGGACGCTGCCTCCTATCCCGTCATCGACGAGGGTGAGGAATTTCCCGCAGGCACGCTTATCGACTATGCTGAGCTGCACGACTGCCGCGTTATCTGCCCATATTCCGAGAAAGAGGGATGCCCCGCCACCAACCTCTTCTGGGTGGCCAAGATGATTGAGTACGACTTCCAGCAGATAGAGCCCGCTGGTGCTGAATATATATTAGAGCGCATGAAACTGCTGGGCTGCCAGATTGCGATGCCCACGGAAAGGGACAAGGAAACGGGCGAGGAAGTGTATCAAATAGATTTCGATGTGACGCTTTATGTCATGAAGCTGTCGGGACCGGTTGGCAACGACAACGAGGGTGTGTTCCGCGTGACGAGCAACCGCCACAGCGGCTTCTACTTCGAGGCCGAGGGTACGCCTGAGGAGATACAAAGCGAACTTCGATACCAGAGAAGTGTGTATCTGGGGGCTTTTCTCGATGAAATAAGCAGTATTTCCTTCCACACTGACGACCTCTACAAGGCTAAGTGGGTGGAAGAGTTAAACAAGCGTTGTTTCGAATAAAGTTTTGCGCAAGATGGAAACAACGCTGACAGGTATTGAACCCATACCCGTAGAGTACATTCTGAGCATAGCACAGTCAAAGGCTACGCCTGCCCAGCGCCGTCCCTACATCGACCTGATTGAGCGATGGGGCGACAAGACGGGCCGCACAGAAGAAGCCCGCCAGCTGCTCAAACGTCTGCGTGAAGGTCAGGTAATTGACCCTCAGAAGATGCCTCGCGAGTTCATGCCCCGCTATCGTCAACCCGAGGTCGCAGAGAAACTCATTGAAATCGTCCGTCAGATTAATGCCATCATCGCCTCGAAGCAGGAGAACTGGACGTGGGCTCACGTCATGCGTGTCATGGTGGATGAGGGCATTCTCTACAAGCCTACCAACAACCGCTTCGACGAACTTATCTGTTCCATGATTCCCGACAAAGGGCGCGACACCGTCCGCAAGCATGGCGACTACGCCTCTCTGATGAAACAAAAGGAGCCTTGGCCCAGTTGGACGCAACAGTCGTACATCAACCCCACCCTTGCTGCCGAGCGCTCTATCTGCAACCAGATAGCCCTCCAGTTCGCTCCCATCCTCACCCGCACCATCCGCGCAGAATTCTAAGGCCATTCCACCCAAGAATCTGCCGAAAGGCTTCCAAGAATTTCCATCTTTTTCCGAGATTTTCCAACTCTTTTCCAATGTTTTTCCGATTCAGAAAAAGCAGGGGAAAAGGGATATTATATCATATTCTTATTAGTAACTTTGCAATGCGAGACCAGACGAGAGGCGCCCTCAGAAGGAATCGTAAAAGAAAACTAAAAAAGAAAATATATGGAAAATAACAAAACTATGATGGGCTTTGCCCCAAGCGTTAAAAGCAGCGTGACGACCTGCACTATTGAAAATCTGTATGCCGCTATGGATGCAGAAGTAACTAACCGTGTTTGCGCAGAGATTGAGGATGCGCTGGAACGGGTGAAGCGTGGCGAGATGTCGCGCGAGGACTTCGAAACCTACAAACGCGACAAGAAGAAGGAACTGAAGGTGCTGACACCTCATGCCACCTTCAGCGACGGCGTGCGTCAGAACAAAACGGCAGTACCCTCAGGACTGTCGATGTACGACGTAGATCACATTGCCGACCCTCGCGGCTACTTCAACACGCTGGTCAAAGACCGCTGTCGAGAGCTGGGTATCGTGATGGCACACGTAACGCCCTCTACAGAAGGCTTGCGACTCATCTTCGAAGTGCCTGCAGGCATGACGCTTGCCGAGGCTCAGAAGTGGATGTCAGAGCAGTTGGGCGACTCCAGCTACGACGGCTCAGTAAAAGACTATGCCCGTTGTTCGTTCATCGTGCCTCGCGCGTACCTTCTTTATATAGACGAGGAAGAACTGTGCAAGGAGCGAAAAGTACAGAAAGAAGAGAAATCTGCCGAACCCGTTGTCCTCCCCTCTCAGCCCACACAAGCCACTGACCGCAACCTGCGCATCTTCGACCTTTGTCTGCAGGAGGCAGGACTGAAACTGGAGGAGATAGACCAGATGGGTGTCTACAACTGGCACAACACGTTGGTTAGCATCCTCTCGGTAGGCATCTGCCGACTGATGTCACAGGACGAGTTGAGGGCTGTGCTGAGCGTGAAGATGCCTAACTACTCGAAGGAGCAGGACTGCCAGCGACTCATCAGCGACTTCTACAAGGACTACACGAAGATAAATGCGCCCATGAGCCAACGCCTGCGCAGCATCTTTGCCGAGAGCACAACGGGTCAGAAGGACAAGACGCTGACCACTGAGGAAGTACTTGGCGACGAGCCTCCACAGATGCCCCGCCGACTGCCGAAGTCTGTCAAGACCATGATTTCCAAGGAGCCCGACGTCTACAAGCCTGCATCGGCTATGGGACTTTTCCCAGCTCTGGCCACCCACCTCTTTCAGGTAAAGTTCCCCTATGCTGACCATACACTGCGCGAAGCCATCTTCATGCAAAACTGCATGGCTCCGATGTCGAGTGGAAAGTCGTGTGTCAATCGTGTCTGCGAACCTATCATGGCTGACATCAAGGCACGCGACGAAGAGAACATGCGACGAGAAGAGGAGTGGAAGGAAGAGTGCCGTTCGATGGGTGCCAACAAGCAGAAGCCCAAGCGCCCTGACAACCTCATCGTCCAGATTCTGCCCAGCGACATGACCAATGCCGCATTCGTTCAGAAATTGCAAGATGCCCAAGGATACGCCGTCTACTACCAATTGGATGAGGTGGAGTTGTTTGACCAGCTGAGCGTCAACGGCAAGAAGAATGTCAGCAAGGTATTCCGTCTGTCCTTCGACTGTGCACCCTACGGTCAGGCACGTGTAGGTATCCAGAGTGTGACAGGATGTCCGCTGCTGCGAATGAACTACAACGCCTCAACCACCATTCAGCGCGGACAGCATTTCTTCTACCCCATGATGGCCGATGGCACACTCTCGCGACTGTCGTTCTCTACCATCGTCACCTATCGAGGAATGGCTATGCCCATTCACGGCATCTACGACGAGAAGCATGCAGCAGCTATCAAGCCCTACATCGATCGTCTGAATGCTGCCAAGGGCGTCATTGACCTGCCTCAGGCTCAGCGTCTGATTCAGCGAATGGACAAGGAGGCCAAGGATACAGCATGGCTCTGCGACGACGAGGTGTATGAGAAACTGGCCTATCGTGCTGTGGTCAGCGCATGGCTGCGAGCAATGGTGCTCTATATCGCCGAGGGTAAATGGTCGAAGGAAATCGAGAACTTTGCCATGTGGAGCATGAATTACGACATGTGGTGCAAGATGCACTTCTTTGGTGAGCAGATGCACACACAGATGGCTGGCGAGGTAGTGCGTTCGCGAGGGCCCAAGAATATGCTCGACCAGTTGGCCGACTCCTTCACCCGCGAAGATGCCCAAGCCATCCGCATCCGTGAGCGCAAGAAGGACAGCAACCCAACCCAGCAGCTCTGCATGTGGGAACAGCGTGGCTACATCACCTGCGATGCCGATGGCGTCTACCACAAGACACCCGCCTACCTCAAGCGCAAACAAGTGGCATAACGACCTTCTTCACAGTTTCACAGTTCACAGTTTTTTTTTCGAAGCCTACAAAAGCAATCGCTCAGGGATTTCTCCTTGAGCGATTTCCTTTCTATCAGAGTGTGTGCGTTGCAGTGTTGCAATAAGCACTATCCTGCCACTATCTTACTGGTACGAATTTACCTGACCACTCGTTCTCGTGGTTTTGTGCAGTAACGTACATATACACATCCTTGTAGCTGTATGGATGAACGAACTGAAGAAGCAACCTCTGGTTAATACTACCACCAGAAGATGACGTGTTCTTAAACTCAAATTCAATCATATCCTTATCTTTCAGATAATCGCATCTGGAAGTGATATACCTATCAATATTAAAAATGTTAGAGAATGAATAATTTCTAGTCTTAGTTTGTCCGTCATCTCCAACACGCTCATAGGTAACTGAGAGCGAACAACCCCATCTATAGTTCGCATCCTTCTCAAATTTAGCCGTTTCCCCATCACATTTCCACGTCTTAGTAAAGAAATACTCTGTCAACATGTAACTAGAATCCTCTCTCTTACTTGCAGTGTAACTAACATTGCTCAAAGAGCCAAGGCCAACTCCAGACCATGCAGCCTCTCCAATAGAAGTGATGGTCCACTGAGCGCTGGTAACACCTGCTACTGCCAATGTCTTAGTGGTCTCGTCAAAGTCCCAAGATAAGCCATCTTTCTCTGAATGCAAGCCATCATTTCCGCCCTGTTTCCAAGTTGACTGGACAAAGCACTTCCCATCTTGGAAGAAAATGATATTATGGCGTGGATTTGTCTGTGTGTTAGACCCGTTATGTTCAATTATCCAACATCCTACAAACGGCTTCAATTTTTCAGGAACGGGATCGATTGTTTCTTCACCAGGTTTGGGGGGATTGCTGACACCATCATCACTATCACCTCCACACGATGAAAGTCCTCCACAAAGCAGCATTGCACCAAGCGTCAATGCAGTCACAAATAATTTCGTTTTCATAATCTTTAAAGTTTTAGTCTAATACTATTTAACATTTTCGATTGCAAAGATAGCAAACTTTTACTACATTACAAAGATTTGTCGAACTTTTTTTGCTTTTGTCATACAAACACACTACCTTTGCAGTATATGGACTGGGAAGCGTTTGAGAAGCACAAGGCATTCGCAGGGGAAAAGAAGCCCTCGATGCTTAGGCGGCGCGTGGGACATGACTACGAGCAGCGACGAGTCGCGCAAGGCGCGTCAGCAGGAAGAGGCCATCAAGGAGAAGAACAAGCTGCGCAAGGCCAACGAGCGTGCTGAAGAGTTGCCGAAAGTGCCTGTCCGCAAAGTGCCCATCACAATCTCTTGCTCTACCCTGCTGCGTCGTTTCAAGAACGCACCTGGGCGCACGCTATTGTCGTTTGGCGAAGAGCTTGACACGTTGCTGAAGACCAACGGGGCAGGCAACTGGTCGGCCAAGTACGACGTATACCGTCTCTCGTTCGATCGTGGCGAATGGGGTCAGGACTATAACTCTGACCAAGCGGAGTCGGGCGAGGTGAACGTTGCCTACAACTGGATTATCTTTGGTACCTATGGCGCCTTCAACCGCTGTTTCAATCGCGAGAATGTGGAGAACGGCTTGGCAGGTCGTGTA
>OCTX012259598.1_pt1 | contig 22257 bp, 19 predicted proteins | sample 1539691 | NCBI WGS metagenome assembly OCTX01 (sample SAMN02144231, study PRJEB22623) | gut metagenome | biome: sheep rumen | host: Ovis aries | place: New Zealand
AAGTGTAATCAGTTGACCAACTTTTTCCATTTATTACGATTTTCACACTTGACCGGCTTTTATTCGAGGTACCGATGGTTTACCGTTTACTCTTGAGTGGAAATTCTTTAAGACCTAAGCAGTTAGTGGATTAATAGTGCGTGAGGGGGTCTGATATGCCGGCACCCTCTTTTGGCACAATATTTTGCGATTTTTGTGGCTCTGCTTCAGCGATTTCGGTGGCGCAATCTTGACCGACGCAACTGGCTCTAACAGAGCGCCGTATTCAAACGTGCAGACGGTATAACGACATCTGTCAGTCTTGCTGAGATCAATTTATGTAATTCTGCCCATTTCAAAGTACCTGAATTCATAAGAGACAATTTGAGCGATATTATCAATAAATTTCTATATTTGTAGAAACATCAGAGAATACTGTCTTTTCTTATAATTTCAGTAACGGCAGAGATATGCGCAAAACAGAATAAAATAATTCTATAGCGTCACTCCGTGCCGCTTGAAGCGGAACAGCATGCCGTTCTATCGGAAACGGCATGCTGTTTTAGCGGAATTTGCAACGTATCTATGGCAGTATAAATATACTAATCGGATATTTATTTGTTAAAATTCATAAATAAGAAAAAAAGGAGTTTCAGTCTTGCTCGTCAGTGTAATCGTACCGGTTTATAATGTCGCTCCCTATCTGCGCGAGGCGTTAGATAGTGTTGTTAACCAGACTTATAAAGATCTGGAGATCATTATCGTTGACGACGGTTCTGACGACGGATCGGCTTCTATTTGCGAAGAATATGCTTCTTCTGACCCACGTATTAAGCTGATACATCAGGCCAACAATGGCTTGAGTGGAGCAAGAAATACCGGATTAGAGAGCGCTACGGGCGATTTTGTTTCTTTTGTTGATTCCGATGACTCTGTTTCTCCGGTTTTTATAGAGAATCTGGTTAATGCTATAAATTCAGCTTCTGCATCCATTGCGATATGCAGATATTCGGCCATATTTGCATCAGGCAGCATGGACGGTGTTGCCGCATCTTCGGTATTTCCGATTATAAATGCGGGCTTGTATTACCGTCATGAGGCTATAAAACTGCTGGTGGATGAGAAATTAAGCGTAAATGTCTGCAATAAGTTGTTCAGAAGGGAATTATGGTCAGATGTAAGGTTCCCTGAAGGGCACTTTTATGAAGATGCTGAGCCAGTATTCAAGCTCGTTGACAAGGCTGAACGTGTAGTTCTCGTTGACGATGCCTTATATAACTACAGGCAGCAACGTACGGACAGCATTACGTCATCTGTCAGTCTTGACAAGATCAATGACTGTATTTCTGCCCATTTTAAAATTTCTGAATTCATAAGAAATAATCTGAGTGATATCATCCCAGAATCTCTTTATTTGAAGAAACACCAGAGAATACTGACTTTCCTGATAATTTCATACATTAAGTTGGTAAAGAGTGGTACTAAGGACAAAGCTCTAAAGCGCGAAATAAGGGCACTTATCCTCAAGTACAAGCGGGAAGTAGGGATGAAAACCCTCGAACCTAAAGCGAAACTGTATTACTGGATTATTAAGGTTTGCCCCGGTTTTATGGGAATCCTACGTTTTTGGCAATAAAAGTTCCTATAGTGTACAGGCGTCAACAAGTACAAGATTAAAGAACGGGTTTGTAACTTAATTGTCAAGATTATATTAGTTCTTTTTCTAATATTATTATAATATATATTATGAGCTACTATGTAGTTCTGGTTTTTGTGGCCTAATGATCGTCGCCGGCGCGCGCGTCAGGGAACTACAAATGTCAGGATATGATGCGAAGTAATATGCTTCGTATGGCGTAGCTTACAATATTTGCTTTTCTGTTAATTGGGTTATGAACACGTCTAGTCGCTTATATTCATTCAAACACGATATTGGTCTGAGGTTTATTAAGCTTTTAAACCTCATTTTTATGGTAATTCCTTTTGGTGTTGCCTGGTTTATGTATTATCAGCATAGGATTAGTTCTCCGTTCCATTTCTGGGGAGATGTAATGGTAGTAGCTATCTTTGCAGTTCTTTATTTCTATTTTGGTAAGACATACGATGCGTTCATAATTTCCCATTATCGTATTTTTGACATCATCACAAGACAGACGTTAGCTTTATTGTTCTCTAACTGTCTCATGTATGCTGTCATTTTGCTTTTAAGAAAGCATCTTCCGAATCCTTTCCCGCTTCTTTTATGCTTTGTCGATCAGGTCTCTATCTCGATTATCTGGTCTTGCATTGCTCACGGGATTTACTTTAGGTGGTTTCCCGCAAAAAAGTCCATTGTTATATACGATAGACGACGCGGAATGAAAGACCTGATTGAAGAGTATGGCCTTTCCAAGAAATTCAATGTAATGAAAATAGCTTCCGTTGAAGAATGTCTTGATGATCTTTCCATGATCGATGGTATGGAAGTCGTATTCTTAAGCGGTATTCATAGCCATGACAGAAACTTTATCCTTAAGTACTGTTTGTATGAGAACAAACAGGTATATGTAATTCCACGAATTGGAGATGTAATCATGAGCAGTGCAAAACAAGTGCATATGTTCCATCTCCCGATGATGAGAGTTCAAAGATATAATCCGCGTCCGGGTTATCTGTTCGTTAAAAGATTATTTGATATTGTGGCATCTCTGTTAGGGCTTATTATCTTATCTCCTGTATTCCTGGTAACGGCGATCGCTATTAAGGCATCTGATAAAGGCCCCGTTTTTTATAAGCAGGAGAGACTTACAAAGAACGGTAAGAAGTTCATGATCCATAAATTCAGGAGCATGAGGGTAGATGCTGAGAAGGACGGTGTTGCCAGATTATCTTCAGGAGATAAAGATGACAGAATCACTCCTGTCGGACGTTTTATCAGGAAATGCAGGATCGATGAACTTCCTCAGTTAATTGATATACTTTCCGGAAATCTATCTGTTGTAGGACCTCGTCCTGAAAGGCCTGAGATTGCCGAAGAGTATATGAAGGAGATTCCTGAATTCCAGCTTAGACTTCAGGCTAAGGCCGGTCTTACCGGATATGCCCAGGTTTATGGTAAATACAATACTACTCCTTATGACAAGCTTCAGATGGATCTGATGTATATTGCTAATCCCAGTTTTGCTGAAGATATCAGAATTTGCTTTGCTACGATCAAGATATTGTTTGCGTCAGAGAGCACTGAAGGTGTGGCAGAAGGGCAGACGACTGCTATATCAAGTGATAATACTGTTGAGTTAATTAATGATAAGGACGTTAATTAGGTTTTCTAATACATGCGTGTTTTAATACATACTGATGAATATTATCCTACAGCACAGGCTTGTGCATACCGGATGCAAGTCTTTGTTGATACATTCATCTCAATGGGAGATGATGTCACAGTTATTACCAGTTCTGCCAATAAAGCGAATGGAACAATAGATAAAACATCTTATAAAGAGAAGATTATATATGCAGCGGCAGTCAGGATGAGAAAGAAGACTGCTCTGATGAGAATGTTGAATAATATTTCTTTCGGTATTTCATCTGTTTTCGCTTCAATTGGTGCAGGACCTTTTGATGTTGTTATTACAACATCGCCTCCGCCGCTTGTTTCAATTCCAGGCTTGATAATTGCTAAATTAAAACGGGCAAAGCTTGTTTATGATGTGCGTGATATCTGGCCGGATGTTGCTTTGGAGATGGGCAGTTTTGCAGAAGGCAGTTTCTACTGCAAAATGTTCAGAAGAATTACCCGTTTTATGTATAAACATGCGGATGTTGTAACAACAGTTTCAGCCGGTAAGGTTGAGAAGGTCCGTAATTATGTAATTGAGGCCTGTGGTAAGAAGGCTGGTCCACAAACATCTGATAAGGTATGGCTCATAGGTAATGGTTTTGATGAGAAGGTTGTAGATAACGAATTGGATCACACCATTATTGATAAATATGAGCTGGATAAGAAGTTTTCTTGTGTATATATTGGTAATATCGGCTTAGCTCAGGGACTTGGTGCATTGCTTGATGTTGCTGCCAAAACAAAGCATAAGGATGTTCAGTTTCTCTGCTTTGGTATGGGTGCTGAGATGGCCTCATTAGAGCAGCGGGTTAAGGATGAAGGAATTACTAATGTAAAGTTCTGTGGCGTTATCGAACACAGTAAAGTATTCACGGTTTTATCTAAAGCTAAATTAAGTTTCATTCCATTAAAGAGCAGTAACATGAAAGATTCTGTGCCCACTAAGATCTATGAAGCTTTAGGTATCGGATGTCCTGTATTGCTTGTGGCTGAAGGTGATGCTGCCGCTATTGTTGATGAAGCCGGCTTGGGGCGTCATATATCACCTGATGATACTGAGAATCTGGTTAATGTATTTGATGATTTTATCGACAATTATAGTGATTATCAGGTAAACAGAGATTCAGCTGTTGCATTAATGCATGATAAGTATTCACGCCAGAAGATTGCAAGAGATTTTAACACTGAATTACACAGTCTTATACAAAATTAATGGATTAGGGCAGTTCCTTTGAGTAAAGTGTCTTTGTATTTCAATACTATAAGAAACATGAAGATGAGTCAGGTAATGAGTCGTCTTCTTATAAAGATGGGGATCAACTTAGGAATCGGTGTATCGCCATCTGCAAGTTTTGGTGATATTAAAACCCTTAATGGTATTGATGAACTGGATTTTGATACGTCATTTATTTCCAGATTCTCAGTACAGGATATTATGATGGATAGAATTGAACTCCTTCATAATTGTGAATCCATTAACTGGAAAACCACTTGGTATTTTAAGAATGAATCTGCTCTTTGGAATTATAATCTTCATTATTTTGAATATTTGTTTTCTCTTGTAGATGCCTGGAAGCGTACAGGCGAGAGTAAGTATATCGTTAAGACTTTTGAGATTATCTCCGGTTGGATATACGTAAATAAAAAGGGAACTAGTCCGGCATGGGATTCATATACTACAGCTCTTCGTTTAACAGCATGGATAAGTTACTATTCTTATGCCAATGAAGCTATGCCTGATGACTTCAGAAATGCCTTCTTATCATCACTTCACGAGCAGTATGTACATCTGTCTAAACATTTGGAGAAAGACATATTAGGCAATCACTATTTTGAAGATCTTAAGAGTCTTGTCCTTGCATCTGCATTTTTCAATGATGAGAAGGTCTTGAATAAAGCTTTAAATAAGTTCAAAGCTGAGTGCAAAGAAGAGATACTTGCTGATGGAATGCATTTTGAGTTAAGTCCGATGTATCACAAGGTAATTCTTGAGGGCGTAATTAGAATCGCTGCAGCTTTACGTGACATCGGCAGGCAGGATGCTCAAATTGAATCTTATGTTCAATCGATGTTAGATATTGCTTACAGTTTTGAGAATGGTTTAGATCGTATTCCGTTGTTTAATGATTGCGGTAATAATGTCTCGAAGAGTCTTACAGCTTTAGTTGAAACTGTTTCTAACAGATTGGGTATGCGTCCAAATACAGTCAGCAGGTTAGAAACAGCCGGTTTTTACATTTTTAACAAAACGATCAATGATAAGAATTTTAGACTTATTGTTGATGCCGGTCAGCCCGGACCTAAATATATACCGGGACATGCACACTGCGATGCAATGAGCTTTGAACTGTTCTGTGATGGTAAACCTGTTGTTGTTAACTGTGGTACTTACGGGTATCAGTGTCTTGAACGTGGTTTTTTCCGTTCTACAGCAGCTCATAATACTGTAATGGTAGATGGAATTGAGCAAAGTCAGTGCTGGGGCGCTTTCAGATTATCTAAGCGTAGTTATACCAAGGTTTTATCTGTAACAGATGATTCTATTTCCATGGAATTGAGAGATCAGAATGGAAATGTAATCCAGAGAAAAATCAACTTCGAAGAAAATATAACTGTTACTGATAAATCTGATGGAAATGATATTTTGTCTTATTTGCATTGTCTGAATGGGTTTAAGCCTCAGATTTCAGATGTATCAGTACACTCATATCAAGATCCTTATGCTGAAGAATATGGAAGAAAACAGAATGTAAAAGCATATGAAATGCGTGCGGAAAACATTATCAAGTACACGATCGTAAATGATTCTGTTGAGCTTTCGGATTCAGTTGAAGAGGGTAATATCTCATCTATTCGATTCAAACCAATGGCTAGTGTTAAGGACAGACTGTATTTCTATAGATCAGGTAATTTGTGGACATACAGAAATGGCAAAATGAGATTTGTTGTCCATGTTTTCAATACCTCCTGGAAAGAAAGATTACGTTTATTAAACCGTCTTTATAGACTTGAACCTAAATATGCTGTTCCTGTTGATGATCACAGACTAATCGTTGTTGGTTTTAAGAAACTAGTTCTGGTTGATATCGATAATAAAGATGTACGTGTTATTGCAGAATCTCGCAATGGCTTTTCTGATCCTTTGAATCTATGCCAGGCTGATAATAAATGGTTAATGTTATGGGGCGAATATGGTTCTAATTCTGAGCATGATTCCGTCAGTATATTTGGACTTTGCGATGATTTGAATGTTGAACAGATCCATGTCTTTGATAAAGGTCAGATAAGACATGTTCATAACATAATTAAGAAAACTGATTGTGGTTATTATATTTTCACTGGTGACCAGGAAGATAATTCCGGCATATATTCTGCTGACTGTGACTTTAATTCGATTAGTCCTGTTCTTACCGGCAAACAGCAATATAGAGCTGTTATTGGTTTTGATACTCCTCAAGGATTGCTTTATGCAACGGATGCTGTAAATGAACAGAATTATGTTTACTTGATGAAAGATAATGAAGTAAAGCCTTTATGTACGCTTAATGGTTCTTGTATATATGGAACGGAGCATAAAGGCAGGTATTATTTTGCAACTACTGTCGAACCAGATGAGAATAATAGAGGTTTCTTCTCATGGTTTTCAAGAAAAAGAGGGAAGGGTATATTATCTAACGAAGTTACCTTAGTTGAGATAGATCCGACTATGAATGCTAATGTAATAAAAAAATTCAAGAAAGATTCCTGGCCTATGAAGCTTTTGCAATACGGTTCGATACAGTTCCCTCATGGTAATTACAGTCAGTTATGGATATATCCCGTTGCAGTTAAGAAATTTGATGGCGTCGCTATGAGACTGGAGACAGATCATGAAGAATAATCCTGTAATTGTTCTTGGTCTTGGGCCTGCCGGTTTGTTTATCACAAGGCAACTATCTGTTGTTTGCACGAATATATACGCTATTGGCCGTCTTGATGATTTAGGAATGTTCTCCAGATATATTGATAAGAGTAAGCGGTATTACGCTGTAAATGCTGAAGAACTTGAAACTGCATTCAGAGCTATTAAGGAACGGGAGCATCAGATACCTGAATTGTTTATATGCAGTGATCAGTACTTGTCTATATTGATTGAGGAAAAAAACCGATGGAACGGCCTGTTTAAGCTGTCTTGTTCAGATTTTGAGACGTTAGAATTGATCAATGACAAGAACACCATAAATGAATACTGCAGAAAACAGGGTGTAAGGATCCCTCAATCTGTATCTTTTACAGCTTATAAAGAAAAGATGTTCTTCCCGGCAATAATCAAATGGGTTGAGAAGAGAATCGAAACGGCTGTTAATCCAATTGGTAAAGTTAAAATCTGCCGCAATATGGATGATTTCAAAACAATTGAAGAAGCCATTTTTAAAGGCGGAATAGGCGAGGACGAGCTGTTCGTCCAGAACTATATTGAAGGCAGAAATGACAATCAGTATAGTTTTGGCGGTGTATTTTCCAATGGGGAACTGCTGGCAGATGTAATAGTTAATCAGATAAAGCAGTATCCGCAGGGTATTTCTGCTGAAGTAGTTTCAGATTACGAAGGTAAGATTTGCGATGTGCTTCGCAGGATTTCATGTGGATTTGCAAAAGAACTCGGGTTTTCCGGGTTCCTGGAGATGGAATATAAATATGATTCTGTCAGTGGTGAGGTCTATTTGCTGGATGTAAATCCCAGGCCATGGGGCTGGGTAAGCATCTTAGGAACAGTATATCCGGATTTTTATAAAGTTTTCAATGGCAGGAAACCAGAAAACTGCAACAGAGATGTTATTTGGAAAAGTCCTATCCGTATATTGTTAAGCCAAAAGAACAAGCAAAATGTTGGTTTTGATAAGCGTCAGAAAAAATACCTGGTTGCTTATGACATTAAGAACAATAAAGATAAGAAGCCTTCTTTTGCCATATTCATTATGGCAATTAAGAAGATACTAAAGCGGGTCAAAAAGTGAGTAAGATTCTTAAATATCTTAAAGAAGAAGGCATAGCCGTGACTTTTAAGAAGATTATGGATAAATTGTTCCATAAATCTAAGAGCTTTACTGTTTTTTATCGTTTGGAATTATTGACTGATAACAAAACTTTTGATGATAGCGGATTTGAGCTCCTTAACACTAATAACAAAAGCGGATTTGAAAGGATAAAGTTCTGGGATTTCATTAATCCTGATGATTATATAGAGAACGCTAACCAAAGCATATTGCTTTATAAGATTGATGGCCAATATGCCGCTTATGCAGCCGAAGAACACACTATTGACCGTGTTATACACGATTTGGGTATATTTCACTTGAGTGCTGATGAAGCCTGGATCGGTCCTGTTTATGTCTGTAAGCAGTGGAGAGGCCAAGGAATTAATGGAAACCTTATCAGCAAGCAATTAAGCCGTTTAAGTCAGATTGGTATTAAATATGTTTATACGGCTATTAATTCAAATAACAGTTCTTCAATTAAAAGCTTTGTCAAAAGCGGTTTTGAAGAGATCGGCTCTGTTGATAGTAAGGGCAACCTGATAAATGATCCTAAAGGAATTCTAAAAGAATCCTTCAAATATACGGTGAAGTAATGAGTTTAGTCTACATTGGTGCTTTTCCACCCGGCTGGGGCGGTGTAACGATCAAGAATCGTGATCTCTACGATGCTTTAGTCGATGAAGGTGTACAAATAAAGAAAATCGACCTTCATAAGATAACCAGACAAAAGAAGTTTGGTGAACTTATGACGCTATGTTTTGCTGTTCTGAACCGTAAAAACCGTTTTGTCATAGGTATCTCAACCGGTATGAGGAGACGTTTTACACACGCTCTATACTGTTTAAACAGAAAAGCTATGCGTAAATCTATTCTTATCGTGATGGGTGGAACCGCAGCGCGTGATATCTCTGATGACCCCAAATTCATGTTATGGGCGTCTCAATATAAGAAAATTTATGTAGAGACAGACAGTATGGTAAATCTTCTAGAATCAAAGGGAATGAGTAATATTGCTCTTTATCCTAATTGCCGCCACAGATCTTCGGTTCCTTATATAAGCAAGATCAAGGAAGATAAGTTAAAGTGTGTATTCTTCTCCTATATACAGCCGCAAAAGGGTGTAGATATTATTCTTAACGCTGCTAAACAGCTTAAAGATATTGATTTTGTCTTTTATGGCAATACGGACCCTTCCTATACTGAAGAGTTCCAAAAGGAGATTTGTCAGCTTCCTAATTGTGTTCATAAAGGGATATTTAAGGGCAACAACGATGAAGTGTATAAAGAACTTAAGCAATACGATGTTTTATTATTTCCGACTAATTGGGATACAGAGGGTGTTCCGGGCATAATTGTTGAAGCTAAAATTGCCGGTCTACCGTGTATTGTAAGCAATAAAAGTTATAATAGCGAGTTAGTTGAGAACAATAAAGAAGGTATTGTTCTTGATGTTAATGATGCCGGTTGTCTTATAAATGCTATAAAATTACTCGATAATGACAGGGAACTGCTTAAGAATTTAAGCGATGGCAGTTATAATTCGTCTGATAGATTTTACATAGAAAACTATATCATTAGAATCGTTGAAGAATTGAATTATTCAGATTTGCAGGGAATGGAGGATAAAGCCAATTGAAACCGCGTGTAGCCATTGTTATTCCGCATTTTGGTAATGGTGGAACTGAGAATATGGTTTCCAGGCTTGCCTCGCACTTAGATCTTAATAAGGTCTGTGCAGAAGTTATCTGTCTATATGGCAATCCGTTAAATAACCGTTTAGAAAAAGAAATTACAGATCATGGCATTGAGATCAAATATATTGGTAAAGGTAAGGGCTTTTCATTAAAAGCAATAAGAAGACTGGCTAAGGAATTAAACAGTTTTAAGCCTACAGTTATCCACACACATCTTTCGGCATGTGTTTATTGTGCATCATGGGTTATGTTCCATAAAGTCAAGATGCTGCATACTATTCATAACATTCCAAAGAATGAACTTATCAGACCAAAAAGACTTGTCATGCATTTGCTTTATAAGCTAAAGAAAGCTGTTCCAGTAGCTATATCTCACGAGATTCAGACAATGATGGTAAGTGCTTATAAGCTTAAAATATTGCCTGAATTAATCTATAACCCGGTAGATATAGCACGTTATAACATTCCTAAAATAGATCATAGCGGAATTAATCTTGTAACTGCCGGCAGGCTGACACCGCAAAAGAATCAGGCTCTTTTAATTGATACAGTAAATAAAATAGTGAAGGAACACCCGGATGTCTCATTAACTGTTTTAGGTGACGGACAGCTCAGAAATCAATTAGAGGAACAAGTAAAAAAGCTCTCATTGAACAACTCTGTGAGATTTATGGGTAATGTTTCTAATGTTGAGAACTATTTTTCTGAATCAGACATATTTGTCTTAAGCTCTGATTACGAAGGATTACCATTAGTAATATTGGAAGCTATGGCTGCAGGATTGCCGATAGTGTCAACAAATGTCGGTGGAATTAAGGATATCGTTACTGATAATGGCGTCCTAGTTGCGCCTAATGATTCAGAAGCATTATATTGTGCAATTAAAGATTTAATAAATAATAAGGATTATAGGTTAGAACTTGGTATAAAATCGAAGAACAATGTCGCTAAATTCGATTCATCCATCATAGCTGATCTGTATACTGATTTATATGAGAAGTATTCTGTTGTTTAAGGAGTTAGGGTTTTGATTTGGTATCGGACTGAAAGAGAATTGCCTCAAAAAAAGAACATCAGCATTGTAGTAAAATGTATAGCATTTTACTTTGCTATGATGCCTTTTGACTCATTCCCGATGTTTGGCATGGGTTCTCTTTTGAAGATCTTTGCTATTTTCCCAATAATAGCGATTCTGCTGTTGGAGAGAAGAACAAAACTTATATTAAACAGGTTGACTGTTGCATTCCTGATATACGTTTTCGCAAATGCTGTTACATGTATATATTCTGCCGATATGTCTTCTTCTCTGGTTGAATTGAGACGATTGGCTATGAATGGAGTACTGATACTTGTAGTTGGTGGCATGTATGATAAGTACAACAAAGATGAATTGGAATATCTGATCAAGGCTCTGATTATCGGTGGTATGGCTACGGTATTACTGACTTTTATATTCGGCGATACTTCTTCAGCAGGAAGATTGACGCTTTCTATTAATGGAGCCAGACAGGATCAGAATTACATTAATGGTTATATGTATTTTGCCTTTGCATTCTTCATCAACAAAATTATCGGAGACAAGAAATTCCTTTATATTATTCCTTCGATTCTTCTTATCATGTTTACGATAATGACCGGCTCCCGTGGTGCAGCAATTGCTCTTATTGCTTTAGGAATAATAGTATTCCTTTACCATATGTTTGATTCAGGAAAGATCAGGTTGGGAGTTTTGCTGGTATTTATAGCTATTATTGTAATTTTTGTATTCGGATTTGATTACATAATTTCTTTTGTACCTGAAGAAGTAACCCGAAGATTTACAAGAGACTATATAAACAATTATAAGGGCACCAACAGAATTGTTCTTTGGGCTGAGATATTTAAGATATTTAAGAATGGTTCATTGTTCAGGAAACTGTTTGGCTTTGGATATGGTGCGGTAGCTGCTGTAAACAAGTTCAATAATGCTCCGGCACATAATCTATGGCTTGATCATTTGATTTCCGGCGGAATAATCGGCGTTCTTATCATGACTTATATGCATATTGTATTTGTCTTAGAAGCTTGGCGTCAGAAGAATATTGTTATTTTAGCGTCATATATCGGCTTGTTAACGATGTGTCTGACTCTTTCACTTACTAATTACAAACCTTTGTGGAACTGTATGATGATGATCATGATCTTAATGAATGCTAAGAGAAATGAAATGATCAAGCAGGCTGAAGTTGATGAAGATGCTGTTGAAGAGCTTGAGATAAACAATTCCGATATAAACAAATCAGGAAATCACTCTAAGAAAAAGTCATAAAGCGGAATGGTGTCATAATGTCCAAAAACAGGATTTTAAATGATTCAATAGCTCTTGCCAGTGTAAAAGTGTTTACAATGGCAACGAGTATTTTGGCGACAATGGTACTGGCTAAAAACATGCCGCTTACTGAATACGGTACTTATTCAACAGGTAACCTTGTAATTAATACTGCAACGTTGTTATCAGCTTTTGGTCTTATTGATGCGGTTAACTTTTACTATAACGGGAAAAAAGTTAAAGACAGGGAAGCATATGTTAATACTGTTTTCTCGTTGATCCTTATATGTGGTGCAGTTGCAGCTGTCGTTGTATTAGGCGCACAAGGTTTGATTACAATGTATTTCCACAACCCTCAATTAGGCGCCATATATGCTTATATTGCTTTCAGGCCGTTATTGCATAATTTCTCCTTCGGACTTCAGAACCTGCAAGTATCGATCGGCAAAGCAAAAATTGTAGCAATACGAAACGCTATAATTTCAACGACTAAATTATTGGCAATAATGCTTACAGCTCTCTATACCAAGAATATTACGACAATATTTATCTGCATGCTCATAATTGAGACAGTTGCTCTTTTTTTCTATTATGCAGTCTTAAAGAACAACAATGTTCATGTTTACCCGTTTAAGCCGGATTGGACAAAGGCAAAGGAGATTCTTATCTTCTGCATACCAATGGGAATCTATCTTCAGACTAATTCATTATCCAGGGATTTAGATAAATTTGTTATTGGCTATTTTGAGAACACGGATAATCTTGCTATTTATACGAATTGTTCTGCTAAATTACCGTTTGACCTGGTTTCCGGTCCATTGCTTACGATTTTGATCCCTTTGCTTACACGCTGTATAAAGAACGATGAATATAAGAGCGGTGCCGATTTATACCGCTGTTATTTAAAGATCGGTTATATATTTACGTTTGCTTTTGGGTTTGGCTGCATTACAGTAGCCTCACAAGTTGTTGATTTTCTTTATGGATCCCAATATATATCCGGTGTTCCTGTTTTTATAGTTTATGTCGTAGTCGATATGATCAATTTTATAAATTATTCGCTTGTCCTTACTTCAAAAGGAAAGACAAAAGATCTGATGAAGGTATCTTGTGGTGCTTTACTTGCAAATATTGTCATCAACCTTCTTCTGTATAAGCTAATGGGATTTATCGGTCCTGCAGTTGCTACCGTAATTATTACTTTAGGTGTTAGTATAATTCTATTAGTTAAGAGTGCAAGGATATTACAAGAGAAAGTATTTAAGCTGTTTGACATCAAGCATCTGCTTATATATTTTGCTGAACTATTGGTCCTTGGCGTTGCTCTGAACTTTGTTAGAGTATTTTTAGAGTCTATTAATCTGCATTACTTTATTATTCTTGTAATTGTTGGCGGAATATTCGTAATTACAATGTTGCTGTTAAACATAAAAGAGATAAAGAAGTGCTTTGTTATATTAAATCAGATCAATAAGACTAATATGGAATAATTCATATTGCTGTAAAAAGGATAAATAATGTTTACTAGAAAAATCAAAGAAGGATTGAAGAAATTAAGAAGTTCCTTTACTTTTTTTAGAATAAGAAAAGGACTATACATCAGAAAAAAGCTTCCTGAATTTGATTACAACAGTCTACTTCAAAAGTGGCCATATAAAGACCCGTGCTGCATTAAAAAAGATAGCAATGCCAAATCTAAGACTTCTGGAATCATAGATTTATCTATTATTATTCCAATGTATAACGTTGAGTCTTGTGTATTAACGCTGCTTGAACAGATAGATAAGCAGATTTCAAGTTTTACATTTGAGGTTCTTCTTGTAAACGATGGTTCTACTGATAAAACTGCGCAGTTAGTTAAAAATTTCATAAAAGGGAAGGATTATTACAGGTATTTCGATCAGGAAAATGGCGGCCTTTCCGCTGCGCGTAATACCGGAATTGACAATGCCATTGGTGATTACTATACATTTATTGACAGTGATGATGAGATCTGTGAAGGGTTTATAGAGAATCTCATTTCAGCTGCTAAAGCGAATGATGCAGATATAGTAAGAGGCTCCTATTATTTGAAGCAGGGAGGCAATTTGTATCCTCGTGGAGTAGTAAATGGATATGCATGGGGCTCAGCTTTTCGTAATTATATATTTGACCAATTGCGATTCCCGGTTGGTTACTGGTATGAAGATATGATTAATTCGTTCTGGTTTGAACCAATGGCTAATAAAATAATAAGGATTGATACACCGGTAATAATTCATAATGATACGGTCAACAGTCTTTCCAAAATCCAGCTTACAGCAACTAACTACAGACCTTTAGAGCATTTATATCAAGTGTTGTATTTTTCTGAGAATTATGCAGCAATTGGATTAACCGACATGAAATATCTGCAAAAACGTGTAGTCGTTGAGTGTGCAGGCGTAATGGTAAACCGAATCAAAAAATTAGACGTAGAGACAAGAATGCAAGTCTTTCTTGCATGTAATAAGCTATTTAATGACGTTGGTATAAAAGCTGATGATTTTACCGGAATAGAGTATTACTACTGTAAAGCGATTATTAATAAAGACTTTACTGCCTGGAGTCTTTCATCCAAAGTTAAGTTTAGATCATAGTATTTTCGAATTGTATGAATAAGAAACGATATTGTATATTTGCAATTCTGTATTTTATTTGCATTGTTTACATTACGATCTTATCGCGCACTCCGGCACTTTCTCACACTGTACGTTTGGTCCCTCTCTGGTCATATATTGACTGGATAAAAGGTAACTGGTCTATTGGACGTTCAATCCTGTTGAATGTTGTGCTGTTTATCCCTTTTTCTTATTTGTTATCCGGTATTTCCAAGAAATGGTATTTCCCGGTTTTTGTAAGTTTATTAATTTCCGTATTAGTTGAATTCACTCAGTTTATTACTTATTTTGGTTATTTTGATGTCGATGACTTTATAAGCAATTTTATTGGCTGTGTGCTTGGCTATTTGCTGTTTGTATTGTTGAAAAAACTGCAAAAAAGCACTCCCATCGCTGTATCCATGTTGGTTTTGGGATTAGTTGGCTGTTTCATCTCTTTAAGGAATACTCAGATTTATGAGACTCAATTCGACTTTGATGTTAATTCACTTGAAACAAAAAACGATTATGTTGAACTTAACGGAATCTGTGAAATATATAACCGGACAGGATTGAACTACTCAATTCAGCTTAAGAGCGACAGCGGTGAATATACAGCAGATACAATAATTGATGGAAATCAATTTACTGCCATAGCAACGGTTCCTAATGATACATATGAGATAAATGTTGTTTTTAAAGGCTATAAACCAATTAGTACAAAGGTATGGATAAAAGATGAGAAAATCTCATATGTTCCAGATGCTCCGAAACCTGAGGTGTCAGGTACAGATATTGAATTTATTGTCAATAACGGTGTATTGAAAGTATATAATCCGGAATACGACACTTATTTGTATCAGGTAGAAGACAAGCTATACTGGCTTGTCGGCAAGGATTTTGATGCGAGTTTGATTTATCATATATTTACTGAAGAAGTCGATAGATTGCCTGACTCCAAACAAAAGTACGGTTTTGATAACAGGAGTTTTGTAAGAGGCAGTGATAAGGATCTAACAGATGATTTAAAATGTGGAAAATATTATGTTTATTGTGATTTAATACCTAAGGAATATAATGTTTCTGCAGTTGCTGTAGGTATGAATCACGGTAAAACAAGGCTTTGGATCGAGTATTTTAGATTGGAATAATTCTGAAAATGAACGAAACCGAGTTTAAAGCAAGCATTTCAGATGTTGTTTATCTTTGCTCTTGTGCTGTAAATAATACTGCGCCTGAACAGTCACGTCTTGAAACCATAGATTACGGTTTATTATTTGATGTTTCATCTAAGCATCAATTGTCTTCAATTGTCGGTCAGACTCTTCAATCTGTTGATGCATCAGATCCTTCATTTGATAAAGCTGTAGCTGCTGCACAAAGAAACGATATTCTTTTTGACAATGAACTTAAGATAGTAATTAGCAAACTTGAATCTGAAGGCATATGGTATATGCCATTAAAGGGAACAGTTCTCAAAGATTTATATCCGCGATTTGCAATGCGCGAAATGTGTGATGTTGATCTTCTATTTGATTCATCACGCGCGGACGATGTTAAGCGAATCATGGAATCGCTGGATTTTAAAACCGTAAGTTTTGGCGATATTAATGATGATGACTATAGAAAACCTCCTGTCTTAAATTTTGAAATGCACCGTATGCTGTTCTGCAACAGGCATGACAGAAGACTTTATGATTATTATCTTGATGTAAAGAAGAAGCTAATTAAAGATACTGATAGTAACTATGGCTTCCATTTCTCGCCGGAAGATTTTTATATTTTCATGATCGCACATGAGTTTAAGCATTATAGCACCGGTGGTACCGGCCTTAGATCACTTTTGGATACATATGTATATCTTAATTCCAATCAGCTTGATATGGACTATGTTGAAACTGAAATTAGTAAATTAAGGATCTCAGTATTTGAAAAACAGAATAGAGTATTAGCTATTAAAGTGTTTAAGGGTGAATCTTTAATCGATGAAGAGCAGAAGATGTTTGATTACATAGCATCTTCAGGTGCATACGGAATATTAAGTCATAAGGTCGTTAATGAGATTGAAAGAGCAGGTAAGGGAAAACTGCATTATATTTTTTACCGTGTTTTTGGTCCGATAAGTAAAGACGATCCTAAAAGGGAACACTTTAGAAAACGCTACTACAAATTCTATAAGTATCCTGTTTTATTGCCATTTCTGCCAATATATCGCTTGATCAAATCTATTAAAAGAAATCCCAAGAAGGTTTCTTCAGAAGTAAAGGTTCTGAAAGACTATAAAAGTTCAGATAAATGATTATGTTGTTATAACAATATGAAGATCAGTTACGAAAGCGAGAAATAGTAATGCCTAAACAAAGAATCGGAGAAATAGATATCCTACGTGGAATAGCCGCAATCCTAATGATTTTAGGCCATTCATTTATTGTCTATCCTGTGGATATTTCACAGATTCCATGGTGTCACTATACAGGGCACTTTATATATACATTTCATATGGAACTATTTTTCGTTCTTGCTGGCGCAGTATATTATTGTTCCGACTATAAGAAATTTATGGTGAAAAAAGTAAAACGAATACTTGTTCCGTATATTTTCTTTGGAATTATTACGTTATTGTTGAAGGCGTTTGGAGGAGCGGCAATTAATGGGGTGGAAAGCACCGGTGAAGGAATAATTAAATTCCTGTTCCGTGGTGGTAACTATTGGTTTCTGTATGTCCTGTTCATACTTTTCGCCATATATCCATGGATTGAAAAATTATTAAAGACATGGCAGGCAGAGGCAATCTTTGCTTTGGCAGTGCTGATCCTGAGACAGTTTACCATTGTCACCGATTATTTAGCTATCAGGAACCTCTTATATTACTTACCGTATTTTGTGGCAGGAAGGTTATTATTCCACAAAATATACAAAGAGGGGAACACGCCAAATATATCAAACCGAACACGATTAGGTGTGCTTCTGATAGGTTTAGTAGTATTTTTATTCATTGATCAAGCAGAAATTAGAAGCGGGATAGAGTTTGGTCCAATCCTCTCGTTCATACGAGCAATGGCTATTATTGCTGTTTTGTATATTCTTGTGGAGATCCTAGCAAGAAGAAACGGAAGGCAAGGGATAGTGAATAAGTTTATTCAAGATTGCGGAAAGTATTCACTGCAGCTGTATCTTTTTAACGGATTTCTTTTGACGGCACTGAGAATCATTATTTGTACCGTGCTTCATATAACTACCCCGGTAATTATTGTCGCGGGAATATGGATAGGTAATTTGGTGATTACACTTATAGCATGCAAATTCATCATCCCCAGGATTCCCGTTGTGCGTGATTTATGTGGATTGAGGTAAAGGACAGAGCGAAATTGCAAGATATAGGCGATGAGCCTGTGAGCAGGGTTTCCTAGTATTACTCCACTATGAAAGATTTGTGTATATTTTTTTAGATATTTTATAAACCCGTAGACGTAAAGGTTTACGGTTTTTTGCTAATTGCCCCTCAACTAACCCCTTAAATATCCTATCCTTTTTAATAAGATCGCTGTAGGTTCCTTCCTCGGCGCTCTTTTGTTTTCTTATTTTTCTCATTATAATAAAACTTAAACAGTTTAACTGATAATTAATTTGTTTACGTTAAATCTTTGATTTTTGAAATTATTTGAGGTTATCATGTATATAAACGATTTACCAATATGTGAAAAAAATAAAGATCTTCTGAACCGCTATGCATTTGCTAAAAACATTAGTGATTCAATCATGACAATGGATGCGAAAGATGGAATATGTCTTTCGATTCAGGGCCCTTGGGGATCCGGTAAGACATCTGTTATAAATCTAATAATTGAATGTATCAAAGAGAATTATAAGAAGACAGAACCACAAATTATTTTTTTCACCCCCTGGAATTTTGTTTCAACTGAAGATTTGTTTATTCAATTTTTTGCCTTGTTGGCTGATAGTTTTAGTGATGGAAAGCTTAAGCGTGATAAAACAATAGCTGAAGAATTAAAGAAATATATTGGTTTAATTGATAGTCTTCACCCAGGTTTAAAACTTGCGTCGCTTTTAGCTGCAGCATTAAATGATTCTGTATCGAAACGTAATCCATTTGATTCTTCTAATTTACAGAAACAAAGGAATTTAATAGTTGATCTTATTAAAAAGCAAAAGCGTAAAATAATAGTTGTTATTGATGATCTTGATCGCCTTGCTGATGAAGAGATTCGATTAGTATTCCAGTTAGTTAATTCCGTAGCAAGATTTCCTAATATAGTGTATTTGTTAGCTTATGATAAAACTGTAGTTGTTAATGCTTTAACTAAGGTTCAAAGCGCTGATGGTGAAAAGTATCTTGAGAAAATAGTTCAAGTACCTATTTCTTTGCCTGAAATTAATGCACAAGATATCGATAATTGTTTAATTGATTATCTAAATAGCATTCTTAAACAATTTAAATATTCTTTTGAAACGGATTATTGGAACAGTATTTATTTGAATATTATTCGTGGAAGACTTCATAATATCCGATCGGTTATTCGCTTAATTAATTCGTTATATGTTAAATGCACATTAGTTGGACAGGATGTTAATTTTGTTGATCTTATAGTAATTTCTTTCATAGAATTATATTATTCTGATTTATATGATTGGATTAAGGACAATAGAAAACTAATAACACATAGCCCAGACCAAATATCTTTATATTTTAGAAATGATTCTGAATATTCTTCAATAATGAAGAAATCTTTAGAGTCTATTAATTCTGATATGAATAATGAATACAAATCAATATTGGATTTGGTTTTTCCAAGTTGGGATAGCCGATATGTATATGATGCAAATACATTAAGACGTCATCAAAGAATTGCTCATTATGATTATGTTGATCGATATTTTTGTTATGGAATAAATATGACTAGTATTTCAAGAAGTCGTATCAATAGCATCCTGTTTTCTGAGTCTCACGATGAAATATCTAAATATATTGAATCTATTAAGAGTGATGATCAAATTAGATTCTTAATGAAAGAAATATCAGCTTCTGTTAATGTATTGGATGATCAAAGAAAAATAGAAGTTTCTAAATCATTGTTAGAATCTTCAAAGTGTTTTAAGCATGATAATAAAAAAGGTTTAATGGATGTTTCAACCGCTTTCTTTTCTGTGTATCAAATACAGAATTTACTTAAAAACGTAAGTGATAACGACTTAGTATTAGAGTTGATAGTTGAGTCTATTAAAATTGCTGATATTTATAGTTTATCTATTTTAGCTGACATTATAAATTCAAATGAGCTCGCTCTAGGTAGACTTGCTGCGGATGGACAAAAACGAACAGATTGTACTGAACTTATAAGTGCTGAAAATATTGATAAATGTGAAAAAGCATTTGCTGAACGTTTTGAAGAACTTAATAAATCTAGTAATATTCTCGATTTTGATGATGCATTTGGTTTATATATGATTCTTTATCTATATGAGGCCTTTGATAAAGATGCATTTCATGTATATTTAGAAAAGATAAAAGAGGAAAACTTGGAAATACTAAAATTTGTCCGTGTATTTGCAAATAGAATTACTGGATCAGATGGTGTTTCTTGGTCTTTTAATGATAAATATATGAACTATTTCTCATATGAAATAGTTAAATCTGCATACGATTCATGTATAGAAAATGGTAGCATTTCTCAGCTTTCAGATGATACAATTACTCGTCTTGTAGTTTTTGAAATCTGGTACTCTAAAAAGAGAAATGCACATGATCGAATTGAATCTTTGACGGTTGAAGCTCGAAAGGCAGAAATATTAAAATAATTGCTTAATTTCATATTTATACTTCTTGCCCCTCAACCAACACCTTAAATATCCCATCCTTTTTAATAAGATCGCTGTAGGTTCTTTCCTCGGCGATTTTTCCATTTTCGAGCACTAATATCCTGTTGCATTTTTGGATCGTTGAGAGACGGTGAGCAACAACTATTCTGGTGCAATGCAAGGCTTCCAGAGCGTCTGTTATCCTTTTCTGAGTGATGTTATCAAGGGAAGATGTTGCTTCATCAAAGATAAGGATATCGGGCTTAGATGCAATCGCGCGAGCTATGAGAAGTCTTTGTCTCTGACCGCCTGAAAGTGATAATCCGCCATCCTGTAATTTCGTACGCATTCCCATACATAAGAGCCAACACACTGTTGCAACAGAGCGAGAAGGCTAGAAAGACAAACTCAAGCTATGAGTATACGAACGAGATGTCTGCATACGATTTGCTTGTAATCGATTACTTTGGCTTGATGGAACTTGATATGGATAAATGCCGGGATCTCTTTGAGATTATTGAGACACGCGATTCAAGAAAAGCTACCATGATTGTATCTCAACTGCCAGTCGCAAAATGGTGGGATTTGTTTAAGGATAGCACCTACGCGGAAGCCTGCCTGTGCAGGATGACGGCGAAGGCTTATCGCTTGGAATGTAACGGTAGAGATATGCGCAAAACGAAATAAATCGATTCTATAGCGTCACTCCGTGCCGCGTGAAGCGGAACAGCATGCCGTTCTAGCGGAATCGGCATGCTGTCTTAATATCAACTTATAATAGTAGTTGAATGCAGGTGGGAAATCCCACCTGTTTTATATTTGTGTTTTTATTCTATTGATTAGTGCAACGTTACGGGTTACACTAATTTCGTATTATTCAATTACTTTATTCAATTTACGAGGGCATTTATATGACCAAGATGTCAAGAAAACCTACACATCCCGGAGTTGTATTTCTTGAGGATGTAATGAAACCTCTGAACATTTCTGTAACCAAGACGGCACAATTACTTGGTGTAAGCAGAAAGGCTTTATCTGAGTTTATTAATGAGAAGTCTTCCTTAAGCCCTGACATGGCTTTAAGGATCAGTATAGCTACTGGTACGTCTGCTGAAAGCTGGATGAATATGCAGCAAAAGCTCACTCTCTGGCTTGCAGAACAGGATGCGCCGACTAATGTGGAGCCGTTATCGCTGAATAGGGCGAGCTGATTATATGATGAATGAATGGACTTGCATAATTCATAAGTTTTTTTACCCCGATTTCTTGTATACAAACACCCACAAAGTACGATATACATTGATTATCTAACTAGAAATGGGTGATAAATATGTTAAAAATCGCATTCTTCGATTCAAAAGAATATGACAGGCAGTCTTTTGAGGCTGCAAATAAGGACGGGGAGTTTGATATCAGATTCCTTGATACACGTCTCACACCTGATACGTATAAACTTGCAGAAGGCTGTGACGTAGTCTGTGTTTTCGTAAACGACGATATAAAT
>OCTX012148365.1_pt1 | contig 22243 bp, 16 predicted proteins | sample 1539691 | NCBI WGS metagenome assembly OCTX01 (sample SAMN02144231, study PRJEB22623) | gut metagenome | biome: sheep rumen | host: Ovis aries | place: New Zealand
GCATGCCTAATCCACGCTACCAGCGTTCGTTCTGAGCCAGAATCAAACTCTCAGAAAAAGAATTTGAGTTAATTGCTTCGCACAAACATTACTGTTCCGTGTCTCTTTCAAAGACACGTCTCAAGCACCTATTTTCAAAGAACGAGATTCGCCAATTTCTATTTTAGGCGAACGAGAGAAAAGTATATCAAATCTCGCTTACGCGTGCAAGGGGGTATTTTTAACTTTTTTGCACCGTTTAAAACTACGCCTGGGCGAGGGTTGTGGACGAGGGGGCGTCGGGGATATTCGCGAGTTTCGCAAGTTCGCGCGCGGGCACGGCAACGTTCTGCGCGCCCGGCTCGACACCGAGCTTGGCGAGGGCAAGATGGTACTTCGACTGAGCATCTTCGAGGGACTTCCCGACCTTCTCCAAGGCGACGAACGCGGCATCCATGCGCTCGACGATCTGCTTCGCCCGCTTCGCTATCTCCTCCTGGTTGCGCGCGACCTCGACGCGGTCGATCGCCATCTTGAAAAGGAGGATGTAACCGAAGAGCATCTGCGGAGTCGCAAGCACGATCTTCTTCGCGTTCGCGTGCGCGACGAGCGACGGGTCTGCGTCAACCGCGGCGAAGTACGTCGCCTCGCTCGGCATGAACATCACGACGACGTTCGAGTAGACGGACTCCGTGTCCTTGTCCTCACGCTTCATGAGCTCGGGATAGTTCCGCGCCGCAAGCGCGTCGACCTGCGCGCGGACGCGCTTCGCGTGCTCGCGCATCAGGCGGGCCGCCTCCGCCGCATCGCCCGCGCGCGCGGCGTTAGTCGCGGCAATGAAGTCGACGATATTCACCTTGGCGTCGATGAGTATCTTGCGGTGTGCACCGTCGAAGACGGTGACGTCGGGAAGACCCGCCTCGCGCGCGCCCGTCTGCTCGACGAAGTTTTCGCCGCGCCTAAGCCCCGCGTCTTCGAGGACCTTTGCGAGAATCCCCTCGCCCCAGTTGCCCTGAACCTTGCTGCCGCCCCGTAGCGCGGCGACGAACTCGTCCGCCTGGCGACCGAGCGACTGCGCCTTGAGACCGACCTCGTCGAGCTTTACCTTAAGACTTTCCCCGAGGCGCACGTTCGCCTCGCGCGCCTGCTCCGACGCCTGGCGAAGCTCCCCGAAGCGCACGGCAAGCTGGTCGAAGAGGGGACGCACCTGCGCGGTGTTTTGCTCGGCGAGCGACTTGGCCTTGCCTTCGAGAGTTGCCGCAGCAAGCGACGCGAACTCGGCGCGCAGTCCCTCCACGCTCCTGTCCGTCGCGCGGACCTCGGCTCTTGCCGCGGCAATTGCGCCGCGCATAAGGGCATAGACGACCACCGCCGCCACAAGCGCCGCGCCAACGCCAACCAATATCGTCGTTACCATCGTCAAACAATCCTCCTCACCTTGGATATTATACCAAAGAGCGAGCCAGATTGCGCGGATTGACAGGGCGGACGCCAATGCGGTAGAATACGCGGCCATGGGACGAAACGCGCCAGACATCGACATAATCTACGAAGACAAGGACATTGTCGTCGTAGACAAGCCCGCTGGCGCGATAGTCCACCCTGCGCCTGGCCACGAGGAAGGCGCGCTTACGACCTCGCTCGTGCGGCTCTACCCGCAGATGGCCCGCGTCGGCTCGGCCGAGAGGCCTGGGGTCGTCCATCGGCTCGACATCGAGACGAGCGGCGTCATGGTGTTCGCGAAGACACAGGAGGCATATCTCAACCTCCGCCGCCAGTTCGAGTCGCACGAGACGGTGAAGAAGACATACCTCGCTGTCGTCCACGGCAGCCCCAAGCCCAAGAACGGGACGATAGACGAGCCAGTCGGGCGCGAGCATCTAAGCGCAGTCACTCACTGGGAAACCCTCGGAAAGCACGACGGAATCTCGCTCGTCGAATTCAAGATCGACACCGGGCGCATGCACCAGATACGAATCCACGCCGCATCCCTCGGCTGCCCCATAGTGGGCGACAAGACCTACGGCAGCGCCGAAAAAGACCGCCACATGAGACGCCGCCCAACGCGGCAGTTGCTGCACGCCGTGGAGCTCTCGTTCCTCCACCCCGCGACGCACAAGCGCGTCACATTTGCCGCGCCGCCGCCCGAAGACATCGTCTACGCGTAACGGCTACCCGAGCGCGTAGCCATTGCGGTACTGATAGTGAAGGAGCGCGTTCGCCTCGTCGCAGTTCGTGAAACGCTCCGCGTCCGCGTCCCATTCGAGACGGCGGCCGAGCTTGTAGGCGATATTGGCGAGATGCGCGAAGCAAGTCGAGCGATGCCCCTCTTCAAGCGTGCAGAGGACGGCGGGATTGCGGTCAATGCAGCGGTCCACGAAATCACCTATCACATTCCTTGTCGCGCTCTCAGCAGAGCCGTCGTCGAGAAGCGCCTCCTTGAAGACATACTTCTGCGGTTCGAAGGTGTTTACAGGGTTGTTGAACTCCTTGCTCTTCGAAGGAAGTATTTCCCAGCCCTGCTGGTCTGCGAAGATCGTGGCGTCGCCCGAGGCGAGCTCAAGTTCTCCCTGCTTGATCGGATTGGAGCGCCCTCCCTCGAAGACGTTGAACTCCATCGCCTTGCCGCTCGCAAACTCGAAGATGCAGAACATCGTGTCGGGAATCGTCGCGTCCGAGCGGTCGCCCGTGTAGTACTTGCCGCCCACCGCCGTGATCGCCGACGGAGCGCGCTCATCCATCATCCAGCGCATCGTATCGAGGTAGTGGACCCCCCAGTTCCCGACCTGGCTTGAGAAGTCGACCTGCCAGCGGAAATAGTACGGCGCGATCGTGTACTTGTATGGGCGGTAGGCGCGAGGCCCGAGCCATGCGTCCCAGTCCATGCCCTTCGGCGGCTCGCACGGTGGGCACTTGCCGATTCCGTTCGGACAGATGTTCGAGACGCGCGCGGCACGGCCTGTGCGGAACAAGCCATATTTCCCCGTCGCAATCGCCTTCTTGAGTTCGCGATACGCGTCGTTGCCGCGACGGTTCAGGCCAACGGCGACGATCTGCCGCGAGTTCTTCTGGGCATTCACCATCGCGCGCCCCTCGGCAACCGTCGCCGTGAGAGGCTTCTCGCAGTAGACGTCCTTCCCGGCCTTGATCGCATCGATCGTCTGGATTGCATGCCAGTGGTCGGGCGTCGCAATGCACACGGCGTCGACGTTGGGATCCGCGAGAAGCGCCTTGTAGTCCTTATAGAGTTTGCACGTACCCGCCTTGATGCGCTCGGCGAGTTCGACTTCCTGCTTCTTCAAGGAGCCGTCCTTGTTGCGGAAATTCGGAAGGCGCCCCTTGAGCCCCCATTCGAGGAACTTTGGATCGAATGCGGAATCGTCGCGCCGCAGGTACGGCTCGTAGATGTCGGCAAGCGCCGTCACCTCGACAAGCGGGTTCTTCATGAAGATGTGGAGAAGCTGCGTGCCGCGGTTCCCGACGCCGATGAAGCCCATACGCACCCTGGCCCTGGAGCCCTGCGCCCTCAGGATATTCGGCACGGCCATAGCACCCGCCATCATCGCACTTGCCTTTATGAACTCTCTTCTTTCCATTTTCAGTTTCCTTTCTTTAAACTTTAATGATCTCAACGCAGAGACGCAAAGTCGCAGAGTGCGCAGAGTTTTTCAAGGACGACAACTTCTCTGCGTCTCCGCGCCTCTGCGTTAAAAAACCTTAAACCTTCTCATACATCTTTTCGTAGCGCGACATCGGCTCGAGGATCCCGCCCGACTTCGCGTAGTAGTCCGCGTCGCACTCAAAGACGCCCTTCTCGGTGCGCGTCCAGTGCGCGTTGGGATAGGCGAGGTCCTTGCGCATCGTCTCCCAGTTGCGGAAGTTCATGTGCCCGTTCGTCTCGACAAGCCCGAGGTCACCAATCCCCGGGAACGCGGGAAGCCGCGATGCAACCGCCTTGTTCCACTCGACCATCGCGGGGCAAACGGTCAAGTCCGCGCAGAAGCAAGGGATGTCCTTTTCATATGCGGCCTCAGCTATCTTCATCGACATGGACATCGTCTTCGCAATCGGCTTCAAGGCCATCGCACGATATCCCATCTTGATGCGTTCCAGTGCGTCCTTCACCGTATGCGCAGACTCGTCTGCCGCGAGGCGGAGCGGAATGTCGTTCACGTCGATGTCTGCGTATTCGTCAAACGGTTCCTCGACGATCGCCACCTGGTCGTACGCGCCGATCTTCTTCAAGTGGTCGACGAACTTGAGGAACGTCTCCTTCTTCTCGTAGCGGCCGTTCGCGTCGAAGTAGTATGGGAGTTTCCCCGACTTTGTGTATGGGGTGCGGCAGTCCTTCAGGACGGCGTGTATCTCGGAGACGCGGGCCATGTCCTTTGCAAGCATCTCTTCCTGAGTGCCGGGCTGGCCGATCTTGATCTTCATGAAGAAGTAACCCGAGTCGACCGCCTCCTTGATCTCCGCGACGGGAACCTTGTAGGAGAAGAGCGGGATCGATGCGCACTTCGCGTGATGCGCGGCAAGCGCTGGGCGATAGGCGCTCGGGATCATCTCGTCGAACGATGTAAGGCCGTTTTCGCGAGCGAAGAGAACCCACACGGCATTGTCTACCGCGACGAGCGCGTTCAAGGCGTAAGTCGCGCGAAGGTCGGGATTCGCCGAAACCTTCTTGCCGTACTCCCACACTTGCGGCCAAAGCCAGTCGTTAAGCTCGACTGGAGAGGTAAATGTCTTGCCGACGAGAAGCTTAAGCGCATACTGCGTCATCGAGAACATAATCGCGTTGCCGCCCGCCTCGGAGTTGGCCGCGAACACCTTCGCATCGGACCAAAGGCAGCTTTGAGTGCCAAGACCTATGCCGTGCTTGCCGGAAGTCGACTTTACGAACGCGGAGACGATCCACTCCTCGGTCAAGTACCCGCCCTTGAAGCCGAACGGCCGAACCATCGGCTCGCGCTCAAAACCGCAGCTCGTCTTTGTAATCGTGATCGCCCTCATCGGCGCCATCAATATTGAGTCGGCCAATACGCCCTTCGGCGCAACCATCGCGCCCGCCACCATCGCACTTGCCTTTATGAACTCTCTTCTTTCCATTCTCAGTTTCCTTTCTTTAAGCTTTCATGTCCTTAACGCAGAGACGCAAAGTTGCAGAGTCGCAGAGTTTTTAGGAACTGCAATCTCTCACCATCTATAGTAGCGATATGGATCATCCTCCGGAACAGGGATATCCGCATAGCGGACGATATCCGTTGCGAAGTCCATCTCCATATTGGCGAGAATCCTGCAAAGCATGTACTGCGCACGGCGCTTCGTCGTCCTGAGATACGGCTTCGCCTCGTCGTCTATGACCCACGGCGGAACCTGCCAGAACACGATCATGCCCTTGCCGTGCCTGACTACCTGCAGCGCCTCGTTCCCGCCATCCAACGGACTCGTAAACGCATAGAAATCCATCATGCCGTGCCACGACCAGTCGGCGTTGGAAAGCCCGTTCAGCACCCAGTGCGGCCTCTCAATGCGTGAGGCGAAACATCCGTTTGTGCGAGCCATATCGAACGACACAGGGCTCCATTCGGCGACTTCCTTCGCCGTGAAGCCGAGGCAAAGGACACTCGCTCCGTTCGCAACGCGGTCAAGGAAGTTCTTCGGCTTTTCGGCTCCAGACGCGGCGACATAGACGCTGTATAGACCGCTCTCCCTGTCGCCATCGTGCTGTTTCAGCGACTTCGCGAGATCGCGCGTCGCTATCCACGCAGTGCGGCCAAACGCACGGGGATTCTTCGACCAGATCCTGACGCCGTCGCCAAGCCGCGAGACGAGCCGGCGCACGACATCGTCCGCCACGGGATCGACCGCCGTCCGAGCGGTGACATCGAGCTGGCAAAAAGTTATGCGCCCGTCGCCTATCGTCCAGTCAAGGAGCGGCGCATACTGGAGATCGAAACCGCCGTCCACGAGTGCGCGCCAGTCGCCTACCGTCGGCTTCTCCGGGATGACCGTCGCTACGCAGCCACGGTTGCCGCACCGCCACACGCGCGTGTTGAGGTAGCCCGCCCATGTGTCCGTCAGGTAGTTGAGCTCGTTCCTCGGGATGTCTGCGAAGTAAGGCGGTACTATAGTCGATTCGCCGTTCCAGTCGCGCAGCATGGCGGTGTCGAGAGAAAGGCCGAGGCGGTCGTCGCGAAAGCGCGGGAAAGTCGTCCTGAGTCCGTAGGCCTGAACTCGAAAACCCACCGCCTCAAGCGTCGTCTTGTCCTGCTCGAAGACGAGGACGCGGGCACGCGACCTCCGTGCCGCCGGAACGAGAACGCCGTACATGAGTTCTCGCGTGAGACATTCCCTGCCGACGACAAACGGCGTCTCCGGCTCAAGATTCGCGTCTGACGCCTTCGCCTTAAGCTCTTCGAGCCCGAGGCGGACATACTTTACCCCAAGACGGTCGAGCTCCTTCGTCGTCATCCCTTTCGGATCGTATAGGAACGGCGTCTTTGACTTCTCGCCAAGCGGAGCGGCAGCGTAAGTCTCGACACCAAACTCATCTTTCTGCACGACTCCGCCGGCAAAGCGAAACTCCGCGCGAAGCACATAGCGCCCTGCGCGATCAGGAAGAGAGAACGAAACCGGCACGTCGCGCCGCGCCCCGGGCGGCACGGCCACCTTGCCGCGCAACGCCTCGCCGATACGCCCGCTCCCGCCGACGAGTTCGCACGACCATTCGACATCCTGCGCGACGCGGCGGTCGTTCATGACGACGAGGGTCTTCTCAACTTTTCCACCGGGCCGGAAATGATGCGACTTGTCCGTGAAAACGCCCTTCCCGCCGATGAACGCGCAGTCCTCGCGGTTCCACCTGACAAGCGTCTCGCCAACCGCGCTCAAGGCGTAGCCCGAGGCGTCGCCAGTCCCAGTGTCCCAACCCTCGTCGCGGATCGTGTCCGGAACGATGCCTGGGCGTTTAAGCCCTTCCCAGCGGCGAGGATTGACGCGCGTGGGCGCGCCGCCGCCGCGATGGAAGTTGCCCTGATCCCACGGCAGCATCGCGGTGATGCCCCATGCGCGGTGGCTGCGCCAGTTGTCGGACATGTAAATGGACTGTACGCCAGCGTAGCGATCTTCCATTTCCCTGAGAGGCCCGTTGAGTTCAGTCCACATGAAAGGCCGTTGGCGCGTCCAAAGCGATTCCTCCTTCTTGAGCGCCTTGACCGTCAAGGGGTCGCTTCCGAAATAGGCCGCATCGCCAAGAAACGCCGCCGCATATTCGCTCGCCCACAAGCTCATGTAGCCGGGATTGCGCCAGATGAAGAGCGGGCCACGATAGCTCGACCAGGAGCAGATGTGTGGCATGCCCCACTCGACGAAGAAAAGCGGCTTCACCCCTTCGCAGCTCCAATGCGAAAGCCAGTCGCTGCGCTCCTGCACCGGAGCCCAGTTGAGATAGATGTTGACCGTGTGGAAGTCGTCGAGATTGCCAGACTCGTGGTGGTAGATCGGGCGCGTCGGATCTATCGACTTCGCAATCGCCCACGCCTCGTGCGCACGGCGACGGGTGCGGATCGTAGCCTCCACGCGTCCGTTGCCGAACTCTGGCTCGAAGTCGTATTTCCCGTCGATCCTCTGCGGATCCATGTCGCCCGAATAGCCCGCGAAATTGTGGTTCATCGCGTAGGTGACGACGCTCGGGTGGTTCCTGGCGCGGCGGATGCACCACTTGGCGAGGGTGCGATACCGCGCCGCGACCGCCGGGTCTTCGAGCTTCATTCCAAAGTCGCGCACATGCGGCAGGGAGAACGAGAAGAGCATTCCCGTCTCGTCGCAGGCATTGAGGAAGTCGTCCATATAGGAAACCTCGCCTGGCGAGAAGTTGTAGTTGCCAGCAATGACGTAGTTGAAACCCTCTTCCTTAAGACGGCGGCATAACTCGAGCGACGACTCGCGGCAAGCAACGCCAGCAGAAGCATTGATGGACCGGTTGTAGAGCGCACGGAGATGGATCGGCGTTCCATTCAGCAGGAGGTCGCGCCCATTGATGCGAACGTCGCGGAACCCAAACGCAAACGGCAGCGCGGCGTCGAGCGTCCGTTCTTTCGCGTCCCTCAGCTCCATCACGCACACATAGCGGTTCTGCGGCGCATGCACATCCCACTTCTTCGCACAGGCAAAGTCCACGGTAAATGCGACGCGCCCTTCCGCATCGGGTCTCATGCCCGCACTGTAGGCCATAAAGACGGGCTTCAGCGAACCGACTTTCGTCACGTCAGCCGTGTCGTACACGTGAACTTCAAGTTCGACTTCGCCCGAGACGCCCTCGCAGTCTGCCACGAAGTTTGCCTTGTTGCCCTCCACATCGCACTCCACCGTCGCGTCTACGACACGCGCGCCCTTCGGCATCACGTCGAGATAGATGTCGCCTGTCACGCCGCGGTACTTCACTTCGCTCTTCCGCTCGGTTGCCCGGTCCGGCGCGTTGAAATCGAGCGTCAGGGGATTGAGCGGATACGCCGTCACGTCGAGGACGATCGACTGCCTTGCGCCTGGCTTCGCGAACTCCGTGATGTCCGCCTCGCCACCCGGGAACGACACTTCCGCCGCGCGCTTGCCGTCGACATAGACGACGGCGTGGGTCTGAAGCATCGTGAACGTGAGGGCTACGCGCTTCCCCGCCGCATCATTCGGCATCGTGAAATCGCGGCGATACCACGCGCGGTCGCCGATTCCCGGCTTGACGCCATTGTCTTCGAGCCACGGAGAGAGATAGACCATCTGCCCGTCGCGCCGCCATTCGTCACCGCGGTTCCATACGGACGGTATCTTGCCCCAGCCCCAGTTGTCCTCCGGAACAGGCACTACGCCCTCCCTGTCGCCAACAAGCGGCGGCCGCCAGCCCCAAAGCCCGTTGAGAGACCAGCGCGAGCGAGTCGCCGTCTTCTGGCACCATGCGTCGTCAAGCCCCCACGGATCGCCCTTCACGCCATCCGGCAACGGCGCGTTGCATGGTCCTTTTACATGGCGACGCTTCACCGAGACTGTGAGCGGCGCGAACTCGGCCTTGCCTGTCTTGCCGTAGTTGCCTATCGCGATGTTGAGACTTGCCGCACCAGCCGGCACCGCGTAGTCGCGCTCGCAGTCTATCCAGTCGTGAGTTCCATCGAAACCGAAGACGTTCGGCCAGCCGCCGACCTGCTTTCCGTCCGCGTCGTGGAAGCTCATCGGGACGCGTGCGTTCATCCAGTTGTCCTTCCCGACGACAACATCCGTCGGCTTGACGCGCGTCTTGACGGTTAGGACGGCCCATTCGGGGTCGAGCTTCACCTTCCAGCCTTTGCTTTGCCCGGCTTCAAAAGAGCGCGGCTTGCCAGAATCGAACACGACCTCTCCGCTTGCGGCGAACGCCACAGCGCACATTACAAAGAATATGCCCCAGCTTTTCATTCCCCAGCTTCCTCCTTGCCTTGCCCACGCGCGCACCGCCAGCCGTGGCGGTCTGCAAAGTCCATATAGACGTTCCAGTCGTATGGGGTGAGATCGTGCTTGCCGCTGCGGAGGTGGTAGGATATCTCGCCCTCCTGCTGCGGCGCGCCTGGCGCGGGAAAGCCGGAGGAGACAAATCCCTTCTTGCCGAAGATTCTCCTCCACGCGGGCGAAGCGTAGCGGGCCGTCAGGTATTCGCCGTAAGGACCCGCCCAGTCGTCGTCCGTTGCAGAGCCGATGCAGACAAGGCGAGGCGCAATCATGGCAACGAGCCAATGCTGGTCCCACGGCGAACGGTCGTCGCGGTTCACCCATGCCACGAAGCCGTCGTCGAACCAGAAGGGACGCGTCGTGCAGAGATTGACGAAGTGCTCGGACCCCAGAAGGTCGACGTGGTTGAGTTTTGCGCCACCGCAGCCCGAATCATTGGAGCACGCCATCGCAAAACGCTCGTCCCACGCCGCCGCTACGAGAGCAATTTTGCCGCCGCGAGAATGCCCGATCACAGCGACATGCCCTGCGTCGATGTCGGGTTGCGTCTCTATCCAGTCCAAAACGCGGCTCGCACCCCAGGCCCAAGCCGAAAGAGCCCCCCACTCGCGCCTATTGCGGTAGTGGCTCTCCACGTCGGAAAACGCGGCAAATACGCCGAGAGTATTGCCATGCGGCCTGTCCGGCGTCACATCGCCCATGTAGAACGCGATGGCGGCGTATCCTCGCTCCACTATCCGCTCCGCCGGCCAGAAGTCGCTTTTTACGATGCGCTCCGGGTCGAGACATTCTTCGGCAGGACGGTTGCAGACGAACACGAAAGCGGGAACGCGCTTCTGCGACTTCGGCACGAACGCCGTCACGGAGAAACTGTTGGTGCCGTACTTTCCGCCGTATTCGATTTTTACGAGGCGGCGCATCGCATTGCCATCCATCATCGTCTTCTCGGGCGAAACCTCGGAAAACGCGAGATGCGGAGGCCGTTCGACGGGACGATGGCCGTAAACCTCGTCCGCGAGGATTTTCTTTATTTCGGCACGGCGTCCGTCATGCCAGTTTTTCGCGTTGGGGACCCACGCCCCCGGCGGGAACAGCGGCGGCACGTCCTTCGGCTCCGCCATCTCGACGGCGAGCGACGCAAACGCCGCGCATGCCGCGCACGCAGCAGACAAAGAGACGACAACCGAAAGCCTGCTCATCCTGTATTCTCCCTGTACTTAGCGCACTATGATGAAGAACGCAAGATTCCGAACCTTCACCGTTCCTGCCGTCAAGAAATCCGACCCCACTCTCTGCGTGTCCCAGTTGGCCTGGATCCAGTCCTTGCTGGAAATGCCGCGGCGGACACGCGCCTCGTCGCAGCAAATGTTGGCACTCCCGCTGTTATCCGCACCGCCGACAATGCCCATCGCGCCTTTGAAAACCGCATCTGGAAGCGGATCTGGAGGCGCAGTGAAATCGATTGCGTGGACGACTGACGAATGGGTGGCCAGCTGCCGCAATTCGCCATCGTAATCCTCGCCGCCCTCGTACAGCACTGCGGCGCGGTCGGACCCTACGGGTGGCCAGACGGCCGAAAGCCAATGCCAGCAATTCGTCGCTTCATCTGCCCAATGCGGCGATCTGGTCGAAAAAACCTGCACAGTGTTCGTTGCAGCGCCATCGCTTGAAACCACCTTTGTCGGCACAAGATAGGCATGCCTCTCGTAAACCTGAATCCCGTTGTGGGGGTTCCAATTCACATCAGCGCCACATTCAGTTCGAGCAGCAGAAGCGAACATATAGCTGTTCGCCGTGGAGCCAAGACCATGCGAGTTGTACCACACCTCCGTGCTGTACCCCGTCAGGGAAAAGGTCCAATCAGAAGTATTTGCGGCGGAAAGTCTCGGCCATGCCGCCAGACGGAATGGCGTTCCGTTCGCGCTTTCCTTCTTTTCTCTGATGCCCTCCGGAAACGAATCGACTGTAGAGCCGACACCTCCTATGGAATCATTGTTGGCTGACGCGACAAGCCGTGCGTCTCTTCCGGTCGCATCCGGAATATACTTTTTATCGCTGCTGGTATTCGTGAAGTGCCATACGCCGACATAGCCTGCGGAAATCCATACGTTTGTCGGAAACACCTCTGGAAGTGCGGAATTCGAACGTACCGACCAGTAGGCAGTGAATTTGACGTTTCTTCCGTCGAGCCTCGGAAGTGACACCCATACGACCGACTCGCCAGAAGTGTCCCAGCATTCAACCTCGTAGTCGAGGGAAGTTCCGGAGTCGTCGGCAAAGCGTAGCGATCCATAAACGTCGGACACCGTCGCACCGACATCGGCGTACGCGAATCCTGGTATCTCCTCGGACAGCCGCACGAGAACCGGCAGATGCTCCAGTTCGCTCGAACCATCATAGCCAGACGTCGTGAAGGCAAGCTCCTTCCCAAACCTCGCTACGTCGAGGGATGCCGCGGTGGTTATTCCTGCAATAAACGAAACCGCAACCACTACCATGCCATAGCGCAAGCCGCTCGACATGTTGTGTAGAAACATGAACTTCATAAGCATTCTTTCTATGCCATCAGCACTATTGTCAATTTATGCCTATATTATACAAGTCTTTACCAATCATAATAGGAATAAATATGTATCATTATCGGCAACGAATATGATATACTATCCAATATGAAAAAGGCCCAAAAACCGATTTCAGTTCTTGTCGCGCTCAACAAATCGATTATCTCGCGCACTCGCAAGCTGAGCGGAATATTCCGCGCGGCGTCGGAACACGGCGGCATAGAGCTCAAGCTGATGGACGAGGGCCGCAACCTCACGCCGAAATACGCCGACCGGGAGATCGCAGAGGGTGTGAAGGCGTTCATAATCGGCGCCTTCAACGTGGAGAAGACAGTCACGCATCTGGGACGGATTGGCTTTCCGATGGTAACAATATTCAAGATAGGCAAACCGTACCGTAACTCATGCGAAATCCTTACCGACAACAAGTCCGTCGCATGCGAGGCGTTGCGGGCGCTCGCCAAGACGCGTCACTTCGCTTCTTTCGCCTACTACCCGGCAACCGATGATCCGATATGGTCGCAGGAACGCGACAGGGAGTTTCGCAAGGCAGTCAAGAAATCCGGACACTGTCCATGTGTCACACTTTCCGAGGCCGAATGCGAAAAGCAGCTTCTCGCCCTACCGAAGCCCATTGGCGTGTTCGCCGCAAACGACACATACGCCGCAAAGGTGCTGAACATCAGCGCAAAAAACGGGCTTGCCGTTCCGCAAGACGTGTCGATTGTCAGCGTAGACAACGAGGAATTCCTTTGCGAAAGCGTGTCGCCGACGCTTACATCCATCGAGCCGGATTTTGAGCGCGAAGGTTACGAGGCGATGCAGGCAGTCATAAGAATGCTTTCGGGACAGCCCGTTTCACCGTCGATTCGCTGCGGCTTCCGGCGGCTCGTCGCACGAAACACCACTTTCTCCGAAAATCCTGGCGTCAACGTCATTGACAGGGCGCTTGAGTACATCGAGAAGAACGCCACGTCCGGGATCACCGTTGCGGACGTCTGTGCGCACATGCGGATATCACGCCGTCTGCTGAACCTCAGGTTCCGCGAACACGGGGCGCCCCCACCCGGGCAGGCGATAGTGAAACGGCGGCTCGAAGCGCTGAGAAAGCTCCTGTCGTCTTCTTCCCTGCCAATCTCTACAATCTGCAAGCGCTGCGGATTCGGCAGCGAGAACCATCCGAAGAAACTCTTCCGCCAGCGCTACGGCATGACGATGCGGGAATTCAGAAGCCGCCCCTCGTTTCCGCCTTCTTCCAGCCGCGGCGATCATGTCGGCGGCAAGTCCATCCATCACCGTAATTCCACTTATGCCGGCGGCGCGGACCTCCGCTGCCGCCTCTGCAAAGGACACACCTTCCTGCCTTGCGATGTCCTCGACATGACTTGAAAAGACGGACAGCTTCAACGGCGCACGGACAGATGCGTGATCAACCTCGTTCAGTGCGGTTGGTTCAAGGACGGCGGCAACCGCCCTGAAGGCAACGAGGGTCAACACGACAGCGGAAAACTTGTTCGTCATGATCTTCCCGTTCCTACCGCATACGAATGAAAAGCCCAGGATCCGTTCCCTTGTCCCAATCGTTGCCGCGGTGGAGTATCACCGCCTTGCCGGATGGTGCGCGTCCACCGGCGCGGTAAACGCCAAGCAGCACCTTGTCCGGATATGCGGCACGCTCTCTTGCCGTCGGCGTGGATATCCATTCGGCTCTGCCAACACCCCTCCAGCCCGCTTGGTATTTCGAAGCGTAGATTGCAACCGGCTTCGTGTCCGCCGAGACCACAGGCACATCCGCGAGAAGATTCGAAATCGCCGCCTCCGATACCGCCTGACCCGTAAAGCGGATCACGTCCGGCACACGGCCCAGCGATGTTTGCGAACCGATGCTGTAGGTAACGCCGTCGACGACCTCGTTGGTGCGAAACGTATTGTGCGTGTGGTCGGCGAATATCCTCGACCCGACAGTCATGTCAGGCGCCGCATGGAGCGTCAGTTTCCTAAGCGACGAGTCTCCGGCGAAGGCGTATGTGCAGAGGTTAGTTACCGTCGTCTCCTCGGTCGCGCCGCCAAGCGATATCTCCTCCACATTCGGCATCAGGAAAAGCGGCGATCCGCCGTCGTAATATGTTGTTTCGGCAAGCCAGTCGATGCCCCGCAGACTCGGGAGGGAAAGCTTCCCTCTGGCCGGGACGCGCAACCGCAGCGAGCCGTCGTCTCCCCACTCTTCCACGAAGAATCCGTGCTGGATTCTGAATAAAGACGGAAGGTCCCACCAGTCGAATCTGGTGTCTGCAAGCGAATGGGAGGGAAAAATCCTGGCGAGAGCGGTGTTGTCGTCTCCAGTCCGGAATAGATCGGTCACGTTCGGTGCCTGGATGATAAGTTTATTTAGCTCGGACTGATTGCTGAGCATAAAGTTGCAGATCAATGTCGAGCCCGCCGGCTCGTCCAGGACAATCATCGTGTAAGGCGCCCCGAAAAGCGGCGGCGCGTCGTTGCCGGTGTCGCCCCGGTGAAACAACTGGGTTCCATGCGCGGAAGTTGTCGTCACGGTCCCGGGGGAAAGATAGCGGAAAGGTCCTTCGCGGGAGGCCGGGAAGGCCTGTGATCCCCGGGAGCCACCGAACCTGTCGATCGTCCAAATCGTCTGGTCGCCAGCAAGTCGGATCGGTCCACCGAGGTCGATCGTTCCGATTCCGGTGTCATTTGTGGGCGAAAGACCGGCCTCCGCCGCCTTGCCGACCGTCAGCGTGTGCGCGGCCTCGTTCAGGACGGAGACATAGACCGTGAAGTTGCCGTCCGTCATAGTGGTCTTGTCAGCAGAAAGCATCCACGGATGGACGAAACGCGCGTAGACCCAGCTGTCGCGCTCGATGACGAAGGAGACAGTCGCATTCGTCCAACTCTCCCGCGGTATGTCGCCGTACCATTTCCGGAAGGTTCCGGTCTCGTTCGGAACGGCCGTGAGCGTGATGGTCGTACCGACATGGTATTTCCCGTCAGCTGCAGCAGGGAGGTCGCTCGACACGGTCACGGAATCGTCGAAGTGCTCGTTCTTGTCAATCGTGAGCGAGCAGGTCTCCGAGCCGTATTCGTGTGCGCTCGCCATCGCAGCGTATTCTGCGGCAAGATAGGCGGCGGAGGGAGCTCCGCGATGGAGACGCACCTCGTCCGCATAGCCGCCCCAGGCGCGGTTGCCCTCGTTGTCGAGATAGGCCACAGAGGTGTTTCCGATGACAAGTGGCTCGTCGTTGTCCAAGATGGTCACGTTGTGATTCGTGACGCAGACGCCGTTTAGCCATGTCGCGGAACACCCCTCTGCGTCAAATGACAATGCCAGATGTTGCCACGTGCCGTTTGCGAGCGAGCGAGGGAGAATCGCCGCGTTGTCGTTGTCCGTCTTGTCGTTAAGGACGAGATTCCCGGCCGTGGATTTGTTTTCGTTGACCCGAAGGGAGAAACCGGCCCTCGAACCTTCATTGAGTGCGTTATTCGCCTTCGGGTGCTTCCGCTTGCAGAAAAGCGTGTCGAAGCGAAATGCATGCGTTTGATCCTTGCCATCCGCACCGATGGCGGGGTTGTCGACCGCCACGTGGTTGAACCAGCCGGACACCGTGAAGTTATTCGTCAGGTTGAGGTTGCCGCCGTCGGGAATGAACACGCCGCCCTTTTCTTTCGCAGCGGGAACGTTATTCAGGGAGTGCATCGCGTTTGTAAAAATCAGGACGGACTGTCCGAACCTACCATCCTGTCCAGTCCTGGAGAAGGACGACACCTCGGCGGCAAATCGCGCATCGCCCGCAGAGTTGGGATACTTGCCAGAAGAGTCCAGCCCATTCATATGCCAGACGCCGATGTAGTTCGACCAGACCTCGGCCGCGCGGGTCGTCATGTCCTCGTTCGTGCGACCGTAGGTTACGGTCAGGCGCTTGCCACCCGCGAAGACCGGCACTTTCACCCAAAGAAGCGACACGCCGCCTGGGGCCCAAGTGTCAATCTCGTAGGGAAGAATTACGCCGTTCTCGTCGGCAATCTCGAAATGCGTACCATCACCAGCGTCAGAATAGTTGAAAGACGCGGGCAGTCTTAGAAGTGTCGGCACATCAGCGGCAACTGCGCCGGAACTGTTCAGCGTCACCGTGAAGCGATGCGCCGCGCCGTAGGATGCGAAGCTGGCATACACAACAAGCGCCACTACGCAAAAAGTACGCATGGCACGCATCCGTATGACGTTCTTCATACGAGTCAGTATACCAAAGGCAGCGACAAAAGACAAGACCGCGAAATGCGGCTGGACCTTTCGTTCACACCCCGGCGAGGACTTTCGCGGCGTATTCGCCGCGGACCTTGAGCTCGTCGTCGGTAAGCGGGCTCAGCCCTTTCGAGCGGAGATACCTTACGGCGCGGCGGTACGCAATCTTCATCCTCGCATCGTCAGACGCGCGGAGCGCGGCGGCGTTCTGGCGAGTGATAAAGTCGTTGGACCAGCTGCCGTCGGCGCGCTGCGAGGCGACGATGATCTCAAGCGCCTCCTCGGTCGGAGCGTAGGCAATGGTGTAGACCTTCGCGCCCGCGTAGGGCTCGCGCGGCGCATTTGCCGCGTCCTGCATAAAGATCGAAAGACCGAGCGCGACTGCAAGCGAGGCCGCGGCGAGATAGCCGGCGCGGCGCCACCACTCTGTGCGCGGCAACGAGAAGGCGCGAGTGCCCGACGGCTCGACTTCGCGGGCGGACCTAAGCCGCGCGACGACGTCGCGGCACTCTGGCCCAAGCTCGTTGAGCGTGCTCTCAAGATCTCCGTTCATCGAAAACCTCCTTCAGCTTCTTAAGCGCGTTCGACATGCGCGACTTTACCGTACCCACCGGAATCCCGAGGATCTCCGCGACCTCCGCATACGGAAGGTCCTGGAAGACCCCGAGTTCCACCACTTCCCGGTGCGGCTCGGAGAGCTGCGAAATCGCCCAGCGGACGTCTTCCCTCGCGTCGGCACTACCTACCGACGGCGCTGCGGTCGTCGCGGCCTCCTTGCCCCAGGACTTCTCCCGTCCTTCGCGCCTAGTCTGCCGCCGCAGTGCGTCTATGCGGACCTGGCGCGCCATCAGGAAGAGGAAGGTCGAGAGCTTTGCCGTCGGCTTGTATTCCCTGCGATACTTCCACAGCCGCAGATACGTTTCCTGGACCAAGTCCTCGCCTTCAGAATATTGAACGCCCTGGCGCCAGAAGAAGTTCAGAAGATTCTTCTCGAACTTCCGCGCCTCGACGAGCAGTTCCTCATCCGACATGGCAGAGAACCTCGCTTAGCAGGGAAGACCCCTCTGCGCCCGGGAAGCCGAGGAACTGCGCGAGCCACACGACTCCGATGCCGACCGCAAAGCCAGAGATGCCGGCCGCGACCGCTCCCAAAATGGAGTCTCCCGGCTGGGCGAGCGCGACTTTTACCGTCTTGCGTACGATGGCGCGGGCGATCCAGAACGCGACGAGCGACGCAAGCGCGACGGCAAGTCCGCGCGCGAGGCCGGACGAGATGAACGAGGCGAAGAAGCGCCAACCGAAAGTCGCGGCAAAAGACGCGGCGAGGCAGCCCGAGAAAAACGCGACCGCTCCGGAAAGGCCAATGAATATCCCGGTAATCGCGCCGCCGGCCGCCAGCGCAAGGACGACGTAGTCTGGCGGCGCAAGCGTCACTTTGCTTTCCTGACGGGAATCGTGTCGCGATAGCGCTGGTAGGCGTCTGCGACCTTGCCCTGCCCGCCGGCGTTGCGAAGAGCGCGGATTAGCCCGTCGATTGCAGAAATGTCTGCCGGGTTAGCCGCGACCGCGCGGGAGTAGAGCTCAGCCGCCGTGGCGTACTGCTTGAGTTTCATCGCAAGGTTGCCTGCTGCGAGGAACGTCGCAATTGCGCCAGGGCGAAGCGAACACGCCGCCTTGTAGCTATCAAGGGCGTGCTGGCTGCCGGCGGCAGTCGTGTCGGTCTTCTCCCAGGCCTTGGCGAGGCCAAGGGCCGCCGGATAGCTCAGGACATCGGCCTTGTACGCCGCCTCGTATTCGGTGCGAGCCGTCTTGAAGTTGCCCTTCTTCCATGCGGCCTCCGCGCGGGCGAGAGCAGCCGCCGAGGCGTTTGCGTCGCGGCGTTGGGCGCCAGGGCGCTCCGCCGCGCGACGGGCGATGTCGGCCTTGATGCCGGGGATTATCACGCGCTGCGCGTGAACAGCCCTGGGATCAGCCGTTTCGCCGAGACGCACGAAGATGTCGAACTGCTCGAGCGCAGCGTCGAGGTAGCCGTAGGAGTCTCCGCGATAGAGAAGACCGAGGTGGTAGCGAGCAGAGGCGTTGCGACGGTCGAGGCGGATTGCGCGAAGAAACGCGATCCGCGCGAAGTCGCGCCTGTCACGCGTCATCTCGGCGATGCCGAGACCCGTCCAACCGAGGGCGCGCGCCTCGGGCTCGAGCTTGTCGTTTTCGGCCACCGCGGTGAAGCCGCCAATGGCCCGCTCGTAGTCTCCCGCGTAGAGCGCGATTTCCGCGCCGAGGAGAGCGACATCGGGAGCGCCCGGATCGAGCTCCGCGGCCTTGGCGATAGTCTCGGCGGCGTCGGAGATCTCTCCGCGCTCGCACTGGACGCGCGCAAGCATAACGAGAGCGTCGACGTTCTCGGGAGCATAGACCAGACTCTTGGCAAAGAGTTTCCCGGCCTTTTCGAGACTGTGCGCCTCGTATGCGGCCATGCCGTCGGCATACTCCCTGACGCCGTCCTTCGGGTTGCAACCGACGAGGACGGCGAGAGATGCCGCGAGAGAGAGTGCGAGAATGCAGTTAGGAACGGATGATGGCGAGGAATTCATCGCGCTTGGCCTCCATAGTCTCCTTGGTCTTTCCTTCGAGGTTGAGCCTTACGAGCGGCTCGGTATTTGACATGCGGACGTTAGCCCACCAGCCCTCGGCGTCCCATGCGTCGACCGAAACTCCGTCGAGCTCGAAGACACGCGCCTTCGAGGCATAGATGGACTTGATCTTCGCGAGGATCTCCGCGGGGGGCGTGACGGTCTTCGTGTTGATTTCGCCGGACTGCGAATACTTCTTGAGCGGGGCGATAAGCTCGGAGAGAGGCTTGTCGGAAGCGGAGACGATGTTCGCCAGCGCGAAGGTAGCCATCGAGCTCGACTCCGCCGTAGAGTTCGCCTTGAAGTAGTAGTGGCCCGAAAGCTCGCCCGCGAAGATCGCATCGTTCTGGCGCATCTGCTCCTTGATGAACGAGTGTCCGACGCGCGACATCATGGGCTTGCCGCCCGCCGCCGCGATGACCTCTTCGCAGACCTTCGTGGAGCGGAGATCGTAGAAGCACGCAGCGCCCGGATTCGAGGCGAGAAGATCCTGCGAGATGAGAGCAGTCACGAAGTCCATCGGGATTATCTCGCCCTTCTCGTCGAGGAATCCCGCGCGGTCTGCATCGCCGTCGTACGCGACGCCGAAAGCGTACTTCCCGGGGTTCGCCTTCATAAGCGCCTGGAGATCCTTCAGCGTCTCGTGGTGGAGCGGATTCGCGTCATGGTTCGGGAAGTCGCCGTCATACTCGCCGTAGAGCGCGTCGTATGTGATGTCGGAGTCCTTGAACGCGGCGGACTCGGCGATGCCCATGCCGTTCGCGAAGTCGAGCGCGAGGTGAAGCGGGCGCTTCATGTGCGCGAACTCCTTGACGTGCGCGGCGTAGTCGGCCGAGATATCGACCTTGGTGATTTCACCACGTCCGGTCGGCGGCTCGTTGCCGCTCATGCCGGCGACGAGCTTCTCGATGTCCTTGATGCCCGTCGCGCCGGAGATCGGCACTGCGTTCGCCTTGCAGAGCTTGCAGCCGTTCCACTCCTTCGTGTTGTGCGAGGCGGTGATCATGACAGATCCGTCGGCGCCAAGTTTGGCGTTTGCGAAATAGCTCATCGGCGTCGAGGCGAGGCCGATATCGACGACATTGACTCCTTCGTCCACGAGGCCCTGCGAGAACGCGGCGAAAAGCTCGTCCGACGACTTGCGGCAGTCGCGTGCGACTACCACCTTGCCGCCCTTCCCAGAGAATCCGCAGAACTGCGCGTAAGCGCGCGCAATCTTGTAGAAGTCGTCCTGCTTGAGTTCCGTGCCGTAGATGCCGCGGATGTCGTATGCCTTGAAGATACTCATTGTTTTCTCCTTTTCCTCGTTTGACCTTTCCTACATTATAACAAAAAATTCACTTTATTGAGGCACTTGGCGCAAAGAAAACGACGGACGGCCTGTCCTCCGGACGCGCCCTGAGCGCGGTGAAGCGGGCGCGCGCGGAGCCGTCCGGCACCTTGACGCCCTTCTTCGACGACTGTCTCACGGTGAGCGACTCCATCCCGACGACCGCGCCCGAAGGCGATTCGAAGACGATTCGCATCTGGACTGGATCCGAGCCCTTTGCCAGCGTGATGTTCGCGCTGACATGCCGGAGGTCAGGGTCCAGCGGCAGCGACTTCTCCGCCACAACAAGCGCGGGGTCGTCAACAACCTCTATCGTCTTCGGCACGAGCGCCCAGACCGCGATCGCCACGACGAGCGCGACTCCGGCGGCGATTGCCGCGACGAGCCGCTTGCCGAGCGGCTTATTCGCCTCGCCGCGCTGCATGACGCTCGAGACCTGGAACGGAAGGTAGCGGAAAGTCACCGTCCTCTCGGCCGAGTCGTAGAGGACATAGGACGAGAAGCACTTGCCGCCAGACTCGCGGGGATAGCCGACGGAGCCGGGGTTCACGATGTACCGCTTGTGGTCTTCAATTGTGAAATCCTGCGGGTTCGTCTTGTAGACCGCGCCCGAACGGCCAGTGAGAAAAATCGCCGGCTCGTGCGTGTGGCCGACGAAAACGAGCCGCGCGTCCGTCTTCGCGAAATTCGCCTCCGCGCCCTTCTCGTCGAGGATGTAGTAGAACTTCGGCGGATCAAATATGTCGCCGTGAGCGGCCACCGCCTTGTCGAGCGTGCATGTGTAAGGAAGCGACTTAAGCCACGCCAAGTCGTCCTCGGAGAGCGCAGCGCGATGGCGCGCGACGGCCTCCTTCGCAAGGTCAATGAATGTCGAGGCGTCGCCGCGTCCGGAAACGGCGTCGTCGTGGTTCCCGGCGAGGACCACGAAACACTCCTTTCGCACGAGCGCAACTGCCTCGGCGGGAAGCGGGCCGTAGCCAACGACATCGCCAAGGCAGACGACCTTCTCGGCGCCGCGAGCCCTCGCATCGGCAAGGACGGCCTGGAGCGCCGCAAGATTGGCGTGAACGTCTGAAATGACCGCGTACTTCACAGCACCTTCGGCCTTCCGGCAGAGACCTTTTCAGGCAGCATCCGATTGACAAGCTCATTCATCCAGAACGGCAGGATTGAGAGCCCCCACGAAGCAAGGCGCATCGGCCAAGGAAACGCGATGAGCCCGACATTGCGGTCGACGCGCCTCAAGATGATGCGGGCGGCCTTGTCGGCCTCCATGAAAAACGGCATGGGGCAAGTGTTCCGCTCCGTGATGCGAGAACGAACAAACCCCGGGCAGACGACCGACACTTTTATCCCTTCACCGCGCAGCATGCCACGCAGCGCAAGACCCCATGTCTTGACGCACGACTTCGTCGCTGAATACGCCGGGCAGCTCTTCAAGGGGCCGTAGCCCGCAATCGAGGCGGTAATCACGATCTGCCCTCCGTTGCCGCGGCGGCGAAACGCCTCAATCGCGGGAAGCACCGCATTGACCACTCCGCCGATGTTCGTCGCAAAGGTGCGGCGCACGTTCGCCTCGTCCTCGATGCCAGTACCAACGCCGGCATTCGCGAAGACTCGTTCAAGAGGAGCTTCGGCGTCACATGACACAATCCAGTCGCGCATCGCCGCTTCGTCCGCAACGTCTAGTTTGTCGGCACGGACAGTCGCGCCCGCCGCGCGGCATGCGCCCGCCACGGCATCGAGCCGCGCGCGGTCACGCCCGCAGAGGAAAAGCCGGTCGCCGCGCTTCGCGCACTCAAGCGCAAGCGCCTCTCCGATACCTGAACTTGCGCCAGTTATGAGGACATTCATTGATTTCAATGATTATAACAAAAAAGCCTCGGCTTGTGGCCGAGGTTTTTTCTTCGTGAGTTGGTTGCCTCGCAGGGACTCGAACCCCAACAAGCAGAATCAGAATCTGCGGTGCTACCATTACACCACGAGGCAAACGCCTTACCTTCTCAGATTGGCGGGGGCG
>OCTX012177975.1_pt1 | contig 22236 bp, 23 predicted proteins | sample 1539691 | NCBI WGS metagenome assembly OCTX01 (sample SAMN02144231, study PRJEB22623) | gut metagenome | biome: sheep rumen | host: Ovis aries | place: New Zealand
ACTTTTATATATTTAAAAAGTACAAGGATTTTACAGATCCGGTCATTAGGGCGTACATGAAGTACTTTGCGACCAGAAATGTTGAATCCCGTGAAACCGAATCCATCAACGACCAGGTGGCTTATTACAAAGCCGACACTCTCATAAGGAACAAGTATATGACTTACGAATATGACCTTCATGAAAGCAAGGAAGAAGGCCGTGCAGAAGGGGCTGATGCTAAGGCTCGTGAGATAGCCGCTGATATGCTCGCAGAAGGTGATTCTGTCGAAAAGGTCGTGCGTATCTCTAAGCTTTCGGAAGAAGATGTCCTAGCGATTAAAGCAAAGCTTGGAAAATAATGTTCAAATAATTCCTATGTTCGACCGTCACGAATATGAAGTACTTGAAGCGGATGCCTTCCTCAAAGGTGAAGCGAAGGGACTTGCGAGTGGTATGGAAAAAGGATTGGAAAAAGGCGCCCAGCAGGAACGCGAAAAGAACGAGGCTCGCGATTCCAAAATGGCCGAGTTTTTCCGCTCTAAAGGAATTCCGGAAGAAATTATCTCCGAGGGGTTGGCCCTCAAATAATTCCCGATTTCAGCCCCGAAAGGGGCTTTTTTGTTAAATAAGCCAAAGACCTCTAATTTTCCTCCATAGACCTCGTTCTGTGGTCTATGTCATATATGCACGTATTTCTTTTGTTATACTCTTGTAAGGTTTACGTAATTTGTTAAATTGCGTAAAAATTTCGCTAGGTGAAACTGAATTTTTGATGATGCTGTTTGCTCAATCGGTTTGAGCAGCGGATTCATCACATTGGATTTGTAAAATTATGTTAGATAAGAACTCAAAGATTTATGTTGCTGGCCACCATGGCTTGGTCGGCTCTGCCATTTGGAACAACCTCAAGTCCCGAGGGTACAACAACCTCGTTGGCCGCACCCACAAGGAACTTGACCTCACTGATCAGTACTCCGTCAAGAAGTTCTTTGATGAGGAAAGACCTGATGCCGTGGTGCTCGCTGCCGCATTCGTGGGCGGTATCATGGCGAATTCTCTCTATCGTGCAGACTTTATGATGATGAACATGAAAATCCAGTGCAACGTGTTCAGCGAAGCCTACGCCCACAACGTGAAAAAGTTCCTGTTTCTCGGTTCTACCTGCATTTACCCGAAGAACGCCCCGCAGCCCATGAAGGAGGATGCCCTCCTCACGAGCGAACTCGAGTACACCAACGAGGAATATGCCATCGCAAAGATTGCTGGCCTCAAGATGTGTGAAAGCTACAACTTGCAGTACGGCACAAACTACCTCGCCGTCATGCCCACGAACCTTTACGGTCCGAACGACAATTTCCACTTGGAAAACAGCCACGTGATGCCTGCCATGATGCGCAAGATTTACCTGGCAAAGCTCATCCATGATAACGACTGGAAGAGTATCAAAGTCGATATGGACAAACGTCCTGTCGAGGGCATTAACGGCAATGCCTCGCAAGAAGAAATCTTGAAAGTTCTTGCCAAGTATGGTATCGAAAATAACAAGGTAACCCTGTGGGGTACCGGTAAGCCGCTCCGTGAATTCCTCTGGAGCGAAGACATGGCTGACGCTTCCGTGCATGTGCTTTTGAACGTGAATTTCAGCGATATTATCGGTATCGAAAAATACTCTAGCGTGCACTACGGTGCAAGCGTCGATGGTGCTGTAGATCGTAATCACAGCGCAGGCCGTGGCGGTGCAATCCCGAAACTTGGTGAAATCCGCAATTGCCATATCAATGTGGGTACGGGTAAGGAACTCACGATTCGTGAACTTAGTGAGCTCGTTGTGAAAGCCGTTGGTTTTGAAGGTGAAGTCATATTCGATGCAAGTAAGCCCGACGGCACCCCGCGCAAGCTCATCGACGTGAGCAAGCTCCACAGCCTCGGCTGGACGCACAAGGTCGAAATCGACGAGGGCGTGCAGAAACTCTTCAACTGGTACAAGGAATCCCTCAATGGATAAGCGTAACGTAGCACTCATCACAGGCGTCACCGGTCAGGACGGCTCCTATCTTTCTGAATTTCTCCTCGCTAAGGGCTACGAAGTCCACGGCATCATTCGCCGCTCTTCAGTGGATTTCCGAGAACGCATCGCACATCTCGAAGGCATGCCGAACTTTCACCTACATTACGCCGACATGGGCGACTCCATGAGCCTTGTAAAGGTCGTGGGCAAGGTTCAGCCGACTGAAATCTATAACCTCGCGGCCCAAAGCCATGTGCAGGTTTCGTTTGACTCCCCGGAATTCACCGCCGACGTTGATGCAACAGGAGTCCTCCGCATTCTTGAAGCGGTACGTACCAACCACTTGGAAAAGACCTGCCGTATTTACCAGGCTTCGACCAGCGAACTCTACGGTAAAGTCGAAGAAGTCCCGCAGAACGAGAACACTCCATTCCACCCGTATAGCCCGTACGCCGTAGCCAAGCTTTACGGTTTTTGGATAGTCAAGGAATACCGTGAAGCATACAACATGTTCTGCAGCTCCGGCATCCTCTTCAACCACGAATCTGAACGCCGTGGCGAAACCTTTGTGACCCGCAAGATTACGCTCGCTGCCGCCCGCATTGCCCAGGGCAAGCAGGATTGCTTGTACCTTGGCAATCTTGACAGTCTCCGCGACTGGGGCTATGCCAAGGATTACGTGGAATGCATGTGGCTCATTCTGCAGCACGATAAGCCCGAAGACTTTGTGATTGCGACTGGCGTGCAGCACACCGTCCGTGAATTCGCAACTCTAGCGTTCCACCATGCAGGCATCGAACTCCGCTGGGAGGGCGAAGGCGTAAACGAAAAGGGTATTGACGCAGCAACAGGCAAGACCGTCGTTGCTGTCTCTGAAGATTTCTATCGCCCGACCGATGTGGTAAACCTCTGGGGTGACCCGACCAAGGCTCGAGCCGAACTCGGCTGGGATCCGCAAAAGACGACGTTTGAACAGCTCGTACAAATTATGGTAGACCACGACATGCGCAAGGTTGCAGCCGATAGCGTAGCAAGTCATGTTCGTACCAACCTTGCTGAATACCTTGAAAAGGGTTTGGTGAAGTAGAATTAGGCGTAGGAGTGCCAAACAAGATGCGTTTGACGACGGAAATCCTTGATGATCTTTCTGCTCAAGCTAGGGCTTCCGCTCGTCTTAGGATGAATTTAAATTTGCATAATAGCACTTCGGATTCTGTACAACGATTACTCAATGCTATGGAGCCGGGAACGGTTGTCCCAGTACATCGTCATTTGGATGCATCGGAAACGATAATTTTATTGAGAGGTGAATTAAGGGTTTCGTTTTACGATGACAAAAAAAATGAAATAGAATCTTTTTTGTTAGGAGTGAATACGGACTCTCTGGGCGTGCATATACCCAAGGGCGTTTGGCATGACGTTGATGTCTTGGAATCAGGAACCGTGATTTTTGAAGTCAAGGAAGGGCCGTATCATCCTTTGTGTGCTAGTGATATTTTGCAATAATATGTAAATAATAGACGATTGAAAGTCTTTTCTTGGTAAAGTTGCGTTAATAGGTGTGCTCAGATGGAAAAAATTCATGAACAGTATAGAAAAAAGCTAATAGAAACTTTTGACGCATTTGATTCTTTTTGTAAGAAAAATAATATTACTTATTATGCGGCTTATGGAACGTTGATTGGGGCGGTACGCCATAAGGGGCTGATTCCTTGGGATGATGATATTGACGTTTACATGCTTCGATCTGATTATGAAAGATTTTGCTCTTTTAAGGGAAAAGTGGACGGTCAGTATGATATAATGGATCTCCATGACAAGAATTATTGGCTTTTGTCTTTAGCGAAGTTCATTGATAAGGAAACTACCTTGTGGGAATTTGAACATTTTCCTTTGATACTGGGCGTATATATAGATGTCTTCCCTTTGGACGAAATTGATTCAAATCAAAATATCGATGAAAAAGAAAAATATGATAAATTATCGATGCGAATTATCCGTGCGATGAAAAGACCCTCAAAAAAACAGTATGCAGAATCGTGGAAACATCCTAGAAGACTGTTGAATTATTTGATTGACGCGTTTTATTATCGTCCTCAGCGGAAAAAGTTTATGAAAGAGTATTTGGATTGTGTTGATAGGATTAAGGCAAAAAAAGGACGATTCTTGGTGTCATACGAAGGCCCCTATGGTGTAGGTGAAATCATGCCAAAGGAGTGGTTTGATGATACAATTGCCCTGCCGTTTGAAGGCCGGTTGATACAAGCTCCTTCTAGATATGATGAAATCTTAAAGAGAATTTACGGCAATTATATGGAATTGCCACCTATAGAAAAAAGAGTGTCTCACCATAGTCATTTCTTTGTAGATTTAAACAAGGGAATGTCTATGGATGAAATAAAAATGGCCTTGCATGACGAAAGAATCCAATAATAAGAGGATTTCCTTAAATTCTTTTGCCCTTTTTTTGCGCATGTTGCTTTTGATGTGCGTTGGCTTATTGACGTCAAGAGTGGTGCTTGCATCTTTGGGCGCGGAAGATTATGGCATATATAATGTCGTTGGCAGTGTCGTTGTTTTATTTGTATTCCTGAATTATGCGATGATGAACGCTACGCAGCGTTATATTACTTATGAATTAGGTAAAAATGATTTTGTACGATTGAACAAGGTGTTCTGTACAAGTATAAATATCCATATTGTGATTTCTTTAATAATTTTATTTTTTGTTGAAACAGCGGGGCTTTGGTTTCTTTATAACAAATTGTTAATTCCTGCAGATAGATTAGAGTCGGCTTTTTGGGTGATGCAGTTTAGTGCTGTAGCTACTATTGTGTCTGTTATTAGTGTTCCGTATAATGCATTAATTATCGCTCACGAGAAAATGTCTGCGTTTGCGTATATATCTATTTTTGATGCGGTCTGTAAATTAGGAGTTGCCTATTATATCAGTATTTCGTCTCATGATAGATTAATCGTGTACTCTATTTTGCTTTTAATGATAGGAGTAATTGATAGACTAATATATAATGTGTATTGTCATCGAAAATTTCCGGAATCGCATTATCGGTTCTATAAGGATATTCCTTTGATGAAGGAAATGGCCGCGTTTGCGGGATGGAGTTTAACCGGAAATATTGCCTTTGTCGCGGCGACACAGGGCTTAAATATGCTGCTGAATATGTTTTTTAACCCTGCAGTGAATGCTGCTAGGGGAATTGCGGTCCAGGTTCAATCGGTGCTTGTTAATTTTTCAACTAATGTGGAAAATGCAATAAAACCTCAAATTACAAAATCCTATGCCGTTGGGGAAATTGAACGTATGTCGGTTTTGTCGTATGCAAGTGCGAGATTTTCTTTTTATACGCTGTTTCTTGTTGCGGCTCCGGTTATTGTTGAAATACATTTTGTATTGTCTTTATGGCTGAAAGAAGTTCCTCCACATACGGAAATGTTTGTTATCCTTATTTTGATAATCACTCTTGTAGATTCCCTGTCAAATCCGCTTTTGACAATTGTCCAATCGACTGGGAGAATAAAGAAATATCAAATGGTGGTTGGTTTGATATATATGGCTATTTTGCCGTTGTCTTATATAGGCCTGAAATGCTTTGAAATTCCTGAAGTTGTTTTTGTTATCAATTTGATAATTGTGATGATTCTGCAGATTGTAAAGGTGAAAATAGTATGTCCCTCTGTTGGAATGTCTGTGCCCAAATATTTCAAAAAAGTGTATCTTCCTGCATTTGTTGTGTCTGCTATGATTTTTTTGATCTCGCTAATTCCGTTTATATTGATGCAAGAAGGCTTTGGACGTTTATTGGTTGTATCTGTGACTAGTTCAGTATCGCTATTACTTGCTGTTTATATGATAGGCATAGATAAATATGAACGGATGTTCATTAAGAATAAAATCGCACAACTCTATCAAAATAAAATATGCCGAAATTCTCCGTAATTATTCCGTTATATAATAAAGAAAAATACATTACAGGGTGTTTGCAATCTGTAGTACGACAGACATTCTCTGATTTTGAAATTATTGTTGTTGATGACGGGTCTTCGGACAATAGCGTTGATACAATAAATAAGACAATTCACGATGATCGAATGCGAGTAATATCCCAAAAAAATGCAGGGCCTTCTGCTGCAAGGAATACTGGAATAAAAGCTGCTTTGGGAGAATGGATTGTTTTTCTTGATGCGGATGATTCGTTTTTACCATGGGCATTGTCTACTTTTGACAGACTCATAGAAGAGCAATGTGGACAACAGTATTATATATGCAATTACTATTTGGGTTGTCGAAATCGCTATTCGCTTTTTACGCAAAAAAAATCTGATTGTGTTGTTAAACGCCCGTTCTTATGGGAATTTCTGGAGATTCTTTCTGATAGACCTGGTTCGGCGGTTTATAAACGGAATTTGCTGCTTCGGCATTTATTTAATGAATCGTTACGAAGATTTGAAGATGCGGAAAGCCAGTATGCTATTTTGAATGAGGTAAATCCATATCAGTGTTCAATTCCGGTAATGATTTCGAATAGGGATTATTCTGAAGCGGCAGGCTATCGAAAGAATATCAATGAAGATTTTGTGGGGCATATATCTTTTGAAAATAAGTCTTTCTTAGAGTGCTTAGTGCTTTATAAAATAGCGTTTGGGGCTAAAAAAGGCTATGGGACGCAGGTGGAAACCCTTTATCATGAACAGTTTAAGCGACTAGATTATAAAATTTGCTATTTTCTTTGTAAATTGTGGAATAAATTTTACAGAACGGTAAGAAAGAAAAAAGAATATTCAATGGAAGATATCTTTCGAAGAGGAACATATGTCAACGGTATATGACGCTCAAATTATGGGACTTCCCAAAATAGAGGACCCAAGAGGGAATCTCTCCATCATAGAACAGTTAAAGCAGATTCCGTTTGAAATCCGCCGCGCGTATTGGATTTATGATGTTCCTGGTGGAAAAGATCGAGGGGCTCATGCTTATAAGGAAAACCAGGAATTTATTGTTGCTCTTTCTGGGTCATTTGATGTTATTTTGGATGATGGGGATAACAAGAGAACGTTCTCGCTAAATCGTTCTTATTTTGGTTTGTTCGTTCCTAAGGGAATGTGGCGAACCATGACTAATTTTTCAACGAATTCTTTAGCTCTAGTGCTGTCCTCTACCGAATATAATGAAAACGATTACATCATGGATTACGAAGAATTCAAGTTGTGGCGTAAGGATAATGCGAAAGTCACTTCTTCTCCTGATGCCAAGACTTCGATTCGTTGTAATGCTCCCTTAAAAACGACGGATTTCCGTGCGGGAAGAAGTGTTTTTGATTGTTCTCTCTGTGAACTGAATAAAATGCATGATCCAGAAGGAAATCTTACATATATATATGAAAATGTCCATGTGCCGTTCCCGATAAATCGTGTGTTTTACTCGTATGATATTCCTGGTGGAGAAGATCGGGGTGCGCATGCTCATAAAGAATGTCATCAATTCATCATTGCAGCATCGGGGTCTTTCGAAGTTGTTTTGGATGACGGTGTGAATAAAAGAACGGTTTCCTTGAATCGTCCGTTTTGGGGGCTGCATGTCCCTCCTGGAATTTGGGCTAGTGAACAGGGCTTTTCATCAGGCTCAATATGTCTGGTATTAGCATCTCATGGTTATTCTGAAGAAGATTATATACGTAACTATGATGATTTTAAAAAATATGTTGATTCGCAAAATAAAAAGTGAATTGACGGGTTAAGATTTAAATTAAAATGAGATATTTATGAAAAAAGTCTATTGTGGCATGAGTGCGGACCTGATTCATCACGGTCACCTGAACATCATTCACGAAGCAATGAAACTTGGTGAAGTCACGGTCGGTGTCTTAACAGACGAGGCTATTGCAAGCTACAAACGCCTTCCTTACCTCACTTACGAGCAGCGTGCAGAAATCGTATCCAACATCAAGGGCGTTGCGCAGGTCGTGCCGCAGACAACGCTGGACTATGTCCCTAATCTTGAAACGCTCAAGCCGGATTATGTAGTCCATGGTGACGACTGGAAGACTGGTGTCCAGCAGGAAACCCGCCAGCGAGTTATTGACTGCATTGCCAAGTGGGGTGGCAAGGTTGTCGACATTCCCTATACCCCGGGCATTTCATCCACTGTTCTGAATGCCGAGATGCGCGAAATTGGCACGACTCCCGCGGTGCGCCAGAAAATGCTGCGCCGTCTTATCGCGGCCAAGCCTATTGTCCGAATCATGGAAAGTCACTCCGGCTTGACGGGCCTGATTATCGAGAAGACCAAGGTCAAGGTGAATAACAAGACCGAAGAATTCGACGGCATGTGGGCTAGTTCGCTTACCGATTCCACTAGCAAGGGAAAACCGGACATCGAGGCCGTGGACCTTACCACGCGCTTGCACGGCCTGAATGATGCCCTGGAATGCACGACCAAGCCTGTCATCTATGATGGAGACACGGGTGGAAAGATTGAACACTTCGTGTTCACGGTGCGCACGCTTGAACGTCTCGGCGTTTCTGCCGTGATCATCGAGGATAAGGTCGGGCTCAAGAAGAACTCCCTGTTCGGTACGGATGCAATCCAGACGCAGGATACTATCGAGGGCTTCTGTGAAAAAATCCGCACGGGCAAGCGCGCCCAAATCGCCCAGGACTTCATGATTATCGCCCGCTGCGAGAGCCTTATCGCGGGCAAGCCTGTCGAGGACGCTCTTGAACGCTGCTTTGCCTATGTCGAGGCTGGGGCTGACGGCATCATGATCCACAGCAAGGACAAGTCCGGCGAGGATATCAAGGAATTCTGCAAGCGCTTCCGCGAGAAGCATACCTCTGTCCCGCTGGTAGTCGTGCCTACTACCTACAACCATGTTACGGAAGAAGAACTGGCAAGCTGGGGCGTGAACGTAGTCATCTATGCGAACCACATGTTGCGCAGCGCATATCCTGCCATGGTGAACACGGCAAAGTCCATCCTCACGCACCACCGTTCGCTTGAGGCGAATGACATGTGCATGAGCATCAAGGAAATCCTCGAACTCATCCCGGGAACAAAGTAGAGCCGATGCAGACGGTCATCTCGACAGAACGAGGGTACGAAGGGCTCGTTGAATACTTGCACAAGGCCGGAATGAAAAAGGTCCTGGTCGTGTGCGGTAATTCGTGTAGCCGCTTGAACATAGGGCAGTTCCTGGACGAACGTATCTCGCAGCGCCAAATGGACGCCGTCTATTTCAGGGATTTCTCCCCGAACCCGGATTATTCGTCTGTGGTGAAGGGTGTGGACGTGTTCCGGAAAAACGGCTGCGATTCCATTCTTGCCATCGGCGGCGGTAGCGCCATGGATACGGCCAAGTGTATCAAGCTCTATGCGACGATGCCTGCGGGCAGTGACTATATCCACGAAAAGATTGTCCTGAATACGATTCCGTTTGTTGCTGTCCCTACTACGGCAGGAACCGGTAGCGAGGCGACCCGTTTCGCGGTTGTATACTACAATGGTGAAAAACAGTCCGTGACGGACGTCAGTAGCATTCCGCAGGCGGTGCTGTTCGACCCGACCGTCCTGGAGTCCCTCCCGGATTATCACAGGAAATCCACGATGATGGATGCGTTCTGCCATGCGGTGGAGTCGTTCTGGTCTGTGAATTCGACTGACGAAAGCAGGGAATATTCTAGGACTGCTATACGCCTGATTCTAGAAAATCGTGACTCATACTTGAACAATGAACCTGTCGGCAACAGGAAAATGCTTGAGGCTGCGAACATTGCCGGCAAGGCAATCAATATTTCCCAGACGACCGCAGGCCATGCAATGTGCTACAAGCTTACTAGCCTGTACAAGATTGCCCACGGTCATGCCGCCGCGTTGTGCGTGTCTGCGCTGTGGCCCTATATGGTTGCGCACATGGATCAATGTGTAGACCCTCGTGGGAAGAACCATCTCGCAAGTATTTTTAGTGACTTGGCTGCAGCAATGGAGGCTGGGACTCCAGAATCCGCCTCATCCAAGTTCGGTGATTTTCTGCAGGCCCTTCATTTCGACCGCCCCAAGGTTCATTCGGTTGAAGATTTCGCTATTTTGAGAAAGTCGGTCAACCCCGTGCGCCTCAAGAACAACCCTGTGAAATTGGACGAAAGTGCCATAGATACCCTTTACCACCAGATTCTGGGAGAATTAGATGAAAGTTGAGAAGTTGATGGAAATTATCGGTGCCGAATTTTACACCGGCGTGCCGGACTCCCAGCTGAAGGCTCTTTGCAATTGCCTGATGAATACCTACGGGATCGACCCGAAGCATCACGTGATTGCCGCAAACGAGGGCAACTGCACCGCTCTTGCTGCCGGCTACCACCTCGCTACGGGCAAGGTGCCGGTAGTCTACATGCAGAATTCCGGCGAAGGCAATATCATCAACCCGGTGGCCTCTCTCCTTAACGATAAGGCTTACGCCATCCCGATGGTGTTCGTCGTTGGTTGGCGCGGCGAGCCCGGCGTCCATGACGAACCGCAACATATCTATCAAGGCGAAGTCACTGTAAAACTCCTCGAGGACATGGATATCGCCACGTTTGTTATCGGCAAGGAAACGACCGATGCGGAAGTTGAATCCGTCATGGCCGAATTCAGGAAGATCCTGGCTCAGGGCAAGGATGTCGCCTTCGTTGTACGCAAGGGAGCCCTTTCCTATGACGGCAAGGTCGTTTACAAGAATGACAATACGATGGTGCGCGAAGAGATTATCCGCCACATAGTGGCCGTTTCGGGAGAGGACCCGATCGTGTCCACCACGGGTAAGGCCAGTCGTGAACTGTTCGAAATTCGCGAGGCTAACGGACAGAGCCACAAGTACGATTTCTTGACGGTGGGATCCATGGGGCACAGCTCCTCTATTGCCCTGGGAGTCGCGCTCAACAAGCCGGAAAAGAAAATCTGGTGTGTCGATGGCGACGGCGCGGTGCTCATGCATATGGGTGCCATGGCGGTTGTCGGTGCGAACGCGCCTAAGAACTTGGTACATGTCGTAATCAATAACGGCGCGCATGAAACTGTAGGCGGCATGCCGACGGTTGCGGCCAAGATGGATTTGGTGGCGATTGCCAAGGCTTGTGGCTACCCCAAGGCAGTTTCCGTTGATTCGTTTGACGCCTTGGACAAAGAACTGAAAGTGGCAAAGGCGGACAACGAACTGACTCTTATTGAAGTTAAGTGCTCTATTGGAGCACGAGATGATCTTGGTCGACCGACAACGACGGCTTTGGAAAACAAGCAAAACTTTATGGATTATTTATCTTGTTAATAATGGCTTGAATCCCTAAAAATAGAGAAAAATATGGTAAAACTTTTAGATCTTCAGTCTATTACGATGCAGCATGGTGATGAATATAAAGCTGCTGCAAATCGAGTCATTGAATCGGGTTGGTTTCTACAAGGGAAAGAAATCGAAAAATTTGAATCGGATTACGCCCGCTATATCGGGACGAGTCAATGTGTCTCTGTTGCTAACGGTCTGGATGCCCTTTATCTTATGATGCGTGCCTATAAGGAAATGGGTGTCATGCAAGATGGGGACGAAATTATTGTGCCTGCAAACACGTATATTGCTACCATTATCGGCATTACCCGTAACAATCTAGTTCCTGTCTTGGTTGAACCTACATGGAATAACCTTGAAATTGACATAGATAAAATAGAAGCAGCCGTTACGCCCAAGACAAAAGGAGTGCTAATTGTTCATCTCTATGGCCGTGTTGCCTATAATGATAAATTGGGCGAAATTTGCAAAAAGTATAATCTTAAATTGATGGAAGATTGTGCTCAAAGTCACGGCTGTACGTGGAAAAATGTCAAAACGGGTGCTCTTGGAAATGCGGCTGCGCATTCATTTTACCCAGGCAAGAATCTTGGTGCATTTGGTGATGCTGGCGCGGTAACTACATCTGATTTGGAATTGGCTCAGGTGATTCGAGCTTTGGCGAATTATGGTAGCCAAAAAAAGTATGTGTTCAAGTATGTTGGCATGAACAGTCGTATGTCAGAACTTGATGCCGCCGTACTTGATGTTAAGCTTAAGTATCTAGATGAAGACAATGCGAAACGTCAAAAATTGGCTGCATACTATTATGAAAATATCAAAAATCCGTTAATTACGCTTCCTGCTCAAATCCCTGATGAAAACAATGTCTATCATCAATTTCCTGTATTCTGTGAGCGCCGGGACGAACTTCAAGAATACTTGAAGTTGAATGGAATTCAAACATTGATTCATTACCCGATTCCGCCTCATAAACAAGAATGCTATAAAGAATGGAATGAACGCTCTTATCCTATAACGGAAAAAATTCATGCGCAGGAATTGTCTATTCCGATGAATCAAGTTATAACCCAAGAACAAGCGAAAGAAGTTGTGAGTGTTTTGAATTCGTTTAAGTAAGGTAGGTCTGTTTGCTGACACTTTGTACGCTATTTGATCATAATTATCTTGATAAGGGGCTCGCGATGTACGAGTCTCTTGAGAAAGTGTGTGATGAATTTGAGTTGTATGTACTTGCAATGAGCGACAAGTGTTACGAAATTCTTGTTGATTTGAATTATCCGCATATTAAGCCGATTCGGTTAGTTGATTTTGAAGATGAAGAATTGTTGAAGGTGAAGTCGACTCGAAAGGTGGGCGAGTATTGTTGGACCTGTTCTTCTTCGTTGATTCGCTATGTACTAATGACGTATAATCCCGAATATTGTACATATATTGATGCTGACCTCTATTTTTATTCAAATCCCGAAGTGATTATAGAAGAAATGAAGCAGAAACGAGCGTCGGTGCAAGTGATTGGCCATCGTTTTTGTGAAAATGAAAAAGAAGAAAGGGAACGTATTGTTGGTAAATACTGTGTTGAATTTAATACGTTCAAAAATGACGCAAATGGATTAGAATTAATAAATATATGGCGAAAACAGTGCCTTGATCATTGCTCTACAGACGGTGATGGCGTATATTGGGGGGATCAAAAGTATCAGGACAATTGGTGCCAAGATTATTCTTACTGTGTTGAGACTGAAAACTTGGGCGCAGGTGTGGCCCCATGGAATTATACTCAGTATAGCCTTGTTCGGCAGGAGCCAAATGGTTCTATAATTGTCAGATGCGACAATAGAAGTTTCCCATTGGTTTTTTATCATTTTGAAAACATTCAATACATAGAGAAGAATACTGTCCAAATAAATCTATTCCATCGTTGGGGTATGGACAAAAAATTGGCTTATTTGCTTTATAAACCATACTTGAAGGTCGTTGATGACCAAAAGAATATGATTAAGAACCGGTATGGGCTGGAAATACTTATAAAGAGTCATCCAGGAACCGCCAAATGTGGTTGGAAACAGAAATTGTTCCGTAAACGTGGGCTTGCTGATATAAGAAAGATGTTTTATGTGGCCCTTCCTACGAAACTATTCTATAAATGGGATATCATACATCTATAGAGTCTTTTTTCTTTGAACGTTCCTTATTTGCGTAGTGTAATATGACTGTAACGGCTTTTATTTTTTTAGAGATAAAGTTAGTAGAATTTCTGACATTTTTCTTTTGTGGAAAGAAAATGGAAAAAACTTCTACAAACAAGTCTTTTTGGAAATGCGCTGTTTGGCCTATTTTAGTTTATGGCCTTGCCGAAGGACTTCGCTGGGGACATGATGTTGACTATAACGTGTATGCCATTCGCTTTAGGAATATAAATTATTGGGTTACAAGTGCTGAACATAGTAATCCGCTTTTTTCCGTTATAGTTTATTTTCTGAAACTTGTCGGTTGTCCATATACTGTTTTTTTAATCTTGCAGTGCATGTTTTTGATTTTTTCAGCCGCGCTGGTTGTGAAATATTTTAAATCCTATGCTAGATGGATTTTCCCGTGCTTATTAATAGTTTTTCTTCCAAATGAGAATTTTATACGTTTTTACTTGTCTTTTAGTTTCCTGCTTGTGGGAATATATTTCCTATTTGGCCAAAAGATAATGTTGTATGCTTTTTTTGCGCTATTGGCGTCTTTAACTCATTTCGCAATGGCTCCAATGGCTTGTTTCTTTATTTTTATGCTTCTGTTTAAAAATGTGCGTATAAATATAAAAGCCGTCGTGGTTGTCTTTATTTTAAGTGTTTTTTTTGGGTCTATTCAAGATTTCGGCTTTTTGGTAACTATTTCAAATTGGATAGGAAAAGTTTTTCATTCGTTTGATAACCAGGGCATGCTTTATTTGAATGGGATGGATAGGATTATTGCGGGCGAAGCTGGTGGTGGCATGGGGATATCCCTTGCTAAAACGTCAAATCAATTGAAAAGAATTGCCATATATGTTCCAATGTTGGTTCTTTTGTATTCGCATATAAAGAATATAAAATGGGGTCAGTATGCATATAATATTGTAATGATAAATTGCATAACATCGCCAATAATGAATCAGGTTGAACTTCTTGGAAGGTTTTCAAATGTCTTGGATTTCTTTTCTGCGATAGTAATGGGTGTTTTTGCCAAAGAATATTTGAAAAAGGCAAGCGAATCTAGATACGTTATTGTTGTGATAATTTCGCTATTTTGCTTTTTCTACTCATTGATCAATTCTCCTTTTGTAAGAGAAGATGATAGAATGTATTATATATGGGATTCTAAAGGCCAATATATCAACTGGAATGCGTTCCGAGATTAATATGAGAAATATAATTCTTGTTATTTATAAAGCCATTTGGGTGTTCCTATTTAGGGTGAAAAATGCATGTTTTACCTTATGGTTTCGTTTCTTGTTGTGGCTGAATAAAGTGTCCTTTGGGAAACATTGTCAGGTGTCTGGGGGAATTCCTCAAATAAGGATAAGTTTGAAAACTGATGTATCGATTGGCGATAATGCAAAATTCAATAATTATACCGATGTTGCTTGGTATTCCGTGTCTTCATTGTGGGTGAAAAAAGGGGCTGTTTTGAAGATTGGGGATAATTTTGGAATAAATGGGGGCTTGATTTGTGCGGCGAATAAAATAGTAATTGGATCTAATGTGAAAATTGGTGGCGGAACCAAAATTTTTGATACAGATTTTCATCCAGTAAATTTTGAGAAAAGAAAATTTTCTGACGAACAAACCAAAACGGCTCCGGTGGTAATTGAGGATGATGTATTTGTTGGAACGTCATGCTTGATTCTTAAAGGTGTAACCATAGGAGCGAGAAGTGTTATTGCTGCAGGCAGCGTAGTGACTCATAATGTTCCGCCAGATGAAATTTGGGGTGGAAACCCTGCTAAGTTTATAAAGAGTGCGCTATGAAACGAGTAATAATTGCGGATTTAAAAAGCAATAATAATCATGGCATTTGCACGGGCCATTATTATGCTTTGGCGGCGAATTATCGGGAGGTTTTTGGACCTTATTGCGATGTGAAAATTGCCGGTGGCTCGATATATTTAAAGCGTTTCAGCGAGTCTGAAATGATATTGCTGCCGTATGATTTTATAGCGGGAGAAAGCAAAATTAAAAATTTCTTTCGGATGTTGTTTAATGCGCGGAAACTTTTCAAACAGGTGGATAAAGATGATGCCGTTATTATTCAACAATCTCAGCCGGCGATGATATTGCTTGTGCTTTTTTTAACCTATTTTGGTCATAGCAATGTGTTTCAGATCTATTATAGTGAAGAACCTATGCGAAGATTTTCGTTTAGATTGCTTATGGTGTTTGCAAGAAAACGGATGAAAGGCGTAATCTGCCCAAACGAATGTGTTGGAAATGCTTTTGGTGTGCCTTATGTTTCTGTTCCGGATTATATTTATATAAATAAGAGCGAGGCGCAATGTTGTTATTCTGAAAAAAAATATGACTTTGCTATTGTTGGACGCATTGCAAAAGATAAAGGCGTGGCGGAGGCTGTCAAAACTTTGGCTGGACGTGGTTGTTCCTTGCTTGTTGCTGGTGTTCCCCAAGATGAAGAAGAAGAGGCGACAATCAGAGAGTTTGCGTCAAAATGTTCTAATGTAGAATTAAAACTGGAGTATATTAGTGACGACGACTATGATAAATATATAAATGCTAGTCGCTATTGCATCTTGAATTACCAAGGGTCTTATGCGGAACGTAGTAGTGGAGTTGTTTTGGATACAATTTTTAGAAATGTTCCTGTAGTAGGCCGGAAGTGTAGGGCTCTTCAGGTTGTTGAACGAGATAATGTTGGTGCGTTGTATGATGATATTGCCTCTTTTGATTTTTCGAGCTTGTTGAATGAACGTATATACGAGTCTTTCTTGAAGTCAATAAGGTCCTATAAGCATAAGATGGATGGTTGTCGAGAGTCTTTGATAAAGTTTGTTGGAGTTGAATAATTTTAAGACAATAGACATTTTTGTAAGTAAAGGAACTGGTTTAACATGAGGAAAATTGAATTAGAAGAAAGGAAGAAACTCCAAATAGAGATTTTGGATGCCGTCGTTGATTTTTGCGAAAAACATAAATTACGTTATTTTTTGGCTTACGGAACGTTGCTTGGTGCAATCCGACATAAGGGCTTTATTCCTTGGGACGATGATATTGATATCGCTATGCCCCGTTCGGATTATGAGCAGTTTATGGAGTCTTTTGAAAAAGAATCCGCATTTTTTAAAAATGTATATTATAAAAACAATTTTGAATATGCCGTTCCTTTCGGTAAGGTTTATAACCCATTGACTAAGGTAGATGAATACAAGTATAAAGGGGATTGTTTTGGGGTGTATGTAGATATTTTCCCGCTAGATGGTTTTGTGTCCCGCTTTCAAATTGTTCGGTATTGGTTGTTTCAAAAACTATTGAATTGCAAAAAGGCTGCTCTTGGAAGGAATAGGGGGCTCTTGAAAGATGTTGGGCTTGTTCTTGGAAAGATTGTCCTTTTGCCAATATCTATCCGTAGTATTGTAAAGAGAATCGATTGTATATGGAAAGAAGGTTCCTTTGAAACGGCTGAATTTGTGGAAAGTTTTTATACCGTAACTTTCAAAAAAATAAAAAATCCAAAATCTGTTTTTGAAGATTGCGAATATGCGGAATTTGAGGGGAAAAGATATAGAATTCCCAAAGGATATGATGCCTATCTAAAAAATCAGTATGGGAACTATATGGAATTGCCTCCTGTAGAAAAAAGGTATTCACATCATGAATCGGAAGCTTGGTGGATAGATTGATTATAATACAATGAAATGCTGAAATATCTAGTATGAAAAAAATCTCAGAATCTACAGTGGTCATTTGTGGAATAGTCCGTAATGCAGAACATGGATTAGATAGAAATATTCCTGTAATAAATGAATTTGTTGAATCCTGTAAGGATTACCGTATATATATTTTTGAAAATGACTCTACAGATAGAACAAAAGAGATTTTGAAAGAGTGGACGGGTAAAGACCCTGAAAGAATTATTGTCGAAACGAAAGATTTTGATTCGTCAAATACTATACCTGAAACAAAAATGCCAAATCATGTAAACCCTTTTTTTTCTCGCAAGCGAATTGATAAAATGGCTGCGTTGAGAAATAATTATATGCACTATATAAATCAACTGGATTTGAATGTTGATTATGTAGTTGTTGTCGATTTGGATGTTGCTCAGTTATATTTGAATGGAATCTTGACATCGTTTGATAGTCGTACGGAGTGGGATGCTGTATGTGCGAATGGTTATTCTTTGTCGCCCAAATTAAAGAGACGATATCATGATACATATGCATTGACTTTATGGGACGAAAGAAATGAACCGCAAACCGAAGAAAAAATAAAAAAGTATGCTGATTTGTTTGGACATCTAAAAGAGGGTGATGAGTGGGTTAGAATCGCATCTGGTTTTGGTGGAATCGCGATTTATCGGTACGAAGCGATAAAGGGTTTGCTTTATGCTGAGCCGTCATTAAATAATGAAGATGATCGCGTTGAGGTGAAGTGTGAGCATTATAGCCTGTATGAACAGATGATAAAACGTGGTTTTACGCACTTTTATATTAACCCGGCTATGACATTAAAATACCAAAAGTTATCTTTAGAAATTATAAAAAAGAGCTTGATGCGGAAAATATTCGGGAGCTAACATGATTACTATTAAAAATCTTAATTTATTACATAGTCGAGACGATCTTTCTAAGCTCCCCGAAGGGAAGTTGTTAATTAATACAATCAACGCATTCTCTTACAATAACGCGCGTAGAGATATATTATTCGAAGAAGCTTTGACCAAAGGCGATGTGCTGATTCCAGACGGCATCAGTATCGTCCGTGTATGTAAGTGGTTAAATGCAAAATCAAAGCCCAAAGAACGTATAGCTGGTTGGGATCTTTTTGAATTTGAGATGGATAAATTGAATAAGAAAGGTGGCAAGGTCATGTTTCTTGGTTCTAGCGAGAAAGTGTTAAAGCTTATCCGCGAAAAAGCAGCCGTAGTTTATCCGAATCTTGAGGTGATCACCTATTCTCCGCCGTACAAGTCGCAATTTACGGTTGAAGATAATTTAAACATGGTAAAAGCAATCAACGATTGCAATCCAGATTTGCTTTGGATCGGCATGACTGCGCCCAAGCAAGAAAAGTGGACTTACGCCAATTGGGACCGCATGAACATTCATTGTCATGTCGGAACAATCGGTGCTGTATTTGATTTTTTTGCAGGCACGTACAAACGAGCGCCTATGATTTGGCAAAAACTCGGTTTTGAATGGCTTTATCGTTTACTTGCCGAGCCTCGTCGCATGTGGCGGCGCTATATTTTTGGAAATGCGGTTTTCCTAACATTGGTTTTTAGAGAAAAATTTGGAATTTGAGTTGAGAAATGATTAACTTGATTCTTTGTGGTGGTTCGGGCACGCGCCTTTGGCCCGTGAGCCGTTCCCTGATGCCCAAGCAGTTCGCCCCGCTTTTTGACGGACAGTCCCTGTTCCGCAAGACCGTGGTCACGAACTCTGCTGTTTGCGAATCTCAGTTTATTGTTTCTAACGCCGACCAGTTCTTCTTGGCCAAGGACCAACTCGAAACGGAAGGCATGACGGGTAGCAAGTTCCTGTTGGAACCCGTGGGCCGTAACACCGCCCCGGCAATCGCCCTTGCCTGCCTTACCATGAATCCCGAAACGGTCGTTCTCGTGTCTCCGTCTGACCACGTGATCCGCAAGAAAGACGAATACAAGAAGGTGCTTCTCCGCGCCGAAGAACTGGCGAAGGCCGGTAACTTGGTGACGTTCGGCATTACGCCCACCAGCCCCGAGACAGGCTACGGCTATATCGAAGCCGATGGAGAAAACGTAAAGCGCTTTGTGGAAAAGCCCGACCGCGCTACTGCCGAAAAGTACCTGCTGGCAGGGAATTTCTACTGGAACAGCGGTATCTTCTGCTTTACGGCAAAGACATTCCTCGCCGAACTGGGCAAATATTCCCCGGAAATGCTCACCGCTGCGAAAAAGGCCCTTGCCAATGCGACAGTCGAAGACGATGAACCCATCCGCATTGACCGCGACGACATGATGGCTATCCCGTCGAATTCCATCGACTATGCCGTCATGGAAAAGTCCAACAAGGTGAAGGTGGTTCCCAGCGATATCGGCTGGAGCGACCTCGGCAGCTTCGACAGCCTTTATGGCGAATACCAGCACGACGCAAACGGCAACAACGTGAACCCGCGCCACATTGCCGTGGACTCCAAGAATTCCCTTGTGATGGGCGGTCAACGAACCATTGCCACTATTGACCTGGACAAAATGCTCATCGTGGACACCCCGGACGCCCTCCTGGTCGCTCCGCTTAGCAGCAGCCAGAAGGTCAAGAAGGTGGTGGAAGAACTCAAGGAACGCGGTTCCGATCTCATTAACGTGCCGCAGACTGTGAGCCGCCCGTGGGGTACGTATTCCGTGTTGGAATCTACCGAGCGCTACAAGATGAAGCGTATCGTGGTAAAACCGGGCAAGCGCCTCAGCCTGCAGAAACACTTGCACCGCTCGGAACACTGGGTGGTCGTAAGCGGTACTGCTACGGTAACGGTCGGCAAGAATGTCTTCTACGTGCGTCCGAACGAATCCACCTATATCCCGGTGGGTGAAGTTCACCGCCTGCAGAACGAAGGCCGTCTCCCGCTCGTGATCGTCGAAGTCCAGGTGGGCGAATACACCGGCGAAGACGATATCATTCGCGTCGAAGACGACTTCCACAGAGCGTAAGTAAAATTCAGTGATAAGTTCTCAGTGAATTTGAGAATCTATCCAATTGAGTCTTTCTGAAATCCAATCTTTCAGATCTTCTATTGATTCTTCGTAGTTTTTATATGCACGATGATGGTATTTATTTGCTGTGCTTTGCAAGATTGGCCAACGTTTAAAATTATTTCGTGCTGCATGATGCAATAGTGCATATGTAGAATCTATTATTTCTAACGAAATAAAAAATTTATTTCTGTTGTTTTTCCAAAAATCATTGCTTTTTTTGATTATAAGGCTGTCTTGAAAAATGTATTTGTTCCAATCTAGATTCCTTAAGTACCAATAATGATGGTTGTTTAAAGATTCATTATGAAAATTTCCAAAAGATAAATCCATGTCCCAAATGGGCCCCATTTTGATTGTGTTATTTTGCTGTAATGAGAAAAAAGAACTTGTATAGAACGCGTCGGGGGCCTTTGTGAATTCTTGCATCCAATAGTTTTTCACAAATTCATCAATGTCAATCCATTGCTCAATGTTGTTTTGCTCGTTTGAGGCAATGGTTGTTAAAAATTTCTCAAAATTTGTTATATGTCCTTCAATATATGACATCTCATCTTTTGATGCGTTCTTGGGCTGGTGTATTCGAAATGGTTTTCCGTTGGGATCTGATGAGATAATATTTGAAAAGACTATTTGCTCATCCTTTCTGTATTTTTCATCTATTTCAACAAGAAAAAAATTGGGGCTGGAAACATTTATTCTGTTGGTAGATGTTTTTATTGTCTCTGTTAATAGATAAACGCCTATATATTCTTTATTGAGATACAACTCAATAAAGCGACATCGTGGGGTATAGTAGGCTTCAAGAGATGCAGAAAGATTGTATGCGATGAAATTGCGGATTAATGTTTTGTCTGCGTAATTTGCAATCAATGCCCAGTCTCTGTCTTTGGGCATGCCAAATATACTTTGTTTATTTGTGAATTCAATTTTGTAACTTTTTTTGGGCATGCTGGTCCATGATGAATTACCTCTTCCTCTTATGGTCAGTTCCATAATTTCACTTTCTGGAGAATGCTCGCCCCAAATTTGTAGTTTTGCGGGAATCTCGGTCTCACGATCTTGAATTTGACGATTATTCTCCGTTTCAATTACGATTCGGGGAATGCCTGCGTACGGATATTCTGAATCATCCAAGGGGAGGTAGTCCAATTCTTGTGAAGAAGACGAGGCTTCTTGGGCTTTGGGAATGTCACTACTACTAGAAACTTCGTTGACGGCTGCAATTTCTTCCGCGTGGTTCGCGCAATCCACCCCCTCGCTGTTGCTGCAGGCGCAAAGCAGGCTTCCGATAATGGCCCCTAAGAGCAACGGGAGTGGTCTTGCCGTACGATAACGCATGTTTACAAATATAGATTGTTTTGTAAACTGCTGTTAATGTCTATCCCCCTACCATCCTTGGTTTGGGACCAACGGGGGAATATCCGCTATTTTTATTATAGGCTACTTGTCAGCTACCCATTTTTGTACTGCGCTGCCATTTGACATCCGGGAAGATCTCCGATGCGGACTCCAGGAAGCCCTGGTGCTTGTCCGAGGTGAACAGCCGCATCCCCTTCAAGCCGCGTTCCTTCAGGCTTAGCGGGAACGATTTCCAGCATTCCTTGTTCTCGCTCGCACCTTCCGCCGCGCCGAGGATCTCGCGGTAGCCATCGCCGTCCACGAACATGTTTCCAGCCTCACAGGAGCTCGGTGACGTCCTCCACGCGGCGCACGGATACGTCAGCCAGGTACATCTCGATGAGAGACTCCACGGACGATTCCCAGCGCCTGTAGCGCTCTATGATGGCAGTCTCGAACGGGGCCAGGCGCAGTTTCGGGATGGCGATATCACAGAGGCTTGCAGCCTCCTCGTCCAGCATGGCGTTGAGCGTGTCCTCGACTGTGCCACGGATGAGCGTTTTCAGGTCGTCCTTGAGTCCGGCATCGTCGATTTACCGCACACACCCCTTAGTGGAATTTGCGAAAGAAAATATACGT
>OCTX011646201.1_pt1 | contig 22235 bp, 21 predicted proteins | sample 1539691 | NCBI WGS metagenome assembly OCTX01 (sample SAMN02144231, study PRJEB22623) | gut metagenome | biome: sheep rumen | host: Ovis aries | place: New Zealand
TAGGACTATTAAAAACTGCCTTTATAGGTGTTGCAACCGTAATGGGTTCGCAAAAGCTGGGTTAACTAAATAGGCTCAGACATATTCCCGTGCCACGACTAACTAATCGTGGATAAAACACAAAGACCACCATTATTGGTGTAGGATATGTAAGTAAAATCAAACGAGGATTTTATTGGAATCTTCGTACCACTGATATGGGTGTGGGTAGCTCCGCACTCTAGGATGTTCGCGAGACTCCTACAAGGACTGGAAAGGTTATTGGTTCTCAATTATCACTGTAGTGATAACCTACCCAATAACCCGATCAGCAGGGAGATGGTCTACTCTTCTATTATAGATGAGCAAGAATCGCCCCCAGAGGCTCTCAAGTGGGCGTGGATAAATCGTAAGATGGATACACGAAGGTAGAGTCCAAATCATAGGTTTGAGAAGCCTATAAAAAGCTACCGTCAATAGCACTACTACTCTGCTATTGAGGTTTTGTGCGCATGAGTAGACTACACTACCAACATTTTGTCATAAAATGTTTTCAAGTGTTATAAAATATTCTCTTATTGATTAATAGATTGTTTGTATTTTGCGAGTTTTAAATTAAAATTAGCGTTATCTTCTTGTTTTAATTTATTCATTGATAAGATAAAGTCCTCACTATTATCTACCTCTCTTAAAACAATATAATCATCATCAGTAAGAGTTAATTCTTTAAGATTGCAATTTCCACATCTAAGACATTTGTAATATTTATGAAATACTATGCCTTTAGAGAAAGATTTACACTCTGAACAATAATAAAGATGTTCCATAAGTTATGACACTCCTTTATTACCATTTATAACCACAGTTATTACATTGCATAGTTTTTCCCATATCTGAACTAGCAATGCCAAATAATCCGGTGCCAACCCATCGTTTGGTAGCGGATATCTTTTTAATGTTGGTACTGCCACAAGTCGGACATTTGGGGGTATTGGATGACCGCATCTGTTGTGCCAATTGATGTTGTAATTCTTTTGTTTGTTCAATAGATTCGGCAGTTTGACGGAACTGTGCCATCTTAACATTAAACTCAATAATATTTTCTTGTTTTAATTTATTTAAAGCAAATACAAAATTTGGGTCTGTGGATGTTTTTTGAATAATACGCCACTCTTCTACTGTAAGAGATAATTGAATGAGCGGAGTATTGCATTGAATACAGTTTGTGACAGCGCCATGTTTAGTATGAAAATCAACAAATCCATTACAAATAGTATAATATTTAACTGGTAAAATAGTATCCTTATATCTAATTACATTGTCTTTATACCCATTTCCTAAGCAATTAGGGCAATATGATAATTTAAAATTTTCCATTTATACTCCTAATAATATTATTATTTCACAAAGATATGTATTATTATAAAATAAATGCTATTTAGTTTCAATGGAGCAAATGGAAAACTAGGATTAGGAACTACGGGGTTAGGTGGATTAATACAAGAGGGTAAAGCTTTTAAGGCTGATATCGAATCATTAAAAGGAATACGTGAAGGGCTTTCTGAAGGATTGGTTTCTTTTTCTGAGATTCCTTTAGATTCTACAACCGGAGAGCTTAAAGGACTTACAGAAGAGTCTAGAAATCTTCTTCAAACATGGCAGAAAGACGGAATCGGAGCAGAACAAGCAATCAAGAACATCGACGGCAGAATAAATGAGCTGTCAAAAACAGGTTCTGTTGGTACGCAAAAACTAAAACAGTTTGGAGATACTATAGTTAATGGATTAGTTTCACTTGGAGCAAGTCTTGCTATTTCTTTGGCTATAGAAGAAATACAAAAAATAATTCATTCTTATGAAGATTTAGCAAAAGCTGCTCAAGAATATGCTTCAAAATATACGGATAATAAATCTACTATCGAAGGGTATTCTTCTGAAATTAGAGAATTGCGTGATGTTCTAGCAGACCAAAATTCTTCTACCGAAGAAGTTACTAATGCAACATCTCGTTTATACGAAATTCAAAATGATCTTGTCGGAACTTATGGTTCTTATGCTAATGGTATTGATTTAGTTAATGGAAAATTAAATCAACAGTTGGAAATTATAGATAATATCAATAAGCAAAATGCTCAAAAGGCAATTAATGAGATCAACAATGAGCGTTCTGGTGCAGCAGGTGGTTTAAACCTATTAACGAAAGGTGCTTTAGTTACTAACCCAATCGGTAATGCTTTACTTCATGGTAATACTGCTCAGAAAATAGTATATGGTTATAGGAATGAAAAAGGATTTTTAGGAACTCTTGATGAAATAGTTCATGGAGATATTTTCGGATATGACTTAGGTGAAACAGTATTAGGGTCATCTGTTGATCAAATAACTGATAAATTTGAAAAGTTTAATGCTACTGTCGAAGATATTGATAACGATAAAATTCTTCAATTAGCCGAAGGTTTAGATAGTGTTAAAGTAAACGGGAACAACTTAGAATTTGATGGCTCTGTGGAGGAAGTAACAGAAGATATTACCATTCTTCAAGGTAGGGTAAATGAATTAAATTCAAATGGTCAATTTGATGGTTTCTTAAGACAGCTTCAATCCGTAAATAAAGATGCCACTGAAATATTAAATAGTTCAAAAGAAGCTTACGATACAATATTAATGTCCGATATATATGATAATGCACAATTATTTGATTATTATAAGCAAGTACAGCAGGCATATGAGGATATTAAAAAAGCCGAGTCGAGCGGTACTTTTGAAGAAGTACAACAAGCTAAAAATGTCTATAAGGAATTAGTTGATGGTATTGAACAAAGTGGTATTGATCAGAAATACATCGAATATTTTGAACGGATGTATCCAGAGTTACAGTCTTTAGTTGATGAATGGAAACTAGAAGTTGAAATAATTCCTAAGCTAGATGATAATTCTAAAAATCTTTTAAAGACTACTAGTACTGATGAATTAGTTGCAGAATATAACAAATATTTTGCAGAGGATAGAAAGGTCACAAAGGAAATCGAAGATGCCGTTAGGGCAAATCTAAGTAAAGGAGATGTTCAAAGGCTTGATTTTCTTAAGAAGTTAAATCCTAAAGAATATGAAGAAGTAATTTGGAAGTATGTAGAAGAATTAGACTTGGTTTCTGATGATTTACAGTCCTTAGTAGAAGCATATGCAAACAGTGGAATGGTAGATTTCAAATCGTTTGTTAATGCAACACGAAGCACTAAAGAATATTCTGAGGGTATGGTTCATGCTCGAGAATTACTTGGAGACAATTGGCGTGATGAGTATGAAGATGAATTTACCGATGAAGAATTGGAAGTTATCGCAACTATCAAGCCTAAATATACCCAAGAGTCTCAAGAGGCATATGATATAGCATTAAAACGACTTGCAGATGGAATGCCATTCGGCGACATGTTGGGTTTAAAAAATTTAGCATTAGAAGTTGATCCATATAGTCTTGAGGAATTAAAAGAGGAAATACAAAATGAAATAAATCCAATAGATATAGAAGTAAAACCGTATGCTTCAAATACTGTAACAAATATGGATACGTTTGCAAGCACAGTTTCTTCTCTTGAGCCGGTATATAATTCTACTGTTACTGAAGGTGGAATTGCTTCTGCTAGTGATATTGCATCAGTTAATAAAGCTTTTGGCGACATTATATTCAACGCCGAAGATCCAACTACTGTAAATGCATTATCAAATGCGCTTGAAGAATACAATACTGTTTTAGTAGAACACGCAGGCGATGCAGAGGCTGCTCAAAGAGCAACAGATAAATTATTGACGGCATATATTGATCAAAGTGGCGTGTTGGATAATCTTTCTGAAGACACTAAAGAATATACTATTTCACAATTAGAAGCAAAGGGTGTGACAAATGCCAGAGAAGTAGTTGAAAGCAGAATGTCAGATGCTTATCAGAATACGGCACATAACTTAAAAGAACTATCTTCTGCTATTGCGAATAATAGAGAGGCTCTTGATGCGGGAATCGAGGGTGGCGAAGACTATATGCACGCCATAGAAAACATTTCTGATAGTGTCAAGAAACTATTATTTACAAGTGATGAAGGAGAAGATTTGGCTCCAGACTTAAAGCTAGATCCTTCGTTTATTATTAATAATCTTGATGATATTTATAAGGCTGTTGAGGGAGACATTGGTGCATTAAAGCGTTTACGTCAAGCAGCAAATGAACAATTCTTAATGAAGGTAGACATTCAAGGTGATCCTGATCAAGTTTTAGATATTCGTAATGAAATAAATAGTTTAATTGCAGCCAACCCTATAGATGACATCCAAGTTGGTACTAGGTTAGATGCCAATCCTTTAATACAGGGATTAGAGTCAATGGTAAGTGCCGGTAAGATAACCCGAGACAATATGAATAGTATACTTTCAAGCATGGGTGTAGAAGCCGTAGTTAAAAACAAGAAAATAACTGCATACGGAAGTATGTCAAGTAAGCTTGAAAATAGTATAAATGCCATGTCTGGTAAAGGCGTAATTGGTAAAATTGTTGGGGGAACTTTACAGAAGATAAAGAATCAAGTAGATAGTAGATGGCAGCAAGAAATGGTTATCCCTGGTTCTATAGAATATCGAAAAACAAAAGGAACTAGTGGTGGCGGCGGTTCTGTAGCAACTCCTAAAATAGCTAATTATGGTGGTGCGCCTAAATCATCCTCCGGAGGCGGAGGAGGCGGTGGCGGTGGAAACAGTGGTGGAGGTGGCGGTGGAAGCAGTTCTGCATCCGAACCAAATAAACCACAAGAAGAAGCCGAGGATTCATTTGATTGGATCGAAGTAGCTATTCAGCGTATTGAAGAGGAAATTGAACGCCTCGACAAGGTTGTAAATAATAGCTACACAACATGGACAAAGCGTAATTCTGCTCTTGCCAAAGAACTACAAAAGACTAAGGATGAAATCAAGGCTCAAGCTATTGCACAACAGGAATACACTCACTATCTTGGCACTATCAAAGTTAATAATGGCAAGGGATTAAATGCTGATGATTATGGCGAAAACGACCAACTAGTAAAACAACAAGACCAAAGGTTACTTGATGAAGCTAGACGTTTATGGGCAACCGGCCAGTATCAGCGTAAGATTCAGAACGGTCAGATGACCGGTAATGATATCGAGAAGATTCAGAATCACTTCCTTGTTGACACCATAAATGAATATAAAGAATTTTATCAAAAATCTGTCGATGCCAGAGATGCTGTTGAAGACCTCAAGATTAAACTTGGGGAACTTGCGCGTGTTAACTTCGATAATCTTCAGAGTGAATTTGAAGAGGCTCAAGCTTATTTTGAAGCTACTGCCGACCTCATTGATGAACGTATTAATCGTACAGAACAAAAGGGTTATTTTGTAAGTACGAATTATTACAACGAACTCGCAGCCAACGAAAAGAAAAATCTTGCATCGTTGCAGAATGAATATAATAAGTTAATTGCAAAACGTAATGAAGCTATTAGTAATGCATATATAGAAAAAGGTTCTTCTGAGTGGAATCAGATGAATCAAGAAATCTTAGATGTGGCTAAATCCATTGAATCTGCCACTACAAATCTTGTAGACTTTCAAAATCAAATCCGACAGATTAAATGGGATGTATTCGATTATACTCGTGAACGAATCGAAAAGGTTAATGATGAATTTGAGTTCCTTATTGACCTCTTGGATAACCAGAAGTTATATGACGATTACGGCGCATTTAATGACCGAGGATGGGCAGATGCAGCTCTTCATGCACAGAAGTATAATGTTTATATGCAACAATCGCTTGATTATGCTAAAGAGCGTACACAAGTCGAGAAAGAATTAGCTAAAGATAAAGCTAATAAGACTCTTATTGAGCGTAGAGAAGAATTAATTAAGTTACAACAAGAGTCAATTCAGAACTCTTATGCAGAAAAAGAGGCTATTAGGGATTTAGTTGAAGAAGGGATTAATATACATCTATCCAAACTCAGCGAGCTTATTGATGAATACAAGCGTGCCATGAACGATGCCCGTGACCTCTATACCTATCAGAAAAATATTGCCGAGCAGACTAAGAATATTTCTAATATACAGAAACAACTTCAGGCATATCAAGGCGATGATTCTGAAGAAATGCGTGCCACTATTCAGAAGCTTAGAACTAATCTCGAGCAAGCTCAGACTCAATTACGAGAAACTCAATGGGATAAATACATATCTGAAACTGAAACATTCTTACAGGATATGTATGATGATTACGAAGAAACCCTCATGGCAAGATTGGATAATGTAGATCTTCTTGTTACCGACCTTATAGATAATATCAACGCTAATAGTGGAGATATTAAAACTATTATACGTCAAGTAACTGATGAGGTTGCATATCATCTTACCGATAGCGCTAATACTGCTATCAATACTGGTACAATTGTTAGTGACTTCAAATATAATTTTGACACATATTCAACTACAGTACAAAGTGCTTTAAATGATATTAAATCATTAATTGCTAGTATAAGCAATAAAACGGTTACCGCGGCGGTAAATACTAACAATATTCAATCGGCACCTGCTGCAAAAAGTACTCCCGTAAGTACACCTAAAGTCAACTATGCATCTAGCAGTTCTATGGCGCTTGCCTCTAATACAAGCACTTCAAAAACTACAAGTACTCCTGCATCAACTACCTCTAAAAATTATCATACAATGAGTAGTTTTGATATGGGGCAATTTAACGCTGTTCGAGGCGGTAGAGATTACTCTCCTATTTTTGATGTAAATTATTATATGAATAGATATGCTGATTTAAAGAAAGCATTTGGCACCGATTACAATGCTTACCTAACTCACTTTATTGACTATGGTATGAAAGAAGGAAGACAAGCCTCAGATACATTTGATATAAATTATTATAAAAGTAGATATGGTGATTTGCAGAAAGCTTATGGAAATAATTTAAAGCAATACTATCTTCATTTCTTAGATTATGGTATAAATGAGGGACGTGTGGCTTCAGCAAAATTTAATGTATTAGTGTACAAAAAATATGGAGATCTTCAGAAAGCCTATGGTAGCAATCTAAAAAATTATTATAGTCATTATAATAAATGGGGAGCAAGAGAAGGTCGTAAAACATATGCTACCGGTACAAGAAGTGCCAATAATGAGCAAGCTTGGACAAACGAGGGTGCATTATATGGCAAAGGTGGAGAGATTATCTATCGTCGTAGTGACGGTGCTATTCTTACACCACTCCATAACGGAGACAAAGTATTTACTGCTGAAATGAGCGACAATCTCTGGAATCTTGCCAAGTTAGGCGCAAAACCTAATGTGCCACTAACTAATGTAAGTAGAACGATTAATAATAATAACGCAATTAATATTACCCTACCTAATGTAACTAACTATGAACAATTCAAAACACAACTTAAGAATGACCCTAACATGACGAATTTCATACAAGAGATTACACTAGGCGAGGTAACTACCGGCGTTAAATTGAATAAAAGGAAACTATAAAGAAAATAATGGAGAGTGGTTAACCCCACTCTCCTCTTTTCTTTGAAAGGAGTTATTATGTTTGATAAAAAGAACTCTAAGAATATTGAAAAGATTAAGAACTTGCGAGAAGAAAATCGTATTCTGCGAAACGAAATAAAAGACTTAAAAAACGAACTGAAAAATAAAGATGAGCAGATAAAAGAAAAAATGGAAATCGTTGAAAATACTCGACTTGAGTATATTCAAATGATAGAGGATGCTCGTAAGTGTAAAGATAGATATACGAAACTTATAGAACAAATGAAAAAATTTCAGAAAGAAATGAAAACAAAAATGAAGGAGGTGTAATATGGACTTTGAATTTGATGGTAAAACGCTTTCTAGTTTTGGATTAACTATGTTTTACGAAGGAGTTCGTGAAGAGCAGTTAACAGTATCTGGAATGGCGTTTGAAACAATCAAAAGCGCATTGTCAGATATATCGTTAAAAGCTGCACACAGCTATAACGATAATTACAGTACTACTCTCCTACTAATGAAAAATTGTTGCGAAGCAACTTGCGTAGATGACCCTGAGAGACCATATTATTCGGTTAATGGTACAAATCTTAAAATCACCCTGGGATATTGTATTGAGGAAAAACACGCTGTTATTGACGATAAAATAACTTGTGAAGAAGAAATGACTTTTACGGATATGGAAATATCCAATATTACAAAATGGCTTGTTAGAAAACAGTATAAATGGTTTAAATGGTGTGATAAGTATGTTTGGTATAAAGCGCAAAATACTGTTGAAAAGATTTATTTAGGCGATGATGTAATAGGTCTTGCCGTGACAGTAAATACAAATGCTCCTTATGGTTTTACTGATGAATTACTTGATGAGTATGTAGGAGTTGATCATATAGATATTACTGATCAAACTGATGAAGAAGGGTATATTTACCCAAAAATGTCAGTAACATTTAATGAAGATGGGGATTTTATACTAACAAATACATATGATGGTTCAATAACAAGAGTTAATAATGTAACTGCAGGGGAAACAATTACATTTATTGGAGAGCTTCAAGAGATTGAATCTTCAGATGTAACTCATACACTTCCGGTGGATTTTAACTTTGTATTCCCAAGACTGTGTAATCTCTATGGAGAAAATGAAAATCATTTTGAGTCAAATCTTAATTGTGACTTTGTTATTAAATATAGAGGTATAAGAAAGGTGGGATTGTAATATGAAGTATATGAAATATAACATACACGATAATATTTCTTTTCCTACTCTTATCTTATCGACTAAATGGCATCATCATTTAGGAGTAATACATAATGTGGGGAGAAATGTAAATGTTGAATTTAATATGTCCTCACACCAAGAAATATCTTTTGATGTTTACAAAGAACTAGATGGTGTTAAATGTGATTTATGGGATGATATAGTGGATTTCAAATATGTATATGTGCCAGAACATGATATTTATTATGAAATCACAGTATCGATCAGCGACTCTAACAAAACGGTTAAACATTGTGTCGGAGTATCTGCGGGCGAATGCGAATTATCTCAAAGGTACTTACGAGATTTTCACATAAATGACGAAACAGATATTTTAATGGATGATTATGTTATTACAGTATTTTATAATCCAAGTAACCCAAAGGGTTCACTTCTACATAGAACATTACATGATAAGTGTCCAGATTGGAGCATTGCGCACGTAGATAGTACTATTGCTTCAATACAGAGAACATTTAACGTAAATGATTCAAGTGTATATGACTTTTTTACAAAGACAGTTGCCGAGGAAATCGGATGTCTTTTTTTATTTGATTCAGTACGCCGACAAATATCCGCATATGACTTAAAAAACAAATGTAATAACTGTGGTTTTCGTGGAGAGTTTATAGACAGATGCCCAAAGTGTGATTCACTTGATTTCACACCGGGATATGGCGAATGGCAGAATGTTTATGTGTCTCCGGACAATATAGCACTACAAATAGATGTGCAAGGAGATACTGATAGTGTCAAGAACTGTTTCCGAGTTGAAGGTGGAGACGACCTTATTACTGCTACTGTCGCTAACCTAAATCCTAATAGGTCAAATTATATTTATAGGTTTTCAGAGGCTATGAGGGCAGATATGCCAACTGAATTGGTTACTGCACTAGATAACTATGACGAATTATATAATCGATTATTGGCTGAGTATCAGCAGTATACTGAGGATTATTACGAAGCCGTTGATGATCAGTTGTATTATCAGACTTCTATGATGCCTAAGACTCCTATTCCAGAAGATACTACGGCGCAAGAACAGTTAGATATTCTTATGGGTATGGACTTTACTGTAGCTGTACAGAATATTAGCGCAGTATCACAAGCATCGGCTGACTTAGCCGTTGAAGGATATGCAAGGGTGTTGGTAGACCCTAGATATACAGTAGAGGTTTCTAATACCACTCTTGAGCCATATATAGGTGTTAAAAAATGGAGTGGTTATTTTACTGTTAAGAGTCTTGGTGGAGTTAATGAACAAGGAGACCCTGATGAGGCAACAAGTGAAGAGCCAAAAGAAATCATCATAAACGATGATTACGAGGCTTTTCTTAAGCAGAAAATTGATAAGGCACTTGCGAGAGGCGAAGCTACTTTTACTACTATTTTCAACATCGAAGATGATGAAGATTTTAAAGAAGCGTTAACCAAATATGCTTTAGATAGTCTTTCTAATTTCTATAATTCATATCAATCTGTTCTTGAGATACTAATACAACAAGGTGTATCAGACCAATATGCCACCTTTTATGATGTAGAGTTATATGAATCTTTGTATCTACCAAATTATACTAGACAAGGTTGGATTGCAGATGAAATGGTTGTACGTGAAGGTCAAGTACAAGAATGTTTAGACCGTATGGATGAGGCAAATGAACATCGAGATGAGATACAAGAACAATTAAATCTCCGTAACTATCTTGGCGAAGAACTATATGAAATATTTGTATTATATCTTCGTGAAGATACATATACCAACGGTAATTATATTTCAGATGGATTGGATAATGTCGCAGTAATTGATAAAGCAAGTGAGTTGTTAAAGGTTGCCGAAGATGAATTACATAAGGCTAGTGAAATACAAGTAAGCCTAAGTGGAAGTCTAACGAACTTTTTAAATACAGAAGAATTTATTAATTTCAAAAGTAGGTTTGAAATTGGCGATTGGATTATCTGTAAGGCTGATGATAAGTTATATAAGCTACGACTTATTAATCTAAGCTACACATATGATGACCCTACTAACCTATCGGTTTCATTTTCAAATGTTGCAAGAACTCAAAACTATGCAAGTGATATTAATGACATACTCAGCAAAGCTACTTCAATGGCTTCGAGTTATGCTTATATAACACATCAAGCTAGTCAAGGAAATCGTGCTAATCGAGTATTAGATGGATTTCTTGAGGACGGCGTTGATACTAGCGCATTTAAAATAAATGCCGGAGACTTGGAAAATATCACTATTGATGAACATGGTATTACTGCAAAATCATATGATGATACTTTAAAGGGTTACTCTCCTGAGCAGATGAAAATCACTCACAATGCATTGGTATTTACAAAGGATAATTGGGAAACTGCGACCTTAGGTTTGGGTAAACAAGAGTATTCTAAATATGATGCTACCGAGGATGGTTTTGTAACTATAGAAGATTATGGATTATCAGCTAGGTTTGTGCAAGCCGGATATATACAAGGCTCAGATATAGTTGCAGGTAATATTTATTCTACTAATTATTCAAGTTCAAATTATACTGGAGCGCATATAAACCTTAATGATGGTACATTTACATTAGCTGATGGTAAACTAACATTTGATGGTACAGATTTTTCTATTAATGGCGGTAATCTTATAGTTAGAGACACTTCAAATAATATACTGTTTAAGGCTGATATAGATAATCACTTAGTAAACATCGGTGGATTTACCGTTGAAAACAACGCTATTTATAATGGTACTGATTCAATTTTATCTACTACATCGGGAGTATATCTTGGTACTGATGGTATTAGAAATTATTATGATGCTACTCATTATGTAGATATTAAAAATGGTACTTTAACAGCTAATAGTGTAAATGTATCGGGGGATATAACCGCTAGTACATTAACGGCTAATAATGGTGGCGTTATCGCCGGTTGGAGCATTAATGATTCGAAAATATATGCCGGTGATGCAACTAGTAAAGTTGCCGTAATGCAAAGACCTAGTGCGACTATTGTTAATCCAGATGATTATTTTGTTTTTGCTGCTGGTGGTACATCTCATGATAACTATAGTAATTGCAACTTTAGAGTAACGCAAAGTGGAAAATGTTATGCCGAAGAATTGTATTTTAGAGAAAATCTTTGGATGCATAGTATATATGACACAGAAATATATCATACAATTATAGAAGAAACAATTTATGACGCAGAACATGGATATCCAGAAGGGAATGGTGCTCATTTTCTTGATTATCTCCCACCTTATCGAACAGGACAAGAATTAAATGCATTAAGAATTTTTGCGTATGATCCGCAATTAGGTTTGTCTGGAATACTTTATGGGGATTGGATGGTTTCAGGCAGTCTTGTTGTTACGGGAACTAAGCCTAGAATGGTTGAAACCAGAGATTATGGTAATAGATTACTATACTGTTATGAAACGGCTAGTCCAATGTTTGGTGATGTAGGCGATGGTCAAATTTCCGAAGATGGCAAGTGTTATATTTGGTTAGACCCTATTTTTGCACAAACTATTTCCACATATGGTTATCAAGTATTCTTACAAAAATGTGGAGATGGAGATTGTTGGATTGCCGAAAAAACGCCTAATTATTTTGTAGTCCAAGGAACGCCTAGCCTTGAATTTAGTTGGGAGCTTAAGGCAAAACAATCAGATTATGAGCAAAGAAGACTTGAACAACAAGGATTATATAGAAAACATAAATCCACTAATTACGGAGAACTTGGTTTAAATATAATGCGAAACGAAAGAGAGGTAGAAGGATGAATATACCAACGAGTATAACGGCTTGGAATGCCGAAGTAGGTAAACGAATATCAATTACTTATTCTGAAGTAGATGAAAAAAATGGTAAAGAGATATCAAATAACAAAAGAAAAGACGTTGTCGTAATGGATAAAGATATAAAGGCACATATAGATGCTCTCCTAGATTATGCTCAATCAGTAATTGGGGAGTAAATGAAAGGAGAAAACTATGTATACAATAGTAATGGATAAACATAAAAATCTAAATACTACTGTTCGCACTACCCTCTTTCAGAAAGAAAGTATGGTAGATAAGATTCAGTTTCTTATTCCTCCTACCTATAATGGTATTGAACTAAATAGTTATACTGCAATATTAAAGTATGTAGACCCAAATGGAAATTTCCATTCGGAGAAACTAATTGCAGATGAGGAAACATACAAGAACTATCTGAGATACACTATAGACGTAAAGAGTAATTTAACCCATACGGCAGGTGTGGTTACTATCAGACTATCATTTCTGGATGTTAACGGAGAAAGTGATGAAGAGATAAGTAAGTTAGAAACAAATTCTACGAGTATTGAAATTCAGAAGCCGGGTGGCTTTAATGATGCAGTTATCTTTGAGGATATTAAATCTACAGAAATTCAATTCATAGAATTTAACTAAGGAGGAATGCTATATGAAGAAAAAGCTAATTCCTATTTTTGCCCACGGCACCTTAGAGCAAATTGAAGCTGCTATTGCAAGCAGAAAACTTAAGTATCCGGCATATATATGGCTAGATGATTCTGACAGATATGCATTTTTAAATAAAAATGGCGAATTAGAAAAATGTGGTATTCCCAAATTAGTAGGTACATTAGAAGACACTATAATTCTCTCTTTATTGGATGATGGATTATACCAAATTAAGGGGCAGCATAAAATTACTGTTGACGATCCAACAGTATATTTATCTGCCTCTTACATTATGTGTATAGTTCAGACAATAAATGGAGAGAAAAAGGTAAAACGAATAACTGCAGATGAAATAATTGATTACACAGTAAAAGATAACCTCTCAGTTATTAAAAATTCTATTGTAACCGAAGCGTATCTTAAAGAAAAAGGATATGCTGATACTGAATATATAGACACAAAAATAGAAGTTATGAAACAACAAATAGAAGAAGATATGGTTCCTTTGTTAAATCCAATAGTAGATACCCTATTAGATGAAAAAATTTCAAATGTTGGAGACGAAAAGATAGAGGAATTGTTTGAGTAAAGGAGAGAAATATGGCAACAAAAAATTTTGTAAACCTTGAAGACCTTACCCTCTACAAAAGTCTTTACGATGAACAAGTAGCTGATGCAATAGCTACGGCAGAGGCTAGAAGTCTTCATACAGTAACAATTGTAGGTAGTACATTAAAGTTTTACCGAGAAGAAGAACCGGTAGGACAAGCAACTCCTGCGTATGAAATCACACTTCCAAATACAGACCTTAGTAATCTTATTGAAAAGATTGCTAATGCCCAAGGTGGACGAATAGCATCAACAAAAGCTGACGGAACTATAGAAGAATCTAATATAGCAATATCTAATGTAGCATTAGATAGCGAGTTGTCAGCCGTTGCAAAAAGTGGTGATGCTAGTGATGTAAATTATGACAACTCAAATTCTGGACTAATATCTGATAATGTACAAGGTGCAATTGATGAACTTGCTAATGCATCTCAAGGCGGTGCCGCAGCTAAGACAGTATGGTTCAGAGATGATTCTAGTGGACAATCGGAGTATGCAAAAGTATATAGAATATACCAAGGGGCAAATGCTCCTGAGGCTTCGACATCTCCAGCCACATTACTTGGCACTATAAATATACCTAAAGACGAGGTGTTACAAGATTCCGATATTGTGGCAATTACTTATAATAATGGACATTTATACGATGGTTCTACCGATGTTACAGAATTAATAAAAGGAACTGGTGGTACAGCAACCGCAGATGATGCAGGTAAATATATGAAATTCATCATGCAAAATGTATCAGACCCACTGTATGCTAATCTTTCGGAGTTTATTGATGTATATACCGGTGGAACAAATACCGAAGCAACTGTAAGTGTTTCAAATTCTAATGAAATAACAGTAGGCATAAATGAAATAAATGGTTCGAAAATAACTAATACGTCTATAACAAAGACAAAACTTGCGAGTGGAGTGCAGACATCACTTGATCTTGCGGATACGGCTCTTCAAGATGCAGATTTGTCTAATATTGGAGAAACGGCAATCAGAAACTTATTTGCGTAGGAGGGAGGTTTATACTCTCTCCTATTTGTTTTGTCAATAAATTGTGCGCGTAAATTAATTGGTTTATTGACAAAATAACAAAATTTAAGAAATAAAAAAGGAGGGTAAAATGGCTAAGTTTAGTTTTATGGATTTATCCGATGCTTCTACCTTTCTAGAAGAATTAAAGAAGCTATTAAAATCTTTAGCATATAAAGATTCGGCAAGTGGGTCATTTACTCCATCGGGTACAAACTCTGGTGGTAATGTAACCCTCTCAAAAACAACTGTAAATAGTATTACTAATGTAGGCTCTATGCCTACGTTTACCGTAAACGGAACTAATTTAACTATTACTAACGGCACTCCTCCTACAAAGGGAGCGGACGTTTCCGTGGCTACAGATATAGATACAATAACTCAACCTACATTTACGGGTACACAAGGTACTGTTACGGTTGAATAATTTGAAAAGGAGGAAATTAAATGCCAAAATTAGAAACAATTACATTGCCAGATGGCATAACATATAATATTGACACAACATATGCAGCTGGCGATGGTATTGAAATAACGGGCGATGATAACGAGATTTCTGTTAAATACGGTAGTGTTGCAGATACTGCTTGTGAAGGCAATGACCCTAGATTATCTGATGCCCGTCCTGCAAGTGATGTTTATCCTTGGGCAAAAGAACCAACTAAGCCGACATATACACCCGAAGAAGTAGGCGCAATAGCTGTTACCACTAAAGGTGCGAACGGTGGTGTTGCTGAACTAGATTCAAATGGTAAAGTGCCTGCATCACAGTTACCATCTTTTGTAGATGATATAGTTGAAGGATATTTATATAATAATTCATTTTATGAAGATTCAGAACATACTATTTTAATAACTCCCGAATCGGGTAAAATATATACGGATCTTGCTACAAATAGAATATATAGGTGGGGAGGTTCTTCATATGTAGAAACCTCTCAAGGTGTTGTACTTGGAGAAACATCCGAAACAGCTTATCGTGGAGATAGGGGTAAAATAGCATATGAACACGCCGCAGATGTAAATAAGGCTACTACGGCTATAACAAGTGGATTTTATAAATTTGCCCACACCTCTGAGGGGCATATTCAATCTACTACTCCAGTGGTTAAGTCCGACATTACAAACCTTGGTATTCCGGGGGAAGAACAAATTATAGATTTAACAAGGGCAGAATATGATTTACTTCCAACATCCGAAAAAAACAATGGCAAGTATTATCATATTACAGATGAGGATGGAAATTTTGCTCTTGATAAATTTGTACGACAGATACCTAGTACAGATGATGAAAATCTTGAGGTATTACTTGGCGGTTCTGCAGGAAATACTGATATAACAACATATGCTAAGAAAACAGATGGATTACTGTTTAATCCTAATACAAATATTCTCACAACAAAGGGAGATATAGTTGCTTCAGGATTTACTTGGGATGGAACTAATACGAGTTTACAAAATTCAATTACTCAACTAAACTCCAGTTTAGCTAATTTGCTATTAGTGGAAAGTAAGAGAAGTGACTCACTCACGGTGGCAGGATATAGTATGGGGAATGTCACCATAAACGTGTCAAAAACTGGATATAAAGCTTTAGGAATTGTAGGTCTCTCAGGTAGTGGAACTCGTAATTTTGCATTTGTCGACCATAATTTACAAGATAATAATACAATAGCAAAAATATACGTTAATAATATTAAAAGTGAGAAATCAACGATTTCATATATAGATGTAGACATTCTATATATGAAGATTTTATAATAAACTGGAGAAATGTTTACTGCTGTATAGCTGTATTTAACTTTCGGCGCTGGCGTTGGTGTCCATAGTGTGGTTCGACTCCTCAAGAGTCGGAGTTAATTAACTTGCAAGCGGTAATTAACTAAAGAAACTGGAGTTTAATTAACAAACGTATAAATTAAATTTTATAATTTGAAAGGAGGAATCCTTATGAATAGAAACGATATTGTAAATACAATAAATAGTTTGTCCGGAGAATCTGGACATAAAAAAGTACTTGAAGTTTATAACGCACAGAGACCTCTTCCTAGAGGATATACTGTGAAGCATTCTGATGCATGGTGTGCCACTACGGTGTCTGCCGTATTTATTATGAATGGATACTATGATATCTCCGAGTGTTCTTGTCCAAAGATGATTGAAAAAGCTAGAGCACTTGGCATATGGGTTGAAGATGATTCATACAAGCCATCAATCGGAGATATTGTCCTATATGATTGGCAAGATAATGGCAGAGGAGACAATGTAGGAAATCCTGATCATGTTGGTATTGTTGTAGCTGTTAATGGAGATTCTATAACAGTACGTGAAGGAAACAAAGGTGGAACTATCGGAAATAGAAATTTGACTCGTAATGGAAGATTTATTAGAGGATATATTACCCCAAAATTTGATAACTCTACACCTACTCCAAAGCCAACTCCAACACCAACTCCTGTTCCTACACCAAAGCCAACACCTGCACCTGCCCCACAACCATCTACACAAAAATATGTAGTTGGTAAGAGTTATACTATAACAGTAAGAACATCTCTTAATGTTAGAAAGGGTGCCGGTACTAATTATGCTAAGGTAGGATACCGAGGACTTACCCCGGATGGAAGAAAACACGCTACTGCTGATGGCGCACTTAAGAATGGTACGAGAGTTACTGTTCAGCAAATTAAGCAAGTTGGAGATACAACTTGGCTCAAAATCCCTAGTGGATGGATATGTGGAATTGAAGGAAATGATGTTTATGTAAAATAAACAATTTAGCCTCTACCTATGTGGTAGGGGCTTTTTTTAGTTTTATGAATATTATGTGTCCTACATTGAAAATATAAAAACTTGGTGTTATTATAAAGGAGTAAATTAAATTCTCTCTTTTCTTCTTTATTCTTCATGTTAATATTTTAAGGAGGACAAATATGGAAGAATTAAGAAATGCAATACTAAGAAAAATGTCGGGTAAGATAACCGAAGAACAGATGCAAGAATTAGACAATATACTCAGTTTAACTATGTACGACTATTGTATCGAACGAAAAAGTACCGAGTTGACATTGTATGATAAGAATAATGAGATTATGTTAAAGAACTTTCTTGGCTCTAAGGCTATCGAGGGGTGTAGTCCGGCAACATTAAAACATTACAAAGAAACTATTCAACGTATGATATTTGATATTGGTAAGAATATTAAAGATATCGATACTAATGATATCAGACATCATCTAGCATCTTGGCAAGTAAATCGAGGGGTAAGCAATACCACTTTAAATAATATGAGAAAAGCTTATTGTAGTTTCTTTAAGTGGTTGAATCTCGAAGGATATATTAATACTGACCCAATGCTGAAGATAAGTTCGTTTAAATGCCCTAAGAAACAAATTAAGCCTTTTACTGAACGTGAAATGGAAAAGATGTGTAGTAACTGCACCAATATAAGAGATCGTGCATTATTGGAATTTCTGTACTCTACCGGATGCCGTGTTACAGAATGCAGTAATGTTGATTTTGAAGATATTGACTTTATGCGAGGAACTGTGCTTATAAGATATGGAAAAGGCAATAAGGAACGTGTTGGATTTATATCCGAAAAATGTATGTATTGGTTAGAGCAATATATTACCGAATACAATATAAGAAAAGATGCTTTATGGCTTGGAAAACGTGGTAGATTAACAAAGGCAGGCATCGAATACATTGTCAGAAGTATAGGTAATAGGGCAAAAGTCGATGCTCACCCACATAAATATAGACATACATTTGCCACAGACCTTGTTAAGCGTGGTGCGCCAGTTCAAGTTGTTAAAGATATGCTAGGACACGAAGATATTAATACAACTATGATTTACGTCACAACCAATAACAAGGAGGTGGAAAACGTACACAGAAAGCTGATAGCATAAATATTTAATTATCTAGTTTATCAAATAGATTTACGGCATTGATTTTATTTTTCTCAAAGATGTCAATATATTTTTTATACGTTACATCAGGAGAACTATGCCCTAATAGATCGGATACTGCGTATAGATTTTTCTCATCTTCATTTAAGAGGATACTAGCAAAGCTATGACGTAATGTATGTGGCGTTACCATTGGAACACCGGCTCTAATACACATAGCTTTTAATAGTCTATTCGCAGTACTCGCCGAATATGGGTTATTTGTAGTACTAAAAATCAGATGGTTGTCTTTATAGCACTTAGGATATCGTTCTTTAACCAAGTCTAATAACATAATAGCACGATGACTCAAGGGAATATATCTATTGCTTTTTTCTGATTTTGGTTCTGCTTCTACCGTCATATATGAGCGTTCTGAATCTTCATCCCTATTTTTAATGGTTATATACTGTTTATCGACTTTGAAGTAGTACTTACCATCTTGTTCTTTTATATCTTCCCATTTAAGAATAGATACTTCGCCCCATCTTAATCCGGTAAAGCAGCAAAACAATAAAGCATACGCTCCTATTCCATATACATAAGTGCCAGCTTTGTTATTGACTATATTATCTTCTTCATTCCTACGAAGCATCTCATCCCAGAGTTTCATTACATCTGCATATTCAAGTGCTTCAATTTCTTTCTTCTTAACGACAACATCTTTTTCAGATATCTTCTCTACATTCTCCATAAAGTTAAATAAAAAGTCTTGGTAGTTGACACCATATTTACATACCTGAAGTAATACTGTGTGTATTCCATCTATAGTACTCTTAGCTTTACTCTCGGCATATTGCTTTATATGAGAATTAAACAGATCTAGTATCTGCTTCTTATTCATTTCATTAAGCTTTTTAATTTTATAATTGCCAAGCTTAGTGTCTTTAATATAATCCTCTATAATGAAATCATAGTAATCAAATGTTTTTGGTTTAACCTTGTCTTTTTTAAACCCAAATAGCCAATTATGACAGTAATCATAGAATGATAAATTTTGATTATCTTCTTCTACATTAACAAGGGAAATATATTTTTTATATTTTTCCTGAGCTTCTTTCTTCGTTTTACCATAAAAAGACTTTCTCTTACCATCAACAGTAGTAATTCTATACATTTGATATATGTTTCCTTTAAGAGTTACAGTTGACCAAGATCCCTCGCCATTTGCTCTCTTTCTCATAGAACCAACTCCTTGCGCTAAAAATAATGGTATGATATAATTTCTTTCGTTGTATGAATTGTATCATATAGGTAGAAAAACATCAAACATTTTAAACCAATTTTAAACCAATGTTAAACCAATTATGATGTATTTATATGTAGTTTGATGCAGTTATATGTGGTATAACGCAATAAAAAAATAGTGAGAAAACCTTTGTAATCCCACTATTTTAGCCAATATATCGTTATTTATCTAGTTTTTCGCCTAAGTGGCGCAGTTGGTAGCGCAACTGATTCGTAAACGAGTTTCATGACAGTCACAAATGTTTATTTTTAGCCATTTCTCACGTCAATAATAATACGGTTATACCAACCGTTAAACCAATTTATGAATGAAGATTATTTTTAATCCACTTTTCATATTCAGAGATTGGAGTAAGACATTCTTTCCCAACTTTAAGATATGGTAGTCCATCATTCAGAAGCTTATTATACGTTCTTCTGTCTTTGATGTGAAGATGTTCCATTACTTCTTTTGAAGTTAACATTCTATCTATGTGTTTTTTATCTTCTTTATTATATAGCAGATTATTTATTCCACCCATAACTATCTCCCAGTACTGCCAAATCCACCTTCGCCACGTTCTGTCTCATCTAGTTCATCAGATTCAATTATGTCATATTTAACATATGGTAAAAGAATTAATTGTGCCAATCTTTCTCCGGGCTCAATAACTTGATTATGTATGCCATCATTCTTAAATGCCATCATTATCTCTCCTCTAAAACCGTTGTCGATAACCCCTGCGGTATTGAGCAAGGACATATGTCTTTTTACCCCAACAGAACTTCTTGGTAACATTAATCCAAAATACCCCTCGGGAAACTCACAAGCTATTCCGGTCGGAATCATTAGTGAACTGCCCGGAATTAGTGTAACTGTCTTTGGCAAACAAGCATATAAATCTATGCCGGCTGCTTCGGATTCTCCTCGTGTTGGTATTATCGCATCTTCTCTTATCTTCTTTATTTTTAATTCCATTAATTATTCTCCTTAAAAAATCTGACGGTCTCAACTTTAAAAGCCGAGGAATCCATCTGATTCCCTCTACTATATTGTTCTATTATTTCGGCAACCTTATCATCACTGTCTGTGGCAGCAATAATATTGTCGAAGTATTTAATCACGTATATATACATTTTTAACCTCCTATAAGGCGTAATAAAATTACTATTTCATTTCTAGTATCATCTTCTTAAAATCCTCGTAATCAATGTCACAAGCATCGCATATCCTCTTATATTCGTCCGGCGGTAATATTAATAATCCCAAGACGATTCTCTGAATATCCTTGGTTGAATACCCTGTCCTTGTTGCAACTTCTTGAAGAGATATTTGTTTGTTGGCTAATTGTCTCAAAAAAAACTGCCCAATTTGTTTTTGATATCTCATAAATCTTCTCTCTCTTCTCTTCTTTATTGATTAATCTTTATCATCGGACTATAGTTCCCTTGATACAAATTAACTAAACATTTCTTTTTGTTAAACTTATTTCTATAACCTAGTTTGTTCAGAATCAACTAAAAAAGATAAATTCAAATTTTTTATATTTACTTCAAATCCGTCAATTGTTGGAGCTGTTGATATTTGGTTATTTATTTCATTAATCTTTTCTTTATGATGACAAATTTCATATTCTGTCGGACAAAAAAACGATTTAGCAAAATCTTTTGAATCATTTCCAAACAAATTAATTTCATTCATAAAATCCCTCATATAACTACCTCCAAAATCAAACATTTACATTTCTTTAGTTAAGAATATCGATTTATTTTTCCGAACTAAACACAAGTTTAGAGTATAAATCAATAAGTAATCTATTTAGTATTAAGAGTGCTTATACTTCACTAATTCAGATAACTAATCAACCTGCATATCGTGTGGGTAATATCATATATGTATATCTTGAATTGCATAGAATAGGAACTATAGCTAATGGTGAACACGATATAATACAATGCTCTGTAACACCTAAAGTTACAGCAGTGTTTAATAAATTCCATGATGATTATGGTTTAATCATACAAGCTAATGGCAACGGAAAGTTTAACCTCGGCACTCAAAATCGAGCTTGGTACACGCTGTCAGGATATATTTTAGTATGATTATATATATTATTAAATAAAGATATGATTAGGAAGTAGTAGTAACTGTGCGTAATATATCAGAGTTATTACTTCTTCTCCAAAAGTAGAA
>OCTX012290043.1_pt1 | contig 22231 bp, 18 predicted proteins | sample 1539691 | NCBI WGS metagenome assembly OCTX01 (sample SAMN02144231, study PRJEB22623) | gut metagenome | biome: sheep rumen | host: Ovis aries | place: New Zealand
AGGAAGTATGCCGAGAGAGGCTTCGTGGTGCTCGACTTCCCCTGCAACCAGTTCGGCGCCCAGGCCCCCGGCAGCAACGAGGAGATCCACGACTTCTGCACCGGCAACTACAACGTGACATTCCCGCAGATGGCCAAGATCAACGTCAACGGCGACAGCGCCGCGGCCCTCTTCACGTGGCTCAAGGCCAAGGCCTCCTTCGGCGGCTTCGACACCACCGACCCGCGCGGCGCCTACCTCGACAAGATGTTCCGCCAGCAGGACAGCCTCTACTATCAGAACCCCGACATCAAGTGGAACTTCTCCAAGTTCCTCATTGACCGCGACGGCAACGTCGTGCGCCGCTTCGAGCCCACGGACCCGATGAGCGCCGTGGCCGAGGCCGTCGAGGGTGCGCTCTGATCCCCGGCGGCGGGCGTGGACGTGGATGTCGTGACGCTACAACGGCTCTGCAGCATGCCCCGCCAGGCGACAACAATTAGAAAACCCCGTCCTTTGCAGGGCGGGGTTTCTTGATCATAAAATCTAAAACAAATTACCTTTCTTTCAGTTTTAAGTTTTGAGTTTTGAGTTTTAAGAGGAGGTTCCTACTTAATACTTAAAACTCACAGCTCACAACTCCTTACTCGGCCTTCTTGTACCGAGGGGTACTTCAAGCAGCCCGTTTATTCGGCCTTCTTGGCGTACTTTTTGTATTTGTTCATGAACTTGTCGACGCGGCCGGCGGTGTCAACGAGTTTCAGCTTGCCGGTGAAGAAGGGGTGCGAGGTGTTGGAGATTTCCAGCTTCACGACCGGATATTCCTTGCCGTCGGTGTAGACCACGGTCTCCTTGGTGTTGGCACAGCTCTTGGTGAGGATCATGTTGTCGTTGCTCATGTCTTTGAACACCACGAGGCGGTAGTTTTCGGGATGGATTCCTTTTTTCATTTTCTTGTTTTTTGCCGTCTAACCCGTTTGTTGTCAGACGATTGTTTATAATTCGGTTACTAATTTCGTGCTGCAAAGATACGAACTTTTTTCATTCTGGCAAAATTTTTTTGTTGTATGTATGCTTTTTTGCCTCGGCCCCGGTACGCCCCCTCTACGGAGTTGGTACGGCCGTTCTTCAGTAGTTCTTCAGTAGTTCTTCAGTGCGGCACTGAAATACTACTGAAGAACTACTGAAGAACGGCCGTAGGGGCTCCGTAGGGACTCCGTAGGGGAGGCATAGGGGATGGCTGTGGCTGGGGAGGGCGGACTGGGGTGGGCGCGGAGGGGTGTGGGACAGGAAAAAAGTTTTGCGGTAGCGTACAATAAAGTCGCGTTGCGCGCGTTGTTGTGTGAAAACATAAAAATGCAATTGTTATGAAGAAACAGTACCTGCTTTTTGCCATCGTGCCGCTGCTTGCGGCCTCGTGCAGTATCTACCATCCCAACGCGGTGGATATTCCGCTTATCAACCACAAGGGCGACGTGCGCGTCGACGCGTCGCTGTCGATGTCGTCGTGGGTGTTGCCCGACGTGATGAGTGTCAATGCCACGGCGAGTTTCGGTGTCACCGACTGGCTGGCCGCGCAAGCTCATGTCAACTATGGTGGCGACAACGTCTACGGCCAGGTGGCTCCGGGTTTCTACATCCCGCTGAGCGAGCATGCCGTCGTTGAGGGTTATGCCGGTCTGGGCGGCGGTGCCGTGTGGCGCGACCGCCACAGCACCACGGACCGCGAGACGGAGAGCGAGAGCGGCTCCTCGTCGCACGAGAGCGAGTATTCGGGCTCCTTTGCGCTGCCTTTCGTGCAGCTCAACTTCGGCTGGCACGACCTGTCGAAGGCCCACATAGAGGTTGGCTTCGGCGTGAAGGCCGGCGCCTACCAGCCCGACTTCACCTACCACGCCTACAACAGCGAGGGGCAGGTGATAGAGAGTTCCACATACCGCTACACGCGCACCAACATGCTGGTGGAGCCGCAGTTCCAGTTCAGCGTCGGCGGCGAGAAGGTGCGCTACAGCATCCATCTGGGCTTCGCTTTCCTTGACGACATCCCCGCCAACGCCTCCAAGTTCACCTATGACTGGATGACGCTGGGCATGGGTCTGACGTTTACGCTCTGACGGGTATGAAGAGGCTGATTTTTGCCGCCATGCTGCTTGCCTCTGTCGCCGCTTGGGGGCAGGAGGACTGCAAGACCTATGTGTATGTGGGGCGCGACACGGCGCTGCGGCTCGACGTGTGGCGTCCCGCCACGCCGCGTGCCGATTCGGCCTGTGTGGTGGCGGTGTTCGGCGGCGGTTTCGTCGCAGGTGCGCGCAACGACAGCTACCAGCGCGAGGTGGCCAGAGTGCTCACCGAGCGCGGGTTCACCGTGGTGAGCCCCGACTACCGTCTGGGCCTCAGGGACAGCGCCATGGTGGCGCGCTATGCCTCCATCTCGGGGGTGCGGACGCTCTTCCAGTGGGTGATAGACATGGCCGCCGAGGATGTCGCCGCCACCTGCGCCTGGGTGGTGAATCACGCCAAGGAGATCGGCGTGAGGGCCGACCGCGTGGTGCTCACGGGCAGCTCCGCCGGAGCCATCGCTGTGCTGCAGATGGACTGGTGCCGTGCCAACGGCCTGCCGGAGGCCGCGGTGTTGCCGCGGGGCTGGAAGCCCGCCGCCGTGGTGCCGTATGCCGGCGCCCTGATGTGCAAGGGCAAGCCGGAGTGGAAGACGCCGCCTGCGCCCACGATGCTGATGCACGGCATGAAGGACAAGATAGTGGCCTACAAGCGGTTCCCCAAGGTGGTGAACCATGCGCTCTACGGTGCCGACGTCGTGGCGAAGCAGATGCGCAAGGGCGGCTACCCGCTGTGGATAGTGCGCTTCGAGGGTGTGGGCCACGAGGTGGCCAGCTGGCTGCCTGGGAGCGTAGACCTCTTCTGCGCTTTCGTGGGCCAGGCGCTGGCCGGGCGCGTCAGCACGCTCGACGCCACGATGACCGACAGCAAGCTGACACCCACGAAATGGACCGAAATGAACGTCATTGACCTGTACAAGCAATGAGCGACAAGATAGAGATTATGGCCCCCGTGGGCTCGTACGAGAGCCTTCGGGCTGCGATACAGGGCGGCGCCGATGCTGTGTATTTCGGCGTAGGGAAGCTCAACATGAGGTCGCGGAGCGCGGCCAACTTCACCGTCGAAGACCTCGGGCGCATCTGCACGATAGCCCGCGAGGCCGGTGTGCGCACCTACCTGACGGTGAACACCATCATCTACAACGACGAGATCGGCGAGATGAACGCCCTGGTTGACGCCGCCAAGGCTGCCGGCGTGAGCGCCGTGATAGCCAGCGACATGGCCGTCATCACCTATGCCAACAGCGTCGGCGTGGAGGTGCACATCTCGACACAGTGCAACGTGAGCAACACGGAGGCCGTGCGCTACTACGCGCGGTTTGCCGACGTGATAGTCACCGCCCGCGAGCTGCCGCTGCGCCAGGTGGCGGAAATCACGCAGTTCATACGCGACAACGACATACGCGGTCCCAAGGGGGAGCTGGTGCAGGTGGAGGTCTTCGCCCACGGCGCCCTCTGCATGAGCGTCAGCGGCAAGTGCTACCTCTCGCTCGACAACTACAACTACTCGGCCAACCGCGGGGCCTGCCTGCAGGTGTGCCGCCGCGGCTACATAGTGAAAGACAAGGAGAGCGACCTGGAGCTGGAGATCGACAACGAATACATCATGTCGCCCAAGGACTTGTGCACCATAGGCTTCCTGGACAAGATAGTGAAAGCCGGCGTGCGGGTGCTGAAGATCGAGGGGCGGGGGAGGAGCGCCGACTATGTGCGGACAGTGACGGAATGCTACCGTGAGGCCGTGGAGGCCATTGCCGACGGCACCTACAGCAAGGAGAAGATCGAAGGGTGGACGCGACGGCTGGCTACGGTGTTCAACCGCGGCTTCTGGGACGGCTACTACCTGGGGCGCAAGATGGGCGAATGGAGCGAGCGCTACGGCAGCCAGGCCACGGAGAACAAGGTGTACCTTGGCCCGGTGAAGAACTGGTTTGGCCGCATCGGCGTGGCCGAGGTGCAGCTGCAGACCGCCGAGACGCTGCGCGTGGGCGACGAGGTGATGGTCACCGGCGAGACCACCGGCGTCTACCGCGCCACCGTAGAGGAGCTGCGCACCGACCGCGACCCTGTGCCGGAGGTGCGGCAGGGCGACTGCTTCAGCATCAAGGCCGGCGAGACCCTGCACCGCGGCGACAAGGTCTACCGCGTGGACAAGGTAACTGACGAATATTGACAAATGACTAACCAATACAGAATCTGATGATAGCATTACTGTTGATTTTTGCGGCAATCCTCTTTGCCAGCGTCTTCCTGAACAGGATATCGTTCAAGATCGGCGTGCCTGTGCTGCTGCTCTTCTTGCTGGTGGGGTTCGTCGTCGGACTGGGTGTCGACATCATGGGCAACGTGGATGCGAGCCGCCTGGTAGAGTTCAGCTGCACGGTGGCCCTGATATTCATTATGTTCTACGGCGGTTTCGGCACTCGGTGGAGCTCCGCCAAGCCCGTGGCTGTGGAGGCGGGGCTGCTGGCCTCGGTGGGCGTCTTCCTGACGGCAGGCATCACAGGCCTCTTCTGCCACTACGCCCTCGGCTGGTCGTGGGTGAAGAGCATGATGCTCGGCGCCGTGATCAGCTCCACGGATGCCGCTTCGGTATTCTCAATACTGCGCACGCGCAAGCTGGGCTTGAAGAACAACACGGCGCCGATGATAGAGATGGAGAGCGGCTCCAACGACCCCTGCGCCTACATGGTGACGGTGCTCATGCTGGCGGTGACCAACGCCGCCGACCCGGCGTCGACGACGCACGTCACGGTGTGGTACGCACTGTGGACGGTCTTCTCGCAGCTTGTCTTCGGTGCCGCCAGCGGCCTGCTGATAGCCTGGGGCGCCGCCTTCCTGCTGAAACGCTACAAGTTCGCCGCCGACGGCTTCAACACACTCTTTATCTTCGCCGTGGCCATAGCCGCCTATGCCCTGCCCAACCTCGTTGGCGGCAACGGCTACCTGAGCGCCTACATCGTTGGCATAGTGCTCGGCAACACAGAGTTCGAAGGGCGCAGGCCGCTGGTGGGCTTCTTCGACGGGGTGACGAGCCTGATGCAGATAGCCATCTTCTTCGCCTTGGGCATGATGGCCGACGTGCACCGCATCCCTGCCGCCATACTGCCGGCCCTGGCCATCTTCGCCTTCCTGCTCCTTGTGGCGCGTCCGGCGGCGGTGTTCAGCGTCCTGACACCCTTCAGGAAATACCCAGCCAACCAGATGGGCTTCATCTCCTTCGTGGGTCTGCGCGGCGCCTCATCCATAGTCTTCGCCATAGTGACCATCACGCAGGTGCTGCCCGGCGCGCGCCCGCTCATAGAGGGCGGCGGTGTCGACATCTTCAGCGTGGTGTTCTGCGTGGTGGTGATATCCATACTGGCACAGGGCACACTGATACCCTTCATGGCCAAGAAGATGAAGATGGTTGACGAGAATGCCGACGTCATGACCACCTTCAGCGACTTCACCGAGCAGTCGGAGGCCACCTTCGGGCGCTTCACCGTCGGCGAGGGCAGCAAGTGGGCCGGCCACTGCACCAAGGAGATGACCCTACCCGACGGCATGGTGCTGGTGCTGCTCAGGCGCGGCGACAAGACCCTGGTGCCCAAGGGCCACACCTACTATGAGGTAGGCGACGAGATAATCTACTGCACACGCGGCTTCCGCGAGGACACGCACCAGCACCTGGTGCGCGACGTGGTGGAGCCCAACAGCCGCTGGATAGGCAAGACCATCAAGGAATACCCCTACAAGGACGGCATGGTCTTCGTGATGATTGAGCGCGACGGGCAGTCCATCATACCCACTGCCGACGGTATGACGCGCTTCTGCGCCGGCGATGTGCTGTACATCTACAGGCAGCAGCTATGACCGAAGAGCAGGAACGTGCCTTGCAGCTGGCCACCGAGGCCGGACACATACTCCTTGAAAACGGTGCCGAGATAGGCCGTGTGGAGGAGACCATGGAGCACATGGCCAAGTCATACGGCGTTGAGGACGAGAGCTTCTTCGTGCTGAGCAACGGCATCATAGCCACCGGCCAGCACTATGCACGGGCGGAGTTCATCCCCATCAAGGGCACGCAGCTGGCCCGTGTGGTGGCGGTGAACCAGCTGAGCCGCGACATCGACGGCGGCGCCATGCCCCTCGACGAGGTGGAGCGCCGCCTGAAAGCCATACGCACCATGGGTGCCAAGCCGTGGTGGGAGCTTGTGCTCGGCGTGGCGCTCGGCGTTGGAGCCTTCAGCATCCTCTTCGGCGGCAGCCTTGTCGACGCCGCCGCCACCTTCTCGTGCGGCCTGCTGCTGGGGGCTTTCATGGCCTTCGTGTCGCCCCATCTGAGCCGCATCTTCGGCAGCCTCGTGGGCGGCCTTGTGGGCGGCCTGCTCTGCATCCTCGCCGTGGCTGTTGGCTTCGGCGAACACCTGCCCAACATGATCATAGGCACCATCATAGCCCTTGTGCCGGGGGTGCCCTTCACCAACGGCATGCGCGACCTGGCCAACGAGGACTACCTGGCCGGAGCCACGCGCCTGCTCGACGCCTTCCTCGTCTTCCTCTGCATAGCCCTCGGCGTGGTCGTGGCCTTCGTGGTGGAGGAAGCGCTCACCGGCGACCTCATGGTGCTCGACGCCCCGGTGACCGACGCGCTGACGTCGGCCTGGTATGTGCAGCTGGCGTCGGCCTTCGTGGGCACCGTGGGCTTCGCGGCCCTCTTCGGGGCGCCGAGGCGCTACTATGCCGGCAGCGGCCTGGTGGGCATGGCGGGGTGGGCGGTGTACCTGCTGTGCGGCGTGTGGACGTCGGCCTTCAGCGTGGTGGGCGCGGCCTTCGCGGCGGCGCTTGTCATCACCGTGCTGAGCCACCTGATGGCCGTGCTGATGCGCGCCCCGGTGACGGTGTTCCTCATCTGCGGCATCATCCCCCTGGTGCCGGGAGGCGGCATCTTCTGGACGGCCTACTACCTGGTCAGCAACCAGCTGCGCCTGGCCGCCGCCACGGGCTTCACGGCCCTCAAGGTGACCATTGCCATCGCCGGCGGCATCATACTGGCGGCGGCGGTATACGTAAAAATAATGAGAAAAAAGCGCATAAATGCCTAAAGAAAACACAATCGCCGTTGCGGCGGGGCAGAAGAGGATGGTGCTGCTGGCATCGCTGCTGGCGGTGCTGCCCTCGTTCCTGTACGCCGTGGTGATAGCCTTCGACACCGACTGGAGCCAGTGGCTGCCGTCGTTCAACTACTTTGTGGGCTATGAGACGGGCTTCGGCGGCAGGAAGCTCATCGGCACGCTTTTCAGTTGGGTGTTTCCAGGAATGGTGACGCCCGGGCATGTGCGTGTGTTCATCCTCACTGCCAACCTGCTGATGCTGGCGTTGCTGTGCCTCTTCATGTACCGCTCCCTGACCATGCACGGCGAACTGAGCCCCGGCGCCTTGGCCTTGGCGGTGCTCTACGCTGTGGGGCCTTTCTCGCTGATGGCCTACGTCCGCACGCCCCTCTCCATGGGTTTCATGGAGACCTACCAGCTGGCGCTCGTGCTGGCGTGGCTGATGCTCTACCTCCACCGGCGCGACGGCCTGGCCTACTATGCCGCCACGCTTGCCGTGGCATCCTTCGGCATCCTCATACACCACACCTTCTGCTGCACCCTGATGCCGGCCATGGTGGCGCTGTGCCTGATGGACTGCTTCGCCAAGCCTGCCGCCGTGTGGCGCAAGGTGGCGTGCTATGCCGTCGTGACAGTCCTCGTGGCCGTGCTGTTGGCCATGCTCTGGTGGCGCGGAGGCATGAATGTTCCCATGGACGAGCTGCTGGCCTCCATGCGCGAGCGCGATGCCGGGGTGATGCCCGACGACGAGCGCGGCTTCAGGCTCCTCTACTATGCCACCAACGCGGAGAACATGCAGTCCAACCTCATAGAGTTCCCCTACAAGTATGTGGAGTTCGGCCTCTCCCTGCTGTTGCTGTCGCCGCTGCTTTTTGCCATGCACTGGCCGTGGGCCGGTGCCGCGCGGCGCGCCGAAGGCAAAGGCCGGCGGTGGCTCTACCGCGGCGCCAGCCTCGCCGTGCCGTTGCTCACACTGCCGCTGTTTGTCGTCGCCACCGACTACTCGCGGTGGTGGATAGGCTACTTCTTCAGCATGACCGCCGCCACCCTGGCCACCTATGCCACCGGCGACAGGCCTATGGCTGGGAGCCTGAAGGCCATGTGGGGGTGGCTGAAGAAGCACTGGTGGGTGGCTGCGGCGCTGCTGGTATACGCGGCACAGCTCTGCATGCTTGACTACCGCGGGCTGAAGCAGGCCGTGGAACTGCGCTGGATGATGATGCCCATGAAGCATCTGTTGACAACCTAAAAGAGTGACAATATGGCTAAAGCAAAGACATACTATTTCTGCCAGGAGTGCGGCTACCAGTCGTCGGGCTGGCTGGGGCGCTGCCCTGAGTGCGGCAAGTTCGGCACCTTCGTCGAGGAGGTGGTGAAGGCTGAGAGCGGTAAGTGGAATAAGGAAAGCGCCAAGCTCGGCGTGTCGACGCCCAAGCGTATACAGGAGGTGAGCTACAGCGAGACCAAGCGTATAGCCACGGGCTGCGGCGAGTTCGACCGCGTCCTCGGCGGTGGCATAGTGCCCGGCAGCCTCCTGCTGCTCGGCGGCGAGCCCGGCATCGGCAAGAGCACCCTGCTGCTGCAGACGGCTTTGGCTATCAAAGATAAACGCCTCCTCTACGTCAGCGGCGAGGAAAGCGAGCAGCAGATAAAGATGCGGGCCGACAGGCTCGGCCTCGCCCCGGAAAATGCCGACGGCGGACGCGGCGGGATGTACGTCGTCAGCGAGACGGTGACGCAGCGCATCTTCGAGCACATCGACACCGTGAAGCCCGACCTGCTGATCGTGGACTCCATACAGACCATCACCACCGACGACGTGGACTCGCCGGCCGGCAGCGTGAGCCAGATACGCCAGTGCACCACAGAGTTCCAGCACTACGCCAAGACGACCGGCGTGCCGGTGCTCCTCATAGGCCACATCACCAAAGACGGCACCCTAGCCGGCCCCAAGGTGATGGAGCACATAGTGGACGCCGTGCTCCAGTTCGAGGGCGACCGCCACTACGGCTTCCGCATACTGCGCGCGCTGAAGAACCGTTTCGGCAGCACAGCGGAGATAGGCCTCTTCGAGATGCTCGGCAGCGGCCTGCACGAGGTGCCCAACCCCAGCGAGCTGCTCCTCAGCCAGCGCGACGAGACCCTCAGCGGCGCCGCCGTGGCCGCCACCCTCGAGGGCGTCAGGCCTATGTTCATAGAGGTGCAGAGCCTCGTCAGCTCGGCCGTCTACGGCACCCCGCAGCGCAACGCCAACGGCTTCGACATGCGGCGCCTCAACATGCTGCTGGCCATCCTCGAGAAACGCTGCGGCTTCAAGCTCGGCGCCAAGGACGTCTTCCTCAACATTGCCGGCGGCATCAAGGTGAACGACCCGGCCATAGACCTCGCCGTGGCCTGCGCCGTCCTGTCGTCGAACGTCGACATGCCGGTGTCGCCGCGCTACTGCTTTGCCGCCGAGCTGGGCCTGAACGGCGAAGTGCGCCCCGTGAGCCGCGTGGAGCAGCGCATCGCCGAGGCCGACCGCCTGGGCTTCGAGCGCATCTTCATCTCCAAATACAACGCCCGCTCCATCGACAAGAAACGCTACAAGATAGAGATCGTTGCCGTTGGAGTGATAGAGGAAGCCTTCCGCGCCCTCTTCGCCTGACCTTTTCACTAACGTCCTCTGTACCGTCCCTGTACCGACCCTCTACGGCACTTCTACGGTACTTCTACGGTATTTCTACGCTTAAAACCGTAGAAATACCGTAGAAGTACCGTAGAAATACCGTAGAAATGCCGAAGAGGGTGCGTAGCGGGGCGGTGGCGGAAGTGTGAAAAAGTGTTAAAAAAGCACTCCTGTTGAAAAATAATGTTCGCGGCATTGAAAAAATGTGTATTTTTGCATCGTCTAAAAGACATCATGCCATGACACGCAGAACACAGGAGATAATAGACGCCATAAGGCCGGAGCTGCAGCGTGTGGTGCCTGCGGGCAGCCAGGTGTTGCTCTTCGGTTCGCGTGCACGCGGCGACGAGCGCGAGGATTCGGACTTCGACATCTTGGTGCTGCTGGACCGCGAGGGCCGCGCCACCACGGAGGACAACATGGGCGTGGGGTATGATGTTAATGTCCTGTTCTGGAATCGCGACTATAATGTGGGCACTCTTGTGCAGACAAAGAAAGAGTGGAGCAACCAGTATTTTACGCCGTTTTATCATAACGTAATGAAAGAGGCTGTAGCAATAGTATGAGTTTGTCGGAAGAAGATAGGAATACACTGATAGACTTCCGGATGGAAAAGTCTGACGAGGCAATGAAGGATGTGGAACTTCTTGTCGGCAACGGACGATGGACTGCTGCGGCCAACCGTTTGTATTATGCGGCATACTATGCTGTATCGGCTCTCATGTTGTGCTACAGGATAGAGGCGAAAACACACGAGGGAATTATCCGCATGTTCAGCAAGGAGTTTGTGTTGACTGGCATCTTTGAGGTGAAATACGGTCGGTTGTACAGTGATTTGTACACCAAGCGTATTACGGGTGATTACAGTGACAGTTTCAATGTTGAACAAGTAGACGTGGAACCTCTTGTAGAACCTACACATAGTTTTATAGAAAAGGTGAAAGCTTTGGTGAATGCAAAAAGAAATAGTTAATCACAAATACACACAACTATGAAAAAAGTAGTATTATTTTTGGCCGCAGCCCTGATGGGCATGGCCGCAAGCGCCCAGGTGACCACGTTCCCCTGGACGGAAGGTTTTGAGAATGGTGTGCCGTCAAGCATCACCTTGGTTGACAATGACGGCGACGGCTATGGGTGGGACAACAATACCTGGTCAGCCTCCTACGCCAACACGGGTTCCAAACTTATAGCATCGGCATCGTACATAAACAATGTTGGTGCATTGACGCCCGACAACTGGATGATATTGCCGGCAATGGCTATTCCTGCTGGTACACAGTACACGCTTTCATGGTATGCCCGTGACTTCCAATACACGGAAAGCTATGGTATTTTCATTGGCACCACCGGAACGGTAGCGGCTCTCTCGGCTACTACTCCTGTGGCCACATTCTCCACCAATGGGGTGGATTATGAGAAGAAATCGGTTGACCTCTCCGCATATGCCGGACAGACAATCTATATTGCTTTCCGCCATTACAATGTTACCGACATGTACTGGTTGATGATCGACGACATCCGCGTCGGTGGCCCTGAACTGCCTGTGTTAAGCCTTGCAGGACTGAGCAATGTTGCACTGAACTCTTCTGCCACCTTCACGGCTACGAGCGATGTGACACCCCTTGCCTGGTATGTTGACGGCGTGCAGCAGACTGAGACCGGCACCACCTTCACCACAACCTTCACCACGCTGGGTAACCACACCGTCAAGGTGAGCGCCACCAATGCGGTCGGCACTGCTTCGGACAGCATTGTTGTCAATGTGGTGAATGCCAGCGTGACCACCTTCCCCTGGGTCGAGGACTTCGAGGCTAACGCCACCGCCAGTGGGTTCGGCACCTTCCCCGTGGGTTGGACCACCTACGCCGACAACGTGGCCAACTACAGCCAGTATGCCGACTTCGGGCAGAGCTGGAGCGTGTATGATTTTGGTTGGTTCGGCGACGGCAGTGCCATCTGCCTGACTTACACCAACAGCACCACTGCCTGCGACCGCTGGCTGGTCACCCCGCAGCTCGTCATGCCCGCCACGGGTGACTTCAAGCTGAAGTTCGACGTCTATGGCTCGCAGTACAGCGAGAAGCTCGCCGTGCTGGTGAGCACCACCGGCAACGCCAAGACCGACTTCACACAGACCGTGATGCCGCAGACCACCCTGGCCGCTGGAGCCAACACCATGCTGTTCGACCTGTCTGCCTATGCTGGACAGAGCATCTACATTGCATTCCGCTGCACCACCACCGACGGCATGTACACGCTGGTTGACAACGTGACTGTCTCCGCCGACATGCCCACCGCTGGCATCTCCTACACCGACGGTATGGTCCAGGGCTTTGCCCCCATGGGCACGAACTTCAACTTCTACACCATGGTGAGGAACGAAGGCACGACCCCCTTGACGAGCTACACGCTGACCTACACTGTCAACGGCACCGCCCAGACACGCAACGTCAACGGCATCAACGTGGCTCCGTTTGCCTACTATGTCGACACCGTCACCATCAGCCACCCCACCGCCGAGGCTGTCACCATCGGCCTTGAGGTGAGCGCCCCCAACGGCGTGGCCGACCCCGACGCTTCTGACAACACAGGCAGCTTGTCGCTGTCGGTCTACGACCCCGCCACTGTGGTGGAGCGCACGTCGCTGCTTGAACACTTCACGACGGCCGTCTGCCCGAACTGCCCGGCAGGACATGACCGCCTGCACCAGGCCATTGTGGGTTACGAAGACCGCATTGCTTGGGTTGCCCACCACTGCGGCTACTATACCGACAACATGACCTTGGCCGAGGATGCCGCCAGCACCGGCATCATGGGCTTCTATTCGGCAAACGGCGGTTCGGGTTCGTTCGCTCCCGCCATGATGCTTGACCGCAATGTCGAGAATGTGCCTGTCTCCGAAGGAGGGTTGGTTGGCAACGTGTCAAGCAATGTCGCCACCATACAGAGCCAGTTTGCCAACGCTACGTCGACACCCGCCTTTGTCACCGTGGGTCTTGAGAACATCACCTACAATGCCAGCACGCGCCAGGTGAGCTTCGACGTGAACGGCATGTTCAAGTCCAGCCTGACCGGCACCGTCAACGTCACTGTCTACATCACCGAGGACAGCATCATGGGAACGCAGAGCGGCGCCACCGGCAACTACCGCCACGACCATGTGCTGCGTGGTGTTGTCACCAGCTATTGGGGTGACGCCCTCACCAGCACCAACGCCAACGACACCTACAGCAAGCACTACACCTACACGCTGCCTGCCACATGGAACTATGAAAAGTGCCGCCTTATCGCCTTCGTCAACAAGCATGATGCCTCCTTCGCCAACCGCCAGGTGCTGAATGCCACCAAGAGCGCCTTCCTGACCGCCGGCCAGGTCGGCATCGAAGATGTGAAGCCCGCCATCAGCGTGAAGATGTGGCCGAACCCCGTGGCCGAGATAGCCTTTGTGGAGGCCGAGAGCACCATCCGCAGCTACAGCGTGGTGAACTCCGTCGGACAGGTGGTTGAGAACCGCGAGAACGTCAACGCCAGCGCCCTTGAGCTGAATGTCAGCAACTACGCCGCCGGTGTCTACTTCGTCAGCGTGACCACCGACAACGGTGTCTCCACCGAGCGCCTGAGCGTGGTGAAGTAATAACGGTTACAGGTTATTGGTTATAGGTTACCGAAAAGATACTTAGCCAGTAGCTTATAAAAAAAATGACGCGGGATGCAATATTATGTTGCATCCCGCGTTATTATGTCTAAATTATTAAAATATACATGAAAAGAACACTGACAATAGTTGCTTTGGTGCTGATGGCCACGGCGGGATTCTCGCAGCAGGTGGCATCGCGGGCCAAGGCTATGCGCATGATGAGTTTCAGCCGTCCGGAATACCTCATCAAGGATATCAAGGTGTATACGGACACGATGACCGTGTACTCGCTGGCAGGCTATGTTATCTATCCTTTCGGCGAGTGGAGCTCTGTGGAGCAGTATATCACCGACAACCAGCTGAGTTGGTACCGCGACATAGGCTACAAGAAGTACTACGACTCGATGGAGGTGAGCGTGAACCGCATGCGCCGCTATGACGACAGCTACATTGACCTGTACTACAGCATCTGGACGAAGAAGGTGGAGCTGCTCGGCGGCTACATCACCGACCGGGAGGTGAAGCTGGTGAACGGTCTGCATGTTGGTATGACGAAGGACGAGGTGTTCAATGTGTTCTTCAAGAAGTACCCGAAGTCGTACACTGCCGACGTGGCTGTGCTGAAGGTGATAAGCGGCGCTGGCGAGGTGGCGGAGATATACACCTTCCGCGGACAGAAATTGAGACACATAAAGATAGAGACGGCGTACAAGTATTATTGATGAAACGCACGGCTCTTTTCTTTGGGTCGTTCAACCCGATACATGTGGGGCACCTCATCATTGCCGAGACCATGCAGCAGCAGGAAGGCATCGATGAGGTGTGGTTTGTGGTGAGTCCGCAGAACCCGCTGAAAGAGCGCGCCACGCTGCTTGCCGACCACCACAGACTGCAGATGGTGAGGAGGGCCATAGAGGACAACTACCATCTGCGGGCGTGCGATGTGGAGATGCACTTGCCGGTGCCGAGCTACACGGTGGTGACGCTGGCGGCGCTGGGTGAGAAGTATCCCGACAGGGAGTTCTGCCTCATTATGGGCAGCGACAACCTGGCGAGTCTGCACCGGTGGCGCAACTATGAGTATATACTGCAGAACTACCGCATATATGTGTACCCGAGGCCCGGGAGCGAGCGGTGCGCGCTGAGAGAGCACGAGAATGTGACGATGGTGGATGTGCCGATGATGGATATCAGCTCCAGCTACATAAGGGCGCAGATAGCGGCGCGGAAGGATGTGCGCTACCTGCTGACGGAACCGGTGTACAAATATCTGACGGAGATGCACTTTTATGAGTTGTGAGTTGTGAGTTGTGAGTTATGAGTTATTGTCTGCATGGCCACTGAAAAAAACATAACTGATTAATCGGTAATACAACAGATATGAAAAAGGGATTGAGGATATTGCTGTGGGTGGTCGGCATTGTGCTGGCCCTGGTTATCATTGTGTCGCTGTTGGCAGGCCCGATAGCGAAGGGGTACGTCAACGGGCACGGCGAGGAGCTGACAGGCCGTAAGGTGCACGTGGAGCATGTGGGGCTTAACCTGCTGACGGGTACCGTGAATGTGCGTGGACTTGACGTCTACGAGGACGACGGCGAGGAGGTCTTTGCAGGCTTCGACACGCTCGATGTGCGCGCGCACCTGCTGCAGATACCCTTCAAGGTGATAAACCTGCGCCATATAACGCTGTCCGGCCTGCACGCCAACATCATCCAGGAGGGTAAGCGCTTCAACTTCGCCAGCCTGATAGAGCATTTCAGCAGCGACGACAGCACGGAGGTGGAGGACACCACCCCCAGCGGCTGGGTGATGAAGTTCTACAACATCAACATCCGCCATGCCAGTCTGAACTACGACGACATGCTAAACCACAAGGGTATTCATCTGCCTGACATTAACTTGAGTGTGCCTGGCTTTGTGCTCGGCGGCGACGAGGGCAGCGAGGGCGGATTGAATATCGGCTTTGACAAAGGCGGCAGGCTGAATGTCGATGCTAACTATGACACGAAGGAAAGCTTGTACCATGTGGACGTGAACCTCGAGGACTTTTCTGTGCAGAACCTCGACAGCTATCTTGCCGACATGCTGAGATACGACGATCTGCGAGGCAGCGTCAATGCTCACATCACCGCCGACGGTAATGTTAACGACATAATGAAGAGCAGCATAGGTGGCACGGTGGCCGTCAACGGTGTGGACCTCACCGGCAGTAAAGGGCCTGTGGCAAGCTTTGATGCGTTGACGGTGAAGGTGAACAACATTAATCTTGACGACAACTCGTTTGATATCGGGGAGGTGCGCCTCAACGGACTCAAGGCCACTTACGAGCAGTGGAAAGAATACAGCAATATAAGCCTCTTGATGCCAAAGAAGGAGAGCCAGGGTGTCACCCTGCAGAGCGGCATTGAAGAGGATGACGACAAGTCCGCTGAAGAGGCCGAAGGCAAGCCAGGAAAGCCCATGCAGCTTCATGTGGGCAGCCTGAGGGTGGAAGATGCCAGTATAACCTACAATGACCACACGCTGCCCGATGAGTTCCATTTCCCGGTAACGGGACTTAGCGTCAGCGCCGACGACCTTACCACGGCGGGCGGCAACAACGCACAGGTGCGCGCCACGCTCCCCGGAGGCGGACATCTCATGGTCCGGTGGAAGGGCGACATCGTCAACTGGAAGAACTATCAGGACCTCTTCCTCACCATCAAGGGCCTCGACATGCGCCAAATCAGCCCATGGGCTGTGGCGTATACCGGCTATCCTGTCGAAGACGGCACCTTTGGCCTCACAACACGCCTCGCCGTCAATAACAGCGAGCTCGACAACCAGAACAAGATAGACATTTATAAGGCCAAAGTAGGCGACCGCCGTAAGGACGTTTCGGCGGAAGTGAAGATCCCGCTCAAGGCGGCATTGTACATCCTCAAGGATAAAGACGACAAGATACTCATTGAGATGCCCGTGAAAGGCAATATCGACAATCCTGAGTTTAACTACATGAAGGTGGTGTGGAAGACACTGGGTAACCTGCTGGTCAAAGTGGCGACGTCGCCGGCGCGTGCGCTCGGCTCGGCTCTGGGCATCAATAGCGACGAGCTTGAGTTTATGGTGGTGGCACCGGATCAGCATGGTCTTACCTCAGAGCAGTATCACATATTGTCAGACCTCTCGGCCATAGCGCAGAGCGACCCACGAATCACCATCACCTTGACTCTTCACATGCCCGCCACCGACGACGCGGAAGCGGCAGCCAAACGCAATGAGTGGCTGAACGAGCAGGTGTCGCGTTATGTTGCCGAGCAGGGTGTGCCGGAAGGAAGAATCGTTGTCGTCACCGGCGAACCGCTTACGGACAAAAAAGCGAAAGCGGGGTACGCCATAACATCGGAAATGCAGATAGAAGAATAACACATGTCAGAAGAAGTCTTAATACCGCAGGCCAATGCTGCCGACTATAATGATGACAGCATAGTACATCTTGAGGATATGGAACATATCCGGCTTCGTCCGGGTATGTATATAGGCAAACTGGGCGACGGCTCAAGCCATGATGACGGCATCTATGTGCTCATCAAGGAGGTTATAGACAACTCCATCGACGAGTATACCTCAGGCTATGGCAAGAAGATAGAGGTGAAGATAAACTTTGCCGAGCGGCGTGTCAGCATACGCGACTATGGCCGCGGCATCCCGCTTGGCAAGCTTGTGGAGGCGGTAAGCAAGCTCAATACAGGTGCCAAGTACGACAGCAAGGTGTTCCAGAAGTCGGTCGGCCTTAACGGCGTCGGCACCAAGGCGGTGAACGCCCTCAGCAGCTATTTCCGCGTGCAGGCATTCCGTGACGGCAAGACCCGTTGGGCCGAGTTCGCCGACGGCAAGCTTGTGAACGATAGCGGCATTGTCGCCGACAACAGTCCCGACACAGGCACGTTGGTGGAGTTTGTGCCAGACAGTAAGCTGTTTGGCAACTACCATTTCATCAGCGAGTATGTGGAGCGGCGTATATGGAACTACGCCTACCTGAACAGGGGACTCACGATGTACTATAACGACCGCCGCTACTACTCAAAGAACGGCTTGCTCGACCTCTTGGAAAACAACTTGCAGACGGAACCGCTGTACCCGATAATACATATCAAGGACGGTGACTTCGAGGCCGCCTTTACACATGTCAACGGCCAGAACAACGACTATTATTATTCCTTCGTCAACGGTCAGCATACAACCGAAGGCGGCACCCATCAGAGTGCTTTCCGTGAGGCCTATGCACGTGTCGTAAAGGAGTTCATCAAGAAAGACTATGCCCCGGAAGTGATACGCGGCGGCCTCGTATGTGCGCTGTGTATACGCATCCAAGAGCCGGTGTTCGAGGCACAGACCAAGACTAAGCTCGGGTCCACGCACCTCGAGCCCAACAAGGTCGACGGCAGTAACGACAGTCCGCTGCTGAAGACGTATGTGCTTGACATTCTCAAACGTCACCTTGACAATTATCTGCATATCCATGCTGATACCGCAGAGGCCCTGCTGGCCAAGATAAACGCCAATGAAAAAGAGCGCAAGGACATTGCCGGCATCAAGAAAATAGCCAGAGAGGGCGCCAAGAAAGCCTCTCTCAACAACCGCAAGCTGCGCGATTGCCACGTCCACTACAACACCAATCATGCACGCCGTCTTGAGAGTACGATATTCATCACCGAGGGTGATTCGGCATCCGGCTCCATCACCAAGAGTCGCGATGTCGACACCCAGGCCGTCTTCTCGCTTCGCGGCAAGCCGAAGAATACCTACAGCATAAGCAAGGTGGATGTGTATAAGAATGAGGAACTGAACCTTTTGCATAACGCTCTCGACATCGATGAGTCGCTCGACAACCTGCGATACAACAATGTCGTCATCGCTACCGATGCCGATGTCGACGGCATGCATATACGGCTTTTGCTGCTCACGTTCTTCCTCCGCTTCTATCCGGAACTCGTCTCCTCCGGCCATGTATACATACTCCAGACACCCCTGTTCCGTGTGCGCAACAAGCAGAAGACAACCTACTGCTACACTGACGACGAGCGCATAGCCGCCATCAAGGCCACTCCGGGTGCCGAGATTACACGGTTCAAGGGCCTCGGCGAGATATCGCCCGAGGAGTTCAAGAACTTTATAGGCAAAGATATGCGCCTCGACCCCGTCCTCCTGCATAAGGAATTCGACACAGACCGCACCCTTTCGTTCTACATGGGCGAGAATACCCTGGAGCGCCGCGAGTTCATCATGCAGAACCTGCGCATCGAAGATGACGAGAGTATTGTGGTAGCCTAAAATAAATTTGGTCAGTTTCACTTTTTTTACTAATATTGCACCCAAATACTACAACTATGGCAACTACACATAAACGCAAGAAAAATCTGATTGTCAGCTACAAGAATCTCCCTGACGACGTTAAAGAGTTATTCAAAGAAGCCTATCCCGACGGCTACAGCAACTATATAACAAAGTTTGTGAAGCCTAACGGTGAGGCTATTTTTGTCGTTCCGTTCGAGACGGAGGACACCGCCTATATGGTCAAGTTCGACGTCAAGATAGACACCCTTGGCGAAGATCTCGACAAGGCGTTGTTTGACGATGACGGCGATGAACCCGCTGAAGAGAGCGAGTTTGACACCCTTACCGAGACCCGCGAGAAAGAGGAGGGCATCGTCACCCACCGCGAGGAACATCTCAGGCATGGCGACTTCGAAGACGTGCTCTCCGACGACAAGAAAAAGAAGACCTCCCTCGGTGTCGACAAGGAAGGTCTCAAGGAAGCCTTCGCCGACGACGAGGAGGCCGACGAGCTGGACAGCTACGAGCGTATCGGGGACGACGAACCCGAAGACGACGACTTCGAGCCGTCCGACGAGGATCTTCGTGGCATCGAGGATGAGTTCCTCGATGACGAAATACCGCCGCTGGACGCCACAATCCCCGAAGAAGAGATGGTGAAGATCGACAAGCCCTCCAAGAAAGCCGCCAAGCCCGCCGCCAAAGCGCCCGCCAAGGCCGCCAAAGCCCCGGCAAAGAGCACGGCAAAAACAGCCGCCAAGACCGCCGGCAAGTCCGTCGCCAAAGCCCCGGCCAAGAAAACAACCAAGAAATAGAAAACAAACAAAATAGCAATCATCATGAAGAGATTAGTAAAAGTCATCTGTCTCGCTGCCGTCATGACGGTGGCAGGCACGCACGCGCAGGCTCAGTTCCGCCAGTCCATCTTCCTCAACGGGGCGCTCCCCACCGGCCAGTTCGCCAAAGACGTCAACACCGATCGTGGCGACCAGGTCCCCCTGCTTCGCGAAGAAATCGGCAAGGACGCCACCCCCGGCTTCGGCCTCGGCTATCGCATCAGCTACCGCTTCGATGTAGGCATGGGCGAAGTGGCTCCCTTTGCTCAGGCCGACTTCTTCTGGAACTTTATCGGCTCCAAGTGGAGCGACAAGTACATCCAGGCCAAGGGCAAAGCCCCCAACTACTTCAACATCCCCATCATGCTTGGTGTCAGCTACCTCTACGACGAGCTCTGGAACGACATCACCCCGTATGCTGAGTTCGGTGTCGGCGGCGACCTCTTCCTTATCGGCAGCGAGAAGGTAACCATTGCCGATAAGTCCTACACCTATGCCTACAAGCCCACCGTAGCCCTCTCCTGGATGGTCGGCCTCGGCGCCTATTTCGGCCGCCACGTCAGCGCCGGTATCTACTACTACGGCCTCGGCAAGCACGTCGTCAGCTATACCGACAAGACCTACAAGTCCTTTGATGCACCCACCCAGGCCAAAGTCGACGCAGGCGCTATCCCCACCCGCACCGTCGGAGAGTTCGCTCTCCGCATCGGCTTCCACTTCTGACAAGTAAAGGCACGACAAACAGAAAGGGCCGGCGTTCACGCCGGCCCTTTCTTGTTATAGTCATTGTCACTACTCTCTCTCCGCTTCCCGCTTAGTCTATCTTGTCGAATCCCAGGTAGGGCCGCAGGCACTCCGGCATCACGATGCCGTCGGGCGTCTGGTTGTTCTCCAGCAATGCAGCCACTATGCGCGGCAGTGCCAGAGCCGACCCGTTCAGCGTGTGGCAGAGCTGCATCTTGCCGTTCTCGTCCTTGAAGCGCAGCTTCATGCGGTTGGCCTGGAAGGTCTCGAAGTTGCTCACCGAGCTCACTTCCAGCCACCGCTTCTGCGCGGCGCTCCACACCTCGAAGTCAAAGGTCATGGCGCTCGTGAAACTGATGTCGCCGCCGCAGAGCTTCAGTATGTGGTAGGGGAGACCCAGCTTGTCGAGCAGGCCGCCCACATGCTTCTTCATCTCTTCCAGCATCGCGTAGCTGCGGTCCGGGTGCTCGATGACCACAATCTCCACCTTCGAGAACTCGTGCAGGCGGTTCAGCCCGCGCACGTCCTTGCCGTAGCTGCCGGCCTCGCGGCGGAAGCACTCGCTGTAGCCCACGCGTTTGATGGGCAGCTGCTTCGGGTCTACCACCTCGCCGCGGAAGATGTTGGTGATGGGCACCTCGGCCGTGGGGATCATGTAGAAGCCGTCCAGCGGCACAGCGTACATCTGCCCCTCCTTGTCTGGCAGCTGACCCGTGCCGAGGCCGGAGGCTTCGTTGACCATCAACGGCGGCTGAATCTCCAAGAAGCCAGCGTCGGCAGCCTCGTTGAGGAAGAAGTTGATCAACGCGCGCTGCAGGCGGGCGCCCTTGCCCTTGTAGAAGGGGAATCCGGCGCCGGTCACCTTGTTGCCCAGCTCGAAGTCTATGATGTCGTACTTGGCGCAGAGGTCCCAGTGGGGCAGCGCGTCGGCAGGCAGGTCGGGCTTCGTGCCGTACTCGCCGACCACCACGTTGTCGGCCTCGCTCTTGCCGGCGGGCACACTCGGGTGCGGCGCGTTGGGCAGCGAGATGAGCTTCTCGTTGAGGGTCTTCTCCGTGGCGGCCTGCTCCTCGCCGAGGGCTTTCTCCTCGCCCTTCAGCTCTGCCGTGCGGGCTTTGGCCTTCTCGGCCTCCTCGCGGAGCCCCTGCTTCATCAGCATCCCTATCTCCTTGGCCATGCGGTTCTGCTCCGCCTTCACGGCGTCGGCCTTCACCTGAAGGGCGCGGCGCTGGGCGTCGAGCTCGATGATCTCGGCGATGCGTTCCTCTACGTTCTGTACATTCTTAATCTTCAGTCGCGAGATGCACTCCTCACGATGGTCTTTTATGTATTGCAGTTGCAGCATATTGGTACATCTTATTGATTATGGGTTATCGGTCATTCCTGGCTGACGCCGATGTCTGCTCGTGCGCCTGTAACCCATAACCTATAACCCATAACCTCTTTTCAGCGGAGAGAGAGGGATTCGAACCCCCGGACCCTCGCAGGTCAACGGTTTTCAAGACCGCCGCAATCGACCGCTCTGCCATCTCTCCATTCTCTTTTGAGGATGCAAAAATAGCATTTTCTGCCGACATGGCAAAATGTTTTTTTAAACTCTTTGTGTATCAGTCCTCTGTCGCCGCAGGCGCGCGTCGTCCCCTCTGTCTTGTGTGCTCTGTTTGGCCCGATAATTGCCATGCGATTTTGACGGTGCGATACCGTGTTGGAAATCAATACGATATGCGGTATTGATTTCTTGAAACCCTTGCTGTGTCTGTGTTTGTTCGGAGCCCCTACGGCCCCTCTACGGACCCCCTTCGGCCGTTCTTCAGTGGAAGGCCGTAGAAAGGCCG
>OCTX014540004.1_pt1 | contig 22230 bp, 44 predicted proteins | sample 1539691 | NCBI WGS metagenome assembly OCTX01 (sample SAMN02144231, study PRJEB22623) | gut metagenome | biome: sheep rumen | host: Ovis aries | place: New Zealand
TATGCGCCTCTTTTTTATTACTATTTATACATTTCGTTTTCAATATCCTTTAAGTTATCCTTAACGGTATCGATAGCCTCTTCGTCGCCATTATCGGCTTTTTCTAGATAGGTTCCAATAGTGGTCATTGAACCAGATATAAGAGTTATTGTAGTACTGTCACAGCCTTCAGGACTATCGTATAGGAAGTCATCCGTTATTGGATCTAACGTTTCTTTAGCCTCTTCATATTCGATATCGCCGTTCAGCATTTCTTGAGTAATTTTAACAAAGTTTTTAGCCTTATTAAAATATTTCTGACTAATATCATCCGATTTTGATTTTCGACATCCAATAGCTAATACCATTATAATAGCAACCAATAATAATAAAACGGCTTTTTTCATATTAACACCTCCGCTCAATTTTTGTTGACACAAAGTTGACACGAGTTTTCTGAAATGTCGATAAATAGTAACTTAGTGCAGTGCAGGTGGTGGGACTTGAACCCGTTTGGTCGTTTTTTGTGTCTTTTACTATGTTTCCCTTTATTTATCATACTTATAGCGAATTCCCTTTATTTATCGAGCCTATATCAATTTTTTAATTGTAGCATATATGGGAATTATGCTTTATATATAATCATATTTCTTGTATTTATTACAATTTAGTTGACACGGAGTTGACACGAACTAGCAAAAATTTTTTTCGAAAAACTCATTATTTTTAGAATTGTATTTCTTGGACCAGTCATCTAACGAGTTTCTGTATATCCTGGTTAGAGTAGCTTCGCTTTTCCAACCGCCACGTTCCATAATGTATTGAGTCGGTATATTTTGTGCGTGCATAATAGAAGCTGAGTAATGTCTTAAGCTATGGAACGGATAGTGTGGCAGATCTAAATCAATTAGCGCTTGTCTAAATGATTTAGTAATTCGATTAAGTGATGTCTTCACAACCCGTCCGCTATCTGGAAGCATATCTATCACAAATTTAGGCATCTCGACAGTTCGGTTACTAGAATATGTTTTAGGGTCCTTTAATATCTTCTTTCCGTCCTTATCTATAACTAATGATCTGTGAATAAAGATAGTATTATTTTTACGATCTACATCTTCGCCCATTAGTCCACAAATCTCGCCTCTTCTAAGTGTTCCAATACTAGATAAGTATATCGCCTTAACCATCTCAATATTGCCCTTTTTTGTGAAATATTGGACGATTTCGCGTATTTCTTCCGTAGTTGGTATTCTTATAGGTTTATACTCTTTTTTAGGCAATGTGACCGGATTTAGGGCTAGGTTGAAGTGTTTAAAAGCTGTAACAACTAAACCGTTCACGTTTTTGACTGTCTTAGGCGATAGATTTTTAGATAAATCATTAATCCACTTCTGGTGACGTTGCGTATTAAAATTAGCAGCCTTACAGTTCTTGAGCAATGCTATTTGATTTCTTAATCCAGTAAGATAACCTCTAACAGTGCTAGGTGATAACTGCTGCTGCTTTTGTTCAATGTATATTTGCACTAATTCATACACAGAGACATTCAAAGCGAGAGCGGTATTGTCTATCTTATGGTTCACTTCGTATTCATGAGCTAAAAACTCGCTTTCTCGTTTTGTATCCGCCGTGAATGATTTTGTATATTCTTTTCCGTCTTGATCACGTCCAAGAAATAATCTTGTTCGCCATTTTCCACTTGGTAATTTTTGAGTGCTAGCCATCGGGTTGACTCCTCTCTTTATTTAGAACTAATTATTATTCTTTATCAGCTAATACCTGGAAGTAAGCAGCTAACCTCTTTAAAGTTGATTCATCTAAACTATCAGCATATTTTATAATCGCACTGTAAGCATTCTCGCCAACCGATGAACTTTCGTCCAATGTAACGAGAAACTTAACATCAACATCAAGAGCCTTCGCTAAGGCTTTTAATCTGGAAACAGTTATATCTTGTTTTCCAGCTTCGATTTTAGCAACAGTGGATCTAGAGTTTTCCGAGTCATATCCTAACTTACTAGCTAACTCTTCCTGGGATAAGCCTAACTGAGTCCTTCTTCTTTTAATGAACTGTCCTAAAATCTCTGAGTAATTCAAAACTTGATTTCCGTTAGAATCTAATTTAATAGCCATTTTCATTACCTCCATATTTATATGAATGTATATTAAAAATAGCACTTTGTGGAATAAATTGCAACTTTTTTAATAAATTATTAAAAAAATCTTGACAATGGGTTGATTATCCTATATTATTACTGTGGAGCGTAATTCAACATAGTTGATTGCTATTCAAAAGAAGAAAGGAGGTTTGATTTGGTAGATAGCGATAGATTATACAAAGCGATAGAGAACTCCGGATTAAAACTCGAATATATTTGTGAGAAGTTAAACTTAACATACTCTGGTTTTAGAAACAAGGCTCAAGGGATTACGGAATTTTTAGCAAGTGAAATTTACATCTTGGCTGGACTGTTAGATCTAACAGAAGAAGAGGTTAAGATTATTTTTTTGTCAAACAAGGGGAATAAATAGCAACAATGTTGAATTATAATCTAAAAAAAGGAGGTCAAGCAATGAAAACAGAAAGAGAACTCAACTTATTAGAAGGAAAAATTAACGTACTAAAGGCGAGCATCGATGATATGCCAGACATTAGATTTGTCACTAAGCCAGAGATACTATCGACAATTAAGGTCGACAATAGTGTTCTAGGCGGTGAAGAGGACGAATACGATTTAGGCAGATTTTACGAAGTGCTAGTTGTTGGTAATCAAGCAATCAACACTAATGCTACTTCGGTAAACACTATCATTGATGTTCTTTTAATGTCTTATCTTAATCAGCAAGGCTGGAAAGAGCCAACAGCTTATAAGCATGGTCTAATTGGTACTATTACTGATCTTGGTTCGCTTAAAGATCTGCGACCAACAATTCTTTAATTTAGTGAGGAGGTAACCCGATGAAACTTTTAAACTTTTTTAAGAATGTAGCATTAACACTCACAACTACCGAACTTTATTGTATCTGGAGTAAAAAGGAATTACACGAAGTAAGCACGGCTCATATGTGGATGATTATTATCGCAGTAGCAATTATATTCTTTTGCTTATTGAGAATGATAGACAAAGAAGTTTATCGCGCATACATAATCCGCAGAAAAAAGAAGAATAAACGCGCTGAGATAATGAGTAGATTGGAGGCAGAAGATGCTAACGAGGAAACAAGCGATTCAACAAGCATTAGGTAGATCTGGTTTAACAATTTGTGAATTAAGCGATAAGGTTCCAATGTCTCGCTCAACACTATCTAGAAAACTACAAGAGCCAGAGCTATTCACATTAAAGGAAATTGAAGATCTAAACAATATTTTAGAATTCACAGAAACGGAACTATTAGCAATAGTGAGAGGTAAATATGATAAATGGTTTTAAGCAAAAAAAATGAGCCACTAGGCAGAACCTAATGACTCGTAAGCAACCCGATGCTTAACATCATTATTATATACCTCAACTTAAAAATTATCAAGTATTGGAGGTTATAAAAATGAAAGAAAAATACTTATTTGAAGTTCTAGATAGAGACGGAAAAGTTGTAGCTATGACTAGAGCGGTATCAGAGAAACAAGCAGTAAACAACGTGCGCCATAGATTAGTCGGTGACTATTACGGACACCAATTTGATTATAGCGCTAGAGCAGTATTCGATAGAGAAGGGAGAGCGGTTTAATGGTAGATAAAAATATGACCAATAACGATTATAGGCAACATCCAGCAGTCAGTAGATCTGATTTATGGAAAATGAAACAGTCACCAGCGCATTACAAATACGCAAAGGAAAATCCGACTCCTAAAACACCGGCGCTAGTCTTTGGTGGAGCAAGTCATAAATACATCTTAGAGCGCGACGATTTTGAGAGCGAATACGCAGTCGCTCCAGAACTAAATAGACGTACTAAAGAGGGTAAAGAGAAATGGGCTGAGTTTGAGGCACAGAACGAAGGTAAGGAAATAATCAAGGCTGAGGACTTTGACGTGATCAAGGATATGGCAGCTGCAATAGATGAAAACGAGGTAGCAAAAGCGCTACTAACCGGCGAGCATGAAGTGTCTTATTTCTGGACTGATCCAGATACTGGCGAAGAATGCAAAGTCAGACCAGACTGTCTATCAGAATGGGAAGGCAAGAAATATATTGTCGACTATAAAACTACCGATAGTTGCGAGGACGGTCACTTTGAACATTCTTGTAAAAAGTATGGTTACAAGTTCCAGGCTGGAATGTATCGCGAGGGAGTATTTCAAAACGAGATGGAAGAATACGGATTCGCGTTTGTGGCCCAGGAAAAGAAACCGCCGTATGCAGTGAGAGTTTACATTTGCACGGACGAGTTCATTAACCAGGGATTAGACCAGTTTAGGATATTCTTAGGACTCTATGCTGACTGTAAGAAAAACGATAACTGGTACGGGTACGAAGGCAAGTACAACAACGTGACACAGTTGTTAGGTGATGATTACGAATAAATGGAAAGCGAGGTATAAAAATGGCAACTAAAAAAACACATACACACTGGAAAAAAACTACGGATAGAAATTATCTCGGTGAGTGGGACCTTCCAGAAAAGGGCGACTTAGTTGTAACGATAGACAAATACAAAGAGGATGAAAAAGTCGAGACCTTTAAAGGCGACAAAAAATCTACCGAGAATCACTTCGTCGTATGGTTCAAAGAAGCTGAAAAGCCAATGATTCTAAATACGACAAATAAGAAACGAATAGCAGCAGCAGTCGGAAGTCCATATATAGAAGACTGGCCAGGACATAAAGTTGCACTATACAGAGATAAGGTTAAAGCATTTGGTGACATTCATGACTGTATTCGCATTAGATCGAATGCGCCCGAGGAAAAGACTTATATTTGCGAGGAGTGTGGTTCCGAAATTAAAGCTGAAGCCGGTCACACTCCAAAGCAGATAGCAGCAGCTAGTAAAAAACAACTAGGACGAGAACTATGTATGGAATGTGCTAGAGCTGCAAAAGAAGAAGAAAAACAAGACCAGGAGGATAAGCAAGATGAGAATAAGTAAGAAAGCATATGAATGCGTTGTCTCTAAGGTCGTGCAAAATCAAAACAAATTTATTAAGCAATATGATTTCGGAGCAATCGTCAAACCTAAAGAGGGCGAAATATTTGGAATGATATGTGAAGGCAAAAACAATGATGGCAATCATTATAAAGTAGCTCATATTATACAAAGTATTTTTGATAGTTGGACGAACGGGGAAAGAGTAGGAGACGGTGTTAAGGGTGCATATAACATTGTTCATATAGGAAGTGAATTGGCTGTATGCGCAACTGTAGATCTGCATGCATTAGCCTTAGATCAGACAGAGGAAATAGCAATAGTGGAGGTAGATAATGGTAAATAGAACAATAATTCAAGGAAGATTAACAAAGGATCCAGAGCTTAAAAAAACTCAGAGTGATGTTGCTTATACTGAAGTAAATATCGCCTGGAGTGAGACTTATAAAGATGTCGAGACTAAGTGCTTTTTACCGGTCCAGGCTTGGAGACACAATGCCGAGTTTTTATGTAAGTATTTCGGCAAAGGAAAAGAAGTTGTAGTTGAAGGTCGATTAAAGACTAGTGAGTGGACCGATAAGGATGGCAACAACAGAAGCAGACTTATTATGATTGCTGATCAGTTCCACTTCTGCGGACCTAAAACTGATAACGATTCTAATAAGGATGCTGAGCCAACTGACGATGATGGATTTATGAATATTCCAGATAACGCAGATGACGAAGGCCTACCTATTAACTTTGACTAATTAGATTATCGACCTAGCCACTCCTAATAATATATTTAGTTTGAAAATCTTCCGTTGAGTTTTCTAAGGTAAAACTAATTTGTTCATAATACAGTTTGAATAATTTTTGACAGTAGCGATTGAGTTGCTAAAAGGCTAGGTTGTTAATAGGCTGGGTATTTAGCTAGCCCCTCCTGGAACTAGAGATATACTCAGCCGACTTAACGGAATTATACGAGGAAGGAATAAACTCAATGCTGATAGTTGACACTAGAGAAAGAAAAAACGACCACATCAAAAGTTTTTTAGATAATCATAATATTAAATATCAAGTCAAAAAACTCGATGTGGGCGACTATGCAGAAGAGAACGGGCATATTGTAATCGATAGAAAAAAAGACCTTAATGAGCTAGTTATCAATATGGTTAGTAAGGATAGAACGCGTTTCTATAACGAAATCCGTAGAGCTAGAAAAAATAAGGTTAAGATGATTATCTTGTGCGAGCATGGCGGCAAGGTGAAAACAATTAGCGATGTCAAAGACTGGAATCCTAAGTACAGTAAGGTGTCTGGTCAAGTTTTAATGAACAAGATGTATGAGGCGCATATTGCTTACGGCATTGAGTTTTTATTCTGTGATAAGCGAACAACTGGAAGAAAAATATGTGAACTATTAGGAGTAGATTATGAATAGTGATCAGATAAAAGAACAATTCACAATGCGAGATATAGTCACTAATAGATATGGATTTAGTATTAGGCGAGGGTTTATAAAGTGTCCTTTTCATAAAGGCGACAACTCAGCTAGTCTGAAAATCTACGATAGAAGTTTTTACTGTTTCGGTTGTGGAGTTGGTGGAGACATATTCAAATTCGTTCAAGAAATGGAAGGCTGCTCATTTAAGGATGCGTTCTTGCTTCTGGGTGGCGAATATGAAAAGGCGCAGAAAGTGAATCGACCGTTAATCGAACACAATAAACGCGCGAGACAAAAACAAAAAGAGTATGAAGACAAGCAACAACAAAAACGAGAAATAGAAAGGGAGTCAGTCCTTTACGAGATAAAGATCTATCGGTTTATTCGAGACAACTCTAAACCGTTATCAGATAGATGGTGTAATGCGGTTAATAAGTTACAGTATCTATTCCAGAAGTTAGAAGGGGCTGAGGTTTATCAAGAATAATGACTTTAACAAAGGAATATATACAAAAATTAAATAAGAAAGATTTTGAAGAGAGACCTGAGCTGTATGTTTCTTTAGTCAATATTCAAGATGGATTAAATCGCAAAACTTTAACGAAAGTAGCATTTAATAGAGCGGTCGAGGTAAGAGCTAAAACAACTTTTAATGCTAATTTAAAAGAGGCTGAGAAAGAAAAGAAGGAACAAAAGCTCAAAGAGATTGCAGAAAATAAATGTGAAATCGAAGAGCGAGATATGAAATTTTTCACTGGTCCGTGGACTGTTGATGATAACGGAGTTGTGGGCTTTACGGATAAAGGAAGATTAGAGGCTTGTCCGCATCCAATTATTATTGAGAGATTTTCAGATAATATACAGACTGGTGATGAGAAAATAACTCTTGCTTGGAAAAAAGGAAAACTCGGCAAGAATAATGGAAGTAGCGGACAATGGAAGACTGTTGAAGTAGAAAAGAATCTAATTGCATCCTATTCGAAAATCGTTGATGTGTTAGCAGCTAAAGGAATAGTAATCACTTCGGAATCAGCAAAAGCAATGGTTAAATATCTAGCTGATATCGAGACATATAACATTAACACTAATAATATTAAGCGAGTTATATCGACATCAAAACTCGGCTGGATAAAAGATACATTTGTACCATACGAAGGCGGCATTGAAATCGAAGCGGTTGATGATTTTAAGAATATTGTCGAATCTATAAAACCGCATGGCGATTACTTAACCTGGTTGGAACTCGTTCACGACATTAGATCTACGAAAAGATTTGAGCCGAGAATATATATGGCTGCTGCTTTAGCATCCTTACTAATCGAAAAATGCGGCGATTTATCATTCGTGGTTAATCTTTGGGGTGAGACTGGAAAAGGTAAGACAGTAGCTCTTTATCTAGCGACATCTATGTTTGCTAAACCAGAGGGTGAGTATATTTCTAGCTCAAGATCTACGAATACAGCTTTAGAGATTAGAAGTAACTTCCTTAATAACTTTCCAGTAATGATTGACGATCTATCGCAGATGACAAATAGATTCGATGGTAATTACTCGGACTTAATCTATCAGCTATGCGATGGCGGTAGAGATAGATCTAACACAAAACTAACTCTTAACAAAAAGAACTACTGGAAGTGTGCGATTCTAACAAATAGCGAAAAAAGCATAATCGACAACACTATGACTGGTGGAGCCATCAACAGAATAGTCGACGTTAAGATGGATGACGGATATATATTCGATGATGGTAATGGCATAGTTAATACTCTTCGAGATAACTATGGTCACCTGGGTCCTAAGTTCGTAAATCTTATTCGAGAAATCGGATGGGAAAAGATTATCGCTATAAGGGATAAGTATATCGAGAAGATTAAGGCTAGATCAGAAGAGCTAAACGAAACCAAAGAAGAGAAACAATTTAAGTCCATGGCCTTAATATTAACTGCTGACAAGCTACTCGAAAAACACTTCTTTAAGGATGGAATATTATTAGATTTTGATAAGTGTTATGAAATTATTAAGTCTCAAGACGATATAGACGAAAATCTGCGATTCTATAACGAAATCAACGAAATAGCAACTTTGCGTTTCTTCCGTAACTTTATTAAGAGGCAAGGCGCGCGAGGACCAAAGAAGTTTCCAGAGAGTGATGATGTTTGGGGTGTTATTGATACTCGCGAAAATACTATTGCTATCCCAATAGAGATGTTTAAGAGCTGGTGTAGTGAAAGACGCACAACGAAGAGAGTTTTTCTTAACTGGGCTGAAAAGAATGGTTGTTTAGTAAAGGACTCTTGGATGGTTAAACTAACGGATAGGTCGGCTAGATGCGTAATATTAAAACTAGAAGATACAAATAGTGAACTAGAGGAAGATGGATTTGTAGATCAAACAGAATCGCCATTTGATAAGTAGCGGTTACAAAATTTCTTAATAGAGTTACATCATAATGTAACCGAGAAACCCTAGTAAACATCGGAGTTATAGAGCAAGGTTACAAAGTTACATTTTACAGAAGTATATTTATACGCGTAATAAAAAAAAATAATAAAATAGTAAAGTTTTTATTTTTCGCTCGTATGCGTAAGTAATCTATATAAATGTAACTATGTAACTAATATAAGAATATGTAGTATTTATCGGTGTTAGCGCGGTTACATTTTACCTAAAAAAATGTAACCGAAATGTAACCAGGCGCTAAAAATGTAACCAAATAGATAATTTAGGAGGAATAACTAATGAAAGCGGAACAATTTAATAATGCAGTAGATATAGTTAAAAAACAAAACATATTAAAAACAATTATAGATCAATATAACAAAGGTTATAAAGATTTTTCCATATCACAGCGCAAAGGGTGTGAGACAGCAGGAAGGGAATGTATTCCTTTAACCGACGAAAAGGTTAATAGTCAGATTATAAAGATATTGGAAGATAGAGTATCAGAATTAGAAAAAGAATTTAATCAGTTATAAAACCAATAAAAGTTATTAACACTATTAACATTTTTAACAATTAAGAAAGGAATTATATATGTTTGGAGCATTTGATTATGTATTACTAATAATACTATTTCTAGCAGCAGTTGGAATGACTGTATGCTACAAGATTTATATAAAACTAACTATAAAAGAGATTAGAACTCGAATTAAGAGTGAAAAAGAAAGTCTGGAGCGAAAGATAAATCACGGAATAAGTGAATCGCCAAATTATGATCAAGGCAAAGTTGATGGACTAACCATAGCTGAAAAGATAATTAGTGAGGCATTGCGATGAGGTTTTCTAATCGAATTAAAAATGATAGACCGGAGATATGTGCTAGATGTGGATGTACCAAAAGATATCCTAAAGAGATGAGCTATATAGAAATTGGCCCCAGTCTTAAATTATCTAGCAAAGGCTATGACGATAGATTTATTAAATTATGTGATAGATGTACTAAGAAGTTATATGAGTTTTTAGATATAGAACCATAACTGTTTTATTAAAGATATATAGTTATTTGTTTAATAAGAGATATATTCTTAGGCCATATTAAATTCTAGTTTAATAAATAACGCATGCAGGGTAGAGCAGTTGGCAAGCTCGCTAGGCCCATAACCTAGAGTGTCGCAGGTTCGAGTCCTGCCCCTGCAATTTCGATAGGTCGACTTTATTAGAGGTTAATCTATCGTAAGGGCTGTAAAGATAGCGAACCCTGGAGTTATGCCGTGACCTTTACAGTCCTAGCTAGTAGATGTAACTCGAAGACTATTATATTAGTTCTAATACTTAGAAGTAATACGAGAATAAAAGATTAACATTCCGTTATTCTCACATCGAATAAAAACAAGTTTTCTTGATTACTCATAAATAAGTCTTACGTACTTATAATCTAAATCTTCTAAAATGTTAGTTCTGTATGATTACAAAAAAAGTAACGCATAATTGTTACGAATGATTTTCACGACTAGCTGAATAAAAAGTGGCGGATAGCCATTCCGGACTGTCCGTCACTATAAAAATAAAATTAGGAGGGATTAGTTATGCTTGGAGCAATACCAATTATTAAAGAATGGCGAGAAGAGTGTAAAAAGCATTTAGCAGAATACGGGCTGGAATGTGAGAATTGCAAGATTAAAAAAGAATGCAGATCATATCCGAGCAACTGGACTGATGAAGATATAAGAGAATTAGTTATTAAGTTAAGTAGTGGAGGTAAAGATAATGAGCAAAGAAGAAATTAGGAAAGAGTTATGGGATAAAGGTATTAAGTGTGAGTTGGATAAAGGAATGATAAATATTTATCTAGATAACTACAATGATAAGACCGTTAAAGAAACTCGCAAATTAATGAAAGAATATCCTTGCTCTTATGCAATTAAGCCAATGCCTAAAAAGAAAATAGACGATGCTAATAGAATAGTCAGGACCAATAATTATGTCGAGAGTTAATCCATGTAAGGGATGTGAAGAGCGAACTCCAGAGTGTCACGCAAGCTGTAAGAAATATTCAGACTGGAGCGAGGAGCGATCAAAGGAAAGAGTTAAGAATAAATATAGTCGCAATACTAGATCTGATGCAACACATAAGAAACAATGGCGCGACTTATATAAATATAAGCGAGGTACTTAATGAGCAATTCTAAAAAAGATAAAGACGGAGTTATACTCCTGGATGATGTGAAATTCACAGAAGAAGAAATTAAGTCGGACGAGGTTATCGAGAATAAATACGAGAACGTAGCTAATGTATTAGAAGGCTCAGTTTCTATTGAGATAGAATCCTCAGGACTAAAAGAAGAAATTATTAAGGCTGTAATAGAGCAAGAAAAAGAGGCTATTAAATATTTTGAGAACGAGATAGAGGTCTTAAAAGAGTTATTCAAGAAATATGATCTAAATAAAAAAGAAAAAGAGACTTTAAGAGGTTGTATTCTAAATTATGCTTACGGAATAGAAAAACATAAAAAAGGATTAGACAATTTGCAAGGACAAAGAAAAAAGATATTAAGTTAGGAGTAAACCAATGGATCAGCAAGAGTTTTCAACCGAAGAAACTATAAAAGAATTAAAAGCAATTAAGGAAGCGCTAATTAAGGATGTTAAGACTTATACGAATAGGATAGACGAAATAATTAGTAATTTAGAAAAGAGAACCGATGATAAAAATAATTGATAAAGCAATTAAAAATATAGAGGCTAGATTATTTGTTAAAAGACTAAAAAAGAGTGGACTAAATGACAAGGCCGTTGAAATACTAGCCGATGCTATTAGAAAAACAATAACGGGAGCAAGTAAGGAAAATGAAACAATTAACGATAGATGAAATAAAAGTTGAGACTAACATTCCTACAAAGAAGTATAGGCGATGCAAATATTGCCAGTATTGGAATATGATCAGCTTAAACGAACAACCGCATGAAGGATATGGGATAGTCGGTGTATGCGATTTTCTTACTGGAAGGAATAAAGGAAAAATTCACGAGTCAGATGCTTTAAGTCGTTGTCCTCATTTTAAGGAATGGGAAGAAGAACCACAATGGCGCAAGTCACTATTTGCTGAAAAAGACGAGAGCGGATTCGGAAAGTTAGCGCAGTACCAGGAACGAATAGCTAGTGACTGGTTAGATGAGGAGGACGAAGAATGAATAGTGGAGTAGTTGATAGTAGAGAGATATTAGAGTTTATAAGAAATATTGTGGAAGATAGTAGTATTGATGATGAGTCGCTAGAGATATGCAATAGAACGATAGACTTTGCATTAAAAAGAATTGATGAATACGGATTATTAAAGACTCAATTAGAAATAGCAGAACAGACAAAAAAATTAAATGAATGGGTAAGTGTTGATGATAGACTTCCAGAAGAAGAAAAATTTGTTTTAGTAACAATCAATAGCAACGCATCAATTAAGAAAGTTACTATTGGCTATGTAACAATGGCAAGGGATGATAACGATGTTTTGTATGGCGAATGGTTTGATGAACTCTTTTGTGAGATAGACGGTGTAGTAGCTTGGAAACCTTTACCAGAGCCTTACAGTAAAAGTAAGGCATTTATAAAAAACGTTGCTGAACCTTTTTCAAAAGGAATGCAAGATAGAATGAAAAGAAATCCATTGGTTGTAAATGTAAAAGGTGAAGAAACTGAATGTGGAGTAGTTTTAACGGGCGAGTTGACTTCAGAGGGAGAGGAATTTTTTAAAGAGTTGGAGCAGCAACAAGCAAAGGAAGTGATGACGAGTGAGCGAGAGAATTAGCAACGAGATAGCGAAACAAGAATTAGAAAGATTAAAAAAAATAAGCGAACAATTTTTAGAACAAAATAAATTTAGAGAATTTAAGAATATTGTAACAGATAAAAGCGAAAAAATAATAATAGGCAAAGAATGTTTTTATTTAAGTCCTAAAGTACGCCAAGCACTAGATATAGCCATTGAGTGCGTTGAAGAAAAAATAAAAAGAGAAAAAAATGCACATAGGGGAAAGAGAGAAGCATGTTGGATATACACAGGCAACGGAGATGATTTAGGAAGATGGTTAGAAATTCAATGTAGTTGGTGTAATAAAAAATTTAAAATATCTTCACCTGATGAAAATTATAAATTTAGTTACGAAACAGCACAAAAAGATTTAGACAAATATTGTCCTACAGAATGTCCTAGCTGTAAAAGAAAAATGATAGGTTGGCGAAAATATCATCATCCATACCAAACGCCTAATCCGATAAGATTTTTTGAGGGGAGTGATAAAGAATGACAGATAAAGAAAAACTAGAATTTAAGGAACAAGCAAGAAAAGGCAGAATAATCAAATGGCTATCTATTATCGGTGGAGTGCTGTTTGTATTCTTCCTAGAATTATTTTTAAGTTAAGGGAGTGATGAAGAATGAACACAGTTTTAGGAATTGGTATTATTTTAACCGTATCATTTATTTTAGTTCTTATTATTAGATTTGTTTGGTATTGGGGCAAAAGACTAAAAGACCACATAGAGCGACATATGGAGATTATGGAAAACATAGATAGTTATTTGTGGTATGAAACAGAATGGGGCAACGATATTAAAAAATTAAGAAAGCAAAAAGGAAGTAATAAAGAATGAGTGGTTTAAATAATAAAAAAGCAAAAGAATGCGTAGATCAAACAATCAAAGGTTTACTGTCGATAATAAAAGACAAACCAAGATCTAATCTAAAACAAGTAATACAAAACGCAATATTTGCAATAGAAAAACAAAAACCCAAAAGACCTCTCGATTTGGACGATGGAGCAGGCTTTCACGATAGGGTGTCAAGTTGCCCGAGTTGCAAAAAGGCAATAGTAAATGTATGGAATACGAGAGAATATAAACCTAACTTCTGTCATTATTGTGGCCAGAGGTTTGACTGGGATAAAGAGGAGGAAGAATGAGCGAGATTAGTATGGATAAAGATATAAATAGAAACGAGATACTAGATAAGTATTTAGGTAAAAAGGTTAAAGTTACTCTTTGTGACATAATGCTAGGTATTGATCAAGAACTAATAGGCGTGCTTGAATATGAAAAAGACAAAGACCATAAGGGTTTTTATAACATAGGTGGCACTTATTTTAAAGAGTCAGTAGCACAAACAATAATGGAGGTGTGAGAATGAATAAAGAACAAGTCATTAAGCAAGTTGAAAATGTTAGGCATCAAGTTGAAGTTATGCTTAAAGATTACAGAAATGTGTTTGATGATATATTTAGTGATGATGATATACAAGCCCTAGACATAGTCATAGAGAGCCTAGACAACGAATGGATAGATGTTAGAAAACAACTTCCTAAATTTGACGAAGAAGTATTAGTTGAGATGAAAGATGGAAGTCATTGTGTAGCAACATATCACACAGAAACGTTTAATAATAAAATAATTTTATATTGGATTTATAACGATTTTACTAAATATTATTGTGATAATGAAAAGAAAGAAAAGAATGAAGTAGTTGCGTGGAAAAAGTTTAAGCCTTATGAGAGAGAGGTAACTAATGGATCAAAGGATTAAATGGCGACTAATATATTACGGAGGAATATTGTTTTGTTTAATATTATTAGCAATATTCAGTTAGGAGGGAAAATAAATGATACACGAACTAAAAATCAAACAACAGTATGCAGATAGAATATTTGATGGTGTTAAAAGTTTTGAAATAAGAAAAAATGACCGAGATTATCAAGTAGGCGACATTATTATATTTAAAGTATTAGATGATAGATATGTTTATGAGTACATAAATAATTCTCATCCACTCACAGATACGGGTTGGAAAATAATATATATTCACACAGGACTAGGAATGAAAGATGATTATGTGGTTTTAGGAATTAAACCAATGGAAATAGTGACTAATTTATGTAAAGGAAGTGATGAAGATGACAATTCACCAACCAATGTATGATTTAGATCAGCAAGTGCTAAATGAATTATATACAACCTGGATAGTAGCTGGAATATTTATTATTGCATGCGCAGTCACGTTGTTTGTGATTAGCAAGAAAGCGAGGAAACAAAATGGCAAAAAAGAAACAAATTAATTTTAAGGTTATAAAATCTTTCAACAAAGACCAGATGGCTAGATTCTTATTTAGAGTTGAGACTGGAAGTGTTATTCCTAAATACTATAACTGCAATGAGATAAGCTGCGCTGACTGTAAAGAAAATCTTAAGTGTTATAAGAACTGGTTAAACAGTATTGATGGCGATAATGTATTAATGTTTAGAAACAGAAGGCAAAAGTTTAAGATATATACTAGAGCCTGGATAGATAAGTATATCAAGCAAAAAGAATACGAACCAATAAAGGCTATAACTTGTGGCAAATGTATATATGAGTGGGACTATTTAAGATCTAGATATAAGAGGTATAAGCGCGATGAAAACAATAATAAATAAAATAATATTTAGAATAAGAGCTAAAAAGAGATTTAGATATTATAAATATCTTGCTGAAGAAGTGAAAAGAGATAGCGAGGTTCTTTCTCTAGCTGCGCAATGGGTTATATTGAATATGATTCAGAAGCGATTGTTTGAATTAGAGCACTCAGATATTTCTCTAAAACTACAAGGACAAATTTTAATATATCTTAAGAAAGTTTTAGACATTATGGAAGATATAGCAAAAGAACTAGATAAGCAAAAAGAAAAAGATAAAGAGGAAGTACAAGATGAAGAACGCGGAAATAATTAGAATATTAAACGAGAATGCAGCTGAAGTTGAGCAGATGCCTTACATAGACGAAGAGACTGCTATTAGAACTGAAGAATTATTAGAAGCTATTGACGGAGCGGTTAAACACTTATCTAGATCTAAACGAGAAAGAATGCGAGAATTCTTAAGTGATATCTTAGATTTTACTGGTAAGCTAGCACTAATATTATTCTTAACAGCAAGTAGCGGAGCGATGATTTTAGGAGTTGTTAAACTGCTGCTATGGGTATTTGATGGAATAGTCGGTTAATACAAATCATATCAACGGAAATAAAAACAAAGCGAGGAATAGAGATGCCAATTAAACCTGGTAGTTTAGCAAAGGAACATTTAAACAGAGCATACTTTGTTAAACAGAAAATTCACGACAAGCAATCCGAAATAGAAGAGCTAGAAAGTTTATTAGGAAATAAAGCGGTCCAATTAAAGAAGGATAAAGTCTTATCTTCTAATATTGGTGGAGCCGAACCAGATATTATAGCTAAGATAGTTGACCTTAAAAACGAGGTTGAAGAACTATATAAGCAATACGACTTACTCATTAAAGAGAACAAAGAAGTTATAGAATCGATTACAGATCCGATTTATCGGAGTATTATTTATAGACGATTCTGCGGTTATAAAAAATTCTGGGATATAGCCCAGGAGATAGGATATTCCGAGCGACAAGTATATCGTAAATATAATGATGCTCTAGTATGGATAGAGAATAATATATTATGTGATATAGAATCATAATAGCGACACAGCTACATGCGCGTCTTTTAGTTATATTTCAGCGCGCTATGTAGATATGTTTCCCCAATTTTTCCTCCCGTGTGTTTTCATATTTTTCGCACGGGAGGTTTTTATTAACAAATAAAAGATGTCAGTAATGTCAGTTGAAAGTGTGATATTATAGTATTGTGAAAAGTTGCGATGAAGAGAATTAACTGCAACTATCACACCTTGCTTGACGTAATCCTTTTTGATGTGTTACGGAAAAACATTACCGCTTAGTAATTTACTAGGCGGTTTTTGTTTGTGAGGCGCAGGAGGTGTGAAGAATGGCAAAGAGTAAATATGATACACACGTTAAGCCTAGACTTGACGAGATAAGGCAATGGGTTGAGGATGGCGCAACTGATACGGAAATGATTAAAGCATTAGAAGTTTCTCGCCCAGCATTTTATAAATATATAAAACAGCACGAAGAACTAGACCAGATAATCAAAGAAGGTAGGACTGCTAAGGTTAAAGAACTAAAGGCAGTTCTTTTTAAGAAAGCATTAGGCGGTCAGCGAGTGTCTAAAGAAGAATACGAATTAGATAAAGGCACTGGCGAGATGGTATTAGTTAAACAGATTATTGCTAATGACCCAGCCAACCTTACAGCGATTATGATATTACTCAAGCACTGGGATAAGAACGAGGACGGTACTTGTAAATGGTCTAATGAACCAGCAGCTATCGAGATTAAACAGAAGGAACTAGAACTTAAGAGAGAGATAGCAGAAGAGAACAACTGGTGATGATATGGAAAAATGGAAAGAAGTATATGGTTATGATGCACTATATGAAATATCTAATCTAGGTAGGATTAGAACTAAACATCATGGCAAAGAAGGTTATAAAAAAGAATATCGCTATTTGGAACCAATAGATAATGGTAATGGTTATCTAAGAGTAAATCTTAGAAGTAATCATAGACAGCGCACAGCTTATATTCATAAGTTAGTTGCTCAAGCATTTGTTGATAATCCTAATGGCTATTCAGAAATAAATCATATAGATGAAGATAAGAGTAATAACAATGCTGACAATCTAGAATGGTGTTCTCATTTATATAACTGCCAATATGGAACAAAGAATATTAGAGCTAGTGAAAAGCGCAAGAAGAAAATAGAGTGTGTTGAATTAGGAATAATATTTGATTCACTTAATGATGCTGCTAACTATTTTGATGTTGGAGTGAGCGCAATAGGTAATTGCTTAAAAGGAAGATCTAAGAGTTGCGCTGGTTATACTTGGAGGTATGCTGGTGTTTAATAGCTTAAAAGATTTTTATAGATCTAAAGAATGGCAAGAGTTTCGAGAGGTTGTTATCGGACAACGTGTCAAAGAAGATGGAACAGTTCACGATGAGGTGACTGGTAAACCTATCGTCAAGAAATACGATATAGTATTACACCATAAAGAAGAACTAACAGAGCAGAATGTAAACGATAGAAATATAAGTCTTAATCCAGATAACATTATGATCATATCGCACGAGACACACAATAAGCTACACAAGCGATTCGGATATAGTGGACTTCGCAAAGTCTTTTTAGTTTACGGTTCACCTTGCGCTGGTAAATCAACCTGGGTGAATAACGTTGCTGGCTATGGCGATATCATAATGGATATGGACTCAATATGGGAATGCATAACCAATAGTGATAAGTATCATAAGCCAGACGCGTTAAAGAGAAATGTGTTCGCTATACGTGATGTCATATTAGAACAAATAATGATGCGAGTTGGTAATTGGTCTCAAGCATTTGTTATCGGTGGATATCCTAACAAGATGGATAGAGAAAGATTAGCTGATAAACTAGGTGCTGAACTAATTCATATAGACACTGATAAAGAAACGTGCTTATCTAGAGCAAAGAATGATGAATGGCGCGGATTTATTCAGAAATATTTCGACGAGTTCACGGGATAGACCCCGGGGGTTCGTCGTTTTTATATGCGTCGTGGGAGACTGGAAGTGGGCCTAGTTTCCACGCAAGGTCCATTTTTCATTTTTTTCGAAAAAGTACGGACGATAAATTAAGAGAACGAGGAAGAACGCATGAGCAGGAAAGAAGAGTTACTATCTATACTGGACTCGGTGGACGAAGAGCAACAAACAATACTTAAGAAGCTAGTAGATGAGATTGTTTTTCTAGAAGAGAGAATGGCGGAGTTAAAAGAGCTACCATTTATCCGAGTGCATCCAGAAAACAACGAAAAGCAAGAGGCAACGGTTGCGGCCAGACAATACAAAGAGATGTCGCAGTCCTATATGAACGGAATCAGAATTCTTTCATCCGTTGTTAGACACGAAGGCGAAGGTGTCGATGTAGATCCAGTTCAAGAGTTCTTAAAATCTTATGGAAAGCAATAAGAGTTATCTAAAAGAATATTACGAGGAATGCAAGTGCGGTAATATAATCATTGGTCGCGAACTAATGACGCAACTAGAAAAACTTATTGCAGATTTAGATAATAAGAAATACAAGTACGAGACCGAAGAGGCTCATTTAAGAATTGAGTTTATGGAAAACTTGTGCTTGCAAAGTAAGAATCCATATTATATGAAACCGCTAAAACTTATGCTTTGGCAGAAGGCGTTTTTTGAAGTTGTTTATTCTTTCAAAAAATATAGCGACGAGACTGGCAGATGGATAAGACGATTTAAAAAAGTGCTGCTGCTTATTGCTAGAAAAAATGGCAAGACAACAATGATGGCTGGCGATGCTCACTTCGACTTAAGAGTTGGTGACGGTGGAATGGATATTGTTTGTGCATCCAATGACGATAAACAAGCAGATTTATTATGGAGCGAAATCGAAGGGATGCGAAAACGTATCGACCCTAAGATGAGATACACACATAAAAATCTAACGTGTATTTCAAACAAGAAGAACGATACAAAAATAAAAAAAATGTCCGCCAAAACACAAAACAAGGATGGACGAAATATAGATAAAACATATATGGACGAGTCTCACGATGCAAAGGATGATGAGATAGCCAGCGCTTGTGAGAAATCAATGTCTACTAAAGAAGAACCATTATTTTTCAACCTTACCACCGAGGGACAGATTGACAAAGGTTATCTAGATCAAGAACTAGAATATGCAAGAGGTGTACTGCGAGATGAGATAGAAGATGATTCGTACTTGCCTTGGTTATATACTCAGGACAGCGAGGAAGAAGTATGGCAGGATGAACGCTCTTGGACGAAATCTAATCCGTCTCTCGGTGTCGTTAAGAAGGTTAGCTTTATCAGAAGCGAACTAGAAAAGTCCAAGATTCAGAAGTCAACCAGAATGCAGACACTATGCAAGGACTTTAACATTAAACAGAACTCAACTCAGTCCTGGTTACTACGTGAAGATTATGTATACGAGCAACCTATATACGACCTAGAAGAATTTAGAGGTCAGATGTGTCTAGGAGCTGTGGACTTATCAGCTACAACAGATCTATCGAATGCTAAAATCTTTTTAATGAAACCAGGCGACGACACGAGATATGTTTATTCGCATTATTGGATTCCAGAATCGAAGTTGAGAAAAACTCCGGACGAGTCATCTGGAGCGCACTATTCAGAATGGGCTAAAGACGGAATCTTAACTATACACGAAGGAAACGAAATAGATATATCAAGGATAGCGGACTGGTTCTATGAGTTATACGATAAATACGACATTCGATTATTTGTGTGCGGATATGATCAGCGCTATGCTAAAACATTTTTAGACAGAATGGAATATTACGGATTTAACTGTGAGATGATTTATCAGAACAAATACGTAATGAGTGGACCAATGAAGTTAGTCGAGGCTGAATTAAAATCTCAGTCTATAAACTATAATCAAAACGAGATGGATAGATGGTGTCTTGGTAATGCAAGCATCCAAATTGATAATCTCGGAAATATAATGTGCGTTAAAGTAAATAATAATGATAAACGAAGAATTGACGGAGCCGTCACCTTAATAATTCTATATGAGGTGTTTAGGCGACATCGAGATGAGTTTATGAAAATGTTACAAGCGGAGCAATAAAGGCTTCGCTTTTTTAATGCAGAAATTAAGGGAGTAGAATCGTGGGTATTTTAACAGATTTTATTAACAAGTTTAGAAATCAAAAAGACAAGAAAATCTACGCGGATATTCTAAATAACCGAACACCGATTTTTTCGATGTATGGTCAAGATATCTTTACGAGCGATGTAGTTCGCCAAGCGATTGATTGTATAGTCTGTGAACTGAAGAAACTAAACATCAAGCACGTGCTATTAGAAAACTCGGAACCGGTCCCAGTAAATAAAGGACCGTTAGCAGCAGTCTTAAGAGAACCTAACGACCGAATGACACAGAGCGATTTAATCGAGCGAATGATGAGAGGTTATTTCATCAAGCAAAACTCTTTTGTCATTAAGACTTGGGTGCAAAAAGGCGGAGTTAAGACGATAACTGGTTTATGGCCAATTCAGCCATCGACAGTAGATTTCTTACAAGACCCGACCGGTGAGTTGTTTGTGAAGTTCGTTTTTCCAAACACTTACGAGGTCACGTTACCTTATGAGGACGTTATTCATCTTAAGAAGGACTATTACAGAAACGAGTTTATGGGTGGCGATGAAAATGGCCGCGCAAGTTATAAAGAGCTGATTAAAACACTAGAACTAAACGATAAAGTTCTAAAGGGAGTTTCTAACGCGCTAGATAGTTCTTATGCCATTAACGGAGTTATGAAATATAACACTGTTCTAGATAAAGGCAAGATGGAAAAGAATATCGCTGAGTTCGAAGACAAGTTGAGAAACAATGAGAGCGGCATTATCGGACTAGATTTGCAAGGCGAGTTTATTCCACTTCAAAACAAAATTAAGTTAGTGGATGAGGCGACTCTTAAGTTTATCGATGAAAAGATTTTAAGACACTTTGGAGTTCCACTTCCAATTCTAACTGGTGACTATAACAAAGAGCAGTACGAGGCATTCTATCAGAAAACACTAGAGCCTTTAATAACATCACTAAATCAAGAGTTTACTAAGAAGGTATTTAGTAAGCGCGAAAAGGATTTAGGTAATCAAATCAAGTTCTATCCTCACGAGTTGATATTTATGACAACAACTCAGAAGATAGATCTTTTTAATATGCTCACTGATACATCAAGTTGCTACAAAAACGAAGTGAGAGTTGCATTCGGACTAGAACCACTAGAAGAACTCAAAAATCAAATAGCGACTTCATCTAATAAACAGAATGCTGAAAACAATACAGAGAATAACAATGGAGGTACATCTCAAAATGGGTAAAAAAGAAAAAGATGTTTTTATTGGTAAAAACGAAGAAGTAAGAGATAACGACTTCACTAATCGAAGTTTTTGTTTCGAGTTAAGAGCTGAAGAAGACGAGGAAAGAGGAAATATAATCGTCGGACGTCCAATCGTTTATGAGTCAAAGACTTGTATTGGAGGAATGTTCGAAGAGGTTATAGCAAAAGGCGCGTTAGATGATGCAGATCTAACAGACGTTAGATTCTTAACTAATCACGACACTAGCAAATTACCACTAGCTAGAAGTCGTAAGAATACAAAGAATTCAACAATGCAACTAACACCAGATGATGACGGTTTAGGAATTCGCGTTGATCTAGATGTCGAGAATAACACTGAGGCTAAGAACCTATACTCAGCTGTTAAACGAGGCGACATCTCAGGAATGAGTTTTATGTTCGGCATTGATGATGAAGAATGGTCAGACCTAGAGTCAGACATGCCA
>OCTX011857625.1_pt1 | contig 22225 bp, 19 predicted proteins | sample 1539691 | NCBI WGS metagenome assembly OCTX01 (sample SAMN02144231, study PRJEB22623) | gut metagenome | biome: sheep rumen | host: Ovis aries | place: New Zealand
AAAAATGTATTACTAAATTTTAATGCTATAATAATAAAAAATATTTAGGAGGTTATTATGACTAATCATCATAATACAGTAAAAGGTCAAAATCAGCCCAAGAAACAAAAAATAATCATAAATAAAAGGAATGTATTATTTATGCTTTCTTTAAGTACTTGGGTAGTATATTTTTTGTACGGAATATACATATCTATAATAGGATATGATACCGGGCATTTTTATAAGACCTATGGAATGAATGCTTTTCTACATGCTATGGTAATAAATCTAATTATATTTACAATTATTCCAATATTACCAATTTCATTAATATACATAATATCATACCTCATAAATAGAAGGAAAAAGTATAAGGAGAAAAGATAATGACTATATATGTAGTAAGACATGGACAAACAGATATAAATTTGGAAGGCAAGGCTCAAGGAAGAGGGGGCTTACCCTTAAATAAAAATGGAATTACTCAAGCAAAAGAACTAAACAAAACATTCAAAGAAGAAAACATTTCCTTTGATTATGTATATTCTTCTCCGCAGGAAAGAGCTATTCAAACAGCCAAACTTTGTTCTGGAAAAGAAGATATTATAATTGATGAACGACTAAATGTTTATGATTTAGGATCAGCAGATGGTTTACCATTATCTGAAATAAAAATAACAGGAACAGTTCCAGATATGACAGTATATTCTGGAGTAGAAGAACTCTCACATTATAAAAGTAGAATACATAGTTTTATAAAAGAATTAATAGAAAAATATCGAGATACAAATTACAACATTCTTATAGTAGGTCACAAAGATTCCAGTGGGATGTTAGATGCTTATTTTAGAAATATACCAATAGAAACAATATATGATGATTATTTAAAATTGTCTGCCTCTAATTGCGAGTATAAAAAATATATAATATAAATACTAAAGGAAAAGAAAATGCCAAGTACTAAAGAATATAAAGATTTTATTTTAGAACAATTAAATATATTAGAAAATATAACTTATAAACCAATGATGGGAGAATATCTACTTTATTATAATAAAATACTGTTTGGAGGAATCTATGATGATAGATTATTAATAAAAAGGACTTCAAATAATAAAAAGTATAATTTTTTAGAAGAAATCCCTTATCCAGGAGCAAAACCAATGAATTTAGTAGATGATTTAGAAAATAAAGATTTACTAAAGAAAATAGTAGTAGACACTTTTAATAACTTAAAAAACAAATAATAATATATTAATAAATAAGGAGTAATAGAATGAATGAATATATTAATTTAGATGAAAAAAATATTGATAAAGAACATATTTGTTGTGCAATAGGAGACCCAAAACACCAAGAGGGTGTTGATAAGAAGAAAGAATGGATTAAAAGTAAATTAAAAGATGGCCATGTATTTCGCAAACTAAATGCTAGAGGTAAAATCTTTATTGAGTATGAGCCCATTGAAACAGCTTGGGTTCCTATCAATGGTAAGAATTATGAATATATTTACTGTTTGTGGGTTGCTGGAAGCTTTAAAGGAAAAGGAATTGCTAAAGAGCTATTAGAATATGCTATCAAAGATGCCAAAGATAAAAAGATGAGTGGTATCTGTACGTTGGTATCTAAGAAAAAGAAACCTTTTATTGGTGAAAAGAAATTCTTCGAACACTATGGATTTAAAGTAGTAGATACAATCAATGACTATGAACTTTTAGCACTTCAATTTGATGATAGAGAAACACCAAAATTTAATGATTCAGCAAGAAAAATGGAAATTAATAGTCAAGACTTTACTATTTATTATTCCAATGAATGCCCTTACGTTGAATATGAAGTAAAAGAATTATCAAATTATGCTAAAAAGAAGGGGATAAAACTAGACATTATTGAAATAGATTCATTAGAAAAGGCCAAAAATGCTCCTTGTATTTTTAATAATTGGGCTAATTTTTACAAAGGGAAATTCATTTCAAATACAATTTTAAATGCTAATTCTTTAGAAAAACTATTAAAATAAAGAAATACAAAAAACATAAAGGATGAAAAATAAAGGAAGTATAAATTGTTATTACGGGAAAAATTATTATTATAGTATCTCCACAAGACTATAATTTACTAGAATAAATTGGAACGATATCGAATGAAGACGAAACGACAATATAACTGACTGGTGTTGATATATCACATTTGCTACTTGCTTTCAAAAAGAAATTTTTGGTAATTCAATTAATCAATATCAACAAAATCTAGAAAAAGTAATTATTAATAAAAGATATATTGCTTCGCATAACAAATAAAAAATGAACTAGTTTGAAAAAATAGAGAAATTTAAACTAATTCATTTTTTATTTTGACATAAATTATTATAGGAGGTTTATATGTTTAATATTGATTACTTAAAAAAATTTTTAATTATATCTATTGCTTTAAGCACAATTACTTGCGCATTGGTTCAAAAAACAAAGGTGTTTTTCAAAAGTAAAAAATATATAGCACTATATTCATTTATAATAAATATCATACTAGGCATAATATTTTGTATAACGTTTACAGATATTTCTTTTCCTAATAATATATGGGTAGGCTTTTTCTCGTTTCTAGGAGCAGATTCTATATATAAATCATTAGAAGGAAAAATAGCGTCATACACAGATATTGTAAATGAGAAAGTTATAACAATATCAAAAGATAATATTATAAATAAGGAGGAAGAATAATGGAAAAGCCACTTTTTCCAAGTACATATATGCGCATAACTCAAGGCTATATGGAAGGAACTCATAAAGATAGTTATGCCATAGACAATGCCGATAAAGATGGTGGAATAAGTGATATTTATGCCCCTTTTACTGGTGTTATCAAAAAAATATATCCAAATGATGCCAATGAAGTTTGGTTAGAAAGTGAAGATGTTGTAGAATATCCAGATGGAACAAAAGACTATATGACAGTAATGTTTGCACATGCAAATGATACTAAGAACCTATTTGTTGGAAAAAGAATTCGTCAAAAAGAAGCTTTCTATAAAGAAGGAACAAAAGGTAACGTTACAGGAAATCACTGCCATATAGAATGTGGAAAAGGAAAATTTAGTGGAAATGGTTGGCATAAAAACAACGCTGGTTACTGGAGTATAAATAACGGAAAAAAGCCGGAAGAATGCTTTTGGTTAGATCAAACAATAAATGTTTTAGATAATCATAACTATAAATTTAAAAAAATATCCACAGATATTGTGGATAAAAATTTCAAAACAGATGTAGAAGTTAAAACAGAGCCATCAACAAAAGAGTCAAATACTAAGATATTTATAGCACCAAAAAGTGATTTATATGGTGTATATTTAAAAACAAATCAAAAGATAATTATTGAAAATTAACCTAGTACTATTTCTAGTGTCATCATAAGAGCAAATCCTGCAATTAAGAATAAGGCCATAAGGCCTTTTTTATTATTGGCCTGACTTTCGGGAATTAGCTCCATAACAGTAACAAAAACCATAGCACCAGCCGTAAAGCAAAGGACAAAAGGAAGAATAGTTTGGATATTTAATACTAATAGTGCCCCTATAATAGACGAAATAGGTTCAACTATCCCACTCGCAACTCCAAAAATAAAGGATTGCCATCTAGAAAGGCCTTCTCTTCGCAAAGGTAAGCTAATAGCACTTCCTTCAGGAAAATTTTGAATGGCAATTCCTATGGTTAAAGAAATTGCGGAAAAAATAGCTGCTTTATCATTAGTAAATGGTATAGATCCAAAAGCAACACCTAATACAAGGCCTTCAGGAATGTTATGCAAAGTAATAGAAAAGAACAACATTATACAACGTTTAAACTTAGTAATTTCCTTCTTGTTAGTTTTAGAGAAATAAGCAAGGAACTTATCTCCTAAAAAAAGTACAATTGCTCCAGAAATAAAGCCTATAAGAACAGTAGCCCAAACAACAAAACCTAAGTCTTTAGCTCTTTCGATAGCTGGATTTAAAAGAGAAAAGTAAGAAGCTGCTAACATTATTCCTGCTGATATAGATAGCATAGAATCCATAATATTTTTATTTACAGATTTAAAGAAAAAAACAGTTGCAGAGCCTAAAGATGTAATAAAAAGAGTTAACATACCAGCTAAAAATGCTTGAAAAATTGGATGAAGAGAAATAAAAGATTGAAACATTATAATCACCATTATAAAATATGCAAAAACAGAAAGTAATGTTAAAAATAAATATTATATTAATAAAATTATATTGTAAAAACACCAAAAAAAATATATAATAAGAGTTATAATAAGAATAATACGAGGTGGTTCCTAGTGATAATAAGGCTAATCAAAAAAAAGAACATCTATAATTTTTCACTACCTACAAAGGTAAGTGGAAATTATTGGATCACTGATAATGACTATTTCGGAAACACTAGAAATCTAATAAATGTTGAAGAATATAATGGTGAGTGGAAAATAAAAAGCGATTTTGAGACAAAAATAATGTCTGGAGAGCAAGAAATAGAGTCAGCAATTTTAAAAGACTATAGCATTTATTTCCTAAAGGTAAACACCGATAATGAATTTGTAATTTTATACTGCTCACCTTCTATAGAACCAGAAATTTTAAAACTATATGTAGGAAACCAAAAAGAAATATTAATAGGAACGGATAATAGGTCAGAAATATATTATAATTATCCACTAGTTTCACGCCAACAAGCAAGACTTATTTATAACAATGGCATTTGGGTTATTCAAGACCTAAATAGCAAATATGGGACGTATGTTAATAATTCATCTGTAAGTACAAAGCAACTAGAATATGGAGATATCATTTTTATCATGGGTTTAAAAATAATAGTCATGAAGGACACCCTCGTTATAAATAATATTCAAAATTATTTAAAAATTGATGGTGGAGCCTTTCAAACGGTAGGAACTATTATTCAAAAACAAACAGAATTTGATAATCCAGATGAAGAAAGCATAGAGTTTTATAAAGAAGATGACTACTTTTACAGAGAACCAAGATTTAAAACAGGAATAGAAGAGGCAATTATTACGATAGAACCACCTCCTGGAACAGAAAAATTAGACAAAACGCCAATTATATATACAGTGGGGCCTATGATTACTATGGCCATGATGTCTATGACAACTGGGTATTCTTCACTTATGGGAGTGCTTAATGGAACAGTTGATGTAAGCGCTGCCATGCCAACTTTAATTATGTCTGGAGCAATGTTATCAACTATGCTTCTATGGCCTACTCTTCAAAGAAGATATCAAAAAAAGCAAAAGAAAAAGCATGACGAAGAACGTTTAAAAAAGTACACTGCTTACTTAGAAGATAAAAAAGAAAAAATTCAAGTGGCAATGAAAATTCAACGTCAAATACTAATTGATAATTATTTGCCTCTATCGCAAATAAAAGAAATAATATATCAAAAAAAGAGAAATCTTTGGGAAAGAGAACTTGAACAAAATGACTTCTTAGATTTAAGATTAGGTGTTGGAACAGCAGAATTAGTTGGAAAAATTAATGTTCCAGAAGAACACTTTTCACTAGAAACTGATGATTTATTAAAAGAAGTATATAAAGTAGGGTCAGCATCTAAGACTTTAGAAAATGTTCCTATATCTCTTAATTTTGTACAAAAAAATATTGTTGCAATAATAGGTACAGGTTCAAATAAAATGCCATTCATAGATGGCTTGATTCTTCAAATTATTGCTTATCATAGCTATGAGGATTTAAAGATTGTTGTATTAACAAATGAGCAAAATGAAACAAACTGGGATTATTTAAAAATATCACCTCATAATTGGAATGATGAAAGAAGCTTTCGATACTTTGCCACCAATTTAGATCAAGCAAAAGAAATATCACTAGAACTAGAAAAAGAAATGCAAGCTCGAAAGTTTAAAGAAAATAATGGCACAATGGAAATAAGTACAATAGATTATCATAAGTATAAGCCCTACTATTTATTAATCACAGATGACTATAAACTAGTAAGAGATATTGAACTAGTTAAAGATGTTTGTGAAATGTCAGTAAATTATGGCTTCAGTCTTATTGTAATTAGTCCGCGATTAGTAAATATTCCAAATGAATGTAAAACCTTTATTAGTATAGGTGATAAAAAATCCGGAATTTTTGAAAGTGAATTAGTATCAAAGAAGCAAAAAGAGTTTGAAGCTGATTTTGATCCAACTCTAAATATGCAAGAATGTTGTAAAATAATTGCTAATATACCAATAGACATAGCTAAAGAAAATAGAACTTTGCCAAGCAGCATTTCGTTTTTAGAAATGTATAATGTTGGTATGGTAGAACAACTAAATATTCTTAATAGATGGAAAGCTAACGATCCTACAAAGTCTCTTCAAACTCCAGTAGGTGTAGACAAATCAAGAGAACTATTTAAATTGGATCTACATGAGAAAGCTCACGGACCTCATGGCTTAATAGCAGGGATGACTGGTTCTGGTAAGTCAGAGTTTATTATAAGTTACATTTTATCTATGGCCATAAATTATCATCCTTATGAAGTATCATTTATTCTAATTGATTACAAAGGTGGAGGTTTAACTGGTGCTTTTGAAAATAGAGAGACAGGTATAAAATTACCACATTTAGCTGGAACAATTACTAACCTTGATACCGTTGAGATGAATCGTTCATTAGCATCTATTCAGTCAGAACTACGCAAAAGGCAAAGGCAATTTAATGAAGCAAGGGATAAATTAAATGAGAGTACTATTGATATATATAAATATCAAAGTTTATACAGAAGGGGATTAGTAGAAAAGCCTATTTCTCATTTGTTTATTATTTCTGATGAATTTGCTGAATTAAAAGATCAACGTCCAGAATTTATGGATCAATTAATTTCTACTGCGCGTATTGGTCGTTCTCTAGGAGTTCACCTAATTCTAGCAACTCAAAAACCAAGTGGTGTTGTAAATGATCAAATTTGGTCAAATTCAAAGTTTAGGATATGTTTAAGAGTTCAAGATAAATCAGATAGTATGGATATGATTAAATGCCCAGATGCAGCTGAAATAAAAACAACAGGTCGATTCTATCTTCAAGTAGGTTACAATGAATTGTTTGCGATGGGACAAGCTGCATGGGCAGGGGCTAAATATTATCCAATGGAAAAAAGAAAAAAAAGAATAGATCAGTCAATAAACTTTATCGATAATGTTGGTTCTACTATTAAGTCCTTAGAAACAAAAGCACAGGATGTTGTAGCACCATCAAAAGGTGAAGAGGTTACCAGCATTATTAAATATATTGTTGAAGAGGCCAAAAAAGAAAATATTTCAATTCAACAATTATGGCTAGATAGAATACCAAATGTCATATATATAGATAAACTAAAAGAAAAGTATCATTATAAAACTAAAAAGAATGTAATTGAACCAATTATTGGTGAATATGATGATCCTGAAAACCAATCTCAAAATATTCTAACATTGCCATTATCAAAAGAGGGAAATACAATCGTGTTTGGTTCAGCAGGAAATGGAAAAGAATTAATGCTTTCAAGTATAATTTATTCATGTATTTCTACCCATGACTCTAAAGAAATAAATATATATATACTAGATTTTGGTGCGGAAACATTAACTATGTTTAAAGATGCTCCTCACGTAGGAGAAGTAATTCTTTCACCAGAAGCTGAAAAAATTGAGAATTTATTCAAAATGTTAGATAAAACAATAGAAGAACGTAAAAAGTTATTTGTAGACTATAATGGATCATATGACTTCTATATTAATCACGGAGGAAAACAAACTCCATTTATAGTTATAATTATTAATAACGTGGAAGCCTTTCTTGAAACATATGAACAATATGAAGATATACTTGGTCAAATAACTAGAGATTGTTTGAAATATGGAGTAGTATTTATTTTCTCTACAAACGGTACAAATACAGTAAGATATCGCCTAAAACAGAACTTCAAACAAAATTTAGTCCTACAATTTAATGATCCGATGGATTACTCGTCAGTTATTCCAGGAGTTCGTAAAAAAGAGCCATCAAAAGTATATGGAAGAGGGTTAGTCTTATTAGATGGAATCTATGAATTTCAAACAGCATATTCATATGTAGAAGAGAAGATGACAGACTATATTAAGATCATATCAAAAAAATTAAGCGATATCTGTTCATATAGAGCTCCACGAGTACCAATACTACCGGATATTATCAATCAAGAATTTGTCAAAGATTATCTTGGTTCGCTTTCAACAATTCCAATTGGAGTAGAAAAAGAAACATTAAAAATAGCTACTTTCAATATTCAAGGTAAATTTATATATAATATAACAGGTGACGATGTATCAGCAGAGCCACAATTCTATAAAGGAATTATAAATAGTATACTATCTATAGAAAGTGCCGAATGTATTATATTTGACACAAATAGTATGCTAAACATAGTTGACAGCGAAAGAATTACATATAGTGTAGATACCTGCTATGAATCAATAGATAGACTAAATTCCTTTTTCAATGAGAATAACCAAGAAAAAACAGCAATATGCTTTCTATTTGGTATAAACTCTATGCTTGAAAGATTAAGTAGCATTGAAAAGGATAAGTTTCTGAAGCTAATAGCTGATAGTAAGAAAAAAGGCAATATTAAATACTTAATAATAGATAATATTGATGTAATAAAGAGTATTAGCTTTGAACCATGGTATAGAGGAAATTCAGATCTTTCTGAAGGAATTTGGATTGGTAATGGAATAAGTAATCAATTTACTTTGAAAGTAACTACTAGTTCTAGAATTTTGAGAGCTGAAGTTGATCAGGGATTTGGATATATTATCAGAAAAGGTAAAGCAGCTCTTATAAAGTTAATATCTGATGAATAGGAGAAAGTTAAATGAATAATAGAAATAAAATTTTAGTAGAACTAGAGATACCATTAATTGAGAAGAAATATGATTTGTTTATTCCTGTTAATAAAAAAGTTGGTACTATTAAAAAACTTATAGAAGCATCTTTAGTAGAGTTAACAGATAGTACTTATGTCATAAGTGAAGATACTAATTTTTACAATAAAGAATTAGGTACAATTTATGACGTGAATCAAACAGTAAGGGATACCGATTTGAAAAATGGTTCAAGAATAATCTTACTATAAAGGAGATAAAAATGACAGAATATAATCAATATGTAACAGCTGTTAACAAAATATTTTATAATTTAGAAAAGATGAAAACAGGATGGAATCATCTAGATAATTTAAATTATATAGATAGTATTGAAGAATATAAGCAAATTGTTGCTAGTGCTGCTGAAATATTTAAAAAGGAAAAGCTATTAAAGGCAGAAAAATTAGATGATGGAAATGAAAAAAACATTGAAACACTGGAGGAAAGTTCGAATGATAGGGAAACTAACATATGATCAAATATTAGAAATCTCTAAAGAATTAAGGTCTCAAGCAGAAATAGTAGCAAAATTGACTAAAGATAGAAATCTTCCGCAAGTAGAGGATTTTTCTGCAACGGTCGAAGGCTATTCAAAATTCTTAGAAAATACTATTGAAATAAATAAGGATGCCGATAAAGCATTACAAGAATTAAAAGAGCAGAAAATATAAAGAGTCTTCTTTAAGAAGGCTCTTTTGCGTGTATAAATAGTTTTGTTTTTGGAAAATAATATTTTAAAATATGATAGAAAAGTCCACCATTTTTTGCAATTTCATTTGCTCCATAAATACTTAAACCATAAGCATTACCTAATCCCATTGTAATAATTCTTAAAAATTTTTGATATACAATCAAATAAATATTATCTGAATTTAGATGAAATATTTTTTTTATCTCTTTCAATGTATATGGCTTATTTCCTAAGATGATTCTCTGACTATTATTTTTTAAAGAAATAAAAAATGAAGAATTATTTTCAAGAGAAAGATCTAAATAGTTATTTAAATCTTGAAGGGAAATATCTTTTATATGTATATAGTAATGAGAAGCTATATCCCATAGACTTTTTACGCTAGATAAGTATGGATATGAATTATTAGTAAATGTTTTACCACCATTAGAATAATGAATAAAGGGTAAGATATAATCATTGTTATATCCTAAAAAAATAGAATCTACCTCGGAAATAATATAATTAAATTTTTTTAATATAGAATCAAAGTGTTGAAAAATAGTTTTATAATATGAAACAAATCTATAATTACCAAAGCTATTTGATGAAATAATAATTTTACTATCTCTCATTGATTTATAAGCGTATCCACTATAAAGAATGCAAATACATTTTAATACCTCATCATGAATATCTAAACTAAAATAAGAAAACAAAACGCTAATAAGATATTCTCTAAGAGAAACCTCAATAGTTGAACTATCGTCAAGTTTAATACAAACCATAAAATTATTAACAGAAAAAGAAGAAGTAATAGGATTACCAATTATATTTGCTATATCGATAGATTTTACGATAATACCATCAACAATTAAGTAAACACGACTCCCATGAAAAGGAATATTATTATTTTGAATAAAGTTTTTGCTTCTACGAGCTAAGTCGATATCATCTTCAAGAGAAAATTCATTTGAAAACTCATATTTCATATTAAGATATAAATATAGAATCTCTTCACTATTATTATTACGAATTTCATAGTTATAAAACATATAATCACCTAATAATAGTATGGAAAAAACTAAAAAATCTATGCAAATATTAAAACTCAAAATATTTTAAATCTTTTTTTAAAGAGCAATCAAGACCATTAAGATAGCTAATATTAGGAAAGACTTTTTCTAAATCGATATCTTTTCCGCTTAAGTAGTCAAAACTGGCACAAACTAGCACTTTTGCTTGCTTAATAGACTTTATATATAAATCAGCAAACGATTCTGTACTGACAATTCCATAAGCCGAAGGGTTTCGCCATAAAGAATGATTACTATTTAAATAATTATGCTTATCATCTAGTGGATAATGGTAACTAATTGCCTCAAATCTAAAACAACGTCGTGGTGTAAAAGTGTCAATCAACTTGTATATATTTTTTTTAATACCAAAAGAGTCTTTTCTAAAAATAGCTAAAGAATATTTCATTTGTTTTAAAGATTTATAATAGATTTTACTCATGTTTTTTAACTTAAATACATTAAAAAAACTATAGTCGATTAAATGATTCAAGGGTTCAGAAAAGGGGTAAATATCAAAACAATAGTTTATAAAATCAAAATTATAAGGATTCTCATTTAATCTTCTTTTTACTATATCATTATCAATAAATGTTTCCATAAAAGTGTGAGCATTATTATATTTATAGGTGCTAGAATCATTTTTTTTAAAAAAACCTGTCTTATATATAATATAAGGATGTAAAGTAGAATCAAGGACAAAATGACATATAGCACCTACCAAAAAAGAATAACTATCCATATCATCTATTTTACTATCACGTATATATTTTAAAATATTAATAAAGAAATCTTGTGATTTTTTTGAATGAAATGTAAATTGAAAATCCCTAATTTTTTTTCCTGGAAAAGCAGAAAAAAGATTGTAAAACAAAAAACTATCAGCGCTTTGCGAAAACATCTTACATCGCTTAATATTTATTTTCCTCTTAATATTTCCAGGTAATACGTCATAAACATCTTTTGCAAACACAGCATGTGTAATTGTAGCTGGCATAATTTACACCCCCTAATTTTTTTAATTAAAACAATTGTATCATACATTTTTCAATTTTTATATTCTTTTAAAACAATAATATGATATAATTCATAATAGGTGAGAGTATGATTGACAAGAACTTCAAAAATTTAGATGAACAAATAGAAATTTTAAAATTCAAAGGTATGAAAATAGCTAATGAAGAATATGCTAAGAAAGTTCTGTTAAGAGAAAATTACTTTTTTTTAAATGGATACAGGCATTTATTTTTAATTTCAAACGAAAACAGACATTTTAAAAATGGAACAACTTTTGAAGAAATGTATAGTCTTTTTCTATTTGATAGAACGTTTAGAAATATCTTGTTTAAATATTTATTAGTAATAGAGAATAATCTAAAATCAATAATTTCCTATCAATTATCAAAAAAATATGGTTACAAAGAGAAAGAATATTTAAAGGAGAAAAATTTTACACCATCCCCAGAGAAAAAAGCTCAAATAAATGATTTATTAAAGAAAATGAAAAGGCAAATACGTATTAATGGATCACAACATACCGCAACACAACATTATGTATCAAACTATGGATATATTCCACTATGGATATTAGTAAAAGTATTATCTTTTGGAATTGTTAGTGAATTATATCAAATTTTGAAAGTAGAAGATCAGAAAGAAATAGCCAATATATACAGCATTGATAAAGATGAGTTTAGTTTATATCTTCCTATTTTAGCAAATTATAGGAATTTATGTGCACATGAAGATATTTTATATGAAAATAAAACCCAAAAAGCAATTGGTGACACAATATATCATCAATTATTAGGAATTCCCAAAAAAGATGATGAATATATTCAAGGTAAATATGATTTGTTTGCTCTTATAATAATTATGAAACAGCTTCTTCAATTTGAGGAATTTAAGAATATGACAATTGAACTAGAAAATGCAATTGAAACATTAAATTATAACCTTCATACAATAAAAATAGATGCTATATTAAAAAGAATGGGATTTCCATTAAACTGGAAGAATATTGCCAGTATGGAGAAAAAAAGGTGCAGTGAAGATGAAAGATAAAAGTAATATCAAGGATATCTTTTTAATTGTTTCTTCCTTTATAATGGGTGGAATAATTATGCTTGCGCTTATTAGATTCACCCCACTTGTAAGTGAAATAATGAAATCAAGTAATGGATATGTTATTACAAAAGGAGGTACTAAAGTTTATGAAAAGTCCTCTTTATCAACATCTGTCAATAAAGTATATGATGCTGTTGTTGTTGTTCAAGGATATCTCAATAATAATTTAAATTCAACAGGAACAGGTTTTATTTATAAGGTAGATAATAATTATGGGTATATATTGACAAACGAACATGTTGTTTCTGGAAATAGTAACATAAAAATAATCACAACAGAAGATGAAGAAAAAAACGCTGAACTACTTGGAAAAGATGAATACCTAGACTTAGCTGTTTTAAGAATTGATAAAAATGTAGTAAAACAAATTGTGGAAATTGGAAAAAGCGAAGAAATGAATTTAGGAGATATTGTTTTTACGATAGGATCACCTCTAGGATATGATTACCGTGGAAGTGTTACCTCTGGAGTTTTATCTGGAAAAGATCGTCTTGTTTCTATTTCTATTTCTAACTCAAACAATAATGATTGGGTAATGAGAGTATTACAAATAGATGCATCAATTAATCCAGGAAATAGTGGAGGCCCATTGCTAAATGTAAATGGGGAGGTTATAGGTGTCTGCTCCATGAAATTAGTGGATGATGACATAGAGGGTATGGGATTTGCAATCCCCATTGAATATGCTATGAGTCATGTAAAATCACTAGAAAATGGTGAAAAAATAAAATGGCCAATCTTAGGTATTGGTATGGCCAACATAAATGACTCATCAATACTTAATAAAAATGGATTAAAAGTTCCGAGCAACATAAAAGAAGGCGTTGTTGTAATAAGCATAAAAGAAAAAACTGCCGCTTCTAAATCAGATTTGAAAAAGGGAGACATTATAATAAAAATAGATGGAATAAAAATAAAAGATAGTGCTTTTTTAAGATATGAATTATACCAACATCAGTCAGGGGATACTATTGAATTAACTTATGTAAGAGAAGGCCAAGAAAAAAAGACTAAAGTGATTTTAAGTAGCTAAAAAATAGCTACTTTTCAATTGAAAAAGAGTTCTAAAATATTTGACAAAATAGTTTGTCAAAATTTGACAAATAATTGCCTTTTAATTAATTGTATGATAAAATCAAATGGTAAAGTAGTAGAATATGACATATCTTTACAAGTGTAAAATGAAAAAAAAGGAGGTGTGCTATGAAAGGGAATAAGAGAATTCTAGTATTATCTATTTTAGTATTACTATTGGCAGCAACTTTTACTACATATGCAATTTATAGATCTAGTGCAAATGGTACTGGTAGCATTGCTGCGGCTAATTGGGCAGTTAAAATTAATAATACTGATATTGACTCTGCTAGCTTCAACTTTACAGCTGCAGACATTACATGGACAACTATAACTGGCTACAATAATACAATTGCTCCAGGATCAGTTGGTTATATTGATATTGCAGTTGACGCTACTGGCTCAGAAGTTGATGTACTTCTTGAAGCTACATTAAATACTTCGAGTTTACCAGCAGGTATGACGGCTACAATTGATGGTGGCAATTCACAAACTATTGCTTACTCAACAGAGGCTAATGCAATGAAAAAAAGCCTTAGAATCAATATCGCTTGGCCAGGGGCTGATTCAGATGAAACATCAAAAGATACTACAGACTTAGCTGTAGAAGGCCAATCACTTTCATTGCCAGTAACATTAACCGCTAAACAATCAGTGGCTGGACATTAATTATAGAAAAACAAAAGAATAATAGCGAGGCTATAAATTATTCTTTCGTTTAAAACTTATAATAATTTGTAAGCTTTAAACGAAAGAGTATTTATTAAGGAAGTGAAAGAATGCCAAGACAAGAAAAAAACAAACTAGAAGTCCAAAAAAACAAAAGTGATTTAATAATAAAAATAATACTAATTATTATAATTGTTTTCTTGTTGTTACATAATTGTTCATTAGCAAAGAGGAAAGACGTTAAAGAAAAAGAAAATATCATTGATATAAATTGTAATGCTGATAAGTGTCAACATCAAGAGGAATTAATAGTTGATTGTTTAAAGGAATCCGAAAACAACAAGTGCCTAATTCCTGATTTTGTAGGAAAACGTAAAAAAGATGTTTTAAAATGGTTAAGTTCTATTTCAAATACTATTGAAATAGAAATCAGAACCGTGGAAAATCCTAATTACCAAGATGGAATAGTTTTAGAACAATCAGTTTCAGGTACAAGTGTTAAAGAGTTATTATCAAACAAAACAAAGCTAGTTATCACAATTGTAAATAATGGTTCACTAGTAGATTGTCAAAAAGACTCAAAAAATAGCAAATGCACATTACCTAATTTTATTGGAAAGAAAAGAAGTAATGTAGAAAATTGGGTTGATGGTATAGCAAACAGTATAAACGTTAAATATATTTATGTTGATTCTAATAAGCCGGCAGGAACTATTATTAATCAATCAATTAATAGTGGAACATCAATAAAAGATATATTAGAAAAAGGAGGAACAGTTGTTATTTACATATCAAAAGGAAAGAAAACAACTCCAATACCAAACAACAACAATAATAGCAAACAAGAAGATACTACTCCATCAGAGGATACTCCAACGCCAAGTCCAACTTCAGAGCCAGAACCCGAAATAGAAGATGACTTTATCGTTAGTGACAACGAAAAAGTAAAATGGCAAGATGATATTGATTTAAATATTTTTGAAGATTCAACATCAATATCAAAAGTAAGAGGTAAAATAGCACCTGAAAGTAAAGGAACATATAAATTTATCGTTAATAATGGAACCCAATATAATTTAAAATATAATATTTCATTTGCAGAAACAAACCAATATAATATGAATATGAAATTTAAATTAAAAAAAGGTAATACATACATAATTGATCATTATGTCTCTTATAATCAGTTAAGTGTTGAAAATGCAACTTTAAATAGTAGAAGTTCAGATACATACTACCTTGAGTGGAAATGGGTAGGAGATGATGACGGCAATGATACTCAAATTGGTAAAAATGCTAAAAGCAATGATATTAAGTATGGATTAAAAATTGAAATTGAGGCAGAAAGTGTATAATGAAAAAAGTATTTAATTTGATTTTTGATATTATTTTTGTAATTTTAGTTATCCTATTAATAGCATATTTTGCTCTAAGAATACTAGGTATAGTTGATATATACATGGTCAAAACAGGATCTATGGAAGATGGTATTCATGCTGGAGACTATATCCTAATTCAAAAAAAGAAAGATTATAAGATTAACGATATAGTTACCTATAAAAAAGAAGGCTATCATGTAACTCATAGAATTATTAAAAAAAATGGTGAGAAGGTTATAACAAAAGGCGATGCCAATAATATAGAAGATGAAGAAATAGAACTAAAAAGCATCATAGGAAAAGTTATCTATAGTGGAGGAGTATTAAATATCTTAATTGATTATAAATATGCTATAGGTAGTGGATTATTAGGCTTATATTTACTAAGCTGTTATTTTTCAAAAGAAGAAAAGTCAGCATCTGAATAGAAATGTTGAAAGGAGTATTGATATGAAAAAAAAGTTAGGAAAAGCATTATTATTAGTCATCGTTATACCACTAATTTTATATGCAATACGAACTTTCGCAATATATAGAAAAAGCCTTTCGGCAACAGGAACTCTTCCGGCAGCTACCTGGAGTGTAACTAGAAGTCAAAGTGATGATTCTATTGACATAATGCCAGAGTTAACTACAGATATTTATAATTTAACAGTTCAAAGTAATTCAGAAGTAGATGTGGAATACAAAATTATTATTAGTAATTTACCAACCGGAGTAGAAGTAGATTTAGATAATAGTGGAAATTATAGAACCCCAACTGATGGAAATCTAACAATTCAAACTACTAATACGGTTATTAATTACAATGATACGACTAAAACGAAACATCATGTATTAACATTTAGAGCTACATCAGAAGCAAGCTTAGTAACAAATCGAGAAATCAATATTGATGTAGAATTTAAGCAGATTGTTTAATAAAAAATAGTAAAGTAAAGAGAGGTGTAAATATGAATATTAAAAAGCATAAGAAAATTTTTGCTCTTTTTGCGTTACTATTCATTTTTTATGCCATAATCCATGGTGCTTTTTCTATATATAGAGAGACACAACATGATTCAATAAATTTAAATATTTTAGATCCAAGTGGAACGATTACCATAAACTTTAATGCCAATGATGGTACAATTGATCCTGCAGAAGCATCAAGAACAATTCAAACAGGAGCCGCAATTGGACCATTACCAACAACAATGACTAGAACAAATTATAACTTTGATGGATGGTATACACTTCCTTCTGGAGGAGAAAAAATCACAGCACAAACAACAGTAACAGGGACAGGGACTGTTACTTATTATGCTCATTGGATAAAAATAGTATGTAAAAAAGCTGCTACAGGGACACTTCATACCGAGACTTGCTCTGCAGGAGGAAGTTGTCTTAATGGTATAATGGGATATCATAGTGGCGATACGATAACTTATGGTACTATACCAGGAGCAAATAGTCCTTTAACAGGGGATGCTTATGATTGTGATGTAAACAATGATGAAACATGGGATCCACTAACTGAAAGATTTTATTATATAAGAGGCTTCGGTGGTAGTTCACAAGTTGAAAACTCTGCCTTAGTGCATTTTACAAGTTTTGATGCCACTGGTCAAATGGACTCAAGTAAAGATAGGGGGAGTTATGTTTATAATACAGCAATAAATTACTTACCAACATCATCAACATGGGATAATCCAAGTCTTATTGAAATGAATGGGAATATCACAAGATTTATTAAATCTGAAGATTTAAGTATAGCATGCGGAGGATTAACTGATGCTCATTTAAAAAATTGTCAGTTCTTCTTAGAATCATCTAGATTTCAATCAGAAAATTTAGGTAGAGCAGGAATTTGGATTGAAAAAGAAAATTCAAGCTATCATCGAGTTCATACACAAAGTCTATATATTTATAACTCTGTTGAAGCAACAAGCGAAAATACAGCAAGACCAGTTATTGAAATACCTTCTAATACTATTGAAGATTTTAAGATACCACAAAATTACACTATAACATTTGATCCAGGAGATGGTGATTTAGATAACCCAACAGAAGCAACAAGAGAAGTACAAGGTGGAACAGCTATTGGAACATTACCAACAGCAACTTATGCACATCATACATTCCTTGGTTGGTTTACGGATCCAACAAATGGTACTCAAATAACAGATCAAACAATAGTAACTGGAAATGATACTTATTATGCTCATTGGGTAGAAAATATAACAATTACATTTAATGCTAATGGGGGAACAGTAACTCTAACTTCCAAGGATATAATACCAGGAAATGCTATTGGCGAATTGCCAATACCTGAATATACTGGGCATGAATTTGCTGGTTGGTTTACGGATCCTGATAATGGAATAGCAGTACATCCAACTACCACTTTTAGTACAACTACCATAATATATGCTCATTGGGAACGAAATCCATTAGAATATGTGTTCTATATTCCAGGAGAATGTACTTTTACAAGTGCAGGTATTACTAATGGCCCTAATGGAAATTGTATAAGCACATTGAATCCAACAGATTCAAATATTGATTATACCCAATCTCCGTTGTCTGAAAAAAAATATATCGATACTGGAATAGCTTTATATGATTCAACTAATCATGATAAAGATTATGAGATCCATTTTGAAATAGTATCTTACAATGGTAGTGAAAACGACAGCCAAGCTACGTTCTTTAACACTAAAAACGAAGGAACGGGCTATCCTGGACTAGTAGTTAGAAGAAGTACAAATAAGAGTAAAGAAATTGAATTTGCATCCAGAAAAACTTCAGGTGCTAACGAAAGCGTTATTCTTAATAGCGATGATATTACTAAAATGTCAGTATATAGAATAAATGGAGAAATCTATTATAGCCTAAATGATGGTGAAAAAATATTTGTCAATGATTTAACCCAATATAATCCAGTCTTTAATTTAACAACATGGTTTGGTGGAGCACCAACTACTGCTTCAGCAACTGCAGCAAGAAGATTCTTAAATGGAACTTTAAAGAATATTTATATCAAAGTAACCCCAGACTCTGTTACAAAGGCAACAATAACATTTGACCCTAATTATCAAGGCGCTCAAACATTTGATGAAGAATATACCATAGGTCAACCTATTGGAACATTACCAACAATTACAAGAACAGGCTACACATTCCTTGGTTGGTTTGATGAGCCAACTGGTGGAAATCAAATAACTTCAAGTACAGTTATTAACGATGATGATACATATTATGCACATTGGCACGAAAATGTGACGCTAACATTACACGCTAATGGTGGAATAGTAAGTCCAAATACTATAACTATTCCATACAACACAGCTATAGATAATCTGCCAACACCAACAAAGGAAAACAATGTATTTGCTGGCTGGTATCAAGATGCAGAACTAACAATACCAGTAACATCAGGAATGATTCTTACTACTAATACAGATTTCTATGCAAAATGGATACCAAATGTAACCGTAACTTTAAATGCAAATGGTGGCGACGTAAGTCCAAATACCATAACTGTTGAGCAAGGACAAGCTGTAGGTACATTGCCAACGCCAACAAAGGAGAATAATGTATTTGCTGGTTGGTATCAAGATGCAGAATTAACAACACAAGCAACATCAGAAACAATTATCAATAGTGATACAGTATTCTATGCAAAATGGATAGAAAACATAACAGTAACATATAACGCCAAAGGAGGAACGGTAAGTCCAACTAGTATAACCTTCCAAGCTGGAACAGCAATTGGACAATTACCAACTCCAGAAAAATTAGGGTACAATTTTGCTGGATGGTTTATCGATGACGATACATATCAAAATGAAGTAACAGCAGCAACAGTATTTAATACGACAACCGAAATTTACGCTAAGTGGGAGGAATCTACTGATATAACAGTAACATTCAATGCTGATGGTGGAACAGTAAGCCCAAATAGTAAAACATTTGCTCCAGGAAATGCAATTGGTGAGTTGCCAATACCAGAGAAAACAAATCACTTCTTTATTGGTTGGTATATGGACAATACGTATACGACTCAAGTAACAGCAGCAACAGTATTTGATTCAACTACATCAATTATTGCTAAATGGGCAGATGATAGTTATGTAGCTTGTATTGAAACTAATTGCTATACAACATTGCAAAATGCTGTAACTGCAGTTCCAGATACTGGAGAAAAGACGACAATTAGAATACTACAAGATATAACATCTACTGCAAGTACAACAATACCAAGTACTAAGTGGGTTGAATTAAATATAGGTACACATACTATTACTACAAATAGTGGAACCTTCACCCTAATAATAAATAGTGGAAAATTAGATATAATAAATGGTACATTAACTAGTACCGCTGGCTATATTATTGAAAATAAAGCTAATTCAACTTTAAATATTTCTGGAGGAACACTTACTTATAACAAGTCGTCAGAAACTGAAAAAAAAGTTATTGAAATGGCCGGAGGGACTATCAATATAACAGGTGGAGAACTTTCTTGTAATTCACAAGCAGCTGTAATAAATGCTAACGGCGGAACATTAAATATATCTGGTGGAAGAATCATAGGAAGCAACACAAAAAAAGGCCAAGCAATATATAATAATGGCGGCACAACGACAATTAGTGGAGATGCTTATCTTGAAAATAATTCACAAAGCGGAACAAAAGATGGTAGATCAACTATTACTAATAATGCCGGAACAGTCAACATACTTGGAGGAACAATAATTAGTATAAATAATGCCGCAGCTAAAAATAATGATGTAATGACAATAGGTTACGATGATGGCACAATTGATAATACATCACCTGTTTTACAAGGAAATACTTATGGATTAGAAACCGTTTCAGGAAAAACAGTGACTATTTATGATGGAATCTTTAAAGGAAAAGTCAGCACTAATAATAAAGCTATTCGTGATGAATCTGTTGTTGAAACAGGATCATATATTGTTGTTCACGATACTGAAATAATAAGTGGTAATGAATATGATGTTGCATATCTTGAAAATAGTTCAGCAAGTTATACAGTAACATTTGATAAAAATGGAGGAGACAGCGTATCTCAAAATACTCAAACATATACACAGATTAGACCGATAGGAGAATTACCAACCGCAACTAAAGCTAATACAGCATTTCTAGGATGGTTTACTGCATCTACTGGAGGAGATAGAGTTTTAACAACAACCGAAGTTAATGATGATGTAACTTATTATGCCCATTACACTAATTCAGCAAAAGTTTGTAGACCGGCAACAACACTTCATACAAATGGTAATATTGACTTTGGTCAAATACCAACAGGCTCAGTACCAAGTGCAGGAGATGCCTATGATTGTGATGTCAATGGGGATGGTACTTTTGATGCTACCAATGAAAGATTCTATTTCTTAACAAATTCAAGTAATGGAAATGCAGTATTTATCTACTCAAACAATACTCATAAAGGTCAAAGCGGAGTTGCTCCAATGTGTAAAGCCGATGCTATTGCGTATGGAGCAAACTTTACAGAAGGTCCTAATACGGCCATAGAAGAACTTCCTACTACAGTTGAATGGTCTAATGTAAATATTTATACAGAGCCAAGAACTATTACAAATCAGTCAGGGACCACCATTAAGAGTGACTATGTTTATGCAGGTAAAGCAGCAAGACTTGCTAGTCTTGATGAAATAAAAGCTGCAACAAGTTCAAGTATTAACGAAACAGCTAATGAGCTCGCAAGTTATACATTCTTACTTGAAAATACAGTTTCATATGGTGATTGTAGATCAAATTATTGGTTAGAAACAACTAATTCAAATGGTGGTGCTGTTAGAATAAATGGAGCAGTTAATGCCAAAAGTTTAGGACATGCTACTGGTAGTTCAGGAGTAAGACCAGTGATAGAAGTTCCATATTCATCAATTGATGGAGCTATAAATATAGTTGAGTTTGATACTATTCCAGCTGCTATGCGTGTTTACTTTAACAATGTAAATACATGGAATGCTGGACAAGATGATACAAACTATACAAGTTTTAATAGTTCAATGACAACTAATCTAAATAATTATAATTGTGCTTATTATCTAAATGATAATACTAACACTCAATATGGAAGTGTCTTTTGTGACCAACCAAAACAATATGATACGGGTATTACTGGTAATATAAATGTATATGAATACGATGAAGCAACTGATACAATATCAAATACTCAAGCAACATATGTATCTAATGATAATGGTAAATTATATAACTTTATTCCAGGAAAAACATACTATTGGGTATCAGCAACTGATTCT
>OCTX012145903.1_pt1 | contig 22208 bp, 21 predicted proteins | sample 1539691 | NCBI WGS metagenome assembly OCTX01 (sample SAMN02144231, study PRJEB22623) | gut metagenome | biome: sheep rumen | host: Ovis aries | place: New Zealand
AGACGATGCGGAATTCCAGAAGCACGAGGCCTTCCGCGACAACGGCGTCGATCTGGCGCGCCTGACCTATCCGGAGGTCCGTATTCTCCGCAGCCAGATGCAGTACATCTTCCAGGATCCGTACTCCTCGCTCAACCCGCGTATGACGATCGGCAACATCATCAGCGAGGGCCTGATCGCGCACAAATATTTCAAGAAGAACGACGAACGTCTGCAGGAAGAGGTCGTCAAGGTCATGAACGAGTGCGGCCTCGCCGCCTACTTCATCCACCGCTTCCCGCACCAGTTCTCCGGCGGCCAGCGCCAGCGTATCTGCATCGCGCGCAGCCTTGCCGTCCGGCCGAAATTCGTCGTCTGCGACGAGGCGGTCTCCGCGCTGGACGTCTCGATCCAGAGCCAGATCCTCAATCTGCTGCAGGATCTGAAGGAACAGCAGAACCTGACCTACCTCTTCATCACCCACGACCTGTCTGTCGTCAAGTACATTTCCGACCGTATCGGCGTCATGTACCTGGGCAACATCGTGGAGCTGGCCGAATCGGAGGAGATCTTCCGTCATCCGATGCACCCCTACACCGAGGCGCTGCTTGACTCGATCCCCACGACCGAGGAGAAGAAGGATCTTGTGGTGCTCGAGGGCGATATCCCCAGCCCGGTGAACCCGCCCAAGGGCTGCAAGTTCCACACCCGCTGCAAGTACTGCACGGATATCTGCACGCACGTGGTGCCGGAGTGGGAAGAGGTCTCGCCCAACCATTTCGTCGCCTGCCACCATAAGCTCAACAAGACGGTAGTCATTACGGAACAGCCCTGAAAGGGGATAAGGAGGGAAAAGGATGTCCATTCGTGCCAAGCTGGACCGGGCCCGACAGTGGGAGCGGGAACGGCTGGGACTCGATGAAAAGGAAGCGAAGAAGGACCCGAACCGGGAAAATCTTTCAGCCTCGGACGAGCTGGAAAAGGGCGACCGGTTTGCCATCCATTTCTCGGCCTTCACCACCCTGTTTCTCCCTGCGGCGCTTGTCGTCGCCGCCTTCGGGGGGCTGCTCCTCCTGCTTGTCAGCCTGTTTTGAGCAAAAAAATCAACTGCGGCCGCGATCCGGAAAGGATCGCGGCCGTTATTTTTTTCCAATCTCGACCCGCTCAGGTTGTCAAGCATGGGAAGCTGTGCTACAATATACACAATACCGACAGGAAAAGGGAGCGGAAATATGGCAAAAAGCGATTGGTATAAGCAGATGTCCGTCTACCAGATCTGGCCGCGCAGCTTCTGCGACGGCAACGGCGACGGGATCGGCGATCTCTGGGGCGTGCTGGAGAAGCTTGACTATATCAAGTCTCTAAACGTGGACGCGATCTGGTTTTCACCGCTTTTTCCGTCTCCGAACGCGGACTACGGCTATGACATCTCGGACTATAAGGACATCCATCCCGACTACGGCAATCTTGAGGTGTTTCGGCAGGTGCTGAACGGCGCGCACGAGCGCGGCATGAAGGTCTTCATGGATCTGGTCGTCAACCACACCTCGGACGAGCACAGGTGGTTTCTCGAAAGCCGCAAGAGCAAGGACAATCCCTATCACGACTATTACTACTGGCGCAAGGGAAAGCGCACGCGCGGCGGCCGCCGTCTGCCCCCCAACAACTGGTCGAGCGTGTTTGAGGGCGGCGCCTGGGAGTATGACGCCTCTCTCGACGAGTATTATCTGCACGTCTTTGCCAAAAAGCAGCCGGATCTGAACATGTCCAACCCCAAGGTGCGCGAGGAGGTCAAAAGCATTCTGCGCTTCTGGCTGGATATGGGGGTGGACGGCTTCCGCGAGGATGTGATCACCTTCATCGCCAAGGACGAGGGGCTGCCCAGCTCCTATCCCGTTCTGCCCGTGGCCAACGGCGTCAACCACTATGCCAACCGCCCCAAGGCGCACGAGTACTTAAAGGAATTCAAGCACGACGTGCTGGATTTCTATGACTGCTTCACGGTGGGCGAAAGCCCGATGACCACGGCGGACGTCGCACTGAAATATGTGGCAGAGGGCGAGGACAAGGTGCTCGACGAGATGATCGGCTTTTCCCACATGGAGGCCGACTGCTTCATGCTTGATATGATCCAGCTGCCCTTCAATCTGGTGAAGATGAAGCGCGCCTTCTCCGAATGGCAGAACAAGCTGCAGGGCAGGGCCTGGAACGCGCTGTACATAGAAAACCACGATCATCCGCGCATTATCAGCCGCTACGGCAGCGAGGAATACCGCACCGAGAGCGGCAAGATGCTCGCGGCCATGTATATCCTCCAGCGCGGCACGCCCTTTGTCTACCAGGGCCAGGAGATCGGCATGCTCAACATCAACCTGCCGGAGCTTTCAATGTATAAGGATGTCATGGCGGAGAACAATCTCGACATCGCCACGCGCTTTATGCCGCGCTCGACGGCGATGAAGCTGCTCGCGCGCTCGTCGCGCGACAACGCCCGCACGCCTTTCCAGTGGAGCGGAGCGCCAAACGCCGGCTTCACCACCGGCACGCCGTGGTTTACGGTCAACGAAAACTATCACGAGATCAACGCCGAGGATCAGGAAAACGATCCGAACTCGCTGCTGAACTTCTACCGGGCGATTTTGAAATTCAAGAAGGAAAACCCTGTCGCCATCTGGGGCGACTACACCGAATATTTCCCCAAGGACAAGAACTTTTACGTCTACGCGCGCAGCTACCAGGGCAAGCGTCTGCTCGTCATCTGCTCGTTTACGCGCAAATCCCTGCGCTTTGAGGCGCCGGAGGGCTTTGAACTGGTAAGGGGCGAGCTGGTCTTTTCCAATTACGAGAGCAATTTTGCCATCATGAATGGCTTTACCTCCCGGCCGTATGAAATGAGGGTGTATGCCTTTGAATGAGCGTCAAGCCTTTCCCGCTGTGTCGGAAAAAGCCTATGCCAAACTGAATATCTCCCTGGACGTCACGGCAAAGCGTGACGACGGCTATCACGATATGCTCATGATCATGCAGACCGTCTCGCTCTGCGACGAGCTGACGATCACGCCGGAGAAGAGCGGAGTCGTCCACGCGCTGACGGGGCTGCCGTACGTCCCCGGGGACAAGCGCAATCTCGCAGTGCGCGCCGCGTTGAAGTTCCTGGAACTCGTCGGCGACGAGGGACGCGGCATGAAGATCGCGATCCGCAAAAACATCCCGGTGGGCGCGGGCATGGCCGGCGGCTCGGCGGACGCGGCGGCGGTGCTGCGCGCGCTCAACCGCGCTTACGGCGGCCCGCTTACGCCCGAGCAGCTTTGCGCGGCGGGGGAGACCGTCGGCTCCGACGTGGCCTTCTGCCTGCGCGGCGGCACCTACCTGGCCTCCGGACGGGGCGAGATCTTAACGCCGCTGCCCCCGCTTCCTCCCTGCCGCTTCGTCATCTGCAAGCCGGAGTTTTCCATCTCCACGCCGGAGCTGTTCCGCAAGCTCGATTCCTCCCGCCTGAGCTGCCATCCGGATACGGAGGGGCTGCTCGCTGCGCTCGACGCACAGGATCTGGGCGGCCTCTGCCGGCGGATGTACAACGTCTTTGAGGACGTCGACGACCGGCGCATGCGCACGATCCGCGCGGCCAAGGGCGCCCTGCTTGACCACGGCGCGCTCGGCGCGGTAATGACGGGGACCGGCTCGGCCGTCTTCGGCGTCTTTCTCGACGAGGCGAGCGCCAAGGCCGCCTGCGACGCCCTGAAGGGCGAATACCGCTTCTGCTGCGTGGCGGAGGCCGTAGGGCCGCTGCTGTGACGGACGATTAAAAGCAAACAAAACCGTCTATACTCTGTATGAACATACACGAGTTAGGCGGTTTTTGCTATGAAAAAACAACATCAGGATCGGTTAAAGGCATGGGAACTTGCGCTGCTCTGCGCGCTGTGCCTCACGCTCTCCGCTGCCGTTTGGACGCAGGGAAAGCTGCAGCGCATCGAGGACGGCCTTATCCGTCTGCATGTCCTTGCCGTTTCGGACGAGGAAGAGGAGCAGAGGATCAAGCTGCGCGTGCGCGACGCGGTGCTCTCCTTTCTTTCGCCGGAGCTGGAGGCCGTGAGAGATAAGGCCGAGGCGGAGAGGATCGTCTCCGCTTCACTCCCGCAGATCAAAGCTGCGGCCGAGAGCGCCGCCGAAGGGCGCCATGTCACCGTTACGCTCGAGCGCGAGCATTACCCGACCCGGCGCTACGGCTCTTTTGCGCTGCCGGCAGGTGAGTACGAATCGCTGCGCGTGATCCTCGGAAAAGGGGAGGGGCACAACTGGTGGTGCGTCGTCTTCCCGCCGGTGTGTCTCGGCGCCGGGAGCGAGGAAGCGCTGGAGGAGGCCGTCGGGGACGAGACCTTCCAGATCCTCTGCTCAGGCGGCCATACCGCCCTGCGCTTCAAGCTTCTCGAACTGTGGGGAAACCTGACACGATAAAAAGGAAGGGAACAGCTATGCTGTTCCCTTCCTTTTATTACTAAAAACCAGAAACTACTCCGCCTTGCGGCAGGTAAACAGGATCACCTGGCGCTCCTTGGCGATCTCCTTCAAGAGCGCCATGGCCTGCCCCAGACGCACTTCGTCCAGATTCACCAGCGCGTCGTCGATGATGAGCGGGCAGGGTTCGCCGTCCGGCAGCGCCAGCTCGCAGACCGCAAGCCGGACGGCCAGATACAGCAGATCCAGCGTCCCGGCGCTGAGATAGCTGCTGTCATGGGCCACGGTGTCACCGCTGGTGCGGGTCATGGCGGAGAAGTCGCGGTTGAGCAGCACCTGGGAATAGCGCCCGCCCGTCATGCGGGACATATACTCCGCCGCCACGCGCCCCAGCTCGGGGGAAAAGCGGCTTTGCAGCTCGTCGTCGGCGATGCGCAGCGTCTCAGCGGCAAGGGAGATGTCCTCATACTCCTGCTCGATCGCTGCGCGCTCCTCCTCCATCGTGCCAAGCTCGCTCTTGAGCACCATCGTGTCCCCCATGGCGGACAGGCGACCCTTGAGCGTCGCAATCTGGGAAGAGAGCTGCTCGGCCTCCGCGCGCTTGACATTCAGCTCACGCCCGATCCGTGCGGCGGGGGAGCTGCCGCCGACAAAGTCCAGATCGGAGAGGGCCTCCTCCTCCAGCTTCTGCTGGCGGCGGCGGGCAAGCTCATAGCGCTCGCGTGTCTGCCGCTCGGCGTCCTCGGCGGAGCGGACGGCGGCGTACTGCCGGCGATATTCCTCCAGCGCCCGGGAAATCTCCGCGCTGTGACTTACGCCGTATCGCTTCAGCAGTGCCTTTCGTTCGGCCAGCGCCTTGGCTGCCGCCTGCTTGCGGCGCATATAGGCGGCGAGAAAAACGATCGCAGCGATCAGAAACACGCCCGCGGCGACGATGTAGACAAGACTGTCAAAAAAGGTATACAGCGTCACGCCCGCGGCTGTCAGCAGGAAAAACAGGATGACCCACAGAGGGGAGTTCTTCTGCTGAAGCACACGCTTGCATTCCGCCATCTGTCTGAGATCGGCGCCGACCGTTTCCTCCACAGCCTGCGGCTCTTCTCCGCCGAAGGGCGTGCGCCGCAGCGCACTGCGGCACTCAGAGAGACGCTCCATGGCGGCGTCGTGCTCGCCGCTTGCCTCACTCAGCGCCGCTCTGCCCCGGTTGAGGGACTCCAGCGACTCCCTGCGCTGCCGCTTGCGGCTTTCCGTGACCTCGTTTTCCAGCCTTGCGCAGTCGGCGCGGGTCTGCTCCAGCTGCTGCTCAAGCAGGCCGATGTTCTCCGCCGAGCCGCCCATATCGTCCAGCAGACGGCGCGAGCTGTCGATCCTGCTTTCCAGATCCGGCAGCAGGCCCCGGCGATTATAGCGCCGCTTGCGCTGCCAGGCGCGCAGCCGCGCATCGGCCTCGCTGTAGGATGTCTCCTCCTCTCCCGTGGAGACGATGGCATTGATGCGCCGCTCCAGATCCGGGCTGCCGGAAACCGTCACAGCGCCCTGCTCGATAAAGGCACTGCGGCGGAACACGTCGCGGGTCACGCCCGTGAGCTGTTCGCCCGCATTGAAGCCCGTCATGCCGTCCACCTTTACATTGGTGCCGGTGTAGGTGGCGGAAAACTCGCGCATGGGGGCGCTTTTGGTCTTCGTTGTACGGATGAGGGTGATATTGCAGCGATCCGCCGTCACGTCCATCTGCCCCTCCATCGCAGCGCCGGACCAGGGAGCGTAGCGCTGCTTGTCGGGCAGATAGCCGCCCTTTGCCCGCTCGCCGGAATCCACGCCGTAGAGCATGGCGCGGATGAAGGCGCACCAGGTGGATTTGCCGCTCTCGTTGGGCGCGTGGATCACATTCAGCCCGTCGTGGAACGTCAGCGTTTCGTTCTCCAGCTTGCCGAAGGAGGCAGTCAGCTTACGGATCATCATGGCGGATCACCTCCTCGCGGTTGTCGATGGCGGCCAGACCCCAGCGCGCTGCCTGCTCGATGTGCGTTCGCTCGTCCTCGGTTTTCGCGGCGTCATACCGCTCGCGCAGCTTTAGCAGAAACAGGGCGCGCAGCGAGTCGTCGCCCGCCTTATCCCATACGCTCTGACGCAGCCGGGTCTCGTCGCGCAACTGCAGCTCAAAGAAAAATTCACTCAAATTCTCATACAGCCGCCGCAGATCGGGCGGCGTGTCGGTCTCGCCGGTCAGAATGATGCGATAGATATCACGCACCGTGTCATCCGGCAGCAGCGTATGGACGGCCAGCAGCGGCTCGGTACCGCTGATGTCCACATCCAGCGTTTCATAGCGGCGCGCCGCCACCGAGAGCTGACGCAGCGAGCAGTTTTCACCGTCGAGCTCGATGAGATTGACGTACTTCTCGCCGCTCTCGTCAAAGCCGCGCCCCTCCGGGCAGCCGGGCCAGGCGTACCATACCCGCCCCGCGCGGCGAAGGCCGCTTGCCTTGTGGACGTGGCCCAGCGCCACATAGTCCATGCCGCTGGAGGCCAGCTCTTCCTCGCTGATCGGATCATAGACCGAATCACGCATGCCAACCTCGCCGTGCAGACACAGCAGATTTACCACACCGTCTTTGTGCAGCGCGTGAAAGCCCCGCAGCAGCGGAGCGCTGTGACGGTCGGTGAAGGCGGCGCCGAACACACGCACGCCAAGCCCGGGCAGCTCAACGGACGTGATCTTGTTTTCCGTGAAAATGCGGATGTTGTCCGGCAGCTTGAGCCGGGCGTAAGGAGAGCGCTCGGAATAAAAGTCGTGATTGCCCGGCGCGATGAATACGGGGACGGGGATCTGCCGCAGACTGCGGATCAGCTCCTCACCGGTCTCATAGAAGGTATTGTCGCTGTCCAGCAGATCGCCCGCGAAGAGAACGATATCGGCCTTTTCGCTCAGCGCCAGGTCGGCGATCCGGCCAAGCAGCGCCCGCTGCTCGCCGCGGCGCACGGCGGCTTTTCCCGCGCCCAGCCCCTCAAAGGGCGAGTCGAGATGCAGATCCGCCGCGTGGAGAATACGCAGGCTCATGTCAGCCGCACCCCCTCCGCGCTCAGACAGCGTCCGCTCTCCGGGTCGATGGTGAACAGACAGCCCTCCAGCTTGGCCGGGCCCTTTGCGGCCTCATAGCGCCGCGGCGGGTCTCCCAGAAATTTGCCGATGCTCTGCTCCGGGTCGATGCCCAGCACCGAGTTTGCCGCCCCCGTCATGCCCAGGTCGGTGATATAGCCCGTTCCCTTGTCCAGCACCTGCGCGTCAGAGGTCTGCACATGGGTGTGCGTGCCCCATACGGCGCTGGCGCGTCCGTTCAGCAGATAGCCCATTGCGCGCTTCTCGCTGGTGCCCTCGGCGTGAAAATCGACGAGGATGATCTTCTCGCGGATCTCCTCCATATAGCCGTCGGCAATGACAAAGGGGTTGTCGGTGTTGACGTCCAGCGTAAAGCGCCCCATCAGATTCAGCACGCACACGTCGCCGAAGGGCGTCTGGTATACGTCGATGCCCTTGCCGGGACACTGGGGGGCGAAGTTGGCCGGACGCAGGATCCGGCGCCGCTCTTCCAGATAGGGCTGCAGCTCCGTGCGGGTCCAGGTGTGGTTGCCCAGCGTCACCACGTCCGCGCCCGCGTGCAGGATCTGATCAGCCTGCTTGGGCGTGATGCCCACGACATTGGCGTTCTCGCCGTTGACCACGACAAAATCAATACCCTGCTCCCTGCGGTAATCGCGCAGACGGTTGTTCAAAAAGGAAAGGCCGGGCTCGCCGCATACGTCACCCACAGCCAGGATTTTCACGCTCATCTGCTTTTCCTCCTGCGATGCTTTTTCTTGTTCTTTATCATATCACATTTCTGCCGCGGCTATCAATGTCTTTTCTGCGTACAAACAACTTGCCGGGGACGGTTTCCAGTTTTTTTCACATGTGAGCGCGTTAAAAAGAGCACATACTACAAAGGAAGAACTTGCCGCGCCGCTGACGGCGCGGCGGAAGAGAGGATAAAATGAAAAACAACGATCTCTATCTCGGCATCGGTCTGGGCATGGCCGCGGGCGTGCTTTCGTCACTGATGATGCGCCCGAAGCGCAAAAACATCAAGAGCGCCGTCGCGCATATCATCGGCGATGTGGCCGACTCGGTCTCCAAAAACATGAGCTGGTAAAACTTTTCGGAAAAAGACAAAAAAAGACTTGCAATTCTATCAGAGCTGTGCTAATATATTCAAGCTGTCGATGATACAAAATCGATATGCGCCGTTAGCTCAGCTGGATAGAGCGTCTGGCTACGGACCAGAAGGTCAGGGGTTCGAATCCCTTACGGCGTGCCAAAATCCCGATACCCCGCATGGGGTGTCGGGATTTTTGTATATCCGTGAGAGGCATCGAACCCCTGACCTCAAAACGCGAAGCGTTTTTTGAGCGAAGCGGATGGAAGCTGCGAAGCAGGGCGCGAAGCGGCAGGCTTCGCAGGGGTTCGAATCCCTTACGGCGTGCCACCTATTCATTACACTTTAGATGCCACTGGCCAAAAAGCCAGTGGCATCGCCCTTTTCCGGGCTTTTTGAGACCCGAAAAAACTCAGGTTTTTCCATAGATGCCAAAGCCCTTTTTCGAGGGGGTAAAGGGATTCGAACTGTTAGCAACCCCTCAAATAGACTAGCCTGTCCTTCTTTTTGGTGGAGAGGCGGCCCAAAGGGCCGCAAATATCCGCTTCGCTCAATTTCATGGGAGGAAATACTCAATCCCCTCCCAAACCCGCCCCATGCTGAACCAACAATATTGCTGCATCTTTCGTGTGCGGAATAGACACAAAAAACGACGTGTTTCGACACATCGCTTTTGGCATGGATTTGAACTGTGTTTTCCCCTGTATGATCCAAATCATGAAAGAGATGCGCCGTTCTGAAGTTCCGATTGTTACGGAGCTACGGGACGGCGCTTTTTTCTGTAGAAAAGAAGAAAAAGAACCAAGAATCCAAGAGCAGGGAGGCGTATGAGGACTTTTTGTTCCCTGACCGACGAGGAGGAAGCAAGAGCGATTGAACGCTCTGCCGCCCCGGAGGAAAGCTGTCAGGAGGAAGTAAAAGCCGACCTGGGCTTACCGCTTTATTGATCAATCATGAGTGATACAGCTGAAAAGAGTATATCTCCGGCCAAGCCTCCGACGGTTGGGGCGAGGGTTTCGAGCAGCGGAAAATGAATTCTACCGCGGGGAGGAGCTGTACGTCCATTTGTGGAGCTTTAATCCCGGCTGGAAGATTCATACCGAGGAGGAATCTCTCCCGTCTTGCCGCTGCCGTTTTTCAATGGCAAAGCGCGGCCGCAGTGTGAGCCGCCACCATGGCGTTGTTGAGCACCAGCCGGATGTTGCTCTCCAGACTGTCGCCGCCGGTTAGTTCCGCCACCTTGGCCAACAGGAACGGCGTAGTATCCTTGCCCTTGATACCCTTGACTTTGCTCTCGGCCAAAGCCTCCTCAATGGTCTCGTCGATGACGGCCTTGTCTAAGGCGTACTCTTTGGGGATGGGGTTCGTCACCAGCATGCCGCCAGGATAGCCCAGCTCCCGCTGGGCGCGGAAAATAGCCGCCAGTTCCTCCGTACTGTCCACACGGTAATCCACACCGAAGCCGCTCTCGCGGGTATAAAAGGCGGGTAACTCTTCGGTACCGTAACCGATGACGGGCACGCCCTTTGTCTCCAGATATTCCAGCGTTAGTCCCAGATCCAAAATGGACTTGGCTCCGGCGCAGACCACCATTACCGGGGTATGTGCCAGTTCCTCCAGATCGGCGGAGATGTCCATGGTGGTCTCCGCACCCCGGTGTACGCCGCCAATGCCGCCGGTGGCAAAGATTTTGATACCGGCCATGTGGGCAATGATCATGGTGGAGGCTACAGTGGTAGCGCCGTCAGCACCCCTGGCTGCCAATACAGGCAGATCCCGGCGGCTGGCCTTGGCCACAGCACGTCCTGCCTTGCCCAAATGCTCAATCTCCTCACAACTCAGTCCGGCCTTCAGGCGTCCGGCGATGACGGCGATGGTGGCTGGCACTGCGCCGTTTTGGCGAATGGTTTCCTCCACCAGCAGAGCCGTCTCCACATTTCGGGGATAGGGCATGCCATGAGAGATGATGGTGCTTTCCAGAGCCACCACGGGTTTGCCCGCGGCCAAGGCCTGCTCGACTTCAGGGGATACGTCCAGACAAGAGATCATGATGAAAAGCTCCTTTGCAAAATCATTTTTTTTCGCACATTTTCCATGCACATGGTCGGGTTTACGGTCTCCGCGCTTTCCACGGCGATGGCACCTGCGGCCATAGCCAATGCCGCGCGCTCTCGGAGTTCCAGGTTTTCCAGAAAGCCCTGGACCAGCATGCCCATCACGGCATCTCCGCCGCCAGTAGCATTCACGAGAGAAGTATCGCAGATAGGGACCAGAAATGGTGCGACCGTTTCCGAGGCGCAGCACATCCCCTCCGCGCCCATGCTGATAAAGACTTCTTTCAGGCCCAGAGAGAGAAACTTCTCCGCAGCGGCCATAATGTCGCGGGATGATTTCAGGCGCGTGCCCAGCAGCATCTCCGTCTCATAGAGATTCGGCTTTATCGTGTGCAGACGGCCAAGACAGCCGACCAGGCGCTCTGCCTTACTGACAGAGACTGGGTCCGCAAAAAGAGGAGCCGTGCAGTTCTCAGCCAGGCAGTGAATGGTCTCTGGTGGCAGGTTACAGTCAACGACTACAGCAGAGGCGGCGTTGAGCAGCGCCAGATTTTCCCGGATATAAGCAGGGTCCACACACTGTGCGATCTTCGCATCACACAGGGCCAGCTGCATATCACCCTCCGGCCCGTCAATGTACAGATAGATGGATGAACGAAAGGTGTCTGTCTCCTTCGCATACCGCAGATCGATCCCGGCCTGCTCACAGGAAGAACGGATAATCCTGGAAAAAGGATCGCAGCTGAGAGCAGTAAGCAGGCAGACCCGCGTACCGAGAAGACTCAGGTTATGGGCGATGTTTTTTCCCACGCCGCCGACGCAGAGCTGCACACGGCCGGGATTGGAGTCGCTGCTGATCAAAGGAGCGTCGGCTATTCCACCAATATCCAGATTGGCCAGACCGACGACGGCTACATAGGACTGCTGCAACATGAAGCGCCTCCCAGAATGCTTACAGGCAGCGGGCTGCCCAAAGGAAGCCGCGGCGCGTCAGCTCGTTGATCTGTGGAATGTCATCAAAAAAGTGATCCAAATGGGGGACCGAGCTGTAAAAGATCCTGCCCTTGCCCCACAGCCGCGTAAAGATGACAGGCATCTGAACGGGGCCGTTTGCCATATGGGGCCCTTCACTGTCCTTGACGATAGTGGTGGCAAGCACATGGTTGGCAGGGTCAACATGGAGATAGTACTGCTCCGAGGTAATGGTAAAGTCCTCGATGTCCTCGGTGATGGGCGAGCTGGCGTTTCGGTCAATGTTGACCGTATACTCAATGTCGAAGCCGCCAGGAGGAACCGGGTGCCTGGCCATCAGGTCCGGATCCAGGACGGAGGGATTGTCATACCATTTGACGCCGGGGTGAGAGACCCACTGGGCGCCGGTCATGAACTGATAGCATGTGTTCCAGCGAAAAGAATCGCACATCCCGCCATGCACGCCTGCCAGGCCCACGCCGGATTCCACCGCCCGAGAGATGTTGAAATGATAGTCGTCATAAAGCTCCCCTTGGGTCCACATGGGGATGATCAGGTCCTGATTCATCAACAGGTCCAGGTTTCCGTAAGCTTCCAGCTTATTGTAGATGCCGACCTCAAAGGCCTCAGCCTCAAGCATCTTTTTGAACCGGACGCTCATCAGATCCGGCTCATGTCCCGGCCAGCCGCCGGCAACAATCATAGCTTTTTTCTGCATATGTGCCACCTGGCTTTTCCTTCAGCGTTCCAAGGAAGGCGTCCAGTATCTCTGGCCTGCGGCTTCCTTGGCCTCATCTCGTTTTGCCAGTGTAGCCAGCCCCTCCAGCACAACGCGGATGGCATCTTGAACCCCTTGGGACACGCCCACATTTTGGGTAACCGAGCTGTTGCAGATGGTGTTGACCGCGCCGCCCCTCGCGCCAAAAAGCTCTGACAGCGTAAGGATCGCAGCGGTCTCCCGCTCCACATTGAGAATCCCGGCGTTGACCCAGTATTCCACCACCGGCGCCTGACTGTGAGGGAGATAGCCCTTGACGGAGCGGCCTTGCCCGCAGTAGATAGAGTCGTTGGAACGAGTGATGCCCACATGGTAATGCAGCCCGGCCTCCTGCGCTGCCTCTATCATGGGGAGCATGACCTCATAACTGGACAGCGCCGGGTATTGCGGCGCTATGTATTCTCGGGTCAAGCCCTCGTCCCGAACGGCACCGGAACTGATCACGATGTCTCCCACAGCGAGATCGTCACGCTGGGTCCCCGAGGTACCAAGGCGGATAAAAGTGTCGCAGTCACTGTACTGCATCAAATCCAGAAGCGCGATTTCCGCGTCCGGTCCACCGCTTCCCATAGAGCAGACAAGGATGTCTGCCCCCTTGTAGCTGCCCTGGACCACCGTGTACATCGGATTTCGCGTGATATCTCTGAGATTTTCCAGGTGGGCACCTACCACATCACAGGGGTCATCCTGAAAACCCAGGGGATCCCGGACTGCCAGGATCGCATAGCGGGCTTTGGTTTCCCCCTTCTTCAGGTTTGTCAATATGGTCGTGCCGTCTTTGACAAACAGCGGGGGAGAATATTTATTGTTCATTTCTGTTTCCTCCATTTCAGGCCGTGAACGGCGTCAGGATTTGCTTTCTGCCTTGAAAGCGCGGAAAATATCAAAAGCAACAGCGATAATAATAATCATGCCCAGCACCACCTTCTGCCAGTAAGCGTTGACCTCCAGCAGGTTCAGGCCATTGGTGATCATGCCGATGATCAGTGCGCCGGCCAAGGTGGTCATGATGCTGCCCTTGGTAGAGCCGCCAACATAGACGGCAGCCAATGCCTGCAGCGTAACGTCCGCACCAGAGGTGGGCTGCCCGGAAGAGAGACGGGAAGCCAGGACAATGCCGCCCAGTGTACTGAGCACGCCGCCGATACAAAACACAAGTATTTTGGTGGTCTTGACGTCGATCCCGGAGAGTCGGGCGGCGACGGGGTTTTCCCCTACTGCGAGTACGTTGCGTCCAAATTTAGTGTATTTCAGCACAATCGCGCCCAAAATATAGACAACGATCATGATGATGGCGGGAACGGGAATATTGCCCAGGTAGCCACGGCCAATTACTAGAAAGCCGGCGGGGAGGCCGGTGATTGGCTTGCTGTTGGTAAGAAGCAGGACCGCGCCCTGGAACACATACTGCACGCCCAGTGTTGCAATAAAGGAAGGGATATTCAGCTTTGTTACAGTCAGACCAACCAGAAAGAATACAATACCGCCAATGACCAGTGTGATGAGAATGGCCAGGAACATATTGATCCCCGCATTCATGATCAGCGCGGCACAAACGCAGCCCATAAGGGCGATCAGACTGCCGCTGCTCAGGTCGATTTCACCGGCCAAAATAATGTAAGTCGCGCCAAGTGCAGTGATGCCGGTAACGGCGATCTGGCGCACCAGGTTTATCAAATTGTCTTTTAGCAGGAATTTATCGCTGATGATGGACAGCAGGATAAACATGGCGATGACCACCGCCCATACGCCCAGCGAATTGAAAAACCGCGAGAGCCTGCCTTTCGCTTTTATCTGGCTTCTTCCCATAAGTTCAACCTCCAATGGAATATCTGGAGATCAATGCCTGCGAAAAATCTTTCTTCTCTATTTCTTTGGTGAGGTTTCCCTCATACATGATGTAGATGCGGTCGCTGATCCCCATAATCTCCTCCATTTCGGAGGAAACAACGATGACCGTTTTGTCATCGGCCGTGAGCGCGTTGATCAGTTCGTAGATTTCCCGCTTGGCTCCTACGTCGATGCCCCTTGTGGGCTCGTCCATGATAATGATATCGGCATCCGAGAACAGCCATTTACCCAAAACGACCTTCTGCTGGTTACCGCCGCTCAACTGCCCGGTCTTCTGATCCATGGACGGCGTGACGATACGCAGGCTGTCCTTGTAATAGTCAGCCGCTTCTTTATCCATCCGCATGTTGAGAAAGCCGTGCCTTTTTATTTTGTTCAGCGCAACGAGCGTTGTATTGTACCGGCATGTGAAAGGGAGAAACAGACCCTCATTTTTCCGGTCCTCGGTCACAAAGCCAATCCCATTTTTGATAGCGTCTCGTGGAGAGCGTATCTCAATCTCCCTGCCGTCTTTGCGGAGTCTTCCGGAGTTCAGCCTGTCAATGCCAAACAAAAGCCTCATGGTCTCTGTCCGACCCGCGCCGACCAGACCCGTAAAGCCCACGACCTCACCCTTTCGAGCGTAGAAGCTGATACTTTTAACTTTTCCCTTTTGGTCGCTCAGGTCCTTAGCCTCTAGGGAGATTTCGCCGATCCGGCTCTCTCTGTATGGAAATTGCTGTGTTAAAACACGGCCGATCATCATAGAAATCAGGCCATCCTTATCTGCCTCAGCAGTGTCGATCGTGCCGATGACCTGGCCGTCCCGGAGAACAGTCATCCGATCGGTCACTTCAAAAAGCTCATTGAGTCTGTGAGTAATGAACACGACGGCTCTGTTCTGCTCCCGCAGCCGCTTCATGATTGTGAACAGCAGCTCGGTCTCCTGGGCAGTCAGGGAAGAGGTAGGCTCATCCATGATGACGACCCTGGCATTATAGCTCATCGCCTTCGCGATTTCGACCAGCTGCTGCTGGGCCACGGAGTAAGAGGCGATCGGTTTACGAACATCGATGCCGGTGATCCCAAGATCATCCAATAGAGACTGGGAATCACGATAGAGCTTTTTCCAGTCGATGGCTCCGCTGCGAGTCGGCTGGCGGTTGATAAAAATATTTTCCGCCACGGAAAGATTTCGGAATAAATTCAGTTCCTGGTAAATGATGGATATCCCAAGACTCTCGGAGACAGCCGGAGATGAGATGCTGACTTCTTTTCCATTAATCTCGATGCTTCCCGCGTCCTTTTGATACGCACCCGAAAGGATCTTCATCAGCGTTGATTTCCCTGCGCCGTTTTCTCCGACAAGGCCGTGGATCTCCCCGGCGCGCAGGGTGAAGCTTACATCGGACAAGGCTTTCACGCCCGGAAATACCTTGGTAATGCCTTTGAGCGCAACGATTGTTTCATGATCCATTTGACACTCTCCTCTCGTCCGTCTCTCAGGGAGGGGCGGTGCGCCGCCCCCCCTGTGCGGTTGCTGGATTAGTCGGCAAAGGAGGCGCTTGAGATGGCACCGTCTATGCAGTAGACGCCGGAATCGCTGGCCATTTTCTTCTCCGGCACTACGCCGTTGTTCACGAGGTCGTCGATCAAGTCGATCGTGGCCTGAGCCATGGCGGCAGGCAACTGCATGATGCTGGCGATGTAATTGGTGCCGGCGTCGATTTTATCAATCTCCTCCTGCTCCGCATCGAAGCCAACGATCTTGATCTCCGTGCGGTTGGCTGCCTCGCAGGCATCATAGGCGCCCAGGCCCGCCAATGCGGAAGCGCCGTAGATCAAGTCGATGTCGCTGTAGGTGATCAGCGCGTCCTCACAGTTGGCCATATAGCCTTCACGGGTAGAGTCAATGTACTTATTGAGAATGTTGACTGTGAGGCCGCCTTTCTCCAGACCGTCGACGAAGCCGTCTACGCGCAGACCGGACATCTCCGTCTGGTTGTAAAAAGCGACAAAGTTGATTTCAGATTTGCCCTCTTTCTCCAGAAAATACTGAGCGGTCCAGAGTCCGCCGTAGTAACCGGCCAGAAAGCTGTCGGTACCAATCTCGGTGACATAGTTGGCTTCCCGATCTACCGTTCCGGTGTCGATGAGGAACACCGGGATTTTCTTTGCCTCGCAGGAATCAAAAACGTCCTGAAGCGTCTCGCCGAACCAACTGGTGATGACAAGGGCATCAACACCCTTCAGAATCATGTCCGCGCAGTCGTTAAGGGCCTTTTCCGCGTCGTTGTTGGAGTCAACACAAATGTAGTTCCAACCCTTTTCCCGGCAGGCGGCCTCTAAAGCCTCCTGCATGGTCACGTAGTAGGGATAGTCCAGCGAAGCGATAGAAAAGCCGACGGTGAATGACTTCTCTTCTGCGGGCGCTTCCGTGGCTGCGGAAGTCTCCGCATTGGTCGTGCTGCTGCTTTCAGTGGTGCCTGCGTTGCTGCCGGCGGTGGAGCCGCAGGCACAAAGTGCAAAAACAAAGCACAGCGCAAGAACGAATGAGAATAGTTTTTTCATCTTTTTGATCTCCTTTTTATTATTTTCGGCCTAAGGCCGGTTTGCCGATGGAGGGACAGAAAAAGCGGAAGACGTCTGCTTTTTCCTTAGGCGGCAGGTCAGAAGTTGACACCGCCGACCAGAAAGATGTTCGCATAGGGGCTGTTCTCGCCGGTACGGATTACACATTTTGCGTCAGAGAGGAGGTTTTTAAACTCCTCGTGAGAGATCATCCTGCAGGGAATGCCGCTCAGTTCCCGGGAGATGGATTCCAGCATTTCAGGGTTGTGCACAGATATTTCCCGGACAAGGATATAAGATTCAGAGACCAGTTCGCTGTTTACTGCATGAAGGACCTCTCGGAAACCCGGCACGCCGGCGGTCAGCGAGATGTCGATCACTGGTACGTGTGCGGGGACGGGCAGACCGCAGTCGGCAATGCACAGCATTTCCGTATGGCCCAGAGAAGCAACGGATTCAAGAATATGGGGATTTAACAAACGATCTTTTTTCATGCAACCATTCCTTTATGTATTTACAGCACCTTTAATTAGATCGGTTTTCAGCGGACTGTTTCGTGTCATGACCGCAGGCGGCCTGCGTTCGATGGCGGCAAGACCGAATTCGATATCCTCCAGCGCCTCCTCCGGACTCTGGCATCCGATGCAGACCATGTCCTGCTCTCGGATCGTGTTGTAGACAAAATTCAGACCGACGAAAGGCGTTGTTCTGCCGGCGGCGCAGGGTTTGATGGTGATGACCGGTTTTTTGGCCGCCTGTATGATCTTTGCTACGCTTTCGATCTCCACCTGCATCAGAAAACCCATGCAGTTATAGATCTGAATATAGGTCTCAACATCGTAGCCGCAGTTGTCCGCGTATTGGATGATTTCAGGCATATGAGCACTTAAACCGGGGACCATGCCGTTTTCTCGAATCATATACAGGTAATCCGGAAGCCGGTCGATGTTGGCCATATTTTTGTTTACCAGCTGCTCTACACAGCTGTGCAGGGGCATACAAAAAGTCGCACCTCGCTGGGCGCAGGCCCGGATCTGCAGCTCCGCTTCGTGTCTGGCGGCAGCGCTGTTGTCCACATTAATGATCGGCTCGTCGATCAGGATCATCTTTTTTCCTGAGGCGTCCTCCGCTTTCCTGACGGCGGAGAGCAGGTGCTCGTCCGTGCCGAAGAGTCCAAGCACCGCGTCCACTCCTGCATCTAGAAAGGCTTCAAAAACACGGGAAGTGGAATTGCCGTCGCTGTGCATCATGCGGATGTGGGTATCCGCGGCGCTCCCTCTGTGGGAAAAACCGGAGATCCAATTGCAGCCGATGATCATCCGCGGCAGCGAAACACCACCCACCATGGTTCGGGGAAATACTCTGCTCATGCATTCTCTCTTCCTGTGCCGCCAGTCTATCTGGTGAACAGAACGGCACCCTTGATGTAGTCGTCTTTCTTATCTACAGCACGCTGGAACAAATACTCCATGCCGTCCTCATCCAAGTAGTAGGCCGTATGGGTCATAAGACTCGCCGGCTCATAGACGCCGCGCTTGATCAGCTCATAGGCCCGCGGGATAATCTCTGGATAGTGGTCATTGCACATGGGGGACACGTTATAGACATACCGACCGCCCAGGTGCCAGTCGGTGCCGTTGAAGGAGATGTCGTTTCTGTGAAAGCTTCCGATGACTAGCTTGCCGGCCATTCTCGTCAGAGAATCCGCTAAAGCGAGGCCTGAGGTCCTTGCGCTGAAATCAATGCAGACGTCCGCACCGCCCTTGGCCCGGATCTCGGCCATGACTGCCTGCCCTTCATTGCTGTCGGGATCCAGTACCTCGGTCGGCCCGTAGGATCGTGCCATGGCACGGCGCTTTTCGTTGTGAGCAAAGACGGTGATCCTCCCGGCTGGAGTGGAACGGGTAAGTCCCATGAGCGTGAGCTGACCCATATAACCGGCACCCACCAGGACCACATGATCCCCCGGCTGGATATCGGCCTGTTTGAGTACGTTGACCACACAGCAGGTGGGTTCATAAACGACGCTTGCCCAGTCCGACGTGTAGTCGGGGAGCTTCACCACGCAGTCGCTTTTCACAGTGAAGTATTCGCACATCATTTCATTACTGCCGGAGGCACAGAACACCTTGTCTCCTGCTTTTACATTGGTGACGCCGTCTCCAACCATATCAACAATGCCTACGCCCTCGTGCCCGATAATATAGGGCATCGGCCCTGGCGCGTTGACCCCGCGGTAAAGCCAGGAGTCCCAGCAGCAGACACCGCAGGCCATGGTTTTTACGCGGACCTGGTCGTATTTGGGGTCTGGCACATCATAGGGAAGAATGCCAAGCTTCATATACTCGGTTACATAAACGCCCTTTGCTAACATGTTGTTTTCTCCTTTTCCGTGTTGTCGAGTGCTTCATTCTGATACAGTCGTTCCATGACTTCCGCTCTGTTGGGAATAGAAGTCTGGGCACCTTTTTTCCCCACGGTGAGAGAGGCGGCGGCATTCCCAAAGGGGATGGCGGCGGCCAGGTCAAGCCCGCTGGCCAAGGCTACGGCAAGGGCAGCGCTAAAGGTGTCTCCCGCCGCAGTGGTATCCACAGGCACAGTAGGAAAAGCAGGATATCGCACAGTTCCGCCGGCGTGAACATGGATTGCGCCCTGTTTCCCGACCGTGACGATCACGTGGCCGACGCCGCGGTCGATCAGCACGCGGGCGGCGCGTATGATCTCCTCCTCGGTATCCACCGGCATAGCGCTAAGAATGGCCAGCTCCGTCTCGTTGGGCGTGATGCAGTCTACGCAGGGATACAGGTCCGTAGGCAGATCCGGGACGGCGGGGGCCGGGTTCAACACGACGGTTTTCCCCGCATCCCGGGCGAACCGGATCAATGCATAGACGGTCTCCAGCGGCGTCTCCAGCTGCGTCAGTACCAAGTCCGCATGTTGGATCAGAGACAGACTGCTCTGCAGATAAGCGTCGTTGCACAGGGCGTTTGCCCCGGGGACAATGATGATCCTGTTTTCTCCGTGGCTGTCCACCGGGATGATGGCCATGCCCGTCGGGGTATCCGGGGCGATCCGCATACCGCGGCAGTCCACATTCGCGCGCTCCAGGCTGGCAATCAGAGCCTCTCCGTTCCCATCCTTTCCCACGGCGCCTAAAAAAATACAGTCTCCCCCAAGCCTCCCGCATGCGCAGGCCTGGTTAGCGCCCTTGCCGCCGGGGATCAGACAAAAGCCGGTACTGCGGACGGTCTCTCCATTTTTTGGCATCTCCGCAACATTGAGCACATAGTCAATATTGGAGCTTCCGAAGACCAGGATCTTTTTCATCGAAACACCCCGCCTATTTCGTGGTTTTTCGGGATATCAGCCTGGGCTGCAGCTTGATGCTTTTTTCCACGTTCTCCCCGTTTATCATTTTCAGAATACTTTCAAACGCGCGTTTTCCCATTTCGATCGTTGGCTGCTGAAACGTGGACAGGGGTGGATCGCACATCTGCGCATAAAGGATATTGTCAAAGCCGATCACCTGTACCTCGTCCGGAATGGAAAAGGACATTTCCCGCAGCGCCTTGATGGCGCCCATAGCCATCAGATCGTTCGCGGCAAGAATGCCTGAGAATGCCTGCCCCTCCTTGACCAGATCCACGACGGCGGAATAACCGCTTTCCAAGGTGTAGTTTCCGTTGCAAACCAGGGCTTCGTTTATTGGGAGCTTGTAGTGTTTCAGCGCAAGACGATAACCGTTGAAGCGTTCTGCAGCGGTAAAGGAGCCACGCTGTCCACCAATAAAAGCGATCTCGCGGTGTCCGCTGCGGATCATGGCCTCACAGGCCATGAAGGAAGCATACTCTGTGTCAGAATAAACCCCGGGGATATCCTGATTGTTCTCCAGGCTGCGGTCCAACAGATAGAGGGGGATGTTGTATTTTCGTGGCAGCATATGCTCTGCCGAGACAGCCTGCAGGGAGGAAACCAATATGATCCCGTCAACTTTCTTGGCAATCAGCTTGGTGATATAGTCCTTCTCCTTGCTCTCGGAAAAGTCGGTATTTGCGATAATGACGATGTAATTGTTCTCTGAGGCTGTCTGCTCGATGACCTTTGCAAGGTCAGCGAAAAAGGGGTTGGTGATATCCGGCACCACGAGCGCGATGCTTCGGGACCGCATCAGGCCGCTGTAACTGTCCTGCCGATAGCCCATTTCATCAAGAATCTTCATGATGCGCTGCCGGGTTTCGTCGCTGACGCCGTAGGGCACATTGTTTACGACTCTGGATACAGTAGCCTTGGAGACACCGGAGATCTTGGCGATCTCCTCGATGGTAACTTTCATACAAAACTCGCTTTCAAAGAAAATCATTACGCACAATTAATTCTATTTAAGAAACTTTGTTTCGTAAACGCATTTCCTATACAAGATATTCGGGGGCATTTTGTCTATTTTCACGAATATCGAAAAGACTCAGGAGAAGTGCATCCGAACGTAGCGTGTGGGAGAGAAAAAAGAAGCCGGCATTTCTTCGGGAGCCATGTCGGCAATGAAGAGACGATCGCCCGTTTTTGCTGTGCGATAGTGATGGGCGCAGTCACTGGTCTGTTCTCTTCGCGACGATACAAGACTATCTTTCAAATGCGGAGTACGGCGCATGTAACTCTCAATTTAGAATTGCGTTCATAGGACTATTCTGATCGTAAAGTGAAAAAAGTTTTCATGCTCAGGGTTGAATCAAGAATTATTCTTATCCAATTTGTTTTCCGTGGAATACTGCTGATGTTTTGCCCGGTTTCGTATTCCAACCTTTGGGGCAATTTGTCCCCCAAATAGTTCGGCGCGCAAAAACAGCAAGTGTAGCCACGCACGCCTTGCTTACCGGTGGTGTGCGGCCCGGAAAAGCCCCCAAATAGGAATATAGGAAAAAGCGATATATTTCAGCTCACAACTATTTGACGAAACAATGATTAGCGAGTACAAAAAATAAACTGATAATAATCTGAAAACGGCTGAAATGCCGGGATCCGAATTCTTTGGATCCCGGCATCTTTAGTGCGCGGATCAGACACGTCAGAAGAAACTTGCTCCATTCCGTTTCCGCGGTTTGCGCAAGAGCCGCGAAAACCGCATATCCGCAGGTTCCTTCTTCCTTCTCCAAATCGGATGCGCTTGGCTGGGCTATGATTTGGGGCGTGGCAGCTAAAGCGTGAAGGTTATACACCTATTCATTACACTAAAGATGGGCGCGTTGCAAAATAGCGCTGCATAACAAAAGCACCAGTTAGGTCCAAAAAGGACTTGGCTGGTGCTTTCGTTTGCGTTAAGCTTTAGGTGTGAAGAAAAACAAAACGCTGGAACAGTGTAACGTAATTGAGCGAAAT